>Ga0256404_1000015_pt1 | contig 374398 bp, 319 predicted proteins | sample RumenRJG_01DNA_FD_185990 | JGI IMG/M metagenome (GOLD analysis project Ga0256404, IMG submission 185990) | Bovine rumen microbial communities from Lethbridge, Alberta, Canada - RJG_01 | ecosystem: Host-associated > Mammals > Digestive system > Stomach > Rumen | place: Canada: Alberta... | reverse complement strand
TAATAACGAGAGAATAAAACTGAGGCTTAATGGCATGTCGCCTGTACAATACAGAAAGATGCTTACAACTTCGATTGTTTAACTGTCCAAACTTTGGGGTTCACTTCAGATTTTGGGAGTTAATTCGTGGAGCTGCACCCCATAGCTATTTTTCCGGATAACTATAAAAAAAGTTTTGGATAACTATGCAGTAAAGTATCATCCGTTTAACCTCAAAATCGTGTAGGCATGTAGGCTGATGCGAATAATTTTAAAAAAATCCCGCCGCAGACAATTCGCTGCGACGGGAAATAACAGTTGATTAGTTATAAGGCGTGTATATGTTTGTCGTGACTCTTACTTTACGAAGAACTTCTTCCCGCCTTGGATATAATATCCACTTGCAGGCTTCTCTGTGAGACGACGGCCCATGAGGTCGAAGATGGGAGCATTCTCGTCAGGCACAGTGGTCTTGTCTGTCTTCACCTCTTTCACATCCAACGGGTCAATCGGCAGAATCTGACCGAATTTGCTCCAGGGAGAAGTCACTCTGTAGGCGTCAATAACATCTTCATAAACATAAAGCGTAGCGTCGCTCAGAGGAACTTCCTCAAATGCATCAACAGAAGTGCTGGGCACCGGCACCGTGGTGTAGCGCTTATAGACGCTATACTCCTCATAGAGCTCAAGAGCGCTCAGATAATATTGCCATTCACTCTCATAAGTATTTTTGAGCACCACTTCTGAATCCGAACGCTTGATGTAGGGGTTGCGCGACAGGTTGGTCCACTTAGTATTGGTCTTCGATGTTGCCGTTCTGTTGTTGTACACCTTCTTGTAGTAGTCCAACCACTTGGCCTTACATTCATCTGCGGGATAGACCTTGTCTATAGTAACATCCACGGTCTCATCAACGTTGGCCGTTGTCGGATCATCAGGATGAGCGGGATTGAAGGGATACAGGTTGTCTGCATCAGTCAAAGTACTCGGATCGACACCTGGCAGAGGCATCACAGGCTCTGTCCTCTCAGGAAGATCTTCCGTGCTTCTGTCTGTTTCTTTCACGAGACAAGTTACCTTCTTAAGGTTTGTGCAGTCTTGGAAGGCATCTTTGTCTATGCTTCTCATGCTTGCCGGCAGGGTCACGGAAGCGAGAGCGGAGCAACCGGAGAACGCATTGGTTTCTATCGACCATATGCCCTCAGGAATGTCAAGCGCCGTGAGGCCAGAGCACAGAGCGAAGGCTCCTATTTCGATGGTTTCTACGCTCTCGGGAATGTAGATGGAGGTCATCTCTGCGCATCCGCTGAAGGCACTGGAGCCGATGAAGCGCGTGCCATTCTTGATGCTGTAGCCACTCTGCGTCTTATCCAACACCCCCACCAGATAGGTGTCGGCATATCGGATACCGTTCGTCACGGGTAAGTTATCGCAACCGCCGAAAGCATTGACGTCAATATCGGTCACGCTCTCGGGAATGTTAATCGAGTTGAGGGAGCAACAACCTTGGAAGGCGTTCTCTCCAATCCACCGCACCTTTTCGCCCAACGTGACAGATGTAAGCTCCGTGCAACCGCTGAAGGCCTTGTCGTTAATCCGCTCCACCCCGTTGCCGACAACGACTGCCGTCAAAGCCGTGCAACCGTAGAATGCATTGTTCAAGACTTGGGGCACCTTATTGCCCAAGGTGTATTTCTTCACCTGGCTGCCGAAAGTGCTTGCGAAGTTTCCAATATTGGGACTATTGACGGTCACCTCCGTGAGATTGTCACATCCGGAGAACGCATTGTTACCCATGCTCATCACGCTATTGGGAATAGTGATGGATTTAAGCCCGTTGCAATCTCGGAAGGCACTTTCACCGATACTCGTCACACTGTTGGGGATGTTGACAGACGTGAGACCTGAGCAATTACGGAAGGCGTAAGAGCCTATAGTCACCACGTTCTCGGGAATCGTAAGGGAAGTTAGGTTGTCGCAATATTCAAAGGCGTTGTCCCCGATAAACTTGGTCTCTTCCTTGATATTATAAGTGCTTTGATTATCTACCGCCGTCACTAGGTAGGTGTCTGCATAGCGCAAGTTGTCAGTCACAGGAAGACTGACGCAATCATAGAACGCATTAACACCAACACTATTCACTGTCTCCGGAATATTGATTGACTCAAGGGCGGAGCAACCGTAGAAGGCCTGAGAGCCAATGCTTGTCACACCTTCGGGAATATCGACCTTTGTGAGCGCAGAGCAACCGTAGAAGGCCCGAGAGCCGATGCTTGTCAGAATGCCGTCTGCAGTAGCAGGAGCTATAGAGGCTACGCTCTTCAAGGACTCTCGGGCAGAGTTTGTCACGCCGCCGGAAATCTCAACAGAAGTGAGCTCTGTGCAGCCATAGAAAGCGTCGTCTCCAATAAACGTAACGCTCTTAGGCAAGACAACGGATGTTAAGCCGTTGTTGTTATTGAAAGCATCTGCCCCGATACCCGTTACGCCTTCGGGCACAGTACTGTTCTTACATCCTACCAACAAAACATCAGAGGCCTTTACGATAATGGCATTACAATTATTGCGACTGTCATATACGGTATTACCCTCTTCCACCGTGATTGTTTCAAGGTTGTTACAGTTTGAGAAAGCACTTCCGCCAATATTCGTCACACCATTGCCAATTGTAACAGACGTGAGGCCGATGCAAGACCAGAAGGCCAAAGAGCCAATGCTCGTCACACTGCTGGGAATGGTTATGGATGGGAGGTCGTAGCAATACATGAAGGCAGAAGAGCCAATGCTCTTTACACTATTGGGAATTGTAACAGACGTGAGACCGTAGCAGCTATAGAAGGCATAATTTCCGATAGTCGTTACACTATTGGGAATTGTAACAGATTTGAGACCGGAGCAGCTATCGAAGGCATAATTGCCAATGCTCGTCACTTTCTCGGGGATGTTAATCGAAGTGAGGCCGGAGCAACCAGAGAAGGCATAATCACCGATGCTCGTCACGCTGTTGGGAATAGTAACAGACGTGAGGTTGGAGCAATTATAGAAGGCATTATTGCCTATGCTCGTCACATCGCCGCCAATAATATATTCTGTGACCTGCTCTCCGAAAAGATTTTTGAGATTATCGTAACTTGGATAATTCTTAGAAAGAACCGCATTGGAATTAATAGTGACAGACGTGAGGCCGGAGCAACTAGAGAAGGCCCAATCGCCAATGCTCGTCACACTATTTGGGATATTAACAGACGTAAGTTTGGTACAAACAAAGAAAGCACGATCGCCGATAGTTGTTACGCTGTTGGGGATAGTAATGGACGTGAGATTAGAGCAGCCAGAGAAAGCGTAAGAGCCTATGCTTATCACTTTATCGCCTATGACATATTCTTTAACTTGCAATCCAAAGATGTCGTCCAAGTTATTAGAAGAAGAGTATTGTTTCGAAAGAATGGCATCAGAATTTATGATGACAGACGTGAGATTAGAGCAGCCAGAGAAAGCGTAAGAGCCTATGCTTGTCACACTCTCGGGAATAGTGACAGAAGTAAGTCCGGAGCAATTATAGAAGGCACCCCCACTAATGCTCGTCACACTGTTGGGAATGGTGATGGAGGTGAGACCGGAGCAAATACGGAAGGCGTCAACGCCAATGCTCGTCACACTGTTGGGAATGGTGATGGAGGTGAGGCCGCCGCAATTATAGAAGGCATCATCGCCAATGCTCGTCACACTCTCGGGAATTGTCACAGACGTGAGGTTGGAGCAATTATAGAAGGCATTATTGCCTATGCTCGTCACATCGCCGCCAATAATATATTCTGTGACCTGCTCTCCGAAAAGATTTTTGAGATTATCGTAACTTGGATAATTCTTAGAAAGAACCGCATTGGAATTAATAGTGACAGACGTGAGTCTGGGGCAATTAGAGAAGGCCACATTACTTATAAACGTCACGCTGTTGGAAATAGTTACAGAGCTAAGGTTGGAGCAACCATCGAAGGCATGAGAATTGATGCTCTTCACTGCGTCGCCAATAATATATTCTGTGACCTGCTCTCCAAACAGGTTCTTCATATTATTATCTAAAGAGTATGATTTAGAGAGAATCTCATTAGACTTTATTGTAACAGACTTGAGGCTAGAGCAATCCCAGAAAGCACCTTCGCCAATGCTCGTCACACTCTCGGGAATAGTGACAGACGTGAGGCCGGAGCAAAAATCGAAGGCAGCATCGCCAATGCTCGTCACACTCTCAGGGATAGTAATCGACGTGAGGCCGGAGCAACCTGAGAAGGCATAATCGCCAATGATCTTCACACTCTCGGGAATAGTGGTGTTCTTACAACCTGCAATCAACGTATTGGTGGATTTTTCTATGATAGCATTGCTATTGTTTCTGCTATCATATACGGAATTATTACCATCTACAAAAATCGAGGTGAGGCCGGAGCAACGAGAGAAGGTACGATCGCCGATAGTTGTTACGCTGTTGGGGAGAGTAATGGAAGTGAGTCCGGAGCAACCAGAGAAGGCATAATTGCCAATGCTCGTCACTTTCTCGGGGATGTTAATCGAAGTGAGGCCGGAGCAACCAGAGAAGGTGCTATTGCCAATGCTCGTTACACTCTCGGGAATAGTGATGGACGTGAGGCCGGAGCAACCAGAGAAGGCAGAAGAGCCAATGTTCTTCACACTTTCGGGAATCGTGATAGACGTGAGACCGGAGCAATCTCGAAAGGCGTTAGAGTCTATGAATATCACACTGCACTCATGGCCCTCATAGGTAACCGACTTAGGAATAACAATGTTTCCGGTATATTTTCCACCGTTGGGATCACTTGCTACTTCAGCAAAATTTAGTGAAACATATACATCGTAAAAAATCCCATTGATTTCCACAACTTTTGCCCAAGAAAGTGTAGAGACTGCAAGTAGCAGCAACGAGGCGAAGAATCGCCTGCACAAATTTTTTGTTCTCATATCATCATATATTTTTATTTCACAAGATACTTCTTTCCATTTTGTATATACAGGCCGCTGGCGGGCTTCTCTGTGAGGCGGCGCCCCATGAGGTCGTAGATAGGAGCGTCGGTGTCGCCTTCCTCCTGCGGGGCCTTTGCCTTCAGTTCATCCACAGCCGTTGACTCTATGGTGAGAATCCTGCCGAATTCACTCCAAGGCGCAGTTATTTTGTAGGCACCAATGACATCCTCGTGAACGTAGAGCGTGGCGTCGCTCAGAGGAACATTCACAAACGTAGAGCCATTAGTCGAGGGCATCGGATAGTAGCCCAATCTTTTCAGGCAATTATAGCCTGCAAGTTCTCGTGCATAGCCATATTCGAAATAATCAAGGTCGGCGATATACTGACTCCATTCAAACTGATAAACAAGCATCAGCACCAGTTCAGAGGCGTTACGCTTGATGTAGGGGTTGTATAACAGGTTGGTCCACTTAGTATTGGTCTTCGATGTTGCCGTTCTGTTATTGTACACCTTCTTGTAGTAGTCCAACCACTTGGCCTTACATTCATCTGCGGGATAGACATTGTCTATAGTAACATCCACGGTCTCATCAACGTTAGCCGTTGTTGGATCATCGGGATGTGCGGGGTTGAACGGATAAAGATAGTCAGAACTCGTCAACGTGGCAGGGTCAACACCGGGCAAGGGCTTCACGGGTTGCATTGGCTCCACCGGCTCCACAATGCCATCTGTGCTCCTGTCGGACTTCGTGACCAAACAGGTGACAGACGTGAGAGCGGAGCAACCATTGAAGACATAATCGTCGATGCTTGTCACGCTCTCGGGAATGGTGATGGAAGTGAGGGCGGAGCAACCACTAAAGGCTGCAAAGCCGATGCTCGTCACGCTCTCGGGAATGGTGATGGAAGTGAGGGCGGAGCAACCACTAAAGGCATCATAGCCGATGAACCTCGTTCCCTCTTTAATATTATAGGTGCTTTGCGCTTTATTCACAGCCTCTACCAAATAAGTGCCGGCATAACGAATATTATCAATCACAGGAAGGCTGGTACAACCGGCGAAGACATAAATACCAATGTTCGTCACACTCTCGGGAATGTTGATGGACGTGAGGCCGGAGCAGCGTTCGAAGGCAAACCAGCCAATGCTCGTCACGCTTTCGGGAATGGTGATGGAAGTGAGGGCGGAGCATCCAACGAAGGCATTATCGCCAATAAACCTCGTTCCGTCCTTAATGTTATAAGTGCTTTGGGTCTTATCTACAGCCCCTACCAAATAGGTGTCAGCGTAGCGAATATTATCAATCACAGGAAGATTGGGGCAATCTCTGAATGCAGATAATTCAACGCTTGTTACGCTTTCGGGAATCGTGATGGACGTGAGGTTGGAGCAGCCGGCGAAAGCGTAAGAGCCGATACTCGTCACACCGTCTCCGATAATGTACTCCCTCACCTGCTCCCCGAAAAGACGCTGCATGCCTTCTGGATCGACATAAGAATAACCATAAGATTTAGAGACTATTGCATTTGAATTTATGGTAACCGACGTGAGGCCGGAGCAATTCTGGAAGGCATATCCGCCAATGCTCGTCACACTTTCTGGAATCGTGATGGACGTGAGACCAGAGCAACCATAGAACGCAGATGAGCCGATGCTCGTCACACTGTTGGGAATAGTTACAGACATGAGGTTGGAGCATCCCCTAAAGGCAGAACCGCCGATGAACCTTGTCCCTTCCTTGATGTTATAGGTGCTGTTGGTCTTATCTACAGCCCCTACCAAATAGGTGTCAGCATAGCGAATATTATCAATCACGGGAAGACTGGTGCAGCCGAAGAAGGCAGAATAACTGATGCTTGTCACGCTTTCGGGAATGTTGATGGACGTAAGGCCGGAGCAACCAGAGAAGGCCCTTTCACCGACGCTAGTTACGCTCTCAGGAATCGTGATGGAAGTGAGGCCGGAGCAATTATAAAAAGCATAATCATAAATTTCCGTCACGCTCTCAGGAATTACTGTATTCTTGCAACCCGTAATAAGTCTGTTGGAAGATGTCTCAATGATGGCGTTGCTGCCATTCCTGCTGTCGTATCTTTTGTTATTGGCATCAACAACTATAGAAGTGAGGCCGGAGCATCCCCTAAAGGCATCATTGTAAATGGTCGTCACGCTACTGGGAATGTTGATGGACGTGAGGCCTGAGCAACCGTCGAAGGCATATGTGCGGATACTCGTCACGCTCTCGGGAATTACTGTATTCTTGCAACCCACAATAAGCGTGTTGGAAGATGTCTCAATGATGGCGTTACAGTTGTCCCTGTTGTCAAAGTTCGGATTATTGGCATCAACCACTATAGACGTGAGACCGGAACATCCCCTAAAGGCAGATGAGGCTATGCTTGTCACACTACTGGGAATAGTTACAGACGTAAGGCTGGAGCAACCTTCGAAGGCATAGGAGCTAATGCTCGTCACACTCTCGGGAATGTTGATGGACGTGAGGCCGAAACAACCAAAGAAGGCATTCTCGTCAATTGTCGTCACACTATTGGAAATCGTGACGGACGTGAGGCCCGAGCAATCAAAGAAGGCTGCATAACCGATACTCGTCACGTTGTAGGTCGTGCCCTCATAAGTCACTGAGGACGGAATCGTCACGGATCCGGAATACCCCCTGTCGGACGTTGACTTATATGTCACTTCGACACTCTTCCCGTCCGAGTTCTTGTTGTAGTAGATGCCATTAACTTCAAAATCATACGCCCACGACATAGTGGAAGCTGCAAGGAGCAGCAACGAGGCAACGAAGCGCCGAAAAAGTAATTTGTGTTTCATATTTTTATTGTGTTTTTGTTTTATCAGTTAAAATGTCTCTGCAACGTGATTCATTCCTCCTCTCGTGCCGTCAGAGCCGCCGTCGCTGCCGTCATCATCTATCTCGGCAGACTCAGGAAGAGTGATTGTTTTTTGTTTACTCTCCATCACCTTCTTCCCGTCCTTGTCATAAACCGAAATGACGTATTGGTACGTCACGCCGCCATCCAGCACAGAGAGGTCGAAGGTGTAGCATCCCGTCTCGCTGTCGTAAGTGCCGACAATCGTTATCTGCGATGCCGCCTTCGTCTCCATCGCCGTTGCCGTCAGCACGGCACGACCGCCCGGCTGCTCCGCCATCCTGAGGGACACCGTTCCCTCCTCTGCATTTTCCTCAATGGCGGAGGGGACAATTTCCTCCACCTCGGGCGTCTGCGGTTGAGTCGGATTGGGATTGTCACCCGGGTTTGTGTTGGTATTGGGATTGTTTTCCGTCTGCGTCTGATTTGGAGCGGGCACGGGGTCGTCGTCCCCGCAGCCCGTTATCACACCCGTTGCCGCAAGCAGCAGTGCTGCCAATAAACAGTTCTTGTTGAATATCGTGTTCATAGTCATGTTCTTTTTATTGTGTCGGATTCTCTTCGTATTCTCTCTTATCATTTCTCCCTTATTTCACCTCAATGTATTGCTTCCTGCCGTTGACGATATAGAGGCCGCTGCGCTTAATCTCCTTCACGCGTTGTCCGCTCAAGGTGTAGATGCTCTTGGGAGTGTCGGCTGCTTTGTCTGCTGCGCTGAGGATGTCTATCGCCGTCACGCCGTCCTCGTCCATGAAGACTGCGCTGAGACTGCCGCGTGCGCCGACATTGTTCAGGTCGGAAACAGAGAAGCAGGCGCGGAAGGGATGCAGATACTGCGTCAGCGGAGCAAACCTGCCGTCGCTGCTGCGGGGGCTGTAGCCCTTGCCCTGCCAGGCATCTGTCGTCACGTAGGTGCCGCGCATGTGGCTGTCTTCTGAAGGCTGACCTGCCACAATGGTTTTACCGGCAAGATTTACCGTCCATACAATATCAGCATTCTCCTTGACAATACAAGGTGTGCCTGCGGCAACGGTGCCGCTCACGGCCTTGAAGATAACTTTCGAACCCTCTGCATCATAGGTATCGAAGGTGAACACTTTGGCCGAAGAGGACAGGTCAGAGGCCTTGAAGCTGAAGGGCAGACAGAGCGTGTTGTATCCGGCATAGGCCTGACGCCTGTAAGCGCCCGCTGTCACATTGAACGACACGGGCGTGAAGAAACCGGTCTTCGCCGCCTCGGAAGCGCTGCTGTAGCCCTGTGAGGGGTCGGTCAGGAGGAAATCGGCGCAGGAGTGGCTGCCGTCGGCATTGGTCGTGAGAACGTTGCTGTGTCTTCGTGCCCAGTTCTGATGACTCTCATCTGCAATGGCGATGGCATTGGGCATGGAATTGAGCGCGGATTCCCACTCCGCCTTGTCCTCCAAAGTCTGCTCGTTGCCGTCATGTCCGTAATACTGCAGGGTGCTCGGCAAGTCCTCTACAGACAGGATGGTGCCGAAGTCCTTCCATTGCAAAGCGGATTTGTATCTGGCCAAGGCCGATTCCGGCACGACCAGTGTTGCATCAGCCTGATTGACTTCGGCAAACACATCAAGTCCCATCGCAGGAAGAGATTCCGCAAGGCAAGTGACGGATTTCAGATTCACGCAGCCGGCAAAGGCTTCTTTTGCTATTTGCCTTACGCTCTTGGGGATGGTGACGGAAGCAAGTCCGACACATCCGCGGAAGGCCATCGCATCAATCGTTGTCACGCCCTCGGGAATCACGGTGTTCTTACATCCGATTCTTAACACTTTGCTGCCTGTTTGGATGACAGCGTTGCAGTTCTCCCGGCTGTCGTATCTGCTGTTGCCCTCTTCCACGGCAATCTCAGAGAGCGCGCCGCAGTCGGTCACCACATATTGGGCGATACCTGTGACGTCTGCGCCCACACGGAATGCCTTAATCCGACTGCGATATTCGTGCCACGGCCACAGTTCCGGTCCGCTGACGCTGTTCATGTCTCCCTTGCCGAAGATATACAGAGTGTAGTCATTGTAGAGAACACAGTTCACGCTGTTGCCGCATTTGCCGGAAAGAATGCAGTCCTCCACGGTGACAACGCATTTTGCAGAGAGTTGCGTGCCGTCGGATGTCGTGGCCGTAACGTTGGCCGTCCCCGCACCGACGGCTGTAATCTCTCCGTTTTCATCTACCGTGGCGACCCGCTCATTGGAAGACGACCATTTAACCTGGGGGATGGCTGACTCCGGCAGTATCGTAGCCGTCAGCTGTTCAGACAGCCCCTTCGGCAAACGCAGCGATTCGTGAGACAGGGTGATGGCGCAGGCCGGCAGGTATATTGGGACAATCTTCCCGAAGTTTTTCCATTGACTGGCCGCCCTGAATTTATCTGCTGCAAGAACCGGGACATTAAGCGTTGCGGCACTCTGGGTGACGCCATAAAATATGTTGTAGCCCGAAGAGGGCACATCGGAGGTCATACAGGTCACTTCGACGAGTCCCGAACACCACCCAAAAGCATATTGGCCGATGCGCGCCACTTTCTCAGGAATCGTGACGGAGGAGAAGGCGGAGCAGCCACAGAATGCGTAAGGCCCGATGGAGGTGACCTCTTCTCCAATCTCTATTGACTTTATCTTCGACTTATTGTCCCGCCAGGGCACATCGTTTATGGCAAACTGGGCCATCGCCCCCGTGCCGGAAATCACGAGGCGACCGTCATCGTACAGCCTGTAGGTGAGACTCTCACCGCAGCTGCCGGAATCGACGATGTTGTTGACCGTCACTTTGCAGGAAGCGGAGAGGTTCGTGCCGTCCATCGTTGTGGCGGTGACGGTTGTGGTTCCGTAGGAGACGCCGCTTATCACGCCGCTCGCGTCCACCGTGGCCACATCGGGGTTGGACGAAGTCCATGTGACTTCCTGCCACGCATTTTCAGGAGAGACGTTGGCCGTCAGCTTCAGAGTTCCGCCCTTACAAAGCGTTGTCTCTGTTGCGCTGAGTCTGACAGTGGTTGCCGGATCCGGTAAGGATTTGATGTTGCCGAACTCCTTCCATTCTGCTGCGGTCTTGTATGCATTCACAGAGGATGACGGCACATACAGCGTTGCGGAACTTCTCGATACATAGCCGAATGTGTTTTCTCCTGTTTCGGGCACGTCCTTTGCGTAGCAGGTTAAATTCTTCAGATTCCAGCAACCATAAAGAGCATTGTCATCTAACTTCTTCATTGATTCGCCAATTTTCAATGCAATCAATGAACTACAATACCCGAACATCCACTCGTTTTTCTCTAAATTACGGGTGTCAAAGCCGCTTACATCAAGAGAGGTTAATGCATTGCAATTACAAAACATATCACTCATGTCCGTCACGTTTCTTGTGTCAAAGCTGCTTACATCAAGGGAGGTTAATGCTCTGCAATTATAAAACATATAATTCATATCCGTGACGTTTTCTGTTTTGAAGCCACTCACGTCAAGAGACGTCAGGGATTGACAGCCCAAGAACATATAATGCATATCCGTGACGTTTTCTGTTTTGAAGCCGCTCACGTCGAGAGAGGTCAAAGACTGGCAGCCCCAGAACATGTAACTCATGTCTGTCACGTTTCTTGTGTCAAAGCTGTTCACATCAAGAGAGGTTAATGCATTGCAATTACAAAACATATCACTCATGTCCGTCACGTTTCTTGTGTCAAAGCTGCTTACATCAAGGGAGGTTAATGCTCTGCAATTGTAAAACATATACTGCATATCCGTGACGTTTCCTGTTTTGAAGCCACTCACATCAAGAGACGTCAGGGATTGACAGCCCAAGAACATATAACTCATGTCCGTCACGTTGCTCGTGTCCAAGTTCTTTAGTCCTTCTACCGACTTGAGATTTTTGAGATTGTAAAACAGACTGGATAAATCTCCGATAAGGTGGCAATCTGCAAACGACGAATCAAAAACGACAGAGACTATTTCGTCTGCATAATCCAGATAGCCGCCTCTGTAATGGGATAGTCCGGAGAACATTTTGCCAGACTTTTCTTCCCGCTTGTCATCATAATAGAAGGTCAATGTCCCGTTCGCAAGTACGGAATAAATGTATTTCTGCTCAACACTTCCCTTGCCCTCAATGCCGATGATAGCATCCTGATTGGAATTATAATCAAGAAGGGCGCTCAGCAGAAAATATCCGTCCTGGTATCCGCCCCATCCCCAATTCACGTGGAAGTAGTCGTTCGCGTCATATCCGTCAATAACAAAAGCATGACCTCCACTACCTGATTGACCGCCATATAAGACAGGCCTGTGATTTTTCAGTTCATCGTAGATTATCTGATTCCAGACATCACTTGAGTAACGGCTCCTGAATATATTGGACATCTTAGACGGAACGTAGTCAAAATAGTTTTCCAGGACATATATGACATTCCGTGTGGATGCACCGCTTTCCCCTACATTATAGTTCATCTCGACAGATACGCCGCATAAATACAACAGAGTTGCGACGGCATCCCGCTGCACGCTCCTTTCATTGCCGCTGTAGGATAGTAACATTTTGTCCCAATCTATTGCGGTAACCTCGGTTTCGGGTATTGCAATCTGCCTCGATCCTGTCGTGTAGCCGGGAATCTTGCGCAACGTTTGTTTCGGCCACTGGTGGTAATACATTATTTGAGCCATCGCCGTAGCCACACAACCCGTCAATGTCGGCTTTCCATCCACAGTCGGACATTTCCCGTTATACGGATTGCCCTGATTCCACTGGCATGACAACAGGGGGAAGATTATTTCTCCAGAGACGGATGTCTGGGATACAGCCCTTGCATCGCTGTGGGCCTGCAGGTATTCATATTGCTCCGCATATCCCTCCAGCCATGCACGCATATTGTCCGGTATCTCGTCAGCCTTAAATGAGCCGCTCTGAGAATAGCCCAACACGGCCGGCATTCTGTCGTCGCCGCTCACAACAACATAGCCTCTGGCCGAGTCCACGTTGAACACGAAATACGCATTTCTTTTCTCTGCAGTTTGCAGTTGGGAGGCACTTGCCACACGGGCAGCTTTTCCGCCTTGTCTGGCAACAGTTTGCCTGCCCAAAAGGAAACCGAAGGCCTTTTCACGTGCGGCATCTTCTGTGATAGGATTTGCAAATGAGGCCAGACAACATAGCCCCCAAAACAAACTCAGCAGGAGAAGTTGTTTGAATCGACAATTTTTTTTCATGACACGATTTTGGGTTGATTAATATTGTACGATTATGGTTTTCTGTCAAAGGTTGACTCTTCTCTTTTTAATCTTGTTATCTGATGTGAGCAGAATATCTTCCAGCATTCGGCAGGCATAGTCCTCAACGAGTTTCTGATGCCATCTGACGTTTTCGTCCAAATTCATTTCAAATTTTCTCTGAAGAACGATAGCCCCAGTATCTACTCCTTCATCAATCACATGAAGTGTGACTCCACTTTCACGTTCTTTGTTTTTATAGATGTCCTTCCACGGATTTAGGCCAGGATATTTTGGAAGTAGTGAAGGATGAATGTTATATGCTCCTTTTCTGCTGACGCGCTCCCAGTTCTTTCACAAGGGATGTAATCCTGTTCGGTATTCTCGTTCACCTCATAAACTTCTGTCAGCATATAACTTGGTTTATTTTGTTGTTTGCTCCTACTCTGTTGCTGGCTTTTCGGACTCTGCCATTTTTATAGGTTTATTTATGTATAGTTTCTGTTCAACTTGCCTTCTCTCTCAACATCAAGACATGCTGAAACAGCCATAACCCTATCACACAAAAAAAGCGTGAGAGCCAGTCCTTACTTATCGTTTAACAGGTATCGCCAAACACCATCGTCGTAACAAGTAAAGATAGCAACCCCACGCCGTGTATGCAATTGCTACTACGGCGCAGAGTGCCGCATGCAGAATCATACATACGAAGCGGGCGTTACATACCCTCTATCCTACGACTTAGAAATTGGCGATTTCGTTAAACAGGATAAAGCGTGGAACGCCTTGATTTACCCGGATTTGGCCCCGGGGATTTATGCCTGCCTGCGCAGGCTTCGCCCTCCGCTGAGGGTGAGATTTGTCACGAATGACACCGCAAAAATACAACTTTTTATTTAACTTACAACTTTTTGGGGCAGATTTTCACGCACTAATGCACGGAATCCGTTTCATTAACGACTTTTATCGTACTCATTAATGAATTCGATCGTTTTCATTAATGAATTGCATCGATTTCATTAATGAACGGTTTTTAGTGTTTGGCTATTGTCTTTTACTAAAACAGTTGACAGTCTACTGACAGGGTTGACAATAAAACCGTTTTCTTGACAAAACACCCTCCCGCCCCGACTGACGGCTCTCACTTCTCGTCTGCAGCCATTTTGACTTTCCCGTGGGCTCGGAAAATTTCTCCCGTGGGAGCGGAAATTTTTCCCAACGGAGGCGCAGAGACGACATCCTTAAAACGACATGCCGATTTTTTAACAGAATCATTTCTTTCACGCATCAAAGACAAACAGGAAAACGGAGTAAAGATTCTCAAATTCTCATTTTCTCATTTTCATTTTTCATGCAGGACAAATAAATAGCCCCCGAAAGTCGCATGACTCTCGGGGGCTTGCATTTTCGCTTTGATTCAAAATTCCGGACGCCGGCTTAGAGCTTGCCGTTAGAGCCCAGCACATTCACAATCTTGTGGATGTACATCTTCTTCATGTTCTCACGGGCGGGCTTCAAATACTGACGGGGATCGAAATCGCCCGGATGCTCAGCCAGGTGCTTGCGGATAGCCGCAGTCATAGCCAGACGGGAGTCGGAGTCGATGTTAATCTTGCAGACAGCGCTCTTGGCAGCCTTACGCAACTGCTCCTCGGGAATACCGATGGCAGCCTCAAGTTTGCCGCCGTACTTGTTGATGGTCTCAACCTCTTCCATGGGCACGGAGCTGGAGCCGTGGAGCACGATGGGGAAGCCGGGGAGCTTCTTCTCGATTTCGGCCAAAACGTCGAAAGCCAATGGGGGAGGAACAAGAACGCCGTTCACGAGCGTGCACTGCTCGGGAGTGAACTTGTGTGCACCGTGGCTGGTGCCGATAGAGATAGCCAGGCTGTCGCAACCGGTACGCTGCGAGAAGTCAATCACCTCTTCGGGCTTCGTGTAGTGGCTCTCAGCAGCAACAACCTCGTCCTCAACACCGGCCAGAACGCCGAGCTCGGCCTCAACGGTCACGTCGTACTTGTGAGCATACTCTACAACCTTCTTGGACAGGGCGATGTTCTCCTCATAAGGAAGGGAACTGCCGTCAATCATCACGCTGGAGAAGCCGTTGTCGATACAATCCTTACACAGCTCGAAGCTGTCACCGTGGTCCAAATGGAGCACAATCTGAGGATTCTCACAACCCAATTCCTTAGCGTACTCAACAGCGCCTTTGGCCATGTTGCGGAGGATGACGCCATTAGCGTAGTTGCGTGCACCCTTGCTGACCTGCATGATGACGGGAGACTTGGTCTCCACAGCAGCCATCACGATGGCCTGCATCTGCTCCATGGTGTTGAAATTGAAAGCCGGAATGGCATAACCGCCGGCAACAGCCTTGGCAAACATCTCACGAGTGTTCACCAGACCAAGTTCTTTGTAACTTACCATAGTTGTTTTGTTAAAATTGATAAATAAATGGTGTATTTACTCTTCGTTTTGCGTGCAAAGATACTATCTTTTTGGGAAATGACGAAAAAAAATATACGTTTTGTTGCTCTATTTACGAAAAAAACCGTACTTTTGTGCCCTGAATCCATTACACACGCTCTCTTACCAAGAGCAAATGAAGAAAACAAGGAAAACAAAAAACTGCAAAAGATATGAAACAAGGCATTCATCCCGAGAATTACCGTCCCGTTGTGTTCAAGGACATGAGCAACGGTGACATGTTCCTCTCCCGTTCCACCTGCAAGACCACCGAGACTGTGGAGTTTGAAGGTCAGGAGTACCCCGTAGTGAAGCTGGAAATCTCCAGCAGCTCTCATCCCTTCTACACCGGTAAGAGCAAGCTTGTCGACACCGCAGGTCGCGTGGACAAGTTCATGAACCGCTACGCCAAGACGCGCAAGTAAGCACACCGCAATCAAATCTGAAGCAACACATAAAACCGGGCTCTTCACTGAAGGGTCCGGTTTTTTATTTACTCGACGTATCTTGTGCCTTTAAGGAGCTCTTTCTCAAAAGTGTCTCCCGCCTTCTTGCGTGTATGCATCAACTGCCACTCGGGCGAATAAACACGCTCCGTCCAGTCTGTGAGATCGCCCGAGGTCACCACACGGCGCACGGTGATGTTCCTGAGCGCGCCGCCGCTTTTTCTTTCCAGCCTCACCTCGTAACGGCTCACACCGGTATCGGACACCGAAAGCGAGTCGTCGGACAGGAAGAGTATTCTGACTTCACCGTCCAGGCGATTGGTCACACGCCCCTCTTGCCCGGCCTCCCAATAGTCCAAACAATCCAGACGGTTGTTACGGGTTAAGAGCGTCATCACCGAATCGGGCATCGACGTCCAAACCTCTTTCATCGTCTGCGCCTGAGCGGGCATACGCGCGCAAAGGATTAAGGAGACGACGCACAGGAAAGAAATCACATGTTTCATAACGTACCGAGATATAAGAAGAGCATGCCGAGCAACACCAGGAAGAGGTCGACGGCTTTACTCTTGAGATTCTTTTCTTTAAACAACAATGCGGCCACAAGGAAGCTCACCACCACGCTGCTTCTGCGGGCCAGGGAAATGACGCTGACCATCACGCCCTCGAGAGAGAGACCGTAAAAATAGGCATAATCCGCCATACTCAGAAACACGGCAATCAGCGGGATGCTCCATCGCCATACAAAGGGCGTGTGCTGCCTGCGCGTGGGCCACCACAGAACGGCCAGCATCACAGCCATCATGCCGCATTGATAAAAATTGTAGTAGCTCTGCACGGCAATACGGTTCAGCGCAAGACCTCCGCTCTCCGCAGGCGCCATCAAAAATTTGTCGTAAAGACCGCTCACGGCGCCGAGCACAGCCCCCGCTATCACGCAAAACACCCATTTGTTGTGAAAGAAATATATATTCTCCTTCTTGCCGCTACGGCTCAGAAGAAAGAAAGAAGCGATGCTCAGGAGCACGCCAACCCACTGAAATGCATTCAGATGCTCGTCAAAAACCAATATGGCACCCACAAGCACCATCACGGGACGCGTGGCGTTGATGGGTCCGACAAGAGTCAACGGCAGATGCTTCATGCCGAAATAGGCACACAGCCACGAGGACAACACGATGCAGCTCTTGAGCACGATGTAGCGCTGCACGGCCCAGCCGCCGGAATCGACAGTCCACAGGGCGGGCAGGAAAATCAGCGAACAGAAGAGCGTATTGAGAAACAACACCGGGATGACGGCATTGTCGCGCAACGACGATTTTTTGGCTACGTCGTAGAGTCCCAAAAGGGCCGCACTCAAGAAACCGCAAAGCAACCACATAGTCGGCAGACTTTTCCGGAAGGTCAGGACACCTTGTTCAGTTTCCTGATAATGGAGAAGATGAACAGGGAAGCCAGGAGGCAGATGCCCGTCAGCGTGCCCCAAACATAAACGAGAGGCACACCCCACATCATGCCGGGAATACCCACCAGCATGTTGCCCAGTGCCGTGGCTACAAACCATCCGCCCATCATCATGCCTTTGTATTTCTCCGGCGACACCTTCGTAACGAAGGAGATGCCGATGGGGCTGAGGAGCAACTCTGCTATGGTTAATACGAAATAGGTGCTGACCAAAAGATTCGGGGTCACATCAGCCACATGGAACGGATGATTGGGCAAAGGCAAACCGATGGAGCCGACCAACATCAACAGGTAGGCTCCGGCTGCCACCAACATGCCCAAACCGATCTTCACGGGCGCCTTGGGTTCTTTGCCCTTCGCTGCCAGCCATCCGAAAAAGGCGATGCTCACAGGCGTCAGCATCACCACGAAACAGGGATTGAAATGCTGGAAAATAGGCGCATCCACACGGACGATAGCCTCGGGATCATATTTATACCACAGGAATCCCAGCGACGCAGCAATCACCGCCACGCTGACGGCACGCGCCTTCAACGTCTTTCCGTTAAACAGGGAAAACAATGCAAAGACGATGAAGATGACGGCCACAAGATTGGTGACATCGAACATCATGGCCTCCCAACCGCGGCTCAGACGATAGGTGTATTCGCTGGCAAACCACGTGAGCGTGAGTCCGTTCTGATGGAAAGCCATCCAGAAGAAAAGCACCACGGCATACACCAGACACAGACAGATGATGCGCTCCTTCGTGTCGCTCTCCTCCGCAGCATGGGCCTCCACCTCCTGCCCATTCTTTTGAACTGCCGTTTTTTTCACCTCGGTCACATGACGGAAAGTAGCCAATCCTCCGTAATAAATCAGGATGCTCACCACCACACTCACACAAGCCACGGCAAAAGCGAAATGATAAGCATCCGCCTTGGAGAATCCCATACCTACGGCCCAATCCATCATGCGAATGGCAGCTGTAGGCGCAAAGAGTGCACCGACATTAATCAGCATATAGAAAAGCGAGAAGCCCGCATCCCGTTTATCGGCATAACGCGGATCCTGATAAAGGTCGCCGATCATCACCTGAAGATTGCCTTTGAAAAGGCCCGTACCCAGACAAACCAAAGCCAAAGCGGCAGCCATAGCCACAATGCCTGCCATGCCGCCGCCCAAAGGCACGGAAAGCAGGAGGTAACCGAAAAGCATCACAAACATACCGATGACCACCATACGGGAATAGCCCCAGCGATCGGCTGCCATACCGCCTACCAACGGCAGGAAATAAACGAAGCCGAGGAAGCAGGAGTATATCGGTGAAGAAATCTGGTTGGAAAATCCGAAATTCTCACCCAGAAACAAAACAAAAACTGCCAACATGGTGTAATAGCCGAAGCGCTCTCCGGTGTTGGCCAAAGCAAGAGCCCAAAGCCCCTTGGGCTGTCCTTCAAACATAGTGCAACTTGATATAGGTTAATAATCCGACACAAAGATACAAAAACTTCCCGGGCCAAACACGCTGATTCGCGTTTTTTTTGTACTTTTGCCGCTGTTTTTTGAAAATACAGAGCATGCAACATCTGAAACCGCGCTTGTTGGATTGCCTTAAGGGCTACAACAGCGAGACATTCACCAAGGATCTCATGGCCGGCATCATTGTCGGCATTGTCGCCCTGCCTTTGGCCATCGCCTTCGGCATCGCCTCCGGCGTGACGCCGGAGAAGGGCATCATCACAGCCATTGTGGCCGGATTCATCATCTCGCTGCTCGGCGGCACCAAGGTGCAAATCGGCGGCCCGACCGGCGCCTTCATCGTCATCATCTACGGCATCGTCAACAATCCCGAATACGGCCTTCAGGGTCTGCTTGTGGCCACTATGCTGGCCGGACTCATTCTCATTGCATTGGGTGTGTTCCGACTGGGGGCCGTCATCAAATTCATTCCCTACCCCATTGTCATCGGCTTCACCGCCGGCATTGCCGTCACGATTTTCACCACCCAGATGGGCGACATCATGGGTCTCACGCAGGAAGCCCTTGACAAAAGCGGCAATCCCATCACAGTCCCCCTCAAGACTCCGGGCGATTTCATCGGCAAATGGATATGCTACATTGAGAACATCGGCACGTTCAACGCCTGGAACTTCCTCGTGTCCGTCCTGTCTCTGCTGACCATCATCTTCGCCCCGAGATTATTGAGAAAAGTACGCGTTCTGAACAAGATACCGGGCTCTCTATACGGCATCTTTGTGGGTACGGCAGCCGTGCTTGTCATGAAACAATACGGCATCGTCGGACTGGACACCATCGGCGACCGCTTCCACATCCAAAGCCAGCTGCCCGACATGGTGGTGCCCACGATTTCGTGGACTATGATTCAGACCCTCATGCCCGTGGCCTTCACCATCGCCATCTTGGGCGCCATTGAGAGTCTGCTCTCCGCCACTGTCGCCGACGGCGTCACCTCCGACCGTCACAATTCCAACATGGAGCTGGTGGCTCAGGGCGTGGCCAATGTCGTCACACCTCTTTTCGGAGGCATTCCCGCCACCGGAGCCATCGCCCGCACCATGACCAACATCAACAATGGCGGCCGCACACCCGTAGCCGGTCTGGTACACGCCGTAGTACTGTTGGCCATTCTCCTGATTCTCATGCCCTATGCAGAATACATTCCCATGGCCGCTCTGGCCGCAGTGTTGGTGATTGTCTCCTACAACATGTCCGGCTGGCGCACGGTACGCGGTCTGCTGAAAAACCCCAAGAGCGATGTCACCGTGCTGCTTGTCACCTTTTTCCTCACGGTGGTCTTCGACCTGACCGTCGCCATCGAGATTGGCCTGATTCTCGCCTGCGCCCTCTTCATCCGACGCATCATGGAGACGACGGACATCTCTGTCATCAACGACGAAATCAATCCCACCGACGAGGCAGACCTCACATCCGGCCACGAAGAGAATCTCAAGATTCCGGCACGATGCTCGGTGTATGAGATCAACGGCCCGTTCTTCTTCGGCATTGCCAACAAGTTTGACGAACTGCAGAAGAATCTCGGCGGAGAGAAGCCGAAGGTGCGTATCATCCGCATGCGCAAGGTGCCCTTCATCGACTCCACCGGCATTCACAACCTGCAGAACCTCATCGAGATGTCGCACGAAGACGGCATTCACATCATTCTCTCCGGCGTGTCGCCCAAGGTACACAGCCAGTTGGAGAAGGCCCACTTCTACGACATCATGGAGGCAGACCACATCTGCCCCCACATCGATGTTGCACTCGAAAAAGCCCGCGAAGTCCTTAAGGCCTAAAGTCGCGCACGCATCTCGCTGAGCATCCGCTCTTTTTCCTCCTCATTGAGGGATGAGGATGCAAGAATCTCCGAGAGGGCATCCAACGCCTTTTGACGCATCTGCTGACGCCCCACCTGGAGCCCGCTCCTGTAGGAGTTGGCCGGCAGGAGTTGTCTGTTGAAATTACCGTCGCTCATAGATACCCGTCACAATAGAGAATGGAACATAAGCCTCTCCTTTAGCCACCTCCGGAAGGGCCACAGGCGCCGCATCTTCACGGAACGACGTCCGATAAGCCGCGCTGAGCACGTATCCGGCGGGAATCACAGGGGCTGCTTTCGTCTCTTTGAAGGTGATACGCACCACCACCAGTCTGTCGCCAGAGGAACTTTGGGCCATCAGCGTCGTGTAGTCATCGTCCTCCGTGTTCAGACACTCGTATCCGGGCAGAATGAAGCGGGAGAACTGCTGGCGCACATAGTAGTTTTTGTGGCGCGTGTAGGTCTTCCATTCGCGATCGCACTTTACCAGACTCCACTGGTCGAAATTCACCTCAACATATTGCCAGTCGAGCCACGCCGCCGGCTTCAGCGTCTTCATGTCCTCAATGAGACGGCGCGCCATTCGCAGATTACCCATCAGTCCGCGACCGCCGTCGCCCGATTCGCTCTGCCACAAGCGGATGCCGTGCTCCCGGCAATAGGCCGCCAACTTCCGTTTGTTCTCCACGGAGCCCGAATACGTGTGGGTGTTGTACTGCCCGATCAACGGCAACACGCCTGCCTTCCGGTATCCTTCAAATGTTTTGACCGCCTGGTTGACAGACGTCTCATCAGCCGATGAAATCACCGTTTTCAGTCCGCTCTCCTTCAAGATGGGGCTCAACACTTTGAGGAATTTCACCTGACTCTTCACATCAAAGTGACAACCCTCCTGTCCGCCGTTCCTGTACCAATAATTGGTCTCGGGCTCGTTGAACGGATCCAACGTGCGGAATTCTATGCCGTAAGTCTCCTTGTAGTGTTTGCACACCTCCACGAGATAACGTGCGAAGTCTTCGTAGTGTTTGGGGTCCAAGTTGTCGTCGGTCGCCTTTTCCGCACCGCCGTTGCATCCCGACACCGTCATCCACCAGGGAGCGGAGTTGCTGAACGCCTCGAATATGGCATCCGGTCTTTTCTTCTTTATCATCAGGAGGATGCGGCGCTGTCCCTCGTCCCTGTCCCAATGAAACGGACCGTCCTTCTCGTCCTGAAATCCTTCAAACTCCGCACGGAGTCCTTTGCCGCCCCGGGCGCCGAAATGGTGCGGCGTGCAGTGGGTCCACTGGGGGTCGTCTCCGCCGCCTATGTTGTAGCGGAAAATCCGATAGTTCAGCCCCTCGGGCGACACCAACCACTCGACCAAAGAGTCCAAACGCTCCTGCGGCCACTTGCCGCACTCCTTGGCCCACCAACACAGGCTCACTCCAAAACCCTCAAAGGGCTCGGCACTGAGATTTATTGAAAAAAACAGCGCCAAAAACAAACAAATCTTTTTCATCTCGCAGCAAATATAAGGACTTTTTCGTATATTTGTCGCAACTAATGCTGCTTTTAAAACTATTTTAACCAATATTTACATAGAAAACACAAAGACTATGAAGTTTTGGAGCAAAATCATGCTTATTGTCCTCATGATGAGCGCAATGAGTTTAGACATAAAGATTCAGGCCGAGGAGATGGCCACTTTCCGCACTTGGGCCATGACCCCGCCAAAGGGTTGGAATTCGTGGGACTGCTATTATTCGTCAGTAACTGAAACGGAGGTTGTTCAAAACGCAGAGTTTATGCGCGACAACCTCAAGCAGTACGGCTACGAATACGTCGTGGTGGACATCCGCTGGTATTGCGAGCATCCCTCTTTGGGTGCCGGCAACTACAACCAGCGGGGCGACCAGGGATATGTCCTCGATGAGTACGGACGCTATCTGCCCTCTCCCCGCCGTTTCCCCAGCTGTATGGACGGCGATGTCAACGTCGGCTTCAAACCCCTGGCGGACAGGATACATGCCATGGGACTCAAGTTCGGCATCCACATCATGAGAGGCGTGCCCACCACCGTAGCCAAGAACCCTGCCAACTACACGCTCTTGGGCAGCGGCGACGCCACAGCCTCCGAGAGACAGGCTACATGGGCCAAGGTCTACAACGGCACCACTTCTCCCTGCACCTGGCTCAAAGACAATGCCCTCGTGCGCATGACCGATGAGGGACAGCAATACTACAACAGCATCATCAACCTCTATGCCCAATGGGGCGTGGACTTCATCAAAGTGGACGACATCGCCCGTCCATTCTACACGGATGAGATTCAGATGATTCGCAACGCCATTGACCAGTGCGGCCGCCCCATCGTCTTGTCGCTCTCTCCCGGCAAGACACAGTATCAATACCACGACCAGTGTCACGCTCTGGCCAATCAGTGGCGCATGATGGACGACCTGTGGGACAATTGGAATCACGTCTCCGCCGTCTATGCCGAAGCCGCCGAATGGGCCAAATACCACCAGGTGGGCAACTACGCAGACTGCGACATGCTGCCTATCGGACAGATTGCCATGACGGTAGCCGATCCCGGCTTTGCCTCCAAGGACAACGGTCGCTGGACCAATCTCACGGACAACGAGCTCTACACCATGATGACCCTTTGGGGCATCTGCCACTCTCCCCTGATGATCGGCGGCGAGATGACCAGCTTCGGCAGCACGACGATGAAGCTGCTCACCAACGAAGAGATGCTCCGCATGAACAACTGCGGCGTGGACGCTCACCAAGTATACGGCAGTGCCGGCAAATATGTGTGGGAAAGCACCGACCCCAATGACGGCAGCAAGTGGATTGCCCTCTTCTCCACCGACGGCGACGAGCAATGGGTGAGCCCCGACAACGCGCTTTACTGCAGCGAGACGGTGGCCTACACCACCGAGGGCCACAAGGTGGACGTGGAGTGCGACATCCCCGAGGGCACGGACATTCTGTCCCTTGTGGTGGATGACGGCGGCGACAACTTCAACTACGACCACGGCGACTGGATCAATCCCACCGTGATCCTTTCCGACAACACGGAATATCCGCTCACAGGAGCCAACCTGGACCACACATTCACGGCCTCCTACTACAATGTGGTGCGCGAAAACCGCAACGTCACCAATACGGGCAGCATGAAGGTGATGGGCACAACCTACGCCCGCGGCTTCGCCACCGACGCCAATGCCGTGCTCTACTTCAAGTTACCGGCGGGTGCCGTGAAGTTCAAAGGCATCGGCGCGGCCGACGACAGCGGCATCGGACAGACCGGCAGCACCACTTCCATGCGCTTCATGGTCTTTGCCGGCGAGTGTCGCAACAGCGAGTTGCTCAACGGCGCCATCTTCAACAGCGGACTGGTGTCACGCACATCCCAAAAAGCAGGCGTTGAGGTGGATGTGGACATCACGGGCGCCGAACAGCTGAAGATTGTCGTGGACAACTACGACGGCTCCTTTGCCTACGACCGCGCCAACTTTGTCAACCCTGTCCTTGTGGACGAAAACGGCCAGGAGACCTCTCTCACCACTCTGTCTCAAACCAGTTATACCTCTTCGTGGGGCAGCCTGCACAAGAACACCAACGTAGAAGGCAAGACTTTGAAGATTAACAACGTCAGCTACACCACGGGACTTGGCATGAACGCCGCCTGCACCCTTGTCTACAACCTGCCCTCGGGACACAAGTACGTCCGCCTCAAGGGCCTTGTGGGCTACGACAGCAGCTGCGACACCGATGCTCCCAGCGGCGGCAACAACTGCACGATGAAATTCCTCATCTACGCCACCTCCACCAAGACTTACGTTTCCGCAGACCTAACGACACTCGGCTACACGGCCGACGAAGAGGTCAGCGTGAAGGACTGCTGGAGCGGCGAGACGCTGGAGTCCGTCAAGGGCACGCTGTCTGCCGAAGTGGGCAACCACGGCGCCCGTCTGCTGAAGATTTCCGCTCCCAAGAGCTATACGGGCATACACGCTGTTGATGCTGTCACAACCGATGAAATCGATGCAACCGGCACCGCATCCGGCCAAGGCCTCTACGACATGATGGGCCGCAAACTCGGCCAGGAGCCCAAACACGGACTGTATATCAAGAATGGACGAAAAATCTTCAAATGACCGCATCATCTTAGGCATAGACCCCGGCACCAACGTCATGGGCTATGCCGTGCTTCGCTGCCCCCTTCTTTTGACGAGGAAGGGGGCAGTGGTGCCTCTCACCATCGGAGCGCTCAAGATGAAAAAGACCGACTCGCACTATCTGCGCCTCAAACAGATACGCGACAAGGTACTTGAACTCATTACCGAATTCCTTCCCGACGAAATGGCGATTGAATCGCCTTTTTTCGGCATCAACGTCACGTCTGTCGTGAAACTCTGCCGCGCCCAGGGCGCCGCCATGACGGCAGTCCTCGACCGCGACATCCCCATCAGCGAATATCCTCCGGCCCGTGTCAAGAGCGCCATCACCGGCAACGGACGCGCCTCGAAGGAGCAGGTGTCCTCAATGGTGCGCCGCATCCTTCATTTTGAAGAAGATCAGGATGTTCCTTTCGACGCCACCGACGCCTTGGCCATCGCCCTCTGCCACTACTACGAGACCTCCAAAGGTCTGCCCTCCGGAGCCTTCGGTCACGGCAGCAGCCGCTCGGGCGGAGGTCGCAAATCCTCAAGCAGCAGTTGGGAGAAATTCGCTGAAAACAACAAAAATCGCATCCACAAACAATAAAAGCGCTCCCGCTCGCGTTATGTGCGTGGTAAACGCACAAGAAAAACAGAAAACGCTATATGAAGATTAAAACACTTCTTTTGATTTCGTTCCTCACCGCCGCTCCCTTCCTGTCCCGCGAAGGCAGCCTGATGGCCCAGAGCATGACGGACGAACAGGTTCTGACCTACGTCACCGAGGAAACCCAGAAAGGCACCTCCCAGAGCGCCATTGTCAGCTACCTGGTCCGCAAGGGTGTCACCACAGCTCAGTTGCAGCGCGTGCGCCGCAAGGCTGAACGCCTCAAGGCAGAAGAGCAGGCTGCCAAACAGGGACAGATGCTTCCCGTCACCAGCAGCAACACGGAATTGCGTCAAAAGGAGCTCGGCATCACGGGCGACAACGTAAGCGCCGACTCCACCTCCAACGCCAAGGACCTCACCAAGGAGATGGACGAGATGAACGCCCGTAAGGTATTTGGCCGTAATATCTTCAACACGGAGAATCTCACCTTCGCCCCGGCTCAGAATATTGCCACGCCTGCCAACTACGTATTGGGCGCCGGCGATGAGGTGGTCATCAACATCTGGGGCGCCAGCCAGCAGACGGTGCAGCAGACCGTCTCCGCCGACGGCTATATCGTCATCCCCAATGTGGGCCTTGTGCGCTTGGCCGGCCTCACGGTATCGAAGGCTAAGGCCACGCTGAAGGAAAAGCTCGGCAAGAGCTACGGCGACAGCCATTTCGAGCTCTCCGTGGGCGGCATCCGCTCTCTGCAAATCCAGGTGATGGGCGAAGTCGTGCGTCCCGGCACCTACACCCTCTCCAGCCTTTCTTCCGCCTTCAATGCGCTGTATGCTGCCGGCGGCATCAACGAGCTGGGCACGCTGCGCGACATCCGCGTTTTCCGCCACGGACAGAAGATTGCCACCATCGACGTTTATGAATACCTGATTAAAGGCCACACTTCCAGCAATGTGCATCTGGCCGACGGCGACGTCATCCTGGTGGGCCCCTACGATTGTCTGGTGGAGATCACCGGCAATGTGAAGCGCCCCATGTTCTATGAGATGAAGCGCTCGGAGACGGTGAAGGATCTGCTCGACTATGCCGGCGGCTTCGACGGCAAAGCCTACACCAAGAGCGTCCGCCTCAAGCGCTCCATGGGCACGGAATACACCATACACTCCATCGAAGAATTCCAGATGGGTTCGTTCAAACTGGCCGACGGCGACCTCGTGGAGGCTGATGAGAATATGGCCCGCTTCAACAATCTGGTGGAGGTGCGCGGCGCCGTGAAGCATCCCGGCCAGTTCCAGCTGGGTGGCAACATCCAGAGCGTGAAGGAACTAGTTCTGGCCGCTGACGGTCTCTTGGAGAGCGCCTACACCGAACGCGCCATCATGCACCGCGAACGCGAGGACAAGACGCGCGAGATGACCAGCGTGGACGTGCTCGGCATTCTCAACGGCGAAGCCACCGACATCCCCCTGCGCAACGGCGACGTGCTCTTCATCCCCAACAAGTTGGAGATGCAGGGCGAGCGCACCATGCAGGTGAGCGGCGAGGTCAACTATCCCGGCGTCTATCCCTTCGCCGAGAAGACCACCCTCAAGGATGTCATCCTGCAGAGCGGCGGCATGACGCACGCCGGTTCTTTGGCCCGCATCGACGTATATCGCCGTCTGCGCGACGCCAATGCTCTTAAGGACGGAGAAGCCGCAGCCGAATCGTTCTCCTTCGCCCTCGACGAGAACTACGACCTGATTAAGGACACCGTCTTCGAGCTGAAGCCCTTCGATGTGGTCTACATCCGCAAGTCTCCCGGCTATGAAGAGCAGAAGAACGTGAACGTCAGAGGTCAGGTCAACTTCCCCGGCACCTATGCCATGACCACGAAGAACTACCGCCTCTCCGACCTCATCCGCGACTGCGGCGGCATCTCGGATCAGGGCTTCACGCACGGCGCCAGCCTTGTGCGCACGATGAACGAGGCGGAGCGTCAGCAGCGCGACGCCCTGAATCTCCGCTCCCAGATCGAAATCTACGAAGACGGCTTGCGCGACGGAAAGGATATGAACATGCAGGTGGCAGACTCTCTGCTGTCTATGAAGTCCATCTCCGACAATACCTATCCCGTAGCCATCGAGTTGGAGAAGGCTTTGGCTGAACCCGGCTGCATCTACGACCTCATCCTGCGCGAGGGCGACGTCATCACGGTGCCGCGCCCCGAATTCACCGTGAAGGTGAGCGGCGAGGTGATGCATCCCGTCTCCATGGCCTACGAGGAGGGTAAGAATCTCAACTACTACATCCGCCACGCCGGCGGCTACGCCCGCAAGGCTTACAAGAGCAAAGTCTACGGCATCCATATGAACGGCAGCGTGGTGAAACTCTCTGCCAACTCCATCCGCGACATCGAGCCCGGCACCGAGATTGTCGTGCCCTCCAAGGCCGGCAAGAAGGGCATGACCACGCCTGAAATCCTGAGTATGTCCTCCACTGCCGCCTCAATGGCCAGCGTCATCGTGGCCCTCATGAACATCATCACGAAGTAAGTTAATCGTAACGGGGATTCCGCAGATTCGAACAACTAATGACAGACATCGTAAATGGAAGAAAAGAAAACAAGTGAGATTGATGTTATTCGTCTAATCTCGTTGGTATTAAAAAAATGGCGATTACTTTCGCGTTTTGCAGCGACAGGAATGGTGATTGGAATCATTGTTGCTTTCAGTATTCCAAAACAGTTTAGCACAAACGTCATTCTTGCTCCTGAATTCTCCGCCGGATCAATGGGCATTTCCAGCAGCCTTTCTGATTTAGCATCCTCATTTGGCGTGAATCTGAACTCTGGCAACAACAGCATGGATGCGATTTATCCCGACTTGTATCCCTACATATTCGAATCTACCGATTTTGTTCAATCGTTATACGATGTTCCTGTCCGACTGCAAAAAGACGCCACAGAGCGCTCTTACCTGACGCATTTGAAAAAAGACACAAGAATGCCATGGTGGGACTATCCTAAAGTGAAACTAATCAAATGGTTAAGTTCACCCGAGCCGTTAGCAAGCGGAGCTTCCGGCGGAAAACCAGACCCTTATGCCATGAACCGCACGCAATGGGAAATATACAACGCCGTTTCAAAGTCCATCAGCTGCATTATTGATAAAAAAACGAGCGTCATCAACATCAGCGTAACTGACCAAGATCCCATGGTGGCTGCCATTATTGCAGATTCGTTACAACAACGGTTACAACACTACATCACCAACTACAGAACCGCTAAAGCCCGAATAGATGTAGAACATTATCAAGATTTGGCTCTTCAGGCAAAAGAAGACTATGATAATGCCCGAGAAAAATACGTCGCCTATTATGACTCCCATATGGAGGCTTCCCTGATGGCTATCAACTCCAAGGTAGAAGATATGGAGAATGACGTGCAGCTAAAATACAACATCTACACTCAGAGCATGACTGAGCTGAAGATGGCTGAAGCAAAACTTCTGGAGCGCATCCCGGCATTTACGGTGCTCCAGCCGGCAAAAGTTAATACAAAACCCGTCAGCATGCCCAAAATCCTAATCATGTTTATTTGGATTTTCCTCTCACTGACAGCAGGAACAGGCTACGTTTTGTATCAAGAGTTTCTTAAAAACAAGCAAACTGCAATATAGTAAACTTTGACGTACTCCCTGCCGTATATATTCATCCTCACCGTCTTTGCCGTCCTTGCTGTCATCTATGCGCAGAGACAGGAGAATAAAGAAGATACGCTTCTTTGTTCATATATAACGGGGGCGGCAATAGCCGTGTTCTACGTGTTTTTTGCGTTCAGGGGCTATGTTTATTCTGACTGGGTGGGATATTCCGAAACATTCCAGAATGTGGAATGGGAGGATATCTTCGACATAACCAACAAGAAAAAACAGGCGATAATCCACGAACCGGGATTTACTGCACTGATGTGTATTTGCAGTTTGTTTACGCGCGAATATGCTTTTCTTGTTATTGTGATTACAACAATTGACACGCTCTTATTCCTACGCTTTCTCAGACGATGGAATGTAAAAAACGTATCTTTCGCCTTCATGCTGTTTTTCACATTCGGAGGTGTTAGCTTAATGTTCAACGCACTGCGCAACCAGCTTGCCATATTCATCTTCCTAAATGCCTTGGAGTATATTGTTAAAAAGAATCCTGTCAAATACTTCACTCTCTGCTTTGCTGCGCTCTGTTTTCACGCCTCAGCCATTTTGTTCTTCCCTCTGTATTTCGTCTTGGCACGGAAACTCAACAAGTGGGTATTTCTAGGATTAATCCTTGCTTTTTTTGCATTTTACATCAGCCAGATATCCATTGTAATGACCTTTGTCAAGCTTCTGGGTTTGGAAGGAGCATTGGGGGAAAAGGCCGAATTCTATACCGAGTATTACAATAGCGCCAGAGCGCTCTCGCCAACGGGAACACTTGAGAAACTTGGCTTTACAACACTTATTTTCCTCTATTACGAAAAACTCACTTCTGACAAGACGAACATCATCCTGATAAACAGCCTGGTTTTATGCCTCTTTTTCTACTACATGTTTGGAGAATTTCGTATGTTAAGTTCCAGATTGTCATTACTTTTTCAGTTTTCCTATTGGATATTATGGATTAGGCTGATGGACGCGTTATTCATACAGAACAACAAAAGACTTTTCGGAGGTATTTTGTATTTGTATTGCCTCTATGTTACGACATTCGCATACGTCATCCCAATCCAGGAATATGACAATCTGCTATTCGGCGCAAAGAGCCAAACGGAAAGAATGGAAATATTCAATAAGAGTTTTGAAGATGAGCAATAAGGAAGCTCTTTCATATTCATGAGTATCAAACGCAATTTTCTATACAACAGTATCTTGACCGTCTCCGGATATGTCTTCACATTTGCTACATATCCCTACGTCTCTCGCGTATTGGGCCTGACAAACGTTGGTATTGTGAATTTTGTTGATGGCATTATCAATTACTTCATCCTTTTTGCCATGATGGGTATCAGCACTGTCGGAATACGCGAGGTGGCAATCAACAAAACAAATAAGGCAAAACTCTCAAAGACATTTTCTTCAATCATCCTTCTCAATGCCATTTCTACTCTGATTGCCATCGCCATATTACTTACGGCGATGTACACCATACCGCAACTGTATCCTCACAGACAACTCCTCTATATCGGCATCTGCAAACTTGTGTTTAACAGCCTCCTTGTAGAATGGTTCTATACCGGTCTGGAGAACTTCTCGTACATCACCAAACGAACCATTATCATTAAGTCCGTATATGTGGCCAGCGTTTTCCTTTTCATACACGACTCTTCCGACTACCAGACATATTATATTCTTTGCGTACTGACCGTGTTGATCAACGGATTGGTTAATATCATTTACAGCCGCAAGTTTGTCTCACTTACATTCAACGGTGTCAGTGTCAAACCGTATCTCAGCGCTTTCTTCACCGTCGGGTTCTACATCATTGTCACGTCAATGTACACGTCCTTCAATGTTGCCTGGCTTGGTCTTACTGCAGGCACAGACGAGGTGGGATACTACACTACTGCAACCAAACTGCACACCATCATTCTTGCGCTGCTTTTAGCTTTTCAGAATGTCATGTTTCCCAGGGTGAATTCTTTATTGGCAGAAGGCAAACATGAGGAATACCGTCAGAAATTGCAGCTCGCGGTTGATTCACTTCTTACGTTTGCAATGCCCATTGTCATCACATCAGTGATATTTGGCCCCAACATCCTTCATTTTCTAGTTGGCGACGGATTCGAAGGTTCTTATCTTCCATTCCGCATTATGATGCCGCTTATTCTCGTCATCGGCTATAGCCAAATAACATGCATACAAATCCTGCTTGCCATGAAACAAGACAGGAGGTTGCTCTTCAATGCCTGTGCCGGTGCAGCGGTTGGGCTGCTGCTCAATTTTCTCATTGTAAAACGCATGGGAGCGATCGGCTCATCGCTGGTATGGCTTACTTCTGAACTGGTTGTTGCCGCAGGAGCACAATATTGGGCATCCAGAATTGCAGGATTCCGCTTCCCTTGGCAATTATTACTGAAGTACCTCATCACGTATCTGCCCGCGGGTATTATTATGGTCTTTATCTGCAATTCCTTCCATTATGCAGACATCGTCATGATTGGCTTTGCCGCAGTTTTTGTCTTTGCGTACTCTGTCATTGCCCAATTATACATCCTAAAAAATCCCGTTTGCATTCAGTTTGCAAAAAAGATTACGCCTTATGCCGAACAGAAGTCGCATTTATGACGAAATTGCCGGATTGCTGATTATATACATGGTGATCTACCATGTTATGCAATGGTCAGGCATGCAGAATTCAACAGGTATGGAAATTCTCTCCTACCTGAATTTCTTCATGCCGTGGTTCTTTTATAAAGGTGGTCTGTTTTTTAAAGAAAGGGAAATGCTCCCTGCTCTGCAAAAAAGTTTCAAACGTCTTATTCTTCCATATATAGAATGGAGCTTTGTCGGCGCTGTCGTCTTTGGCTATATTGCATGTTTTAGAGAGCACACTCACACCGTGCCGGATTACCTCAAAATGAACATCTACCAATTACTCACCGAGGGAAGTGTACCGGGTAATCAGGCTTTATGGTTTCTTTTTGCCCTGTTCGCTGTAAGAATTATCATGAACTTGTGTCAAAACAAGCGCATCCCCGTTGTATATCCCACCATATTTGGAATTTCATTTTCTGTATTTTTACACTTCACAGGAATTGTACTACCACACTATTTTACCTACATTTCAAGCGGATTATTCTTCTTTGGATTGGGATTTCTTTTGAAGGATTTATCCCAAAACAAACACTTTCAACTCACCTGTATCCTCATTTATCTCATTCTGTCCATTTTTAGCAAACCCATTGTTGACATCAGGACTAATTCTCTTTTGGACGGATACTATCTGTTGTGGCCCATATGGTCTGTTGCCGGAATCATAACTTTAAACACGCTATTTGAGAATCTGCACAAGATTTCCAATGCCTCTATATGTTCCTGCACACTAGAATGGGTTGGAAAGCATTCAATGACAATATATGTTGTTCATTGGCCAATCATCATGATTGTTTTTCGTATCCTTTTATGATTACAGAGCATGAAGATTTCCGTTACCATACCTGCATATAAGGCCGCATTTCTTAAAGAAGCGATTGAGAGTGTTGCGGTTCAAACATATCCCGACTGGGAACTTATCATTGTCGATGATTGTTCTCCAGAAGACCTTAAGAGCATTGCCGAACCGTTCCTGAACGATGCCCGTATACGGTATTTCCGCAACGAGAAAAATTGTGGCGCCCTGAATGTTGTTGACAATTGGAACATTTGCCTCAAACACTGCTCCGGTGACTATGTCCTTTGCATGGGCGACGATGACCGATTGCTTCCGTACTGCCTTGAAGAATATCTAAGGATTATGGAGAAATATCCTCATTTAAATGTCTACCATGCGCAAACCCAAATTATCGATGAACGCGGTAAAATCATCGGCTTGCAGGAAGGGCGTCCGGAATACGAGACATGCAAAGACATGCTGCTCCGTCAATGGAAACATGCCGGCAAACAGTTTTTGGGAGACTTCCTGTTTTCAAGGAGATGGCTTGAAGATCATGGAGGATACGTTAAATTCCCCCTCGGATTGACCAGCGACAGAGCTACGGCCAATCTGGCAGCAAAAGACAACGGCATTGCCAACGCTCAAAGCGTATTGTTTGAATACAGAGACACGCCACTGACGATTTCCCGCTCGCAAAATCTGCGCATTGCAATACACGCATGTAACGATGCGTACAAATGGTACTCCCTGCATTTTTCTGGCATGCTGCCACAAGAATACCACGGATACTACGTTTCGAGGATGACGGACATGATCTATCTTGACGTACAAAGCCAACGTCTTTCAGAAGCTTTTTACTGGCTCAAAGTCAAGAACACTCTCATCCTGACGTACCCCCAAATCATGAATGCATGCCTTAGAGGATTACTTTCCTCTTTAAGACGATAAACACAACGTGATGATCAGCATAACAGATAAGAGCAAATGTTGCGGATGCACGGCATGTCAGCAGGCCTGCCCCAAACACTGCATCGAAATGCAAGAGGATAACGAAGGATTCGCTTATCCCGTCGTTAATGCTGATTCATGCATTGAGTGCGGTCTTTGCGAAAAAATATGTCCTGCAATAAATCCCGATGCCCCCTCTCCAAAATTGCCTGCAAGCTATGCATGCAAAGCCCAGAATGAAGAGCTTCGGCTCAACAGCTCATCCGGCGGCATGTTTACCGTCCTGGCAGAAAAAGTTATCGACACGGGAGGAGTCGTCTTCGGCGCCTGCTTCAGCGAAGACTGGTCTGTCGTTCACACTTATACGGAAACACGGCAAGGTCTTAAGCAATTCAGAGGCTCTAAATATGTCCAAAGCCGCCTGGGAAATACTTATCGGGAAGTAAGAGACTTCTTAGCCGCCGGAAGATTGGTCTTATTCTCCGGCACCCCATGCCAAGTTGCCGGCCTGAATCATTTCCTGAGAAAGAAGTATGAGAATCTGTACACGGTGGATTTCGTCTGTCACAGCATTCCGAGTCCGCTCGTATGGAAAATGTATTTGGAAAGCAAGCAGGGGAACACATCTTTCAAGCATATAACGTTTCGGGACAAGTCGTCCGGATGGCACAACTACGGGTTGAAGATTGAATCTGACCACGACACCGTCGAACAGGGATCCAAAGACCAGAATCTGTACATGCGCGCATTTTTGGAGAACCTCACGGTCAGACCCTCCTGCTTTAATTGTCCGGCCAGGAATTACACATCCGGCAGCGACATCATGCTGGCGGACTGCTGGGGGCTGGAGAAGTATCACCCGGAGATTGACGACAACCGGGGGATGTCACAAGCCCTGATCCTGACGAAGAAGGGAGAACAGCTTTTTGATGCATGCAAAGAAGATATCTTCTGCCTCAGCATTCCCTATATGGAAGTGGAAGACAAATCACTTCATCTTCCCATTACCGCGTCAACCCGACCGCACCCTTACAGAGATTATTTCTTCGCAAACATTCGAAAGCAAGCTCTGGAGCAACTGCTTGCCTCCTGCCTGAAGAAGGGAGACATTCGCTCAAAAGTTATAGAGAGCGCAAAAACCGCCGGAAGAATATTTGGACTCGGCATAATTTACAGACTATGGAAAAAAACAAGAAAATAGCTCTGTTCACCTGTCACGAAGACCTGAACTACGGCAGTATGCTGCAAGCCTACGCTCTGGTTACGGCCATCAGGAAACTTGGATATGATGCCGAGTATATCACGTATCGCATTTATGCCAGGCAAAACCGTTTCGTGAAACACCTGAAACGACTCGCCAAATCCTTCTTGTCGGCAACGGGTTTGAGAAAGGAGCGCAACCCGTTCCAATTTTTCAACACCAAGGCCTTTGCCGCCACAAAAGCTGCATTTCAAGAATTTCACAGACAATGGATACCCTCATCCCTCAAGGTATACTATTCCAACACCATAACTTCCGAACTTGACCCTGAAGAATACAGCACTTTCATCGTCGGCAGCGACCAGCTGTGGAGTCCTCTCCTGTATGCCTGCGACAACCGTATACCCTATTTCCTCGACTTTGCCGCACTCCCGTCACGAAGCTCCTACGCCACCAGTCTCGGGACAAGCAATATCCCGGAAGAATACAAGCTGATGTTGAAAGAAAAGCTGTCGGCGTTCGACAACATTTCCTGTCGAGAGACCTTCAACACCAAGATGCTTTCCGACCTGCTGAACAGAAACGTCAGTCACGTCCTCGACCCCACTCTGCTTTTATCCGCCGAAGATTGGAACAAAGTCGCAACGGAGCCTCCTGTAAAGGGCGACTACATTCTGGCTTATATTCTCGGCGAAAAAGACAGCGTCACCGAATTTGCCCATTCGCTCGGTCAACAGAAGAGACTCCCCGTTTACTTCATTGTCACCCAACCCAAATATCTGAGCTATAGCAATGCGCTCACAGGGATTGGTCCGGACGCATTTATCGGGCTGGTCAAGAATGCCCGCTTTGTCGTAACGGATTCCTATCACGGCTGCCTGTTCTGCATCATCTTCGGCACACAGTTCTTCGCATTCAGCAAGCGGGAAGGAAGCGTTGACACTCAGGACAACATACGCATTCTGGAAATTCTGCAAGTCCTGGGATTAGAGGACAGATTTTGGGACGACACGCGTCAAACGCCCCTCCATGACTGCAATTTCCAACAGGCTCACGAAAAGATTGCCGACAAACGGCAAACTTCCCTTAAATATCTGTCAGGCTGCCTGCAATAATACAAATATGGCATTCAACATAGCATATATTCTAAACTCCACTCTGCCTAATGCCGGGTCGACAAAAGCCTTCCTTTCTCTCTTGGAAGGGGTGATGCGCCTGGAGGTTAGACCCACCGTCATCGTACCGGATGACAACGGAGTATGCCGCACGCTGCGGGAAATGGGGGTTGACCTGCATATGGTGAGATTTAAGCATAACACCTATCCGGATCTGAACTCCGCAAAAGACGCCATACTGTTTCTCCCCAGGATTGCAGGCCGCATGTGGATGAACCGCAGGGCAAGCGCAGCCGTCAAAAAGATTCTGCTGGAAAGAAGGATTCAACTTGTGCACACCAATGTCAGCGTTGTCAGTGTAGGCATGACGGCCGCACAAAGTCTGGGGATTCCGCACGTGTTCCATTTCCGTGAATACGGTGATCTCGACTTTGGCATGAGATACTTCCCTTCGAAAGATATCTTTTACCGCAGAATCGCGCAAAGCGGCAGCCGCTTCATCTGCATTACAAGGGGGGTAATGGCCCATCACAACTTGCCCGTGGATCGCACGCGCGTCATTTACGACGGCGTTAAGAAGCATAGAGACACCATGCCTGACGAGGACAGGGGGAACTACTTCATGTATGCCGGCCGAATTGAACCGACAAAAGGACTTATAGAACTGCTGAAGGCTTACCGTGAAGCATTAAGTGCAAGCGAACATCTGCCCGCTCTCAAGATTTTGGGAGCACCGTCGGATGCGAATTATTCACAAGAGGTCATGAGTTACGTTCTTAATCACCACCTGGACGGTCATCTTGAATTTCTGGGCGAAAAAGACAACATCGACCACTACATGGCACACGCTCTGGCCATCATCATTCCGTCCAGATTTGAAGGCTTCGGCTTCTGCATGACCGAAGCCATGTTTAACGGCTGCATCGTCTGCGGATACAACAATGCCGGGACAAAGGAGCAATTTGACAACGGTCTGCAATTGACCGGCGCTCCTATAGGTTTCCCGTATAACACTCAGGAAGAATTAAAGGAACTGCTGCTCCGACTGTCAACGACAGCCAAGGCAGAATTGGACCCATACCGTCAGCGTGCTTTTCGCGCCGTCAACGAGTTGTACACAGCCGAAACCCATGCGAACACGGTGTATACTTTCTACCGGGACATCCTTGGCAACTTAAACGTATAAGACAAAACAACTGAAATAATATCTGTGATGAAACCAAGAATCTTCGCATACTACCTCCCTCAATACCACCCGTTTCCCGAGAACGACGAGTGGTGGGGCAAAGGATTCACTGAATGGACCAATGTGGCAAGAGCAAGAAAACTCTTTCCCGGTCACAAACAGCCGCACATTCCCGCCGATTTGGGCTTCTACGACCTGCGTCTTCCCGAGGTGCGCGAACAGCAGGCGGAACTGGCCCGCAAGGCCGGCATCGAGGCTTTCTGCTACTACGAATACTGGTTCGGCAACGGGAAGCAACTGATGCAACGCCCGTTTGAGGAAGTCGTCGCATCGGGCAAACCGGACTTCCCCTTCTGCCTCTGTTGGGCCAATCATTCCTGGTACAAAAAGCTGTGGGACCCCAACAATCCCGGCAAGGACATTCTCCTTGCGGAACAGACCTACCCCGGTGAGAAAGATTATACGGAACACTTCATGCATCTGCTTCCCGCCTTCAAAGACAGGCGCTACGTGCGGGTGAACGGAAAACTCTTTTACATCATCTACGACGCCGTCGGCTTCAGGGATGCCGAAACGTTTATGACCACCTGGCGCAGACTGGCCAAAGAGCACGGACTGAACGATTTTCACTTCGTGGCTACAGACTACAATTCCGAGCATAAAGACGAGCTTCTTGCGAGAGGTTTCGACGCCGTCAACAACGTGGACTACATCAACATCTACCATGTGGCTCCGAAGTGGCAAAAGGCGCTGAAGACCGTCGCCAGAAAGTATCTGGGCATCCCCATGATATACCGGTATAAGGACGCCATCCGCTACATGCTTCACCCCTCGTGCTCAGAGCGTGAAGTGATTCCCGTCATAGCACCCAACTGGGACCACACGCCCCGTTCCGGCCGCAAGGGTTTGGTGTTCACGGACTGCGCCCCGAAATACTTCAAGCAGCTGGCGCTGAAAGCCTTTTCCATGCTGAAGAACAAGCCCGAAGAAGAACAGATCGTCATGCTCAAATCGTGGAACGAATGGGGCGAAGGCAACTACATGGAGCCGGATACGGAATACGGCGACGGATACATCAAGGCCCTTGCAGAAGCGGTTTCAGAGTCCCGGTAATCAAACATTGGCTGAATACGATGAAAACGAGAATTTCCTTCAAACGACATGTGATGCTGTTGATGCTGGCCCTGTGTCAGTTCGTCTCTGCCTCGGAGGATCTTTTTTTGAACGGAAAATCCGGCTATTCCATCGTCATTCGGCGCGAGGCGTCCGTTTCGGAAAGGACGGCGGCCAAAGAATTCCAGTCTGTCATCCGGCAAATCAGCGGAGCCCTCATGCCCATTGTCTCCGATCCTGTCGAAAAAGGCGTCTATATAGGATGGACGCCGCAAACCGGTGCGCCGCAACCCCAAAGCACCGACGAGTCGTTCACCTACAAGACCGTTGGCAACAGCCTTTATATATACGGAGGCAGCGAACGCGGAAGCATGTACGGCGTCTTCCGCTTTTTGGAACGCGAACTGGGTGTGCGTTGGTACACGCCCTCGTTCACCAAGATCACCAAAAGGAAGCATTACGCGCTGCCGGCCCTTTCGCACAGTGAGAAACCCGTTGTCCGCCAGCGTTTCGACTTCTACTACGATGCCCTGATACATCACGACTGGGCCGCACACAATCTGCTGAACACGCAATATCTGCTCGCCGAGACGCCTTACGGGAGTATGTCGTCCTATTGGGGCATACACACTTTTGAGCAACTGATACCGCCGGACCGTTATTTCCGCACCCATCCCGAATACTTCAGCGTGTATAAAGGACGCCGTTCGGACAAAGCCCAACTCTGTCTGAGCAACAGGTCCATGCGCCGCGAACTGACGAAGAATCTGCTGGAGGCGATTGCGAAGAATCCCGGCCATTGGTGCTACGACCTGTCGCAAAACGACAATCCGTGGCCCTGCGAATGTCCGGCCTGTGTGCGCCTGACAAAGCAATACGGCGGACACTCGGGCGCCATGATCTGGTTTGTCAATCAGGTGGCTGCCGAAGTCAGGAAAAAGTATCCGGACATTTACATCGGCACATTCGCCTACAAATACACCCGCCAGGCGCCCAGGAGCAACATCAGGCCCGCAGACAATGTCGTCATCCGTCTTTGCGACATAGAGTGCTGCATGGCGCACCCTCTGGAAGTGTGTGAACAGAACCGCAGCTTCCTGAACGACATGAACGACTGGCGGCGGATCACCCGCAACATCTATATATGGGACTACACGACGGGCTTCCGCCACTATCTTCTCCCCTTCCCCAATTTCAACGTACTGGCTGCCAATTTCAAATATTTCGCCCGCTCCAACGTCATCGGAATACTGGAAGAAGGCGTGCACAATGTGCCCTGGGGCGAATTCTCCGAACTGAAACAATGGATCATCGCCAAACTGATGTGGAATCCGTATCAGGACACCGATTCGCTCGCCTCACTTTTCATCAACGACTACTACGGCAAGGCCGCGCCATACATCAGGAAGTACTATGAGCTGTGTCAGCGTCAGGTTTCCGGGGACAGCCATTTTTCCGTCAAATTGGATTACAACGCCGACATTTTCAGCGACAGATTCATCGATGAAGGGACGAAGCTGATTGAGGCCGCTCTCGCCGCCGTCGCCGGCAATCCCGCAGAACTCAAACGCACCCGACGCATTGCGGCCCAAATGTATTATCTGAAGTTGCGCAGACGCACGTCGGCCTCCGCCCTGGACGGAAGCGTCACTCAACTGCAACACATACTGAAAAACGACCGCACGACCGTTGACGAAGCAGGCACGACGATTGACGAACTGCTGAAGGACCTCCATTACTACTGACTGGCAAGACTGTTTTACATACTTGTTGCATTTGTCCTATTGATTGTCATCATATACAGAATCAGAACAAAACTCAAATCATGAAGATCGCCTATTTGGGAAAAATCCAGCTGTCGGACGTGGACCTCTCCTATCTGCACGAGGCCCAAAAACTGGCGGACGTTGACTACATTATGGAGGTCAACCCGCGTTTTCTTAAAGGTCCGGCATTCAACATCGGGCATATCTACCCCAAATCCGGGCTCTTCAAGGCCGTGGACATTTACCCGGAGATGATCCGGCTTCAGGGGCAAATCGACTTGGAGCGCTTTTACATCCTCAACACCTGCGGCAGATTCTGGCTCTTCAAGTCGTTTGTGACCAACATCCTGCTCCTCGTCTTCCTGATACGCGGCAAATATACGCGGATTCATCTGGCATGGCCCCCTCATGTCTACGAACTGGTGCTCTACTTCCTGAGCCGGAAGATGCTGCTCACGGTGCACGACCCCTTCCCCCACACGGGCAACAACAGCGCCATCGTCCGCTTCCGCCGGAAGCTGGCATTCCGGCTGATACCCCGACTCATCATCCTGAACCGGAAGCAACGGCAGGACTTTCTCGACTTTTACCGCCTGTCGCCGGAGCGTGTTATCAACAGCCAGCTGAGCTGCTACACCTACCTTCGCTCCGTGGCGTCGGACGGGGCCTCTTTCGCAATTCCCGAACGCTATATACTCTTTGCCGGAAAGATCTCCCGATATAAAGGGCTCGATTACCTGCTCCCGGCCATGAAGAGGGTGCATCGGGAGTGTCCGGACTGCAGGCTGATTGTGGCCGGAGGCGGCAAGTTCCACTTCGACACGACGGAATACGAAACGCTCGACTACATCGGGATTCGCAACCGCTTCATTCCCGACGACGAGATGGTGGCGCTCATTAAAAATTGCGCCTTTATGGTCTGCCCTTATACGGACGCCACGCAGAGCGGCGTCATCATGTCGGCCTTCGCCTTCAACAAGCCCGTCATCGCCACCGATGTTGGCGGACTGCCCGAGATGGTGAAAGACCGCCACTACGGCCTCATCATCAAAGAAAAGGATGTTGATGCTCTGGCCGAAAGCATCGTCTCGCTGTGGCGCGACCCCGACCTGACGGCCTCCTTCTCCGAGGAAATCCACCGCGACTACAGCACCGGCGAAAAATCCTGGCGTCACATTGCAGCATTGCTGTTTAAAGAATACGCATAACACACACGTCCGAAACATGGATATCACATTGTCTATAGTCATCGTTGAGTATAACAGCATACAGGAGATACTGGCCTGCGTGGCTTCACTGAAGAAGCACATCGGAGTGCCCTTTGAGGTGATTGTTTCCTCCAACTCATGCTACAGCAGGCAACAGCAGGAGGCCATCGACCGGACCGATGACAACGTCCGCTGGCTCTTCAACGCGCGCAACGGCGGATTCGCCTACGCCATGAACGAAGGCCTGAAAGTAGCCAGGGGCCGCTATCTGGCCATCATGAACCCCGACTGCACGCTGTGCTCGGACATCGGCCCGATGGTCCGTTTCATGGACATGCACCCGGAAGTCGGCGCCATCGCGCCGCAGATGAAAGACGGCGGGGGCAACATCCAGGACACCGCGCGCCCTTATGTCACACTCTCCAGGTATATCGTCCGACAGATCAAGCGCATCGTGTATCACAAGGTGAGCGTCCTCTCTGCCGCCATGGACTACTCCAAGGTGCAGACCGTCGACTGGCTGATCGGCGCCTTCATCATGGTCTCGCGCAAGGCTTACGAACTGACCGGCGGACTGGACGAGGGCTACTTCATGTATGCCGAGGATCTCGACTGGTGCACGCGCATCCGTCGGGCCGGTCTGGAGGTGGTCTATTTCCCCGAGGTCACCATCCTGTATGCCGGAACGCGTCGGGCCCGCACCAGTTCGAAATACGCCAGGATATTCATCAGGAGCCACATCCGCTACTGGAACCGCTTCGGCTACTTCTTCGGACATCCCAAAAGGCAGGACCTCGTTTTTTGACGCATACCCCCACTCTGCACATTCGCCCGAAGCGAGAGGAGAGCCAAGCCTCGCTTGGGCTATGCCGAGGTGAGTAGAATGTCTAGGGTACAAGGCACTCTGAAAACGCGTGGTCGATGCCACAGATACCTCCCCCAAAAAAAGGTCATCTATCAGCCTTTAGCCATACCCTAGGCAAACCTTTGGCATACCCTTGGCATACCCTAAGCAAACCCTAGCAAGCACTAAGGGTTTGCCAAAGGCTTGCCTGGAGTATGTTTAGGGAGTTATTAGGCCGTGCGAAAGGTGTGCCAAAGGCTATCTTTGCCACTTTTTTTAAATGCAGATGAAAATAGATGGCCAAAAACTTGCAAACAGCAGGATTAATGTTGTATCTTTGTAGTTGGAGAGGTTGAGGCATTCTTTCCCGAGGTGTTGATTAGGAGGAGGACTTGGGGGAGAGAAGTGAAGAGGTTTTGCAGCGCCCGCTGCAAAGTGTTCGCACACCCGCTGCAAGATGTTCGCACGCCCGCTGCAAACCCTGTTGGCCCGGCTCATTGTTCCCGTTGGTCCACTTGGTTGTACCTGATGGCTCGGCTCGTTGTACCTGCCACCTAACTTTTGTGACAAAATGTTGCATCGGATGCATGAAATGCATTCTGAATTTTCTTCGGTAAAAAATCGGGCAAAAATTTGGCAGAAAGACATTTTTTCTCTACTTTTGCGCCGAACAACAAGAGAGAGGACATGTTGCGCCTGCTGAAAATCACCGCTCCGCTTCTGGCTCTGCTGCTCGCCCTTTCGGCCTGCAGCGACGATGCATTGAGGCCTGAAGGTCTCTTTCCCGAAGGCGAGGAGCCCTGGCGAGACGACCCCGCCTCCGACATCACACGACTCGGACTGCCCACCCTGCGCATCAACACGCCCGACGGCAAGGACATTGACAGCAAGGAGAAATACGTGATGAAGTGCGAGGCGCTGCTGACAGACAAAGACGGCAAGCGCGACCTCTACGGACTGGCCGCCGTCAAGGGGCGCGGCAACTCCACCTGGTGGCCCCCGAAGAAACCCTACGCCCTGCATTTCCACTCCGCCCAATCGGTGCTGGGACGGCCCAAAGCCAACACCTGGACACTGCTGGCCAACTACCACGACACCACCCTCATACGCAACGACCTTGCCCTCTGGATGGGCCGCGAGATGAGCCGGCTGGACTTCACGCCCGATGCCGCCTTCATCTACCTCCACTTGAACCGGAAATACCGGGGCATCTACCAGATCTGCGAGAAGCTCAAGGTGGGGCCCAACCGCGTGCAAGTCGGTGCCGACGGATTCCTGCTGGAAATCGACAGCAAGGCCACCGAGGATGACGTCACCTTCCCCACGGCGCACTTGAGGCCCGAAGCGGTCATCAACATCAAAGAGCCCGAAGAAATCGCCGTGGGCGACGAAAACTACGAATACATCAAGGGCTACGTCACGGCCTTCGAGGAAGCGCTCTTCTCCGACGACTTCACGGACGAAGAGAAAGGCTACCGGAAGTACATCGACGAGGACTCGTTCGTGGAGTGGTATCTCGTCAATGAAATCGCCAAAAACTGCGACGGCAAGCTCTGGACCAGCTGCTACATGAACCTCAGACGCGGCGAGAAACTCAAGATGGGGCCCCTGTGGGACTTCGACGCGGCCTTCGGCGGCACCTGGAACTCCAACGTGGCTCCGGAAAAAAGATTCTCCGATCCCACCGGATTCTACATCATGGAAGCCGGCTGGTACAAGCAGCTCTTCAAGAGCCCCACGTTCGTCGCCAAAGTCAAGAGCCGCTTTGCCGACTACTTCCGCGACCGGCAGCAGATCTACGACCGCATCGACGCCTCGGCTGCTCAAGTGAAGCCGCTCATCTACAACGAGAACCTGCTTTGGGAGCGCCTGTGCGACACGTCACTGCCCCGACGCGATGTGGAGGACCTTTACGACGACCTCATCGACCGGCTGAAAGCGTGGATAGAGCTGCGCATGCTCTGGCTCAACGAACACGTCGCCGCACTTTAAACTCTGCCCGATGAAGCAGTAAAACGGCCACAGCGGCCACTCGGGCCACGAATTTTTTTTACACCTCCTCTTCGTCCTTCGCCCCCATACGCAACAAGACCGTCACCACGAAGGCGTAGATGGCAATGTCCACCGCCAGAATGATCGGCAAGAGGAAATGCGCCTGCCAGAGCGAGAAGTTGATGCCGCAGACCGAGAGGAAAAGCATCATGATGGCAGCCAAAGACCAGTGCATCGAGAGGCCCACGTTCATGAAAAGATGGTGGATGTGGGTGCGGTCTGGCGCAAAAATGTTGTGCCCCGTGAGCCAACGCTGCACGGCCACACGCGCCACGTCCAGGACAGGAATCAGAAGCAGCGTGACGGAGATGAGCATCTGCTCCTCGCCGCAGTTGACGGGAGCGATGGGGCGGTGCAGGCTCTTGATGCTCATGTAGGCGCACACATAGCCCAGAAACAGGCTGCCGGCATCGCCCATGAAAATCTTGTAGCCCCCCATTCTGCCAAAGAAGTTGAACAGGAAGAACACCGAGAGCGAACCGACGATGGCGGCGCAGAGGGCGGCTATCATCAGGCTGTCGTTCACAGCGAAGACATAGGTGTAGGCCGAGAGAATCAGGATGCACAGGCCGGAGGCCAGCCCGTCGATGCCGTCGATGAGGTTGATGGCGTTGACCACCGTCATGATGATCAGCACCGTGAGCGGATAGCCCACCCAAAGGGGTATCTCATGCAGGCCGAAAATGCCGTTGAGATCGCTAATCATCAGGCCGCACAGAGGCAGGAAGAGCGCCGTGACAGCCTGAATGATGAACTTGTGGACGGCCTTCATGCCGAAGCGGTCATCGAAGATGCCGATGGCGTAGATGAGGAAAGCGCCCGAAGCCATCACCAGCGTGGAGAGGCTGACCGTGATACCTTCCTTGGCCGTGTCGCCGTAGGTGTAGAGCGCGGCGCTCAGACCGATCACCGCCGCCGGCATGAACGCCATGCCGCCCAAGCGGGGCACGGGCGTCTTGTGCACCTTGCGGCCGTCGGGCAGGTCGTAAAACTTGAAATACTGGCAACCCTTCACGATCAGAGGCAGTGCCACCAGCGTCACCGCAGCCGCCACAACGAAGGCCGTGACAAAGGCAATCAAAGCCTCATCCCAGTTGAAAGGCACCGAGGAGGGACTGCCGTAGAAGAGAAGAAGACGTTCGATGGCGATCACGTTGCGGGGTTCTATTTGCACAAATAGAACGAAAAAGAATGTTAACTTATTGCACGGGAATGCAAAAAAAGTTTTAAGCGGCAGACAATAAAGGCCGCTCCCCTCGCGTTCTCTCTATAAACAAACGACCTACACGTGCGCACACCCGAAGAACTGCCCCTGCCCGACGGCTTCATCGCCGACGGTATGAACGGCCTGGAACGCTTCATCAAGAGAGCGTTCGACCTCTTGGTGGCGCTCGTGAGCATCATCGTCTCCACGCCCGTCTTTCTGCTCTGCTGGATACTGGTGAAATGGGATGACGGCGGCAAAGCCATCTTCTCACAAACGCGCACGGGACGGGGCGGCCGCACCTTCCGCATCTACAAATTCCGCACCATGACGCCCAACGCCGAGGAAGACGGCAAACCCGAACTCTGCAAACCCCAGGGCGATCCGCGCATCACTCCCATCGGCAGCTTCCTCCGCGCCCACCATCTGGACGAACTGCCCCAGCTGTGGAACGTGCTCCGGGGCGACATGGCCTTCGTGGGGCCGCGACCCGAGCGCCCCTACTTCATCAGGAAAATTATGGAGCACGATGCGCGCTACGAATACCTCTACCAGATCCGTCCGGGCATCACCTCCTACGCCACCCTCTACAACGGCTACACCGACACGATGGACAAGATGCTGAAGCGCCTCCACTATGACCTCTACTATCTGGGCCACCGCTCCTTCAAGTTCGACTGCAAAATCCTGTGGCGCACCTTCGTGCGCATCGTTCGCGGCGACCGTTTCTAGAGGGGTCGCCCTTTCCGCAAAGCTTTTCAGAAAAAATCAGTAGCGGCGGAAACGCAGCACCCCGCTCTTGCCCGAAAGCACGAGATTGTCGTCGTTGAGAGCATCGATGCCGAAACGCCCGTCTTCGGGAATGCCGAAATGGGCAAACTCGCTGAAAGCCACCGGCGTGTCGGTGTTGTACCTGTTCTTATAAGCCCCCTGCAGAATCAAACTGTCGGGCGTTTCAACGTATTTACAGTAATAACTGAACTCCAACTGGAGCAGCGACAACTGAAAACGATAGTAGATGCCGTCCTCCTTCGTGCCAACGGTCTTACCGGAAGCGTCGCGCCACTCGAGTAGCTGCCACTGGCCAGCCAAATCGCTGGAGTCGCGCTTGTTCTCACAGCCGCAGAGGACTGCCAGCACCACGAGGGGCAGCCACATAAGTAGCGAACGTCGCAGGGAGAGAAATATCGGTTTCATCGCTTGCATGAGTTGTTTCAGTGAGTAGAGTTGATCCAGCCCGAGTAGCGCACCGTGAGCATGCCGCCGTCGCTCTGGCCCAAGAGGTCGCCGCCGTTGTGGCCGTAGGAACCCGTAATGCTCAGCCCTCGGGCGAAGCGGGGCCGCCAGGTGGCCTCCAGAAGGAAGAAATCGCCGTAGAGAGGATCAGCGGAGGGCAGTTTGTAGGTACCGAGGCTCTTCTCGTGGGTATAGAGGAAGCGCCAGGAGAGCTGCGAGCAGGGCTCTCCGGCCAGACCAATGTGGTGGGCCTTGACGCGGTTGTGGTAGGTGCCGAGCGTGCCGTCGCCGTTATAGAGCGGAGACATGATCAGGGGCACGCCCATCACGTGACCGCCGTGCTGCCAGGAGCCGTAAATCATGTGGTTGTAATAGTCGTCGCGCGCGCTAACCTGATCGGGCACGGCAGCCGTGTGGTCGTGATAGACGGCGCCCGACTGGTCCGTGGTGCCGAGATGCTCATAGACCAGGGATGAGAGGAAACGGTTGCGGGGCAGGTTCACCTCGAAGCCCAGGAGCATGTCGTTCCAGGCATACTGCCAGAACATCTGGCTGTGGTCCTCGAACTGGTGCTCCAAATAGCCGGCCACACTCCACTTTTTGTCCTTCCACTCCAGACGGGCGTGCCAGGAGCCGAGGTGGTTGCCCTCCACGTTGGCATAGTCCGCGCCGTCGGTAGCGTCGCTGCCGCTCGGGATGAAGGCGTGGAGATAGCCCTTGATACCGTCGTTGAGGTTCTTGTCGAAGAGACTTCCGTCCTCACGACGCCTCAGGTTGTAGGCATGACCGCCGAACTGGGCCGACATCTCGATGCCGCCCGAGAGCACCAGCGGGAAGCGCTTCTCGTTGCCGAACTTGAGGAAGAGGGCCTTGGAGTGGTAGCGGCTGCCGGAGGTGTAAACATTAGCGGTTTCATCGTTGTTTTCGCGCTGCCAACGGCCATCGGTGTACCAGCCGAAGGCGATGTGTGCCTTGAACGAGAAGAAGCCCTTCGTGCCGGGGATGGCCCAGAAGCGGGGCATCTCCAGTCGCACCTGAGGCACGGGACGGGCGTTGATGCCCGAAGTCAGTCCGCCCATGGAGAGCACGGGGAAGGAGGAGGCCAGCGGGTCGGTGACGTCGGAACTCGTCGCCACGGGGCCGCGAAACTCCAGGGGGCGCTCCTTCTGCCCCACCGACAGGCGCAGCATGTTCCACTCCAAATCGAAGAAAGCCTGCTGGATGCAGAAATAGCCGCTGTTCTTATAGATGGGCGAAGCCAAATCGAGGCCGTAGCCCACACGCCAGAAATGAAGCGAGTCCGTCTCTGCATTGCGGTGCAGCTCCACACGGAAGAGCCCGCTGTAGTTCTCGCGCGTGGAGAGGCCGTAGCGGTTAGCCGTGAACCAGAATGGGGCCTCGTCGCCGCCGCCGACGGTGCCGGAAGCCGAAGCACTGTATTGGATGTCCTCAAACATATAATGTTGCGCGCCCACGAGGAGGGAGCACATCAGGAAGAGGGGCGAAAGGACGCTGCGAAGTCTCATTTTCTCACAATGCTCTGTTACGTTGGTTTATTTCATCATCACGATGCGGGCAATGACAGCCTCATCGCCGTCTTCAGTGCTGCACACCACATGGTAGATGCCGCTGGCAACGCGGCCGCCGTTGCGACTGTGTCCGTTCCATCGGCACATGCCGCCCGTGCTGTGGCCGTACCACACCAGTTGGCCGGAAGAAGACAGAATCTTCACCTCGGCGTTTTCGGTGAGTCCGGTGATGGTGATCAGACCGTGATAGCCGGGCACCACGGGATTGGGATAAATCAGGATGTTGTCGTAGTCAAGACTCTCAGCGGCCGGCACCTCACCCGTCTTGAGCAGCACCAGACCCTCCATCGTGGCAACGGCCACCTCGCCGGTGACGGGGTTCACCGCAATGTCGTTCACCGTGTTGGACGGCAGAGGCGAATTGGACGTGTCGTAGTGGTACTGCTGCACCTGGCCGTCGCTGCTGATGCGATAGACACCGCTGCCGTCGGTACCGACCCACTTGTTGCCCTTGGCGTCGCGCGTCATGGCTGTAATGGGGATGCCGTCAAAAAGGTAGTCGGCCAGGCCGCTGCCATCATCGCGGTTGATGATGATCTGGTGGAGCTGCGGCGTCCCCGAGGCAAACACCGTGCGGGGATCTTCCAGGATATAGAGCCCCATGTCGGTGCCCATCCAGATGCTGCCGTCGGACTCCTCCGAGAAGCAGAAATAGCGCTCGGGGGTGATCTTGACGCCGGCCTCGTTGAGCCAGTTGCTGCAGAGACGGGAAGCGGTAAATTTCAAGTTAGAGTTCACCGTGAAAGCAAACAGACCGGTATTGACCCAACCGTTGGACGAAAGCAGGCGGATGCGCTCGCCGTTGTAGGAAGACGAAGTGAAGAAGAAGCGGTCCAGCTTGTTGGCCCCTTCAAGCGAGGGATGAGACAATTCGGTCCAGCCCCCGGAGGCTTTCTTCACACGCAGGATGACGTCCACCTGCTGCTGCGCCAGCCAAAGATTGGCATTCTCGTCGAACTCCAAGGCGCTGCACGATACATAATTATAATAGGCAGACGCTTCGGGCAGAATGCTCACAAGAGGCGAATTGTCCGCATCGTAGCGCTGCACAAACTTGCCGTCGCGATACTCCTCCAGGCCGCTGCGATAGGCCGACACAAAAAGATGAGAGGCATCCATGGGGTCCTGCACAACGTCCAGACCGTTCCAATGATTGAAGTCCGCATGCTGTTTCACACCGGCCTCAAGAGAAGCCTTCTCGTCGACGGTGTACCAACGGCCGCCCTCACAGTAAGAAGCGGTGAAAGGATTGAGGTCTTCCGTTCCGACCACATTACGTCCGCCGGCCACGAGCAGACGGTCGCCCTCATAACGCAGCCTGTAGGAAAGGTCGCGCATGGGACTCTCCACGGCAATGCCATGCACCTCGGTGCTCTGAAAAGCATCATTTTTAAGTTTGTAAGCGGAAAAGCCGTCCATGCCCTCCGACAGCCAATAAGTGGCGCCGTCAAAGGATGCGCCGGTGAGATATTTCGAGCAAGTGATGTCCTGAGCGGAAGCGGTCGGATCGGAGGTCGGGAGCAACAGGAGATGACCGTCGCTGCGCAGCAATAGCACCTTGCCGTGCTCCGCCGTCATATCAGTGAAATATAGTGAGCCCGCACGCTGCACACGCCGGATGCCCTCGGGTGTCAAAGCCCCGTCGTTGAGTTGAAAAAAAGCCAAATCCTTCGTATTGCTCACAAAGAAACGACCCGAAGAAGCGGCGACACGATTGTAAGTGACGTCGCGCGCCAGTGTTCTGATTTGCTTGCCGTCATTGAGGTTGACACCGAAAGGTGCCGAGCAAACGCTGTCTTTGGCAGCAAAGACGTATTGACCGTCAGCTATGGCCGTACTCTTCACGGCCATCTTCATGCGATAGACCTCCTCCAGCACACGGTTGCCCACATCAATCACCACCAAACCGAAGTCGGCGGAGACATAGGCTTTGCTGCCGCTCACGGTCAGATCGTTAATCACCTTGCCGGGCATGGACGCGTCACGAACCTGAGGCAGATTGGTAACGTTGTCCGTCTCGTCCAAGAGGTCCACATTGCCGTTCTCATAGACGATGACCAGCGTGCGCGCCGCCTGACACCAGCGAATGTAGGCAATCTTCTGATCGGAGAGACCGCTGCAGCGGTCATAGGTGCGGATGAGGGCGTTCTGCTCCGTGTCCCACGCAAGCAGGGCGCCGGAAAGGTCGCGCGCCACCGTGGATCTCCAAAGCGACTGCGCCTGGTAGTTGCCGTCGTAAAGCACGAAGACCTTGCTTCCCGAAGCTACGGCGCATTGGCGGGCCACATGATAAGCACGAGGCGTCTTCCAGGACGGATCTTGGGCCTGTGCCGTCAAAGCTGTCAAAACGGCCCACAACACGACAAGCCGGTGGAGCACCTGTCTGATCACTTCTCGGTCAAAGATTTGCCTTCAGTAGAATTACTATAGTTGCCGTACATGCCGTAGTGGCCATAGCGGCTATAACCGTAGCCGTAGCGCTTGCCGTAGCTGCCGTAGCGACCGTAGCCGTAATAATAGCCGTACTTCTTCTTCTTGAGATCCATGCCGTTGAGCACGAGATTGATCTTCGGCAGCTTACCTTCGGCGGCAATCTCGTTGAGCAAGCGGAAGTTGGCCTTGGGCGAATAGTCGGCACGGGCAACAAACAAAGTCGTGTCAGCCAGACGGCCCAACATCAAAGAGTCGCTCACGAGGCCTATGGGCGGCGTGTCGAGGATGATGTAGTCGTACTTGGTGCGGAAGTGGTTGATGGCATCGTCCAGGAGCGAGCGTGAAAGCAACTCGGCGGGGTTGGGCGGCACCACACCGGCGGCGATAACGTCCAGATTCTTATTGCCCACACAGGGGTAGATCTGATTGTCCAGAAGAGCGAAGTCGGGACCATCGCCGGCGAGGTAGTTCACAATACCGCGCTTGTCGGCAGACAGGCCGAAGAGGCTGACCAGACGGGGCTTACGAATATCCAGACCGACAAGCAACACTTTCTTGCCAAGGAAGGCCAGAGACATGGCCAGGTTGGAAGCCACGAAGGTCTTACCCTCACCGGGAATACAGGAGGTACACATGATGACCTTCTCCTTGCCTTCCAGGATGAAGTTCAAGTTGGTGCGCAGACCTCGGAAACTCTCCTCCATCATGTTGTTGCGGTTCTCCTTCACACAAATGCCGCGGTCGCCGGCCGTCAGGGTGTGATCCACAGGGATGTCGGCCAGGATGCGCAGCTTGGTGAGGCGCTCAATGTCGTTGCGGCCCTCGATGCGGTAGCGCATCAGAGAGAGCAGATAGAGCAGACCCATCGGGAAGGCAAAACCCAAGACCAAACAAACACCCAGAATCATAGGTTTCTTGGGAGACACACGGCCGTGAAGCACGGGCTCGTTGATGATGCGACCCTTGCGGGCAGTGGAGGCCAGAGAGATGTAGTTTTCCTCACGTTTCTGCAGCAGAGTCAGATACAGACCGGCCTTGATTTCCTGCTGACGGGCAATATTGTTGAAAGCATGCTCCATCGTGGGCGACTGCTTCACACGGCCCTGATACATGCCGTACTGCTTGTCCACGCCGCTCTTTTTCTTCTTGAGGTCGTCATATACACTCTCGATGCTGCGACCGATGGCAGGCCACATTTGGGCCATCATGCCATCAAGACGAACGACGGCAGGGTTTCTGTCGCTGGAAGAACGCACCAAACGGGCACGGTCGAGCACCATTTGGTTGTACTCTGCTATCTGAGTGGCCACAGCCTGATTGGACAGGCCCAGATTGGCGGGGATAACCTCCGTGGCGTTGGCAGGATTCTTCATGTAGTCCACCAGGGACTTGACCAGCATCAACTCGGTTTGCATCTCCACCTGCTTCTGCTGGAAGGTGGTACTGGCAGAGAGCGCCGTGGTGGCATCGTTGGCCAGGTTGATCAGGTCGTTGCGCTTCTTAAAGGCCTCCATATCAAACTCCGTCTCGTCCAACTCCTGCTTGATGATGTTGATACGCTCATGAATGAACTCCTCCGTCTTCATGGCGATTTCGTTCTTGTCCTCGTTGGCATCGTCGTTGTAGGCCTGAATCAGAGCGCCGAGATACTCGGTGCATCGTTGGGGGATGCCGTCCTTCAAAGAAATCTGGGCCACAGTTGTGGTCTTGGCCGTAGGAGCAGCCTGAATGCTGGCGGCATAGGCCTGACTGATCAAATCAATGGGATAGATGGTGACGAGTAAATTGCGGTCGGACATCGCGTAGCCGGCATTGCGACTCAAGATCAGGTTACCCTCAGGCGTCGGGATGGTGGCAGGAAACTCCTTGATGGTCTTATCAAACACATACCTGCGGTCCTCTGCATCCTCGGACTCACCGGTAACGGGGAGGAACATTTCACCCTCCACATGGATACCCTTGCCCTTTTTGCTAATCGTCAGACTGATGGGGTATTTCAACTCCTCCAGGCGGTTTTCTTCCAAATCCACCAAAACGGGGCTGGTCTTATATATCTCATGCTTGGACACACGACCCTCCTGAACGTAGTTGACATAGAGCTTCAGGTTTTTGACCACACGATGAGCCAAAGCGGTAGAGGTCAGAATCTCCAACTCGTTCTCGAAGCCCGAGCTGTTGGAAATCAGGCCCAACTGGTCCATTGCATAACCGTTGACACTGCGGCGACGACTGCTGCCGTCATCGTCCTTAATCAACACCTTCATGCTGGCCATGTACACGGGATGGGCATAGCGCAGATAAACAAAGCCGCAGCCCAGGAAGAACAGAACGCTCAAAAGCACCATCTGCCAATTCAGCACAAAGATGTCCCAAAGGGTCTTGAGATTAAACGCGCCCTCTTCTTCAATCTGTTCGTTTTCGATATAGTCTGCCATATTATATAAAATGATTTGGATGCAAAGATATGACATTTCTCACAAATTGACCGCCTTTCTACCTAAAAAAAACACGGAAGGTGTCATTTTTCCGCCCGTGTGTGCGCTCATTTCATAATTTTTGTGTACTTTTGCATGCGATAAGCATTATATATGCAATTACAAATATCGGTATGCTAAAGAAATATGATTCTGCACACGGCCCCGTTAGGTGGGCGATAGCGATGGTGGACATTCTGCTCATCATCGTGTGCATGACCGTGGCATACAAACTGACTGTAGCCCTTTATCCGCAGGCAACGACGACAATCGGTCTGCAAAAATACATCATCGCAGCCATCATCGCCTACATCCCGGCTGTCGCCATCTTCCGGCCCATCCTGATGTATCGTGTGGTGCGGGGCGACATCATCGTGCAGCGCACCCTGAACATGTGCCTGCTGCATGTATTGTTCCTGCTGACACTGTTGTTCGCCGTAAAGGATCCTCTCGCCAGCCGTGGAGTTTTCGTCTTTTATGCCATCCTCATCACGGCGTCCGTCACACTCTTCCGCCTGATGACAAGGCGCCTCGTGAGCAAAATCCGCAAATCGGGCCACAACGTCCGTCGCGTGCTTTTGGCCGGCCCTGTAGCCGACCTGGCAGAATTGAATGTCTATCTGAATCAGGGAGAATACGGCATTGACATCCAGGGCATCTTCACGTCCTCCAGCGAAGAACAGTGTACCGAGCAAGGCATTAAACGTTTGGGGGCTGCTTACGAATTGCTGCCCTATTTACAAAGCCACGAAGGACAGGTGGACGCTCTGTTTTGCGCCACCGACAACGAATTGGGCGGCAGTGCCAGACAGGTGTTCTCTTTCTGCGAGAATCATCTTGTCCATTTTCACATCGTTCCGGCCGTTGCGCCGGCCATGCGCCGCACCCTCGATGCCCTTTATATGGGCGACGCTTTGGTGCTCACACCGCGCAAAGAGCCCCTGCTGAATTTTGAGAACAGGGTGATTAAACGTGCGTTTGACCTGATTTGCAGCGGCATATTCCTGTTGACGGTCTTTCCCGTCATCTATATCGTGGTCGCCATCATCACCAAGCTGAACAGCCCTGGCCCGGTGCTTATTGTTCAGGAATGCACGGGGTGGAACAAACGGCTGTTCCGCGCCGTCAAGTTCCGCACCGAACCCTATAGCAAAGAGGACAATCGGGAGGTGACGACGGAACAGGGCTTCCCCTTCGGCGACTTCATGCGTCAAACCCGTCTTGACGAGCTGCCGCTGTTCATCAACGTATTCTTCGGCAGCATGTCACTGGTGGGCCCCCGCCCCCAGAGCACGCAGCAGAGCACGGAATTCACCGAAGCAAAGGAGAAATACAACGTAAACCTTCGCGTAAAGCCCGGACTGACAGGATGGGACCGCATACAACCACACTGCGCTGAAAGCCGGCAACTCACGCTGGCGGAACAAGGCGTGAGGGCAGACATCTGGTATGCTGAGAACTGGACCTTCTGGCTGGATCTGCGCATCATCTGCCGCAGTCTTTTCTGTTCAAACCCCGACAAAAACAGTAACGTATAAACAATCAGAGGATACAATATGGGATTTTTTTCCAATCTGTTCAAGCATAAAGAGCAAGAACCCAAAGCGGGTGGCATGGAAGATTTCATGCTGCTCATCCGCGTCTATTATCAGGCCGTCATGGCGGCACAAATCGGCATCAACAATCTGGCGGCTCTGCCGGACTTGCGTGTCTTCAAACAAACCTACAAAGTGTCCACCCAAAACAACAGATTGGGCCTGGGCGAAAAGAAGCAGTGCCAGAAGATACTCATGAGCATCTACGGCATCAGCGACACGTTTTTCAAAGAAATTGACGCCAGCGTGAAACACCACTGCCGCAAGGTGCAGGACGTGCAGCCCTACTTCATTCAGTTCCAAGGCTTCTCGCAGGATCTGATGATGCTCATGTCCAACCTCATGCAGTGGAAGTTCCGTCTGCCCGGCTTCATGAAGAAAGCCCTCAAGGCCATGGTGGAAAAACAGGTGCACGACGTGATGACCAAAAACGACTGGAAAGACGACGGCGTGAGAAGAGCCTGCGTCGCCCTGCGCAAATACCAGGCACATTTGGGCTACAGCGAAGCCTGGATGTCGGAATACGTGCACACGGTCGTAATGCTGGCAAAAAAAGAAAAAAGACCCCAAACGGAAGAATAAAAGGCCATGAAAACACAAGAAGAGACCATGAGTCTCGTGACCAAGTTGGAAACCTGCGCCCGTCGCATGCTGCAACGCCATCAGGAAGTCCTTAACGAAATGCAGGGCCTCCGCAATCAACTGACTCAGCGCGACGAACAGATACGCCAACTCAACGAAGCCTCAAAAGAGGACAAAAAAGCTTACGAGAGACTGAAAATGGCAAAATACCTTGATGCCATGGACGACGATGCCCGCTCCACACGTGCCAAACTGTCACGAATGATTGCTAGCGTCGATAAATGCATCGCAATACTCAAGAACAATGAATAACGATTTGCAGAATATCACTTTGCACATCGGCACACTCACGCTGCCGATGAAAGTCAAGAGAGAAGAGGAGACCTTCTACCGTGAAGCAGAACGCCTCATCAAGGAGCGTTACAACTTCTATGCCACCACCTACCCTAACCAAAAGACGGAGACCTACTTCACCATGACGGCACTGGACATCGCCGTGCAGGCACAGCGCACCAAACACTCCGTGGATCTGGAACCCATGGCCAACCGCCTGGAACTCCTGATCAAGGACATCGAGAAAGCACTTTAAACTCATATATAAATTAAGGTAAAACAACATCTGAAAACATGCAATACATCATCATCGTCATAGCCGTCTGCATCATTGCAATATGGTGGGCCGTGTGGTATTTCGCCGTGGTTCCCGCCAAGCAGCGCAGAATGGAAGAGATGGCCCGCAGCGTGGCTGAGAAAGAGGCCGAAGTGATCAAAGAGAAAAAGCTCCTGGAAGTCAAGGAAGAAATCCTGAGCAAACGCACCGAGCTGGAAAAGGAAATGCAGCAACATCAGCAGCAGATCCAGCAGGCGGAGAACCGTGCCAAACAGCGGGAGTTATCCTTGAACCAACGCAGCGAGGAACTCAATCGCGTCAAACAGGAAACCGACAATATCCGTCTGCGCATAGAGACCCAGCAGCAACTCCTGGAACAGCGCGAAGCCGAGCTCAACACCCGCCAGAATGCCATCGTCGAAAGAGAGCGCACCAAGTTGGAGGAACTCAGCGGACTGTCACGTGAAGAAGCCAAGGCACAGCTTATCGAAAGCCTTAAGGACGAGGCCAAGACCAACGCTGCCGCCTACATTAACGAAATCATGGACGAGGCGCGCATCAACGCCAACAAGGAAGCCAAGCGCATCATCATCCAGACCATACAGCGCGTAGCCACTGAGACAGCTGTGGAGAACTCCGTCACCGTGTTCCACATCGACAACGATGAAGTCAAAGGCCGCGTCATCGGACGCGAAGGACGCAACATCCGCGCCCTGGAAGCCGCCACCGGCGTGGAGCTTGTGGTGGACGACACGCCTGAAGCCATCGTCATCAGCGCCTTCGATCCCATCCGCCGTGAGGTTTGCCGATTGGCACTGCATCAGCTCATTGCCGACGGCCGCATTCACCCCGCCCGCATCGAAGAAGTGGTGGCCAAGGTGAAGAAGCAGGTGGAAGAGGAAGTGATGGAGACCGGTAAGCGCACCACCATTGACTTGGGCGTACACGGCTTGCATCCCGAGCTGATTCGCATCATCGGCAAGATGAAATACCGCAGCAGCTACGGCCAAAACCTGCTGCAGCACGCCCGTGAGACCGCCAATCTCTGCGCCGTGATGGCGGCAGAGCTGGGCCTCAACCCGAAGAAAGCCAAGCGGGCAGGCCTGCTTCACGACATCGGCAAGGTGCCCGATGAAGATCCCGAAATGCCGCACGCACTCTACGGTGCCAAGCTGGCAGAAAAATACAAGGAGAAGCCCGACATCTGCAATGCCATCGGCGCCCATCACGAAGAGATGGAGATGACCTCGCTGATTGCTCCTATTGTGCAGATTTGCGATGCCATCTCCGGTGCACGTCCCGGTGCACGAAGGGAAATCGTAGAAGCCTACATCAAGCGACTGAAGGACCTAGAGAACATTGCCATCTCCTACCCCGGCGTCACCAAGACCTACGCCATCCAGGCCGGTCGAGAGCTCCGCGTCATCGTTGGTGCGGACAAGATTGACGACAAGCAGATCGAGAAGCTCTCCACGGATATTGCCACCAGGATACAGAACGAGATGACCTATCCCGGACAGGTGAAGATCACCGTGATACGTGAAACCCGTGCCGTTGCCATCGCCAAATGACCATTGCAGTAGATTTTGACGGGACCATCGTAGAGAACAGATATCCGGCCATCGGACGTGAGAATCCCTTTGCTATACGCACGCTGAAAATGCTGCAGGAGGAGGGGCATTTCCTCATCCTTTGGAGCTGTCGCGAAAGAGAAGAACTTGATGCCGCACTGGATTGGTGCCGGGAACGAGGACTTGAATTCTATGCCGTGAATAAGGATTTCCCAGAAGAGAATGAGAAGGAAAACCTGTCTTTTTCGCGCAAGATTAAGGCAGACATGTTTATCGATGACCGCAATGTCGGCGGACTGCCTGATTGGGGCGCCATTTACCAGATGATACACGACAATAAAACCTACGAGGAAGTCATTGTCGAGCGCGAGCACTCTGAGCGCCAGAAATACACCTACGAGAACCTGCCGAAAAAGAAATGGTGGCAGTTTTAACAGAGATAACACAAAAAAAAATATCAATGAAGAAGATCTTATTTGCCGCAATGATTGTGGCCCTTGCTCTCTCCCAGAGCAGTTGCGTGAGCACCAAGAAGATTAAATATTTCCAAGGTGCGGACAGCGTGTATGCCCAGGCTCAGAGAATCCAGCAAATGTACGAGATGCGCATCAAGCCTGCCGACCAAATCATGATTAAGGTGCATTGCTCCGAGCCGGAATTGCTTGAAGTCTTCGCCAATGACGTTACGATGGGTACTTCAGGAAGAACAAGTTCCAGCTATATGGGTAGTGCCACCGCCAATGCCGTGGGCAACTACTACGGCTACACAGTCACCAACGAGGGCACTGTGATCCTCCCTGCTTTGGGCGAAATCTACGTCATGGGCCTCACCATTGAAGAATGCGCACGATTGATTGAGAAGAAGATTCAGGAAAAGAACCTCATCCGCGATCCGGGTGTCACCGTGACTTTCCTCAACGCCCGCGTCACCGTGGTCGGCGCCGTCAAGACCCCCAGAGTGGTCAATCTGACCTCCGAACGCAACACCGTTATCGACGTGCTAGCTCAGTGCGGTGACCTGGATGACACCGGTCTGCCCAAGACCCTGAAGGTGTTCAGAGAGAACAACGGCGAGCGCACGATGTATGACCTGGACCTCACCAATGTCAACGTCTTCGAGTCGCCGGCCTATTACATGCAGCAGAACGACCTCATCTATGTGGAGTTCAACAAGTCGAAGAACATCAGGAAGAGTTCCTTCTATACTTTCCTCGGTGCAGGCTCCAGCATTTTGGCACTCGTAAGCAGCATCGTGGCCCTAGTTTACACGCTCAAGAAATAACCGAGTAAGACTAAGACAGACGTTCGTTCAACTCCGACACTCTCTTATTCAAAGCCGAGAGTTGTTCATTAATAGCAGAGAGCTGGGATTGAATTTCCCGGCTCTCTTCCGTTGTTTCGCGCACCTCCGCAGCCGGAACGCCTTCCGTCAACTGACACGTGTGACAGAACTGCCCGCCAAACAAACAGATATACCACGAAATCTGCACAAACAGAAGAAATAACGGAATGGCAGCAAACGAGCCGTAGATGGCATTGTAACTGGAAATCTTAATCTGATAGTGCACGTAGAAATAAGCCATACCCTGAAACAATATGGCAGCGATTATACCGGGCAGAATGCAGTAACGCCACTTCACCTGCGTATTGGGCATCAACTTGTAAAGAAGTATAAAACTGAAAGAGGTGATGATGTATGGCGAAAGATAAAGCATCCAATGCACCGTATTCGTAATGAGCAGCATGTCGCCGAACATTTGGGCAAAGGTCATCAGGAGTACACTCAGACCACTCGTAATAATAAACAGCAAAGGCATGAGGATAAACACCGAAATATAGTCGGATATTTGCCTATAGAGAGAACGCGAGCTTTTTACCCACCAAATTTGGTTGAACGCCGTCTCGATGTTGATGGTCAAATTCACTACGGTGTACATCAGCACGGCTATACCAACACCGACAAAGACGCCGCCCTTGGTGTGCTGCAGATACGAATTGACAAAGCCAATGACTTGCGTCGCCGTTTCCGGGGAAAAATCCAACACCTGATGTATCTTGGATTCGACCATTTCATCGAATCCGAAGCCTCGGGCAATGGCAAAGGCGATTGCCAGTACGGGCACAGAAGCCAACAAAGTATTATAGGTCAAAGCCGAAGCAAAGGAGCCTATGTTACCATCAATGAAATGCACCACGGTGAGGCGCAGCAAGCCATATAATTTCTTCCAACTCATATATTCTCAAAAAAAGAGACAGTGAATCTGTAAGCCGGGTTCTGTGCTGCCCAAAAGCAGTGCCTGTCATTTATCCAGGATGCAGGTCACCCTACACCTCAATCGTTCTACCCTCCGGCTCGGACGGGTCGCCCTCAAGCGCCGGTATACGCGAACTTTCAACACCCGGAGTGCACAGCATTTGCGTCACCGCAAACCTGGTGGGCTCTTACCCCGCCTTCTCACCCTTACCGGCCCCTAAAGACGCGGCGGTTGTTTTCTTCTGCACGATCTGACCCTCACGGATCACTTCCCGTTAGGAAGCGGGTCACCCTGTGTTGCCCGGACTTTCCTCTGACCCTGAGACCGAAGCCTCGGACCAGCGACAAGCCGATTCACTGCCTCAAATATTCGCTCTTTTTCGCTGCAAAAGTAATAAAATTTGTTTAGACACGGTAAAATAGAGTTTACGGAAAGTTAAAAAAGACGCGTTTTAACTTGATTTAATGCTTCTTCGCATACAATGAGAGAGGAAACGCCGTAACTTCGCAGTGATTTTTAAAACAAATACCGCTATGAAACGATTTGCAATTACATTATCTGTTTTGCTGAGCACACTCTTCACCGCAGTCAACATGACGGCAGCTCCTTTGGTCGATCTGACGGCTGCGGCAGAAAAAAGCGTGAATGCCGTAGTCTACATCAAAGTCACCGTACAGGGAAAGACACAGCGCTATTCCGTTCAGGATCCCTTTGAAGACTTCTTCGGAGGCTTCTTCGGACGACGCGCCCCGCAGCAGAGAGAATACCGCGAGCCGGACAAACAGGGTGCCGGCAGCGGCGTCATCATCTCCTCTGACGGTTATATCGTGACGAACAATCACGTTGTAGAAGGCGCTACGGACATCACGGTAAAGCTCAACGACAACCGCGAGTTTACCGGCAAGGTCATCGGCACAGATCCTACCACCGATTTGGCGTTGGTGAAGGTGGAAGGCAAGGACCTCCCCACCCTGCCCATCGGCGACTCCGATCAGTTGAAAATCGGCCAATGGGTTTTGGCCGTGGGCAATCCGTTCAATCTGACCAGCACCGTAACGGCCGGCATTGTCTCCGCCAAAGCACGTTCATTGGGCGCCAACGGCATTGAAAGTTTCATCCAGACGGATGCCGCCATCAACGCCGGCAATTCGGGAGGCGCTTTGGTGAACGAACAGGGCGAACTGGTCGGCATCAACGCCATGCTGTATTCACAAACCGGCAGCTACGCCGGCTACGGCTTCGCCATTCCCACCAGCATCATGAATCACGTGGTGGAAGACCTTAAGGCTTTCGGCAGCGTTCAGCGCGCCGTTCTCGGCATCCGCGGCGGCGACGTTTCGACCTACATCGACAATGAGAAGGCACGCGGCCACGAAGCCGATTTCGGTACACTTACAGGCGTCTGGGTTGAAAGAGTGGTTGAAGGCGGAGCTGCCGCCGATGCAGGCCTTCAGCGCGGCGACATCATCATCATGGTGGACAACCGTGACATCCACAAAATGAGCGAACTGCAGGAAGTTGTCGCCCGTCACCGCCCCGGTGATAAGATTACGGTAACCTACATGAGAGAGCGTAAGACCTACACCGTGCGCATCTCCCTCGACTCCGACCAGCAGGGCGTCAGGAAAGTGTGACAAAATAAGCAAATAGCCTGTCAAGCAGGATAATTCTAAGGGAAAAAGCGGGCGATGTCCGCTTTTTTTCTTACCTTTGCCGCGAAAACGATGTTTTGTAAAAACAGATGAAACACATTCTTTCAATCCTGATACTTGCGATGTGCTGTGCAGGACTCTCGGCCAAGCCGAAGAAGTGCACCGTCTATATGTTCGGCTTCGGCGCCTCATTTACAGACTCTGTCGCCTACATTACAGAAGTGCAGCCCGTCACTCCGGCCTATATTGAGACTTCCACGAGATTTCTCTACGACCGAAGCCTCTATGCATTGCAGCTCCGCAACTTCATGGAAGAGAAATACCAGCTGGTGAATCCCACCTGCGTCGTATTTTTCAGCACCAAGAAGGGAAAGATGGCTTCCAAGCGCGAAAAACTACGCAAACGCTATCTCGACGCGGAAGGCTTCACCCTGATGCGTCTGCCCGCAGAGTTGTTCACTTTCGTCCCGGAGGATTTTGAGTCGCACGAACTCACCGATCCTTTCGAAGAACAAAAATAGCCGAAATGAATGACGAAAGATACTGCGTAGCAGGCCACTGTCTGAGGATACAGTTTGGCGACGGCGACGGACAGACGCTGTTGCCCAATTTTGAGAATTTCCGTATCGCCTCAGACGACGTTCGTCCCGACCGCTTTATGGTGCAGGTGATCACGACGCTCAACGAATGGGAAGAAGATACGCACGAAATCGGTCAGTTTGATTGTGGCGGCAGCAACCATGCGGTCATGCGCCGCAGCGACGGCGGTTACCAGTTCGCCATTTCCAATCCCTCCGGTGTGCTGTGTGCCCGCATCATTGCAGACCCGCTCTTTCAGCATGTGCGCGTCGCACTCGTCTCACCCGAACCAAGCGACCGCCGCTTCGGGCTGAACAACTGCATGATGCTCTCTTATTCTTTTGCACTTTGCGAAGAAGACACACTGTTGGTTCATGCCAGTGTGATTCGCAACAACGGCAGGGGCTACCTGATGACGGCCCCGAGTGGCACGGGAAAGAGCACGCACACCTACCTGTGGTATAAAAACATTCCCGGATCGGACCTGATGAACGACGACAATCCCGTCATCCGCATCGTGGGGGACACGGCAAAGGTCTATGGCAGTCCGTGGAGCGGAAAGACGCCGTGTTACCGCAATATTGAAGCCCCTATCGGCGCCGTCGTGCGCATCCAGCGCAACAGTGAGAACGTCATCCGGCGCCTCTCCCCCATCGAGGCTTTTGCCATGATGTTGCCCTCATGCAACAACATGAAATGGGATCGCCGGGTGTACACCGCCGTATGCTCCTCACTCAATCATCTTGTAGCAACCGCAACACTTTGGGAACTGGGTTGCCGTCCCGACCGTGAAGCTGCTCTTGTCTGCTATGAAGCCGTCAGCAAAGATTATTGAAATGAACAACGCCGTGCTTCTCGGAGCTGTAAAAGAAGCGCTTCAAGGGGGACATTCCTGCACGCTCAACGTGCGGGGCTACAGCATGCGTCCTTTCTTGGAAGACCGTCGGGACAGCGTCGTCCTTTCGCCTGTTGGCAGCACCTTGCATGAAGGAGACGCCGTTTTGGCCGAACTGACTCCGGGACACTATGTGCTGCATCGCATCATCGGCATCGATGCAGAAAGAGTCAGGCTTATGGGCGACGGCAACCTGCGCGGCACCGAGCAATGCCTAAAGCAAGACATCTGCGGCATTGTCACACGCTATATTCATCCGCGCTGGGCCTTCAGCGCCGACTGCCGGATGATGCGCTGGGCAGTGCCCTTTTGGCGAAAACTGCTGCCGATACGCCGCTACCTGCTGATTATATACAGAATTGCACGTAAAATCAAACTGCTATGAAGATAAAACCCGGTTTTGAGTTAAGAATGATGTGCGGCGAAAACGTCATCATTGCTTACGGAGAGGAGAACATCAACTTCTCCAAAATCATCGCGCTCAACGAAAGCGCCACCGTCATTTGGAACGCCGTTATCGGCAAAGAATTCACGGTGGAGGATATGGCGAAAGCGCTCTGTGAAGAATACGAGGTTGATCCTCAGGAAGCGCTGAAAGACAGTGAGAAGATTGCAAAAGAATGGCAGGAATTAGGTCTCTGCTGACAGCAGTGTTCCTGCTGTGTACGCTCCCTCATTTTGCCCAACACCACACGGTGATGGACGAAACGATACGCACGCTGCAGGTGAGCATCAACGACGACCGCACCCTGCCTCCGGTGATTACACTGGGCAAAAACACCACATTGCATATCGACTGGGACCAACTCTCCCACACCTATCACCGCTACACCTACCACATACAGCATTGCGACAAAAACTGGGAACCCTCCGACGAGCTCTTCGAGAGCGACTGGCTCTCGGGGGTCAACGGATTACCCGTCGAAGACTACCGCACCAGTTTCAACACCTCCCAACTCTACACCCACTACCATCTGGCCCTGCCCAATGAAAACACCCGGGTGAGACTGTCGGGAAACTACAAGGTGGAAATCCGCGAAGACGACGTGCCGGTGCTTGAGGTGCAGTTTTGTGCCGTGGAAAAGACGATGCCCATCACGGTGAAATGCTCCTCCAACACCGACATTGACTTCCAGAAAAGCCACCAACAGCTCAGTGTCGGCATCAACTACAACGGCATCCGCGTCATCGATGTGGACGAGCAGCTCTATATGCGCGTCATTCAGAACCGCCACTGGGACGAACGCGTGGAGGGGGTACGTCCCAATATCCGCAAGGCCACGGGGGCAGAGTTCTCGCACCACCGGGGCCTCATCTTCGAGGCGGGCAACGAGTTTCACAAGTTCGAACTGCTCGACGTGCACAAGCCCGGCATGGGCATAGACTTCATGAGATGGTACGACCCGTGGTGGCACGTCACGCTCGAAGAGCAGCACCCGGGCCGGGCCTATGTGCACGACGAGGACCAAAACGGCGCGTTCTTTATCCGCCGCAACTGGGACGAAGACAACGACATCATGGCCGAATACGTCATCGTCCACTTCATTCTTAAGACCACTCCGCTCTATGCTACGGGCGATGTGTATGTCAGCGGACAATGGTCGCAGGGCGAGAAGAGCGAGGAATACCGGATGGAGTATGATGACGCTTTGGGCGTTTACGAAAAAGCCGTACTCCTGAAACAGGGCTACTACAGCTACGAATTCATCCAAAGCAACGGCAGCACCGCCCGCACTATGGGCAGCTTCTATCAGACGGAAAATGAATACCAGATACTGCTTTACTATCGCGAGCAGGGCGGTCGCTACGATCGTCTTGTGGGCTACGCTCTGGTTCACAGTTAAGGCCGAGGGCGACTCGCTGCGCGTGGTGAATTTGCTGCAAAGAGGCGGGGCACTGGAGCCTTCCGCCAATCTCATGCTGTGGTACGGCAAAGAGTTTGTCGGCACGCCTTACAAAGCACAGACTCTGGAAATCAACCGGACGGAAGCGCTCGTCGTGAATCTGCGCGAGATGGATTGCACCACGTTTGTCGAAACCGTTGCGGCCCTCACTCTGACTACACGCGAAAAATCCGTTTCCTACGATACATTCAGGAAAAACCTGCAGCGCATCCGCTACCGCCTCGGCCAGCTGGACGGATATGCCTCACGCAACCATTACTTTCAGTGGTGGATAGAAAGCAACGCCGAGATGGGGCTGGTGAAAGAAATCAAACCCGTGACGGGAGCCCGCACCGAAACGTTGCACTTGCATTACATGACGCGACACGCCGGCTCCTACCCCATGCTGAAGGATGACCCTGCGGCGCAGCGCCTGATAGCGGCACACGAGCGGGAAAGCAGCGGCAAAAAAGTATATTATCTGCCCAAAAGCGAAGTCGGCAAAGACAGCAAAACACTCGGTTTTATCGAGAGCGGCGACATCCTGGTCATCACAACGTCGAAAGACGGGCTCGACTGCTCCCACATCGGCATTGCCGTGTGGGGACGCGACGGCAAACTCCATCTGCTGAACGCTTCGCAAATCCGCAAAAAAGTGGTGGTGGAGCCGATGACGCTCTTCGCCTACATGCAACGCCATCCAACACAGACGGGCATCCGCATCGTCCGCCTGCTGGCCAACCAATCACTGCACTAAGTCAAAGCTGTCTATGTCCACATAACCGCCGGCCTGACGGGTGGCGTAGTTGAAGAGGGCGAACTTGTTGCCGGTGAAATGCTTCATGCTGAATATCATGTGAAACGGTGTTCCCAACGGGAGGAAATCCCGGCCGTCGGTGCTGTAGGAGAAACGCGCCGTGTCGCTCTTGAAATCGCAATCCATCCGCAGCCAGACCTCCCCGCATGAAAGCGGCGTCTTGGCCTTGACGTCGTCTCTGTCGCTCATCTGCAGCACATAAGCGTCATCCGTCCGTTCCACCGTCAGACCTCCGGGCTGGGAGCAGAATGCCATCAATCCGGCCCGATCGCCCGGCTGCATATGGCTGATATCCAGGCGCACGGTACCCTGACACGTCGGCCCCAGAGTGCGTTGCGTCAAGGTGTTGCGGGCCTCAAAGAGTTGCTGCACCACTTTGCCGGTGCGCAGACGCAGATAGCCCGGACGCTCCGTCAGGCTCCAGAGCGCGTCGTCCGGATTGTGGTTCCACTGCCAGATCAGGCTGAGCTTCGGCGATGAAAAATCGTCGCTGCCGGCAATGACGGTTTCGCCCTCTTCCTTCACGCCGGGGATGACGAATTGCTGAGGCACTTTCCCGTTTACATCGCCCAACATCGGCCATCCGTCCACCCATCGGCAGGGCAGCAGACAGGGAATGCGCCCCACGCCTTCGTGGTCCTGGAAGAGCATCGCATACCATTGTTTGTTGTGCGCCTGCCAGAGGCCGCCCTGAGCCACACCGTGCCCGCGATAGCCCAAATCATCGCTCAGGATGATGCGGCGCTCGTATGGACCCGTCAGGCTGTCGGAGCGGAAGCACAACTGCGTGCGGTGACTTCCCGCCGGCCACCAGATGGTGGTCATGTAGTATTTTCCGTTGATTTTATAGGCATGAACGCCCTCGTGCAGCGCTCTGTCGTGCAAGGCAATGATTTCCTCTCCGTTGCCGTCGCCGTCAGCGAAGCCCTGAAAATCCGGCGTAAACTGCTTGACATAAAGTGCGCCGCCGTTGCAGTGTACCAGATAGACCTTACCGTCCGAATCGAACAGCATGGAGGCGTCGTGATAGTAACGGTTGAACTTTGCCGTTATCGTCCAAGGCCCCGCCGGATTCTTTGCGGTATAAACATAGGAGCGGCCGCCCGTGCCGAAGAAGACATAGAACACGCCTTTGTGCCAGCGGAGCGACGCCGCCCATTGTCCCCGGCCGTACACGTTGCCGCCCTCCAGGTCGTTGGCCGGGCTTTCGTGCAGAGCGTCAAACACATAGCCTATGATCCGCCAGTGCTTCATGTCGCGGGAGTGCATGACGGACGCACCGGGAGACAGGTGCATCGTGGTGCTGATCATGTAGTAGTCGCGGTCCACACAGATGACGTCGGGATCGGGCACGTCGCTGTAGAGCAAAGGATTCGCGACCGTCACCTCTTTGTGAGACTTCGCCGAAAGGTCGCCCGCACACAGCGGCAGCAGCAAGGCACACATCAGCAACAGTCTCGGGAATGACAGCATGTTTTTCATCTTGTCCGGTATTTTATTCAGTTATTTCACTTGAATTGCGGCAACAGGGCCGATTATACCTGCAAAAATAGTGAATTTTCGGTAAAAAACAATATCTTTGCACCTGGATTTAACAGAATTTCGCAGTATGTACGCTCTGATATACCTCGCCGCCGTCAATGTCGTCACCTTCTTCACCTACGGCATCGACAAATGGAAGGCCAAAAGGGCCCGACGCCGCATCAGCGAAGCCACGTTGCTGGGCCTGGCAGTCATCGGCGGCAGCATCGGCGCGTGGATCAGCATCCGCGTCTGGCACCACAAGACGCTGCACAAGAAGTTCAAATACGGCGTTCCCCTGATTCTGCTGCTCCAAATCGCGGCGCTGACAGCGCTGCTGTGGCAATTGTAAAGCCCCCTCTTTTGTCCAAATCAGCCCCCGATTATCTGTCGTTCATCTATCGGGAATCTATCGGTCATCTATCGGGGATCTATCGGGGATGTATCGGAAAACTACGACTGATGAACGTCGGATGATGGATGTCAGAACAGTCTCTGCAAGCAGAAGACAGAGGCAAGAAAATCCCACTGTTTCAAGAAAAAAACGTCGGGGCTGCATTGTTTCGTTTTTTTTTCGTATCTTTGCAGCCGAATTAAAAGCGCGCATCATGGCTCAAGAACTCATTCTCATCCGCATCACCGGCGAAGACCGGCCGGGACTCACCGCAGGCATCATGGGCATACTCGCCCAATACGACGCCGACATCATGGACATCGGACAGGCCGACATCCACAAGACGCTCTCCCTCGGACTGCTTATCCGCGTGGACGAGCAGAACAGCGGTCCCCTGATGAAGAACGTGCTGTTCAAGGCGGCGGAGCTGGGCGTCAACGTGCGCTTCTTCCCCGTCACCGACGACGACTACAACGCCTGGGTGGGACGTCAGGGCAAGAACCGCTACATCCTCACCGTGCTGGGCCGACGCCTCTCTTCCAAGCAGTTGGAGGCCGTGACGAAAGTCATCGCCGAGCAGGGCCTCAACATCGACTCCATCCGGCGCCTCACCGGACGCCCTCCTCTGGCCGAAAATGCCGAAGACCCCAACGCCACACGCAACAAGGCCTGCATCGAGTTCTCCCTGCGCGGCACGCCGCGCGACCGCAACGAGATGCAGCGCGAACTGCTCAAGATGAGCAGCAAGATGGCGATGGACTGCTCGTTCCAGCAGGACAACATGTATCGCCGCATGCGCCGCCTCATCTGCTTCGATATGGACTCCACGCTGATTCAGGCCGAATGCATCGACGAACTGGCCGCCCGTCACGGCGTGGGCGACAAGGTGGCCGCCATCACGGCCAGAGCCATGCGCGGCGAGATCGACTTCAAGGAGTCGTTCACCGAACGCGTGGCGCTGCTCAAGGGGCTAGATGTCTCCGTGATGCAGGACATCGCCGAACATCTGCCCATCACAGAGGGCGCAGAACGCCTGATGCTGGTGCTGAAGAAATACGGCTACAAGATTGCCATTCTCTCCGGCGGATTCACCTTCTTCGGCGAATATCTGCAGAAGAAGTTCGGCATTGACTACGTCTACGCCAACGAACTGGAAGTGGGCGAAGACGGCAAACTGACCGGACGCTACGTGGGCGACATCGTGGACGGCACACGCAAGGCCGAGCTGCTGCGCCTCATCGCCCAGGTGGAGAAGGTGGATCTGGCACAAACCATCGCCGTGGGCGACGGCGCCAACGACCTGCCGATGCTCTCTTTGGCCGGATTGGGCATCGCCTTCCACGCCAAACCGCGCGTCGTGGCTGACGCCAAACAGAGCATCAACACCATCGGACTGGACGGCGTGCTCTACTTCCTCGGCTTCAAAGACTCATATCTGGACGTATGAAGAAAACTCTGATTGACGCATTCGAGCACTCTGTGCTCACATTCCCCGATAACACCTTCCTGCTCGAGAAAGTCGGGAAGGAATGGACCCGCTCGACTTACAAAGAAGTGCAGCGGGAGGTCTACCGTTTCGGCGCAGGCCTGCAGGCCCTCGGCGTCAGGAGCGGAGACAACATGGCGCTGCTCTCCGAGGGGCGCAACCTGTGGATCATCTCGGAGCTGGCGATGTTCTACGCCGGCGCCGTCAACGTGCCCCTCTCCATCAAATTGGAGGAAGCCGGCGATTTGCTCTTCCGTCTGGAGCACAGCGAAGCGCGCTACATCATCGTGAGCGGCAACCAGTTGCGCAAAGTGCGCGGCATCATTGACCGTCTGCCCCGGGTGGAGCGGGTCATCGTGCTCGACAGTCAGGCAGAATACGGGCCGAAGGAAATCTATGTGGGCGAGGTGTTACAGCAGGGCGACCGTTTCATCGAAGAAAAGGGTCTCGAGCAGATGCTCTCCGTCGGCCGGAAGCTCCAGAACGACACCTTGGCCACCATCACCTACACCAGCGGCACCACCGCCGATCCCAAGGGCGTCTGTCTGACGCACCGCAACTACACGGCCAACGTGGAGCAGTGTCTCTCGCGCATGCCGATTGACGACACCTGGCGCACGCTGATTATTCTGCCGCTGGACCACTGTTTCGCCCACGTCTGCGGCTTCTATTGCATCATGGAGCGGGGCGCCTCATGCGCTACCGTGCAGGTAGGCCGAACCCCGATGGAAACGCTCAAAAACATTCCCGTCAACATCCGTGAGATTGCACCCGACTTCATCCTCTCCGTGCCCGCTCTGGCCAAGAGTTTCAAGAAAAACATCGAGACCGGCATACAGAAGCAGGGCAAGTTGGCCGTGCGTCTGTTTGAATGGGGCAAGAGCATCCGCCAGAGCTACTTCGGCGAGAGCAATCTCGACGGCAAGGGCTGGCGTCTGGCGCTGAAGCCTCTGGTGTGGCTCTTCGACCAGATACTCTTCAACAAGGTGAGGGCCGGATTCGGCGGCAGAATGCGCTTCTTCGTCGGCGGGGGCGCATTGCTCGACAAAGACCTGCAGCACTTCTACATCGGCATCGGACTGCCCATGTTTCAGGGTTACGGACTCTCGGAGGCCACACCCGTCATCTCGACCAACACCGCCGACTGCTACCGCTTCGGCTCATCGGGCCGTCTGGTTTCCCCCATTGAGCTGCGCATCTGCGACAGCGACGGGAAAGAGCTTCCCACCGGTGAAATGGGCGAAATCGTGGTGAAAGGCGAAAACGTGATGGCCGGATATTGGAAAAATCCGGAAGCCACCGCCGACACCGTCAGAGACGGATGGCTCTACACCGGCGATCTGGGCTACATGTCGAAAGAGGGGCTGCTCTACGTCAAAGGACGCTTCAAGAGCCTGCTCATCTCGGCCGACGGCGAGAAATACAGCCCCGAAGGCATCGAAGAGTCGCTGGTGCAACACTGTGAAGCCATCGACCAGATCATGCTCTACAACAACCAGAGCCCCATCACATCGGCCCTCATCGTGCCCGCAAAGGACAAACTCAGCCGCATGGGCTACGACCTAAGCGGAGAGCAGGGCCGTCGCGACGCGCTCAAAGAGATCGACCGCGAGATACGTCAGTTCCTCAAGGGCGGCGTCTTTGCGGGACAATACCCCGAGCGATGGCTGCCGGGCACGTTTGCTGTGCTCAAAGAACCCTTCACGGAGCAAAACCACATGATCAACTCCACCATGAAACTGGTGCGCCCGAAGGTGGAGCAAATCTACAAAGAACGCCTGGAATACGTTTACACCAGCGAAGGCAAGAAGATCGACAACCCCTTAAATATGGAAGCCCTTGGCTGAACGCGTTTCCATATCGCATGTGCTGAAATACACCGGTGTGTTCGGCGGCGTTCAGGTGCTGAAAGCCTTGGCCGGGCTCATACGCAACAAGCTGACTGCCATACTGTTGGGCACGGCTGGCATGGGACTCAACGCCGTGTTCCAAAACATCGGCGAGTTGATTTTTTCGGCCACCAACATGGGCATCCCTTTCAGCAGCACGCGCAACCTCTCCGAGTCCTACGAGCAGCAGGACGGCAAGGCCACAACAGCTCTGGTGCAGGTCATCCGCACCTGGGCCCTATGGACGGCACTCGTCGCGGCGCTTATCTGCCTCGTCGGCGCCTGGGGTCTCGACTGGTATTTCTTTTCGGACAAAGGCCACAGTCATCTGCTGGAAATCATGCTGCTGAGCCTCTACGTCATGAGCCTGCCGCTTGAGGCTGCCGAATGCGCCATTCTCAAAGGCACCCGACAACTCAAAAGCGTTGCTTCTGTCGAAACTCTTGCAGCCTTCGGCACCATACTCTGCACCATCCCCTTCTACTGGGTATGGGGCATCAGAGGTGTGGCCGTTTCGCTGGTGGTGTGCGGCTGGATGGTCGTGGGCGTGCATGCTGTTTACACGCTGCGCCTGTATCCCTATCGGGTGAAGCCCTTTCACACCGATATGATACGCCAAGGTTTTCCGCTCCTCCGCCTGGGCATCCCCTACATGATGGCTGCCGCTGTCGGCGCCCTGTCCACCAGCCTCATCTACGGTTTTCTCTCCGGAGAGAGTGAAATCGGCATGTACAAGGCCGCATACAGCATGATTGTCACCTATGCCGGAATGGCTTTCGTCGCGCTGGACAACGACTTTTTCCCCCGTCTGGCCGCCATCAACAACCAGCGGGACAACCGCAACTACGCCATCAACCAGCAGATACAGGTATGTTGTCTGCTCTCCGGCGTCATGATGAGTTTCATGGTGATGATTATGCCCTGGCTCATAGAAATGCTGCTCTCAAAGGAGTTTCTGCCCGCCGTGCCTATGGCAACAGCCGGAGCGTTCTACATCTACATGCGTTCCGTCAATCTGCCGTTGGGCTATCTTTCTCTGGCTCGGGGCGAAAGCAAGATCTTCCTGCTGCTGGAGGTGCTTTACGACATTCTGGCCGTCGCACTCGTTGGGGCCGGATATAAATTGTACGGCCTCTTGGGCTGCGGCATTGCACTGTCCGCTGCCGGCATCGCCGAATCTCTCATCCTGCTCGTCACCTACGGCATTCGCTATCAGTTCCGTTTGGAAAGCAAAACGGCATTCTATCTCATCGGGATGGCGCTGCTTCTGGGACTCACCATCATCGCCGCCATATCATGAAAATCTCCGTTTTGATGGCGGTCTACAATGCCGAAAAATGGCTGCCGCAGGCCCTACAGTCGATACTTGTTGACCAAACTCATCAGGACGTCGAGCTCATTGCCATCGACGACTGCAGCACCGACCGTTCGCCCGAGATCCTGGCCGAATGGCAGGCGCGGGACGTCCGGCTGAAGGTATTGCGCACCCCCGTCAACAGCGGACAGGCCGTTGCCCGCAATCTCGGCATTGCCGGCATCACCGGCCAGGTGGTCTGCATGGTGGACAGCGACGACTGGCTGGATTCCCGGGCGCTTGAACTGGTTGTTCTGCCGCTTGAAAAGAACCCCGATGTGGATTGTGCGCTCTTTCGTCTGGTCAGTGACTACGGCAACGGCATACAGAAAGACTACGACATGCCCTATCATGACGGCGATGTCATCAACGGAGCAGAAGCCTTCAGACAAAGTCTCACATGGGCCATTCACGGCCTCTATGCGGTCAGAAGTGACATTCAGAGGAAGTTCCCCTACGATGAGAGCACCCGACTCTACAGCGATGACAACACCACGAGGATTCACTATCTTCACAGCCGAAAAGTCGCTTTCACCGGCGGCACTTACTACTACAGGCGACACGCGGAGAGCATGACCGCCAGAATTTCCTTAGACCGTTTCCTCTATATGGAAGCCAATCTCAGTATGAAGCGCCAACTGGAACGGGAACACGTCTCCCCGGACATTCTTCGTCTGTACGAAGAGCACCGCTGGCTCAACTACATCGGTCAGTGGGCCCTCTATTATTATAATAAGGAATGCTTCAACGCCACAGAGCGTAAGGAGATTCTCAATCGTCTTCGCACCTGCTATGCCACTTTCTCCGGACAACCGCACCGCCTGAAACTCGGATACGTCCGCCTGAGACCCTACGCTCTGTTTGTTTTGCAGGAAAAACTCTATTTCACGTTGCGCTCCATCAGGGAAAGGTACAGACGCTCATACTGTCGCGCCACCTGTACAAAGTCATAGTGACGGCGCACATAGGCGACGGACTCTCTCTTCATATCGTCCACTTTTTCCGGATGAAGCACCAATGATTCCAATGCGCGGAATACACTCTCCCGGGTGGGTTCCACATTGACAATCGGTCTCAGTTCTCTCTCACCCAGAAGTTCATAATGTTCCGGCTCTCCTCCTCCAACCGTAACAATACCTTTCGACATCGCCAGCAAAGCATTCATCGCCGGACTGTAGCCGTAAAGCTGGTCGATCAGCACGTCGCTGTCGTCTATAATCCGCCGGTATTCGTCAAACGGGAGTCCTTCTGCCACACGCAGTTCCATACGGTCGGGATACAGGCGTTGCACCTCGCGGGCGGCCTCCAACATAATGTCAGTACCTTTATAAGCCGAACGACCTTTACTGATGCCGATGAAGATGCGCAGCTTACCGTCCGTCTTACGCGGTCGAACATTATCAGGGATCACTATCGGTAAAGGAATATAGACGAGTTTATCTTTCAGGCGGCCCTCTTCCGCCAAATCATAAGTGACAAAATATTCGTAGAGACCGGCAACGATGGCATCCGCATCTTCAGCAACGGCTTTGGTGAGAGTCTCCCGTGCAGTCCCCACCCACTCGCGATAATCACTCAGAGCTACAGCATCGTTTCGGCTCTCGTCTCCGATATTGAAGTCGCTGTAGCGCATCGGATGCAACTCATGATTGACACTCACCCAGTAGTAATCCATACCGAAAGCGCCCATCACGATCTTAGCGTTGTGACGACGGAGATAGCGATAAAAAGGCATTATGCGTTCAGCCTTTAGTTCCAGAAACATAGGATTGATGATTTGCACCACATCGTAGCCGCGCATTCGGGGTAATGCCTTCACGAGACGCCAAAGGAAAGACATCTTTCCCAATATGCCACTCCGACGACTGAGGTCCACGTCTCTGGGATAATCTTTCCATCCGTCGCCGTCGGACATCACACACACCTCATGCCCCAGCCTGCGCAAACCGGTAGCCAACGTGGCGTGCACATTGCTGTATTCTCCCAAAAGCAATATCTTCATGCCCATAGTCTGCACAACATTTTCACACCCACCACATTCTGCAGTAAGGCCTTAACAGCATTTTTCCAACCGCCTACAGCCAGAGGGTTAAGACGTCGCGACGACAGGAGCACCTCTCTTCCGCCACAGCGCCACATCGTGATTTGCATGTTCAGCAACGTCATATACCAGGCATCACTCAAAGTAACGTTCAACAGACCTGCTGCTCGCAAATGGTTATTTATCGCCAACATCATACTTTCCTTCGAAGGTGTCCGGCATATCCCCTCAGCGTTGGGCACATAGTGATAAAGACCTTCCTTCACTGTGAGCACTCTGTGCATTTTCAGCATCAATTGAGGCAACAGATAAATGTCCTCATGGTTTTCTCCTTCCGGAAAACGAAGACTCTCAAACAGAGAGCGACGAAACACTTTGTTCCATACTGCACAATGCAACCACTGCTGGTGGTCCAGCCAATAGCGGCCGGCACATCCCTCTACCGCATAGCATCCCGGCTCCATCGGGTCTCTTATGAGTTGTCCACCATGCTCTACCGGGAACTCCGCCATATCCACCCCGGCGGCACTACTGCAAGCGAGTTTGCCAAACACCGTGGCGTAAGTTTCCGGCTCCAGCCAATCGTCGCTATCTACAAAGGTCACCCACTCTCCGGTTGCGATGTCCAATCCGGCGTTACGGGCCGAAGACAATCCTCCGTTCTCTTTATGAATCACCCTGATTCTGTTGTCCTTTTCTGCCCATGCATCACAAAGTGCAGGGCAACCGTCTGGACTGCCGTCATCTACCAGGATAATCTCCAATTCACCAAAGGTCTGACCTGTCACGCTCGCCATACAACGGTCCAGCGTGCCTTCGACCTTATACACCGGTATTATGACAGAAAGCGTTCCCACTCTGCAATGATTTTCTCTTTATCGAAGCGCACCATATTCTTCTGCGCAGCCTCGCCCATCCTCCGACGCAACGCGGCATCGTCCATCAACTGCTCCGCCTTCTCCACAAATGCGTCATCGTCATCGTAAGGAATCACGTAACCCGTTTCCCCGTCAACAATGATGTCCGAAGGACCGTATTTGCAATCAAACGCGACACAGGGCAAACCGCATTTCTGCGCCTCCGCCAGACTCATGGGAAAACCCTCACTGCGCGAAGTCATCACAAGGATGCTGCCCCGCTGATAGGCTGAAGCCATATCTTCGGTCTGATGGTGGCGTTCCAACACCCAGTCGGGATGAGTCTGATGCAAACGCTTCCACAGACGCTCCAAACGCTCAATATTTTTTTCCGGACACGGTCTGCCGACAAACACACAACGATGCGCCCCGTAATCAGGTTCTCCCTTGGGCTCAATGTCGGAAAAATTAGGAATCACCGCCACGCGACGGGCATGTTTGTATTCTGCGGCGTCCCCACGCGTCAGACAAACCACACTCTCCACACGACGCTCCATTCTCGGATACAGCCACAGATGATTGTTGCTCCAGCGCGCACCGTGCGACTCAAAGACCATTCGTCCCTTCCATGATGTCCATCCTGCTATCCACGCTCCCACAGCCCGGAAAAGCAGCACAGTATCCGGATTCATTTCACGGACGGCGCGATGGAACCGACACTGGATTTGCGGCAAAACCCACAAATAGGTCAGCCTGCATTTGGGCTCTTTAATTTTGAGACAACGGCGATGAATACGTTCGTCCAACGGGAAGGCATCAGGGAGCGATTCCCGCCACACGGTCAACAACGTAACGTCGTGGCCGCGTTCGGCCAGAGCGTTCATCTTGGAGGCAACAATGCGCTCCAAACCGCCCTTGACGGAAAAATGCTCTATGACGTATAGCAACTTCATCGCAAGCTCAGATAATAACCCAGTTTGTAGGCAGCAAAGACTCTCATATCAGGATGCCGTCCCAGAAGTTGTCGCTCCATCAACGGTCGAAGTGCAAAGAAAAGCCAACGCGCCGGAGTTACCATATGCCACCGGCGTATTTTATTCACGGCATCTCCCAATCGTGTATGCCGCAGAAGCAGGGACTCATGGGTGTGCAAAGTTTTCAAAGACATTCTCGTTTTTTCGATGAAACGGATACTCTTATCCGCATCGTCATGTAGGAGCGGATTGTCTATTGTCGTCATCTCCACACCCTGCTCCTTGAGACCGACGCCCAGAAGGACGTCTTCCCATCCGTAAGTCGTGATACTCTCGTTGAAGCGCACTTTCATAAACAACGCCCGCTCCACCATGAAGTTGAAGCAACTCAACTGGGGACTCACCGGCCCTACCTGCAACTCGAACGTCCTGTCGTAGCACCAACGCAACAGACAATCTCTTGCCGGAGGGGTCTCCCGATGGGTGATGCCGCCGCACACCAGAGTGTGTCCTTCTTCTGCTGCTGCCAGATAGCGACAGATGAAGTCACCACGCACCATCTTCGCATCCGCATCGATAAAGAGCAGCCATTCGCCCTGTGCCTCATCGGCCAGACGGTTGCGTATGGCGGCGCGTCCTACATTATGTTTTATGCGCTCATAGCGACAATGGGTGAGGTCGTTGATTTTCAAATTGGCGATGTGCGACACCTGATCGCGCCCGCCGTCCTCCAAGACGATGATTTCATACTCTGCTCCCGACTCTTCCAACTGAGTATGCAAATCCTCGACCAACTTATAGCAGGTGCGTTCGTAGGCCGGTATGAGCACGGAGAGCTTCATCTTTTTCTCAACTCCCAAAAAGCAACAGCAGAGGCCGCCGCCACGTTCAACGAATCCACGCCGTGGTGCATGGGGATGCGCACCGTGTAGTCGGCGCCTTCAATAACCTCACGGGGCAAGCCGTCGCCCTCAGTGCCCATCACGAGGGCCAGACGTTCCTCCAGCTGCAAGACGGGAGCATCCAGCGGAATACTCTTGTCCGTCAACGCCATAGCGACTGTCTTGAAGCCGAAGGCGCGCACCTCCTCACTGCTGTCCGCCCAGGTCCAGGGCACCAGAAACACCGAACCCATTGATACCCGGACAGAACGTCGGTTGAGGGGATCGCTTGAGTCGCGCGTCAGCAAAATGCCATCGATACCTAGCGCCGCTGCACTGCGGAAGATGGCTCCTGTGTTCGTCGCGTCGCACACCCCCTGTATGATGCAAAGCCTGCGGGCGTTGCTGCACACCTGCTCCACAGCGGGCAACTGCGGACGCTTCATTGCAGCCAGCACCCCGCGCGTCAACGTATAGCCCGTCAACTGAGCCAACATCTCACGCGTTCCGGTATAGACATCGATGTCTCCACAGCGCGCGATGATATCCTTCGCATCACCTTCGATGTGGCGCTCCTCGCAAAGCAGACTCTCGGCCCGGTAGCCTGCTTCCATCGCCACCCGAATCACCTTCGGACTCTCGGCGATGAACACGCCGTCCTCCGGGTGCAACTCATTGCGAAGCTGCGCCTCTGTCAGACGGGCATACACCTTGATACGCCCGTCGTCTAAAGCGGTGATGTGGCAGATGTGAGCCATTCGCGGTCTTTCGGGTCTTGAAGTCGGGGTAAAAGCGTCTCACGCACCTTGGCGTGATATTGATTAAGCCAGGTAAGCTCTTCCCGAGTGAGCATCTCTTTCACAATGGGGCGCTTGTCGTAGGGACACATCGTCAAAGGCTCGAAACAGAGGAATCTGCCGCCCTGTCCTCCGGGATAGGCATCAACCTCCGCCCGACGAATCAGCATCGTGTTCTCGTGGCGCACGCCGAAACGACCGGCCAGATAGATGCCGGGCTCGTCGGTCATCGTCTGACCCTCATGAAGAGGTGCAACGGTATCGGGCCGCACATTCTTGCGAAACTGGCAGGGGCCCTCGTGAATCTCCAGGCGGTGGCCCACGCCGTGACCGGTGCCGTGACCGTAGTCGTGACCCTCACGCCACATGGCCATACGGGCCAGCGTGTCGAGCTGCAAGCCGCATGTTCCTTCCGGAAAAATGACGTTCTGCAACTGCAGATGTCCTTTGAGCACAAGGGTATAGACACGCTTCTCCTCTTCGGTGAGCGGCCCCAGAGGTATGGTGCGCGTGATGTCCGTGCTGCCGCAGTCATAGTGTCCTCCGCTGTCGAGCAGCAGGAAACTCTTCGGCGCCAAAGGTATGTCGGTGTCGGGCGTCGGCTCATAATGCACCACGGCCCCATGAGCCCCGTACGCACTGATGGTCTCAAAGGAGAGGCCGCGAAAACCCGGCTGCTCCGCCCTGAGTGCCGTCAGCGTCCTGTCGGCAGAGATTTCTGTCCACTGGGTGACATCCTCCTCGTCCAGACGGCGGAGAAACTGCACCATCGCAATGCCGTCCCGGATATGCGCTTCGCGATAGCCCGCCTGCTCCACCGGATTCTTCACGGCGCGCCAAAATGGAATCGGCGTCTCCGTTTTTTCTTCCGTAGGAGCGTTCGCATAGGGAGCAATGTCGATGTTGAGACGTCGGAGATAAGCCTCCACTTCAGCGTTGATTTGCTCACGGTGAATATATAGGGTATGCTCCCCCTCCGCCCTCACTTTGAGGTAAGATATGAACACCGGCGTATAAGGAATGTCGTCACCGCGCAGATTCAGCAGCCAGGCAATCTCGGCCAGCGAAGACACCAAGCAAGAACTCCGGCCCTCCTGCGCCATCCACCCGCATAAACGGGCGATTTTATCCTTTGCCGACTCGCCGGCAAAGGCCGTCGGGACTATTTCCACCTGAGACAGCGGAAAACCCGGACGCTCCGGCCACAGGGCGTCGATCTCTGTTTCCGTGAGATACTGCGCTGCGAGTCCGTGCTCCTTCAGCCATGCATCAGGCGATTCGTCCACAAGGTCTTTTTTCAGCGAGAAACCGCTGCCGCAGAGTTGCTCCTCCGCCGCCAGCCAATAGCGTGAATCGGTCCACAGGAAAGCCTCCTGCTGCGTCACGACTGCCGTGCCGGCGCTGCCGGTGAATCCCGTGAGCCACTCGCGCGTCTTCCAATGAGCCGGCACATATTCCGAACCGTGAGGATCTTCCGTGGGCACGACAATGACCGCTTTGCCATTGTCCCTCATCCACGAGCGCAAACGCGCCAGCCTATCCGCCGATGATTGTTGTGATGCCATAGTGATTGAATACGTCCCCGGCATGAGCGAGCAACTCCTCCGAAGGGACGTCCATTTTATAGTTTTGGGGGTTATACTGACTGCCCATGCGGGCGTGTTTGGCCTTGCCCACATCGTGGTAGGGCAAGAGATTCACCTGTTCGGGCTGCGAAGGCAATGAGGCAATAAACGAGGCCGTTGCCTCCAGATTGCCGTCATCCGCATTGACGCCGTCAATCAGAGGGATGCGCAGCCATAGTTGCGACCTGCCCTTCACGGCGGCAAATCTGCGGATATTATCCAATATCAGTTCGTTGCCGACTCCGGTGTATTGCCTGTGCAACGCATCGTCCATGTGTTTGACATCCACCATGAAGAGTTCGGCATGAGGCAACACGCGCTCCACCGTGTCCCATGCTGCGTAAAACGTGGTGTCCACCGTGCGGTGGAAGCCCCTTTCGCCGAGCGCCCGGAGCATTTCCAAAAGCGCTTCGGGGTGCATGAGCGGTTCGCCGCCGCAGAGCGTGACACCGCCGCCCGACTCCTCCATCACCTGCCGCTCCTTCTCCACCACCTTCAGGATGTCGTCCAATATCCAGTCCTTGCCGGCCTCCTGAAGCGCCAGCGTGGGACAGCCTTCGACGCCCTCCGTCTCGTGCGCTCCGCAGTGGATGCACTTGGAGGCGGTGAAGAGGCGGGTCGGCTCGTAGCTGATGCCCTCGGGATTGTGACACCACACGCAATGCAGCGGGCAACCCTTCATGAAGAGCGTCGTGCGGATGCCGGGCCCGTCGTGGATGGCGAAGCGCTTGATGTCAAAAAGCCTCATTCTCGGTGCGGGCGATGATTTCGTTCTGCAGCTGGGGCGTCATATCGTTGAAGTAGTCACTGTAGCCGGCCACACGCACCAGCAGGTCGCGGTAGCGCTCCGGATGCTGCTGCGCATCGTGAAGCGTGGCGGTGTCCACCACGTTGAACTGTATGTGGTGTCCGCCCAGCGTGAAATAGGTGCGGATGAGACTGCCGAGCTTCTTCAGATCCTCTTCGCCCTTCATCATGTCGGGCACGAAGCGCACATTGAGCAACGTGCCGCCCGACTTCGTCTGGTCGAGTTTGCCCAAACTCTTCACCACACTCGTGGGGCCTTGGGTGTCAGCGCCGTGTGCCGGCGACGTGCCGTCGGAGATGGCGAAGCGGGCCATACGGCCGTTGACCGACGCGCCGCACACCGAACCGAAGTAGTTGTGACAGGTGGTGGAGAGCATGTTGAGCTGCGTCTTGCCGCCGCGCGTGTTGGGATGACCCTCGATGGCGTCCACCAGGTCGTCGTAGACCTTCACGGCGATGGCGTCGGCCTCGTCGTTGTCGTTGCCGAAGAAGGGCGTGTGGTTGATGATGTACTGGCGCATCTTCTCCTCGCCCTCCCAGTTTTTGGCCACAGCCTGCAAGAGCTCGTCCATCGTGTAGCGTCCGCTACCGAAGACGTGCGTCTTGAGAGTGGACAGGCAGTCGGTGATTGTGCCGAGTCCGGTGCACTGGATGTAGGTTGTGTTGTAGCGCGCGCCGCCGCTGTAGTAGTCCTGTCCCTTCTCGATGCAGTCGTCGATGAAGAGCGAGAGGAAGGTGGCGGGCGCATAGAGCGAGAACATGCGCTCGATGTAGTTGTTCACCGCCAGCTTCATGTTGACGAAGTAGAGCATCTGCTTGTGATAAGCCTCATAGAGCTCGTCGTAGGTCTTGAACGTGCGCGGATCGCCCGTCTCCAGTCCAAGCTTCTTGCCGCTGACAGGATCCATGCCGTTGTTGAGCGTGATTTCCAGAATCTTCGGCGTGTTGAGATAGCCCGTGAGGATGTAGGCCTCCTTGCCGAAAGCGCCCACCTCGATGCAACCCGAGCAGCCGCCCTCGTTGGCGTCCTCGCGGCTCTTGCCCTGACGCATGAGTTCCTTGGTGTAGGTGTCGGGATTGAAGAGCGAGGGATAGCCGTGACCCTGACGGATCACTTTGGCTGCCGCCAGCACGAAGTCGTCGGGCGTCACCTTGGCCACATGCACCGAGAGACCGGGCTGCAACTCGTGCAGCTCCTCCTGCACCTCGAGGATGATGTAGGAGAGCTCGTTGACGGCGTTGCGCCCCTCGCGGTCGATGCCGCCGATGTTGATGTTGGTGAAGTCGTTGTAGGTGCCGCTCTCCAGCGCCGTCACGCCCACTTTCGGAGGCGCCGGCTGGTTGTTGAACTTGATCCAGAAACAGCTGATGAGCTCCTTGGCCTTCTCACGCGTCATCGTACCCTCCTTGACGCCTTTCTCATAGAAGGGCCACAGATGCTGGTCGATGTGGCCGGGGTTCATGCAGTCCCAGCCGTTGAGCTCGGTCACGGTGCCCAGATGCACGAACCAATACATCTGTATGGCTTCCTGCAAGTCGCGCGGCGCGTGGGCGGGCACCCAACGGCAGACATCGGCAATCTTCAGCAGTTCGGCCCTGCGTTTTTCGTCCTTCGTCTCTGCGGCCATCTTCTCGGCCAACTCAGCATGACGCTCGGCAAAGAGTATGGCGGCATCGCACGAGATGGACATAGCCTCCAGCTCCTGCTCTTTATCTGTGGCCAGCGGGTCGTTGATATAATCCAGGGCGGCAATACGTTCGGCAATGCGCTTCTTCAGGTCGAGCAGACCACTGCGGTACATCTTGCCGTCCATCGCCGTGTGGCCGCCGGCCCTCTGCTCCATGAATTCGGTGAAGACACCGGCGTGATAGGCTTCCTCCCATTCCTTGGACACGTGGGAGAAGATGCGCTCGCGCTGAGTGCGGCCCTGCCAGTAGGGAATCACCTCGCGCTCGTAGGTCCGGATGTCCTCCTCGCTGATGTAGTAGGGTTGCAGTTCGCGCGAGTTGAGCGTGCGCAGATCCTCCACGCTGTGGCAGGTGAGTTCGGGGAAGGTGGGGACGGCTTTGGGCTTGGGGCCGCGCTCGCCCACGATGAGTTCGCCCTCGCCGATATAGATGGTTTTCTTTTTGCAGATCTCGTAGAAGTTACGGGCACGCAGGATGCAGTTGGGCATCTTGCCGTAGTTTTCTTTATAGAACGCCGTCTCGATGAGCGCGCGCTCGATGGTGAGCGTGGTGGGGGTGTCGATACTCTCCTGGCGCAATCTGCGCACGCGCTCGTTCATGCCGCCTTCGTTGGCGGGACAGGTCAAGGGAAATTTCATAGGTTCTTGGCTGCTTCGACCTCATCGGCCGTCATAGGTTTGATTTTGTGACCCAGGCGGCGTGCGCCGTCGGGCGTGATAAGATAGTCTTCTTCGTTGCGTATGCCGCCGAAGTCCCGCCACTTGCGCATCTCGTCGTAGCAGAGGAAGTCGCGGTGGAGCCCCTGACTCTCCCAGAGGTCCATCAGCTGCGGGATGAAATAGATGCCCGGCTCGATGGTGAACACGAAGCCCGGCTCGAGGTCGCGCCCCAGACGCAGGCTCTTGAAGCCGAACTGCGTCGATTTCTCGCGCCCGCCGTAGCCGACGTATTGCTCGCCGAGATTCTCCATATCGTGCACGTCGAGCCCCATCATGTGGCCCAGGCCGCAGGGGAAGAACATCGCATAGGCACCGCTCTCGGCGGCATCGCGGGCGTTGCCCTTCATCAGCCCCAGCCCCTTGAGCCCTTCGCTGATGGTCTCGGCGGCTTTGAGGTGAACATCGCGGAAGTTCACACCGGGCGCCAGCATCCCGACGGCCGCCTGATGGGCGCCGTAGAGGATGTCGAAGACCGTGCGCTGCCGCTCCGTGAAATGCGCGCCGACGGGCATCGTGCTGGAGAGGTCGCCTGCATAGTGCAAGGGACTCTCGCCGCCGGCGTCCACCAGCAGCATCTGCCCCTCCTGCATCAGGTTTTCCTGACTGTGGTTGTGGAGCGTCTGTCCGTTGACGGTGCAGATGATGGGGAACGACATCTCGCATCCGTCCATGAAGGCGGCTTTGCGTATCTCGGCAGCCACCTCACACTCGCGCCGACCCGGACGGCAGGCCCTCATGGCGGCCAGGTGCATATCGACGGAACGGTCCACGCCGATTTCTATCTGCTCCACCTCTTCGGGCGTCTTGTGGTTGCGCATGTCGGCCACCGCCATGATGAAGTCCACCGAAGGCTCCACACCCCAGAGCGACAGTATCTGCTCATGCTCTGCCCTGTAGGCGGGGAGCGTGTGCACCTTCTGCCCGTTCTTCAGGGCTGCCGTCACGTATGGTTCGAACTCCTTTCGGGGACGCACGTCGGCGACACCCGCCAAAGCACTCATCTCGCGCTTGGTCGGCATGTCGCCCATCCAGACGATGTCGTCGATGGTCAACTCGTCGGCGAAGATGATGTCGCGGTCGTTGTCGATGTCGATGAGGGCGCACATGCCGGCGTAGTCCGAAGCGAAGTAGTAGAGCACCGTGCTGTCCTGACGGAAGGCGTAACCGTTGTCGCGGTAGTTCATGCCGACTTCTTCGTTGCCGATGAAGACAAGCAGGCCGCTCCCCACCCTCTTCTTGAGCTCGGCCCTGCGTTTGATATAGGTCTCTTTAGCGAAATATTTCATTGCCTGATGCCCCCTTTAAACTTTAAACTATAAACTTTAAACTTTACTTCAGTCCCGCTTTGAGCGAACGGATCACGGCGGAGGTGAAGTCGGCGTGGTCGAGCTCATTGAGCCCCTTGATGGTGACGCCGCCGGGCGTGGTCACTTTGTCGATGGCCTCTTCGGGGTGCCATCCGGTCTCCTTGAGCAGCGACACGGCGCCCTGCATCGTCTGCAGCGCGATCTGCTTGGCCTGAGCGGGATAGAAACCCATCTCGCAGCCGCCCTGCATCTGGGCCCTGATGTAGCGCATCACGTAGGCGATGCCGCACGAGGCCATCATCATGCCGGGCCCCACGAGGTTTTCGCTCACGGCGAGCGTGTCGCCCACGAGGTCGTAGAGCGCCTTCACACGGGAGAGTGTCTCCTCCGAAGCGCCCTGTCCCTTGGCGATGAACGACATCGAGGCGCCGTATTCGGCCGCGATGTTGGGGATCACGTAGCAGAACTGCCCCTCGCGTCCGAAGGCTTCGGCGAGTTTGCCGGTGGTGAAATTGGCGGCGTCGCTCACCACAATCTGCTTCTCCAGATCGAGTGCGGCTTTTATCTCGCCCAGCACGACAGGCATCAGCCAGGGCTTCACCACAACGACCACGATGTCCGCACCCTTCACGGCCTCCGCATTGTCTGTCGTGGTTGCCAACGCGGGATATTTTGCTTTGAACTGCGCCAGCAGCGCTTCGTTCTTGTCGGCCACGGCGATGTGCTCCACCCGGCCGCTCTTGGCCCAGCCGTGAATCAGGGCTCCGCCCATGTTTCCGGCTCCTATTACTGCTATCTTCATTATTCTATAATAGTATTTTTCGCGACAAAGATACGTCTTTTTTTTCAATTAAGCCTTTTTTCTCCCCGAAAATATAAAAAACAATCAATTCCTCTCACCCAACTCTCAACTATTTTCCGTACCTTTGCATCCGTTTAGCACAGAAACGGATATGAAAACACTGATTGACGCGCACACCCACACCGTTGCGAGCGGTCATGCCTACAGCACCATACAGGAAATGGCACGCGCCGCCGCCGACAAGGGTATCGAAATCCTCGGCATCACGGAGCACGCCCCCTCCATTCCCGGCAGCTGCACGCCCATCTATTTCCGCAACATGCACGTCATTCCCCGCGAGATGTACGGCGTGAAGCTCCTCATGGGCGCCGAGCTCAACATCCTCGACACCCGGGGCACACTCGACTTGGACGAACGCTATTACGAGAAATACCTCGACCTGCGCATTGCCGGCATCCATCAGCTCTGCTACACGCCCGGCACACGGGAGGAAAACACCGACGGCATGATAGCCGCCATACGCAACCCCTGGGTGCAAATCATCACCCATCCGGGCGACGGCACCGCCGAGCTGCTCTTCGAGCCCGTCGTGCTGGCCGCCAAGGAGGCGCACACGCTGCTTGAAATCAACTCCTCCTCCCTCATCCCCTCGCGCCACAAGGAGCAGGCACGCCCCAACAACCTGGAAATCCTGCGCCTGTGCAAACGCTACGAGGTGCCCGTCATCCTGGGCAGCGACGCCCACATCTCCTTCTCCATCGGCGACTACCGCTACGCCTGGCCGCTCATCGAAGAGACGCAGTTCCCCGAGGCGCTCATCGTGAACGACAAACCCGACTTTTTCCTCCGTTACATCGACAAGCGTGGTTAAGGAAATGACCAGCGGGTCACCCGCCCGCCTCATCCTCTCCTTCGCCCTGCCCCTGATGCTGGGCAACGTGCTGCAGCAGGGCTACATGCTGGTCGATGCCGCCATCGTGGGGCAGCTGCTGGGCATGAACGCTCTGGCCGGCGTGGGCGCCTCATCCAGCGTGCTGTTTCTCATCCTGGGCTTCAGCATCGGCACCACGGGCGGATTCGGCATCCCCATCGCGCAACGCTTCGGGGCGCGCGACGAAGCGGGCGTCCGCTCGCTCTTCCGCCACAGCATCGCCGTGGGGCTCATCCTCTCTCTGGTCATGAGCGTCGTCTGCTGCCTCTTCTGCCGCAGCATCCTCAGGCTGATGGACACCCCGCAGGAAATCATGCACGAGGCGTGGCTCTACCTCTTCGTCACCTTCCTCACCATCCCCTGCAACCTTTTCTACAACCTCGAGGCCTCCGTCATCCGCGCCTTGGGCAACTCGAAGACACCCTTCTTCTACATGCTGCTCTCGGCTGTGCTCAACGTCATCTTCGACGTGGTCTTCATCGCCGTGTTCCGCATGAACGTGGACGGTGCCGCATGGGCCACCGCACTCTCCCAACTCATCTGCATCGTGCTCTGCTGGCGCTATATGCGCGAGCGCCTGCCCATCCTGTGGGACGACAGCCGCTGGCACGCCCGGCGCAGCGAGGTGTGGACGCTGGTGGGGCACGGCGTCCCGATGGGGCTGCAGTTCAGCATCACGGCCATCGGGAGCGTCATGCTCCAGAGCGCCAACAACGCCCTCGGCGTGGCATGCGCCACAGCCTTCACGGCCGCCATGCGCATCAAGATGTTTTTCATCACGCCGTTTGAGAATCTCGGGGTGGCGATGGCCACCTATTGCGGGCAGAATCTGGGCGCCGCGAAACTGGCCGGAACGAAGATCGACGGCAACAACCGCAACCACTATTTCCGGCGAATCCATCGGGGAATACGCGACGCTATGGGCATGATGTCCGTCTATGCCCTGGCCACGATGCTGCTGCTGTGGAAGGGCGCCCGCGACATCGCGATGCTCTTCATCCCGGCCTCGGAAACCGCCTTACTCGACTACGCCGCCCTCTTCCTCCACTGCTCCTGCACCTGCTACCTCTTTCTCGGCACGCTGGTGATTTACCGCTACTCGCTGCAGGGCCTGGGCTACACGCGTCTGGCGATGTTCTCCGGCGTGAGCGAACTGCTGGCGCGCATGGGCATCTCATTGTGGGTGGTGCCGCTGCTGGGCTTCCTCGGCGTGAGCATCGGCGACCCTTCCGCCTGGATTGCGGCCGACTGCTTCCTGCTGCCCGCCTTCTACATCGTCATGCACCGCTTGCAGCGCAAAATCTGAGCGCAGGCGAGCATCACAGGACAAAAAGCGTTTTTTTTCCCGGTTTTTTTTGTCTGTTTGGCAAAAATAACATACATTTGTACTCAAATAGACATACCATGAAAGGACAGATTGCCCTGACATTCTTGCTTGCGGCAGCGATGAGCCTGCCCCTTCAGCCCCAGAGCACGCTGACCGTGAAAGGCAAGGCGTCGTACTATCACGACATGTTTCACGGCCGGCGCACGGCCAGCGGCTCCCGCTACCATCGGGACAGCCTGACCTGCGCCCATCTCAAATATCCTTTCGGCACCCTGTTGAGGGTGCGCAACGTGCACAACGGCAAGGACGTCGTCGTGAAAGTGACCGACCGCGGCCCCTACTCCTCCCGCTACATCATCGACCTGTCGCGGGCTGCCGCCCGCCACCTGGACATCCTGAACCACGGCCACGGCGACGTGGAGATTTCCGTCTGCCTCGACGGGCGCGTGCCGTTCAAGCCTCTGCCGGACACCTTGCGCCTGTTACCCATCGCAATGCTCGACACCATTCCTGATTTTGTGCCGCCCCCTCTTGGCCTGCTGCCGTAGTTTGCGTAAAAATTTCTAACGCAAACAAATCATATTCAAACCGAGGCTTAAATATACCTGACCTCGTTGCCGATGCCGCTGAGGTACTTCTGCCACTGATGTTGTGTGATGACAACGGTGCCGCGGCAGTCGTTGGGATGAAAGCTCAGGCTAGCAGCCTCCTGCAGTTCCCGGTCCAAAAACAGAATCACATGGTCCGACACGTCGTTGATAAGCCCGAACGGCGACACGCTGCCCGGCTCCAGTCCGAGATACTTCATCATGCGCTCGGCAGAGGCGAACGACAGTTTGCCGCACGAGGGCAGCCCCTGAGCCTGCAGGGAGGCCTTGAGTCGCGCCTCAAGCTCGTGTATGTCCAACTCCTTGTCGCAAGGGAAACAAATCAGATAGTGCTGGTTGCCCTTATGGTTGCGCATGAAGATATTCTTGCAATGCACCGAACCGTCGTCGTGCCACCATCTCTTCGCCTCCTCAATGGTCTTGCCCTCGGGGTGGCTGTAACAGGTGTATTCTATCCCGTGCTCCCTGAGGTATGCATATACCGCTTCTTCTCGTGTCATCTGTCTCCCCCTACTCCTCCACCAGGCGGCCTGCGGCCTTGAGATAGGCCACGGAAGCCAGGTAGCGGCGGAACTGCGCCTCGATGCGGCGCTGCCAAGCCTGCTGCCAGAGCGCCTGAGCCTCCAAGAGGTCGGAAAGCGTCTCCGTGCCGGCTTTATACTGCTTCTCAGAGAGCTCACGGTTGAGCGTGGCCTGCTCCAGGCCCTTCTCCGTCAAAGCCACCTCCTGAGCGCTCTCCTCCAGGTTGTTGCCCTCCTTGGCCAACTGAAGCTGCATCAGCTCGACATAGTTCTCGCGATCCAGTTCGACCTGCTGCGCCTTGACCTTGGCCGCCTTGGTCTTGAAATAGTCGGCACCGAAGTGGAAAAGGGGCACCGAGAGCGTCACACCGCCGACGAAGCCCCAGCTATCCAGGAGCTTACGGCCATTGATCTTTACGCCGCTTGTGTAGCCGTAGTAGGCCAGAAGACCCAACTGAGGCAACCAGGCCGCACGCGAGACATTGACCTCCTGACGGGCCACCTGGGCCTGAGCCTCAAGCATGGCATACTCCGGACGCGAAGTGACATCGCTGCTGCCGCTGAGCAAAGCAGCATCGTCCACACGCGGATATTCCGAAGAGACGGCAACGCGCGATGAAAGCGGCATTCCCGTGACATGACAGAGGTTCATCGTGGCCAGACGGATGGCGTTTTCGGCCTGCGTCAGCTGCAGCTGCACCTCGTCGAGCTTCACCTGCACCTTAAGACGGTCGTTCTGCAGCTTCACGCCGTTACGCACGGCACTCTCCACATTGCTGTCGAGCTGCTTGAGCAGCACCAGATACTGCTCAGCTACCTTCTTCATCTCCGTGGCCTTGACCACATTGGCATAAGCCTGATCAGCCTCCTCTATCACCTCGGCGCGCGTCTTGCGCTCATTCTGGCGGGAAGCCTCGAGAGCGAGCTTCGACATCTTGTAGCCGGCAATAATCTTGCCACCCATAAAGATGGGCTGACGCAGCATCACGCCGCCGGTGTACATCCAGCCCAGCTCATACTCCAGAATGGACCGGTTCGTCGGCAACGTGTTGAGCACGCCGGGAGCCAACTGCTTCAGCTGCGCCTGTATCGGGGCCGGAAGACCCGGCATGACGGTGGAGAGCATACCGGCCGCCGTCTGGCGGACATTCAAGCCGAGCGAACCGTCGATGTTGGAATAGCCGGCCATACCGGTTAGAGAGATATTCGGGAAAAAGAGGCCCAACGTGGCCCGCTTGGTGTAGCGTGCGGCCTCCGTGCCGAGCGCTGCCGACTGGAGTGTCTTATTGTGTTGCAAAGCCAGATCGCGGCACTGCTCAATGGAGAGCATCTGCACCTCGTCCTGTGCAAAAAGAGGGAGAGATAACGCGATAAAAACGGGAAATAACAACTTTTTCATAGTATTATTCTGGTTTGACGTCAAAGAACATTGCATAGAGTACGGGAACAAAGATGAGGGTAATGAACGTGCCGAAAAGCAGGCCGCCCATGATAGTGACAGCCATACTGCCAAACATAGCATCGGTAAGCAGCGGGATCATACCCAATATTGTGGTGAGAGAAGCCATCATCACGGGGCGCAGGCGCGATTGAGCGGCCAGAACAAGCGCATCCATCGGTGTTTTACCCTCGGAAAGTTGCAGGTCGATCTCGTCCATCAAGACAATGCCATTCTTCACCACCATGCCGATGAGGCCCAGCGCGCCGACGATGGCGCAGAAGGTGAAGGTCATCCCGGAGGCTAGCATCGTGGCCACAACGCCGACGAAGACCAGAGGAATGGTACTGAAGATGATGGCCGGCTTCTTGGCGTCACCAAAGAGCATGATCAGGATGGCTACCATCATGATGATGGCCATGGGGAAGTTCTGGAAAAGATACTTCATCGAGCGGTCGCTGGCCTGCTTCTCGCCCATCCACTTGCGCGTGTAGCCCGGCGGGAGGGGAATCCGGTCAATCTTCTCCGCAATGGCCCTGCGCGTGCGCTCCGTCTCAAGGCCGACCTCGGGAGTGCACTGCACGCGATGCTGGCGCACGCCGTTGTAGCGGGGAATGACGGGGTCCTCCCAACGCACGTCCACGGAGCGCGTCACCTGGCGCAGCGGCGTGGTGGCCATGAGCCCCTCGAGCAGGCGGGTCTTATCGACCTTGCCCGTGCGCAGCCGGGAAATGTTTTCATCCGACAGCAGCCCCAAGAGCGAAGGCATGAGCGAGAACACCTGCATATTCTGAAGGTCGTCGATGGGATTGCCATGCTCGTCATTCAGCTTCACGTAGATATTGTTGGGGTAGATGCCGTCGTAGAAGTTGCCCACGGGAATGCCGCCGCCGGCCGTCATCAAAGAAAGAGACAAATCGCTGCGCGAGAGACCGATGGCACGCGCGGCCTCCTGGTCGTAATCCACAGAGATGAAGGGCACCTTGGGCTCCCAGTTATCCGTGATGAGACGCACCTTGCCGCTCTCCTCCATCACGGCACGCGCGCTGTCGGCCAACTGATGAAGCACGGCAGGGTCGGGCCCGGCAAACTGCACCTCGATGGGGTACTTCTTGAACATCAGGTTGTAGAGCTTGATCTTGGCGTAAGCCTGAGGGTATTCACGCGTGAGATAGTCCTGAATCTCCTCCAGATGGTTCGTGAGGTCCTCCGGGCTCTCAAAGTCTATGATGAGTTCGCCGTAGGCCAGCGACGGAGTGGCGATGGTGCGCACAAGGTTGTAACGGCCGGGAGTGCCGCCGATGCTGGCCGTGATGTGCTTCACGGGATAGTGCTCACGCAGGTAGGCCTGTATCTTGCGGAGGTCCTTCTCCACCCGGGTGGAGTTGGCGCCCTCGGGAAGTTTGTACTCCAGGTAGCACTGGTCATACACCATGTCGGGGAAGAAGCCCTGGCGCATGTAAGGATAACCGACAGCGGCAAGCACCACCAGCACGGTCATGATGACGACCATCGTGCGGCGATGGTACAAGCAGAACTTCATCACACGAGCCTGGAAGCGATAGACCTTGCCGCCGTAAGGATTGACGCTCTCCTGCGGCCCGTTAGCCGGAGCAAGCTTGAACATGCGGTGTGCCATCAGGGGCACATGCACCAGAGCCAGAATCCAGCTCAGCAGCAGCGACACGGCCAGGATGATAAAGAGGTCGCGCACGTAGATGCCCGCCGTGTCGGGCGAGAGGAAGATGGGATAGAACGACAGGATGGCGATAACGGTGGCGCCGAGCAGGGGCATCGCCGTGCGTTTGCCGATGTCCGTCAGGGCGGCCAGACGGGTCTTTTTAGGATTGTTCAGGTCCACCAAAATGCCGTCGATAATCACGATGGCATTGTCCACCAGCATACCCATGGCCAGGATGAAAGCGGCGAGGGAGACGCGCTGCATCGTGCCCTCCATGAAGCCCAGAAGCAGGAAGCTGCCGATGACGATGACGCAGAGTGAAGTGCCGATGATGACGCCGCTCTTGAAGCCCATGAAGAACATCAGAATCACCACCACAATCACCACACTCTCGATAAGATTCATCACGAAAGTGCCGAGAGAATCAACGACACGGTCCGGTTGGTAGAACACCTTATGCACCTCGACGCCGGTGGGGAAACGCGTCTGGCGCAACTCCTCCAGGCGCTTCTCGACGGCGGCCCCGACCTTGGTGATGTCGGCCTTGGAAGAGGCCGAAACCAAAATGCCCAAAGCCCGATGGCCGTCGTAGGTCATCGCGTTGCGCACCGGCTTCTCAATGCTCTTCTCCACCTCGGCAATGTCGGAGATGCGCAACTGGTCCATCTCATGGCCCTGGATGAGCATACGGCGGATGTCGTTCACCGTCTGGAACTTGTCCGTCACCGTGACACGCACGCGCTGGTCACCGTTGTCATAATAGCCGGCGTATGACGTCTTGTTCTGGCCGCTCAACGTGGAAAGCACCTCGGCCGGTATCACACCCAGCGCGGAAAGTTTGTCCTGAAGCAGACGAATCTCAATACATTCATGCTGGGCGCCATAGACCTCAACCCGCTCAATGTCGTCCAAGCTGCAGATCTCGTTGCGCAGCAAATCGCTGTACTTCAGCAACTCGCGCTCCGAGAGACCGTCGGCGGTGAGGGCATAGAACATGCCGTAAACGGCGGAGAAGTCGTCTCTGGTGACGGAAACACCGGCGCCGGCAGGCAAGTGGGCCTGCGCATCGTACACCTTGCGACGGAGACGGTCCCAGCACTGCTCCACCTCCTCGTTGGGGATGGTCGAACGCAGTTCAACCTGAATGATGCTCAGGTCGTTGAAACTGTTGGACTCAATGTTGTCGAGGTCGCCCATCGTGCGGATGCTCTTCTCCAAGACGTCCGTCACCTCCATTTCGACCTGATGCGCTGAAGCGCCGGGATAGGTGGTGATGACCATCGCCATCTTCACCTTCACCTCGGGGTCCTCGAGCTTGGGCATCCGATAGATGGAGAAGATACCTCCGGCCACCAGGACGAAGACCAGGAAATAGACCAGGAGCTTATTCGTAAAGGCCCATTTGCCGAAATCGATCATAACAGACCTCCTACATTGGTTTCACTTACGGGAGGAAGCGGCGTCACACGATCGCCCGTCTTGATATGATTTGCACCGGTGCTGACCACAATATGGCCGGGAGCAAGCGCGCCCTCAACCTCGGCAGTGCCGTCGGTGTGGAGACGCATCACCTTCACACGGCAGCGGCGCACCGTTTGGCTTTGGGCGTCGTAGAGATATACGAAGGTGGTGCCCTTGTCATCCACAAGCGCCGTGGCCGGAACACGCACATCGGCATTGGATGCCGATTCCGCAGCCATAATGCTCACCCAGGCCGACATGCCGGGGGCGATGCCCTTTGTGTCGCCCTCTATCTTCAGGCGCATCGTATAGAGCTGGTTGGCATTGGCCTTAGGCATCACGCTGATTAACTTCAGCGGAATCACCACACCGGGAAGCACATTAAACTGTGCACTGTAGTGTACAAACGAGCCGCGGCGCAGGTAGCTCGACGCCGGCAGGTTAATTTCTATCTCCGGATTGGCCGAGGATACCAAGGACAGCACCGGCATTCCGGCGGCGATATTTTCTCCCTCATGGAAGAAACGGGTCTGAACGGCACCCGTAAAAGGAGCGTAAAGCTTGCAATAGGCCAACTGGTCGCGGTGATTCTTCAACTTGGCCTCGATTTGCTGCAGGCCGAAGCGTGCCTTGTCGTAGTTGCTGGCCGTTGCGGCGCCCTCGTTGTAGAGGGCCGTGATGCGATCTGTCTCTGCCTTGACGCGAGCGTATTCCGCCTCCGTAGCTGCCAGCTGCACCTTGTAATCCGTAGCATCCAGTTCGGCTACGAGTTGTCCGGCCTGCACCCTTTCACCCTCCTCCTTGTAAATGCGGGCAATTGTGCCAGCCACCTTAAAACTCAGGCTGGCGTCATCGCTGGCGACAACACGACCGGGAAACTGGAGCACGGCACCCGTGCTGGCCATTTGGACCGTATCCAGACGCACGGTAGCCACAGATTCATCGGACGCTTTCCCGTTGCCGCATGAAGCCAGAACAAACGCCAAAGCGAAAACAAGCAGGACTTTTATTGTACTTGTCATATTTCAAATATATTTTCGCGCACAAAGATACGAATTTTTCGCAAAAGGCAGTCCGAAACAAACAAAAAAAATCCCCTCATCCATAAGGATGAAGGGAATTTATCGTTTCCTGCTGCGAAATTACTCGGCTGCAGGTGCGGCTGCCTCTGCAGGAGCGGCCTCCTCTGCGGCGGGAGCTTCAGCTACAGGAGCTTCTGCTGCAGGAGCCTCAGCGCTCTTCTTGCCGCCGCGGCGGGTGCGCTTAGCCTTCTTGGCAGTCTTGGCCATGTTCTCATCGAAGTCCACGAGTTCAATGAAGCACATGGGAGCGTTGTCACTGGCGCGGAAACCGGTCTTGATAATGCGGGTATAACCGCCCTGACGATCACCCACCTTGGCACTGATGGTAGAGAACAGCTCCGTGATGGCAGCCTTGTCCTGCAGCTTGCTGAAGACAACGCGGCGTGCATTGGTAGTGTCCTCCTTGGAGCGGGTAATCATCGGCTCCACATACTTCTTGAGCGCTTTGGCCTTAGCCAGGGTCGTAGTGATTCTTTTGTGCATGATCAGACTTACGGCCATGTTGCTCAGCATGGCAGCTCTGTGGGATGCAGTACGACCCAAATGGTTGAATTTCTTATTGTGTCTCATAGGACTTCTTAATCTTTATCCAGTTTATACTTTTTGATATCCGTTCCAAACGACAGATTCTTACTCTCGAGCAAATCATCAAGCTCCGTGAGCGATTTCTTACCAAAGTTGCGGAACTTCAGGAGGTCGGTCTTGTTGTACTGAACCAGGTCGCCGAGGGTCTCGACATTGGCAGCCTTAAGACAGTTGAGGGCACGGACAGAGAGATCCAGATCGACAAGACGGGTCTTGAGCTTCTGGCGCATGTGCAACATCTCTTCATCGAATTCCTCAACGCCCTCACCGTCCATGTTGTCCAACGTAATCTTCTCGTCGGAGAAGAGCATGAAGTGATGGATCAGGATACGAGCGGCTTCCTTCAAAGCGTCTTTGGGGTGAATGGAACCGTCTGTGGTGATTTCGATAATCAGCTTCTCGTAGTCCGTCTTCTGCTCCACACGGAAGTTCTCGACGGAATACTTGACATTACGAATGGGGGTGTAGATGGAGTCGATGGGAATGACATTGACATCGGTGCAGAACTCGCGGTTCTCCTCTGCAGGAACATAGCCGCGGCCCTTATTCACACTGATGGTGATGGTCATCGAAGCACGGCTCTCAAGATGGCAAATCACCAAATCGGGGTTAAGCACCTCGAAGCTGGTCAACACCTTGTTCAAATCACCGGCTTTAAACTCCGTTACGCCCTCAACCTTGAGGGTTACCTTCTCTGTATCGTAATCATCCACCAACCGCTTGAAGCGCACTTGCTTCAAGTTGAGAATAATGTTGGTGACATCCTCCTTGACGCCCTGAATGGAAGCAAACTCATGCTCTACTCCTTCAATGGAGATGGTATTGATTGCGTAACCGTCCAGAGACGAGAGGAGAATGCGGCGAAGAGCATTACCAATGGTAGTACCGAAGCCACCTTCCAGAGGACGAAACTCGAACTTGCCGACGAAATCGTCCGCCTCCAACATTATAACCTTATCAGGTTTCTGAAATGCTAAAATCGCCATTCTATATGTTTTATTTATTATTTAGAGTACAACTCAACGATCAACTGCTCCTTGATATTCTCGGGGATATCTGCGCGGTCGGGACGGTGCAACAGCTTACCGGCCTTCTTGCTCTCATCCCACTCCAACCAGGGATACTTGGCGTGGTTGAAACCTGCCAAAGCAGCAGCGATCACCTCCAGAGACTTGGCACGCTCACGCACGCCGACAATCTGGCCGGGCCTTACTGCGTAAGAGGCAATACCTACCACTTTACCGTCAACGGTGATGTGCTTGTGGTTGACGAGCTGACGGGCAGCAGCACGAGTGGGAGCGATGCCCAGACGGAACACAATGTTGTCAAGACGGCACTCCAGGTTCTGCAGCAGGATCTCACCGGTAATACCACTGGTACGGGCGGCCTTCTCAAACATGTTGCGGAACTGCTTCTCCAGAACACCGTAAGTGTACTTTGCCTTCTGCTTCTCGGCGAGCATGATGCCATACTCAGAGGTCTTGCGACGACGGTTGTTACCGTGCTGGCCGGGAGGGAAATTGCGCTTTGCTAATACTTTGTCTGCACCAAAGATGGCCTCGCCGAAACGACGGGCAATTCTTGACTTGGGTCCAATATATCTTGCCATAATTATACTTTGTTATTGGGTTAGCTTAGACTCTTCTTCTCTTGGGAGGACGGCAGCCGTTGTGGGGAATCGGAGTCACATCGATAATCTCCACTACCTCGATACCTGCACCGTGGCAGGTACGGATGGCGCTCTCACGACCGTTGCCGGGACCCTTGACATAAGCCTTAACCTTGCGCAGACCCAAGTCATAAGCGGTCTTTGCACAGTCCTGTGCTGCCATCTGGGCGGCGTAAGGAGTGTTCTTCTTACTGCCACGGAAACCCATCTTGCCGGCGGACGACCAAGAAATCACCTGGCCCTCACTATTGGCCAAAGACACGATAATATTGTTAAAGGAACTGTGAACATGGAGCTGACCCATAGCGTCAACCTTCACTGTTCTTTTCTTTGTTGCAACTGCTTTCTTTGCCATATTGCTTATCTGTTACTGTTTGTTTGCGCTAATTACTTCGTAGCCTTCTTCTTGTTGGCAACGGTCTTCTTCTTACCCTTACGTGTACGGGCGTTGTTCTTAGTGCTTTGGCCACGAACAGGCAAACCGTTACGATGACGCACACCACGATAGCAGCCGATATCCATCAGGCGCTTGATGTTCATCGCGATCTCACTACGAAGATCACCCTCCACCTTGCACTCAGCGGCAATCACCTCACGGATCTTACCGGCCTCTTCATCAGTCCAGTCGCAGACTTTCTTGTCCTTGTCCACACCGGCCTTTTCCAAAATCTTTGCTGAGCTACTGCGACCAATGCCGTAAACATAGGTCAACGCGATTTCACCTCTCTTGTTCTGAGGTAAATCAACACCAACAATTCTTATTGCCATATACTTGTATTATTCTGTTTGGTTGCGAATGTTAACCCTGACGCATCTTGTACTTGGGGTTCTTCTTGTTAATCACATAGAGACGGCCCTTTCTGCGGACAATCTTGCACTCAGGAGTGCGTTTCTTTAATGAAGCTCGTGTTTTCATATTCTAATCTTACTTATTTATATCTGAACACTATACGGCCTTTCGTAAGATCATAGGGACTCATCTCCACTTTGACCTTGTCACCAGGTAGAATCTTGATGTAATGCATGCGCATCTTTCCAGAGATATTGCATATAATCTTGGCGCCGATCTCCAGCTCCACGCGAAACATCGCATTGGAAAGAGACTCCAAAATCACTCCATCTTGTTCTATAACTGCCTGTTTTGCCATTTAACTTTTAATCAATATTGGTTCTCTATTTTTTCTATTTCTTCAAACGAGGAAAGAATCTCCGTGCGTCCCTGATGAATGGCGATGGTGTGCTCGTAGTGAGCTGCCATGCTACCGTCGCGTGTCACAATGGTCCACTTATCCGGCATCATCCACACCTGAGGGTTTCCGCTGACAATCATGGGCTCAATGGCGATGCAGAGACCGTTTTTGATCATCTTGCCGTCACCGCGCTTGCCGTAGTTAGGCACCTGGGGCTCTTCGTGCATGTCGCGACCGATGCCGTGACCGACGAACTCCCGGACAACGCCGCAACCGTTACTCTCGACATACTGCTGCACTGCAAAGCCGATATCGCCGATGCGACGTCCGACACGAGCCGCCTCAATACCGAGGTAAAGAGCCTCTTTGGTAATTTTGAGCAAGCGGTTGGTCTCTTCGCTCACCTCCCCCACACGGAACGTGTAACAGGAGTCACCGTTGAAACCGTCAAGCAACGCGCCACAATCCACCGAGACGATGTCGCCCTCTTTGAGCGGCTCGTCAGAAGGGATACCGTGCACCACCTGATTGTTCACCGATGTGCAGATGCTGGCGGGGAAAGGACCTCCGTTGGGATTGGGGAATCCCAGGAAAGTCGGCTCTCCGCCGTTGTCGCGGATGTATTCCTCTGCCACCTTGTCCAGTTGTCGGGTTGTCACACCCGGAGCCACGATCTTTCCGACCTCTGTCAGAGTCTTCGCAACCAACTGATTGGCGGCTCTCATCAAGTCAATTTCGTCCTCAGTCTTTAGAAATATCATAGAGACAGTTTCTGTGGACTCTTAGGACATTCCGTTTCTTCCGTGGATGCGACCACTGGAGAGAAGACCGTCATAGTGACGCATCAAGAGATGACTCTCTATCTGCTGCAATGTATCCAGCACTACACCCACCAAGATCAACAGGCTGGTACCGCCAAAGAACTGGGCGAACTCAGGCGTCACGTTCAGCAAGCCGGCAAAAGCGGGCATACAGGCGATGGCTGCCAGGAAGAGCGAACCCGGGAGGGTGATATGAGACATGATTTGGTCAATGAATTCCGCTGTGTCACGGCCGGGACGTACGCCGGGAATAAAACCGTTGTTGCGCTTCATGTCCTCAGCCATCTGTGTCGGGTTGAGCGTGATGGCCGTATAGAAATACGTAAAGGCTACAATCAGCAGCGCAAAAACCACGTTGTAGGCCACACTCGTGTGGTCGCTCAACATAATCAACACGGCACTGGGATGCTCACCGCCTGCCACCATATTGAGCAGCGTGATGGGGATGAACATGATGGCCTGAGCAAAGATGATCGGCATCACGTTGGCAGCAAACACCTTCAGGGGGATATACTGACGTACGCCGCCGACCTGCTGGCCGCCCATCATGCGCTTGGCATACTGTACGGGAATCTTGCGCGTGCCCTGCACCAAAAGGATTGCGGCACAAATGACCACCAGGAGCAGAATCAGCTCGATGGCGAACATAATCATACCGCCGCCGTTGAGGTTGTTCAGGCGATTAACGAACTCCTGAGAGAATGCCTGAGGCAGACGTGCGATGATACCCAACATAATAATCAGCGAAACACCGTTGCCGATACCCTTGTCGGTGATGCGCTCACCGAGCCAGAGGATGAACATCGAGCCGGCCGCAAGGATAATCGTGCTTGAGATCAGGAACAGCGTCCAGTCCACCTGCAAAGCTCCTACGGCCAGACCCTTAAAGGTGTACACCAGATAGCCCGGTGCCTGGAACAGCAGGATGAGGATGGTCAGGTAACGCGTGTACTGATTCATCTTGCGGCGACCACTCTCGCCCTCGCGCTGCATCTTCTGGAAGTAAGGCACAACGAAAGCAAAAAGCTGGATCACGATGGATGCCGAGATGTAAGGCATGATACCCAGCGCAAAGATAGAAGCGTTGGAGAATGCACCGCCGGAGAACATGTTCAGCAGCGACATCAGACCCGTGCTGGTCTGCTCACGCAGAGCGGACAGAGCCTCAGGGTTGACGCCGGGGAGCACAACGAACGAACCGAAACGGTACATCGCAGCGAAACCCAGGGTGATGAGGATTCGCGTGCGCAAATCCTCAACACTCCAAATATTCTTTAAGGTTTCAAAGAATTTTTTCATTGTCTTTAGAGCTTGGTGACGGTGCCGCCTGCAGCGGTAATGCCTTCCTCTGCACTCTTGGAGAATGCGTTGGCAGAAACCTCCAACTTGGCAGTGAGCTTGCCGTTACCCAAAACCTTGACCAACTGGCCCTTCTTGGAGATGCCAGCCTTAACGAACTCCTCCAAACCGATCTTCGTGGCGCCCTTCTCGGCCATAGCCTGAAGAGTGGCGAGATTCACGGCCTGATACTCTACATGGTTCACGTTCTTGAAACCAAACTTCGGGAGTCGGCGCTGCAGAGGCATCTGACCACCTTCGAAGCCGATCTTGTTCTTGTAACCGGAACGAGCCTTTGCACCCTTGTGACCACGGGTGGAAGTGCCACCGAGACCACTGCCTGGACCGCGTCCGAGACGACGGCGAGAGTGAGTGGAACCTGCTGCGGGTTTGAGATTATTTAATTTCATATCGAATGTACTTTTTTGAATTACACTTCAATTGTTTAGTCGAGCACTTTCACCAAGTGGTGTACGGTCTGGATGAGACCGCGGTTGGAAGCGTTGTCCTCCAACTCAACGACCTGGTTGAGCTTTCTCAGGCCCATGGTATCCAAGGTGGCCTTCTGTCTCTTAGGAGCGTGGATACGGCTCTTTACTTGCTGTACTTTAATCGTTGCCATGATACTTATTCTCCTTTAAGATGTTTAACCGTTGAATACTTTGTCCATGCTCACACCGCGCATCTGGGCAACCTGACGGGCGTCACGCATCGAAGCCAAAGCGGCGATGGTGGCCTTCACCAGGTTGTGAGGGTTGGAGCTGCCCTTACTCTTGGCCAGACAGTCCTTCACACCTACGCTCTCGAGTACGGCACGCATGGCACCACCGGCAACCACACCGGTACCGGTGCTGGCAGGCATGATGAGCACGTCGGCACCGCCGAACTTGGCAGCAGCCTCGTGAGGCACTGTACCCTTAAGTAAGGGCACCTTCACCAGATTCTTCTTGGCGGCTTCAACACCCTTGGCAATGGCAGCAGTCACTTCACCTGCCTTGCCCAGGCCCCAGCCGATAACGCCATTTTCGTTACCTACAACGACGATAGCGGCGAAGGTGAAGGTGCGACCACCCTTGGTCACCTTGGTCACACGGTTGATGGCGACCAGGCGATCCTTCAATTCCTCGCTGTTGATATTGATATTCTTAATTGCCATAATTCATCAGAATTTAAGTCCACCATTACGTGCAGCATCAGCCACTTCCTTCACTCTGCCGTGATACAGATAACCGTTGCGGTCGAACACCACAGTGGTGATACCTGCTTCAAGGGCCTTCTTGGCAACCAGCTCGCCTACCTTGGCAGCCTGCTCCTTCTTGGGGCATGCCTCCAGACCGAGGCTGGAAGCGGAAACGATGGTAGCGCCGGTCACGTCATTGATCACCTGCACATAGATTTGCTTGTTGCTGCGGAACACGCTCATACGGGGACGCTCTGCAGTACCGGAAATCTTATTGCGAACTCTGTATTTAATCTTGATTCGTCTTTCCAATTTTGTAGTCATAATCTTTCTTCTTTTAACGGTTACTTAGCACCAGCAGACTTACCAGACTTCCTACGAATCTGTTCACCTACGAACAGAATACCCTTGCCCTTGTAAGGCTCAGGCTTACGGAACGAACGAATCTTGGCACAAATCTGACCCAGCAACTGTTTGTCGCAGCTCTCGAGAATGACCAGGGGATTCTGGTTTCTTTCACTCTTGGTCTCAACCTTTACCTCAGAGGGCAACTGGATGAAGATGCTGTGGGTGTAACCCAGCGAGAACTCGATGATGTTGCCCTGGTTGCTGGCGCGGTAGCCCACACCGACCAACTCGAGCTCCTTCCTGTAGCCTTCGCTGACACCTACGACCATATTATGTACAAGAGAACGGTAGAGACCGTGGAAAGCCTGCTTCTGCTTTACGTCGATGTCGGCCTTCTCGTCAATCTCAAACGTTACCTCTTTCTCACTCACATTGACCTTGATAGCGGGGTTCACAGCCTGGGTCAGTTCACCTTTCTTACCTTTCACGGTAACCACATTGTCCGCGCTGACCGTAACGGTAACACCGGCGGGAATGCTGATGGGCAATTTACCTATTCTAGACATTTCGTGTTCCTCCTATCATTAATATACGTAGCAAAGAACCTCGCCTCCGATCTTCTCTTCGGCAGCTTCCTTGTTCGTCATCACACCCTTGGACGTGGAAATCAGAGCGACACCAAGTCCGTTAATAACTCTGGGCATATCCTTGTAGCCGGTGTACTTACGCATACCGGGCTTGGATACACGAATCAATTTCTGGATTGCATTCTTACGGGTCTCGTTGTCGTACTTGAGTGCAATCTTAATGGTACCCTGAGGTCCGTCCTCGACGAACTTGTAGTTCAGGATATAACCTTTCTCGAAGAGGATCTTGGTGATCTCCTTCTTCAAATTTGACGCAGGGCATTCCACCACCCTGTGTTTAGCCTGGATGGCGTTGCGCAGACGAGTCAAATAATCTGCAATAGGATCTGTCATATTCTTTTTTGTTTAATTGATCGGGACTCCCCGACAATATTAAAAACTCAATTTCTTCTCGCTGGAACGCTAATTACCAACTGGCCTTCTTCACGCCGGGAATCAAGCCCTGAGATGCCATCTCACGGAACTGGATACGGCTGAGGCCGAACAAGCGGATGTAGCCCTTGGGACGACCCGTGATCTTGCAGCGGTTGTGCAGACGGATGGGGTTCGCATTACGGGGAATGGACTGAAGCTTCTGCGCAGCCTCGTAAGCGGCGGCGGGATCCGAGTTGGGATCGTTGACAATCTTCTTCAGTGCAGCACGCTTCTCAGCATACTGGGCTACCATCTTAGCACGCTTTACCTCACGCGCTTTCATAGATTCTTTTGCCATACTTATTGCTTAGTTTTTAGCGTTCTTAAAAGGAAGACCAAAACCCTTCAACAGGGCATAACCCTCTTCGTCCGTCTTGGCGGTGGTCACGAAGGTGATGTTCATACCCAGGATGCGGTCGATAGCATCGATGTTGATTTCGGGGAAGATAATCTGCTCCTCGATACCCAGGGTGTAGTTGCCGCGGCCGTCGAACTTGCTCTGAATGCCCTTGAAGTCGCGGATACGAGGCAGAGCCACCTTCACCAGCTTCTCCAGGAATTCATACATGCGCTCACGACGCAGGGTGACCATCACGCCGATGGGCATCTTCTTACGCAACTTGAACTGAGCCACGTCCTTCTTGCTGACGGTGGCTACAGCCTTCTGGCCGGTGATGGCGGTGATTTCGTTCACAGCCACTTCGATGATCTTCTTGTCGGCCGTTGCCATACCCAGACCCTGATTGATAACAATCTTCTTCAGGACGGGAATCTGCATGGCAGAGGTATAGCCGAACTGCTTCATCAGAGCAGGTGCAATCTTCTCCTTGTATTCTTGCTTCAGACTTGCTGTATTTGCCATATCTTAAATCTCCTCTCCTGACTTTTTAGCATAACGGACCAACTTGCCCTCTGCGTTCAACTTTCTACCGATGCGGGTAGCCTTACCGGTCTTGGGATCAACGGGGTTCAGATTCGAAATCTGGATGGGAGCCTCCATCTCCACAATGCCGCCCTGAGGGTTCTTGGCACTGGGCTTCTGGCTCTTCTTCACCTTGTTGACACCTTCTACCAAGGCACGCTGTTCTTTCACGAACACCTTCAACACCTTACCGCTCTGACCCTTGGATTCTCCAGAGTTGACGATAACCATGTCGCCTTTCTTAATATGCAATTTACTCATGTTCTTTTCTTTTCTTTAGGACAGATTAAAGAACCTCGGGTGCCAGAGATACGACCTTCATGTTGGTGGCACGAAGCTCACGGGCAACAGGACCGAAAATACGGCTTCCGCGCAACTCGCCGGCGTTGTTCAGAAGAACACAGGCGTTGTCGTCGAAGCGGATATAGGAACCGTCGGGACGACGGACTTCCTTCTTCGTACGTACGATCAGGGCCTTTGATACGGCACCTTTCTTGACATCACTGGTGGGGATGGCGCTCTTGACAGACACGACAATCACATCACCAACAGAGGCGTAGCGACGACGTGTGCCGCCCAACACGCGAATGCACAAAGCTTCCTTGGCTCCGCTGTTGTCTGCTACGACCAATCTAGATTCTGCTTGTATCATTTTTACTTAGCTCTTTCTACAATTTCTACTACTCTCCATCTCTTCGTCTTGCTCAAGGGACGCGTCTCCATGATGAGCACGGTGTCGCCCTTGTGGCAATCGTTCTTCTCATCGTGAGCATGGTACTTCTTTGTCTTAGCAACGAACTTACCATAGATGGGGTGCTTCTCCTTGAACTTGGCAGCAACGACGATGGTCTTGTCCATCTTGTCGCTCACTACGACACCCGTACGGGTTTTTCTCAAATTTCTTGCTTCCATATCTTGAAGTACCTTTCTTTACTTATTCAACTCTTTCTGGCGGAGCACCGTCTTCATGCGGGCGATGTTACGACGAGCGGCTTTGATCTGAGAGTTGTTCTCCAAGGGAGCAACAGCGTGGTTGAGTTTCATCTGATTGTAACTCGCCATCTCTGCCTGGATGCGCTCAGCCAAATCCTGAGCAGACATCTCTTTGATTTCAACTGTCTTCATCTTTATGCGTTCTTATCGTAATCACGTCTAACAATAAACTTGGTGGTCACGGGCAACTTCTGAGCGGCCAGACGGAGAGCCTCCTTGGCCACCTCGTAGCTCACACCCTCAATCTCGAAGATGATGCGACCGGGAGTGATGGGGAACACGTAACCTACGGGATCACCCTTACCTTTACCCATTCGCACGTCAGCGGGCTTCTTGGTGATAGGCTTGTCGGGGAAGATGCGGATCCAGCTCTGACCTTCACGCTGCATATAGCGGGTCATGGCGATACGCGCTGCCTCAATCTGACGGGCCGTGATCCAATGCGTATCAAGCGACTTGATACCAAAGGAGCCGAAAGCCAGCTGGTTGCCGCGCATGGCGTTACCCTTGCAGCGACCTTTTTGCGGCCTTCTGTATTTAGTTCTTTTGGGCTGTAACATGACTTTTTTGTACTTTACAGATTAGTGTTTAACGATTGCCGCCCTTCTTGTTGCGACGGAAACCTCTGCGATCGCCGCCCTCGCGGTTGAAGCCGCCGCGGCTGCTCTCCTTCTGCTGCTGGAAGTTGGGGGTCAGATCCTTCTTGCCGTAAACCTCGCCACGACAGATCCACACCTTGATGCCCAGAAGACCGACCTTCGTCAGAGCCTCGGCCTGACAGAAGTCGATATCGGCACGCAGCGTGTGCAGGGGAGTACGACCTTCCTTGAACATCTCGCTGCGGGCGATCTCGGCGCCGTTGAGACGGCCGCTGATCTGCACCTTGATGCCTTCGGCGCCGGCGCGCATCGTGTTGGCGATAGCCATCTTGATGGCACGACGGTAGGCAATCTTGCCTTCCACCTGACGGGCGATGTTGTTGCCAACGATGTTGGCATCCAACTCGGGACGCTTCACCTCAAAGATATTGATCTGAACGTCCTTGTCCGTAATCTTCTTGAGCTCTTCCTTGAGCTTGTCTACATTCTCACCGCCACGGCCGATGATCAGACCGGGACGAGCCGAACAAACGGTGATGGTCACCATCTTCAGCGTACGTTCGATGACAATGCGACTGATGCTGGCATCACCCAAACGGGCCATAAGATACTTACGGATCTTAGAGTCCTCGAGGATGGTGTCGCCATAGTTCTTGCCACCGAACCAGTTGGAGTCCCAACCGCGGACGATACCCAAACGGTTGCTTATCGGATTAACTTTTTGTCCCATGTCTTTAATCTTTCTTAGTGTCAACGTAAAGTGTGACGTGGTTAGAACGCTTGCGGATTCTGTAGCCACGGCCCTGAGGAGCGGGTCTCATACGCTTGAGGGTGGCACCCTCGTCAACAAAAATCTTGGTGATGTACAGTTCACCGTCCTCTGCCTTACGCTCGTTCTTCTGCTCCCAGTTGGCAATGGCGCTGCGCAGAACTTTCTCTACGTCGGCGCTGGCAGCCTTGGCACAGAACTTCAGCGTGCCGAGAGCACGATTCACTTCCATGCCGCGAACCAAGTCCACAACATATCGCATCTTGCGGGGAGAAGAGGGCACATTCTGAGCCTTCGCGAAGCTCATTGCCTTACGAGCCTCTTTACGTGCGTCAGCTGCTAATTTCTTTCTTTTTCCCATTATTGTATTTCTCTTTTTTTAAGTTTGGACTTTCCTATCCTTACTTCTTCTTCTGACCTGCATGGCCGCCGAACTTGCGGGTGGGAGCAAACTCACCCAGCTTGTGGCCTACCATGTTCTCAGTGATGTAGACAGGAATAAACTTGTTGCCGTTGTGAACTCCTACAGTGTGTCCCACAAAGTCGGGAGAGATCATAGAAGCACGAGACCAAGTCTTGACTACGGTCTTCTTGCCACTCTCATTCATGGCCAGAATCTTCTTCTCAAGACTCACCTCAATATACGGACCTTTCTTTAATGAACGACTCATATTACGAATTTGTCTTTAGTCTGTGTTTTACTTCTTGTTAGCTCTCTCGATAATGTACTTGTTGGACTGCTTCTTCGGAGCGCGCGTCTTGAGACCCTTAGCGTAGAGGCCCTTGCGCGAACGGGGATGACCACCGCTCTGACGGCCTTCACCACCACCCATCGGGTGATCGTGCGGGTTCATGACAACGCCGCGGTTGTGGGGACGACGGCCCAGCCAACGGCTGCGACCGGCCTTACCGCTGCTTTCCAGAGCATGATCGCTGTTGCCGACGCTGCCGACGGTAGCCTTGCAGGCCGACAGGATCAGGCGGGTCTCGCCCGAAGGCAACTTAATCACGCAGTAACGACCCTCACGGCTGGTGAGCTGAGCGAAGTTGCCTGCGCTGCGCACGAGCAGGGCACCCTGGCCGGGACGCAACTCGATGTTGTGGATCACCGTACCTACGGGAATGTTCTGCAGGGGCAGAGCATTGCCTACCTCGGGAGCTGCCTCGGCGCCGCTCATCACGGTGGCACCTACTTTCAGTCCGTTGGGAGCAATGATATAACGCTTCTCACCGTCAGCGTAATACAACAAAGCGATACGAGCCGAACGGTTCGGATCATACTCAATCGTCTTAACGACTGCGGGAACACCATCCTTCTCACGTTTGAAATCGATAAAGCGGAACTTCTGCTTGTGACCGCCGCCGATGTAGCGCATGGTCATCTTACCGGTGGTGTTACGGCCACCTGTAGAACGCTTGCCGCAAACGAGAGACTTCTCAGGTACCGATGCAGTAACCTCTTCGAAGGTACCTATAATCTTGTGTCTTTGGCCCGGGGTTGTGGGCTTGAATTTACGTACTGCCATTCTTATTAAATATTGCTATAGAAATCTATTACGTCGCCTTCCTTCAGGGTCACGATGGCCTTCTTGAAGGCGTTGGTGCGACCCTTGATGAGGCCGGAGCGAGTGTAGCGGCTCTTGTTCTTGCCGGCATAGCGGCAAGTGTTGATGGCCACCACGGTCACGCCATACTTCTGCTCGATCTCCTTCTTCAGTTCAATCTTGCCTGCCTCAGGACGCACGATGAAGCCGAACTTGTTCTGCTTCTCAGTGATGGAGGTCATCTTCTCAGTGACCAGAGGTTTGATGATATTTGACATAACTGTTCAGGCTCCTTTTACTTGTTTAAATTACCCTCAATCACGGGCAGGGCACCTTCTGCAATGACCAGCACCTCTGCATCCATCACCTTGTAGGTGTTGAGCGCAGAAGCAGCCACTACAGCAGCACGCTGCAGATTACGGGCCGACAAATATACGGCTTTATTCGCACCCGGGGTGACGAACAGAACCTTCTTGTTGTCGAGTTTAAGGTTTTTTAACACTTCGATCATGCTCTTTGTCTTGGGGGCCTCGAAAGTGAAGTCCTCAACGACAATGATGCCGTTCTCCTTAGCCTTGTAAGACAGGGCGCTCTTGCGGGCCAGCTGACGCTGCTTCAGGTTCAGCTTGAAACCGTAGTCGCGGGGCTGGGGACCGAACACGCGGGCACCACCTACCAGCACGGGGCTGTTGATGTCACCGCGACGTGCGCCGCCGCCGCCTTTCTGGCGACCGAGCTTGCGGGTAGAACCGCTGATCTCACTTCTCTCTTTGGACTTTGCCGTGCCCTGACGCTGGTTAGCCATAATCAGCTTCACGTCCAGGTAAATGGCATGATCGTTGGGCTCGATGGCATAGATAGCATCGTTGAGCACAGCCTTCTTGGCAGTCTCCTTACCCTGAATATTCAGTACACTAACTTCCATCTTACTTAATAACGCTAACGATTGAACCTTTGTAACCGGGAACACTACCCTTCAGCAGAAGCAGGTTGTGCTCGGGGATTACCTTTAACACTTGCAGGTTGTGCGTGGTCACACGCTGTGCGCCCATCTGGCCACCCATGCGCATGCCCTTGAACACCTTGGCGGGGTAAGAGCAGGCACCGATAGAACCCGGCTTTCTCTGACGGTCGTCCTGGCCGTGGGTGATCTGACCCACGCCGCCGAATCCGTGACGCTTCACGACGCCTTGGAAACCGCGACCCTTGCTCGTTGCAATCACGTCCACGAAAGGCGTGTCTGCAAACATCTCCACGGTGAGTTCCTGACCCAGAGTCAGCTCACCTTCAAAACCTGTGAACTCGGCCAAGTGTCTCTTGGCGGTGGTTCCTGCCTTCTTGAAGTGGCCCATCATGGGAGCGGAAGTATTCTTCTCCTTAGCCTCTTCAAAACCGAGCTGAACAGCTTCGTAACCGTCCTTTTCGACGTTCTTCAGCTGAGTAACCACGCAAGGACCCAATTCGATAACAGTGCACGGCACGTTCTTGCCGTCGGCACTGAAAACGGAAGTCATTCCGATTTTCTTTCCTAATAATCCTGGCATTTCAGTTTGAATTTATTTGTTGTTAATTGTTTTAGGCTTTCCCAGGAAGTCCTGGGATCGCCCAGGATTTCCTATAATCTCATTTATCACACCTTGATCTCCACCTCAACGCCGCTGGGCAGCTGAAGCTTCATCAGGGCGTCTACGGTCTTCTCGTTGCTGTTGAAGATGTCGATCAGGCGCTTGTAGGCGCTCAGCTGGAACTGCTCACGGCTCTTCTTGTTGACGAAGGTGGAGCGGTTCACGGTGAAGATGCGCTTGCGGGTGGGCAGGGGAATCGGGCCGCTCACGATGGCGCCGGTAATCTTCACGGTCTTCACGATCTGCTCGGCACTCTTGTCCACGAGCATGTGGTCGTAACTCTTCAACTTGATGCGAATCTTAGGCTGATTCTGACTCATAATTCTTTCTTTTACTGTTTTTGTTACTTACTATCTTAATCCGTAAGAGTCATTTGCTACGGATTTTACACGAGATCTACACGACCCTTAATCTCCTCCAGCACAGCCTTGGCGATGTTGCTGGACACGGGAGCGTGGTGGTCGTAGGTCATGCTGCTGGTGGCACGGCCGGAGGTGATGGTACGCAGAGCGGTGACATAGCCGAACATCTCGGCCAGGGGCACCATAGCCTTCACCAGACGGGCGCCGGTGCGCGTGGTGTCCATACCCTCTACCTGACCGCGACGCTTGTTCAGGTCGCCGATCACGTCACCCATGTTCTCCTCGGGGGTAACCACCTCGAGCTTCATGATGGGCTCCATCAAGACGGGCTTGGCCTTGGCGCAGCAAGCCTTGTAGGCCAACTGGGCTGCGATTTCAAACGACAGCTGGTCGGAGTCAACGGGGTGGAACGAACCGTCCACGAGCTCCACCTTCAGGCTGTCCAGAGGGAAGCCGCCGAGCACGCCGTTCTTCATGGCAGCCTCGAAGCCCTTCTGCACACTGGGGATGAACTCCTTGGGGATGTTACCGCCCGTCACGCTGTTGATGAACTGCAGGGGGCTCTCCTTGTAGTCCTCGTCGCGGGGACCGACGTTCACGATGATGTCGGCGAACTTACCGCGACCGCCGGACTGCTTCTTGTACACCTCGCGGTGGTTGACAGTCTGGGTGATGGCCTCCTTGTAGTTCACCTGGGGCTTACCCTGGTTGCACTCCACCTTGAACTCGCGCTTGAGGCGGTCGATGATGATGTCCAGGTGAAGCTCACCCATACCGCTGATGACCGTCTGGCCGCTCTGCTCGTCGGTGCGCACCGTGAAGGTGGGATCCTCTTCAGCCAGCTTGGCCAGACCGTTGGACAGCTTGTCCAGGTCTTTCTGAGTCTTGGGCTCAACGGCGATACCGATAACGGGATCGGGGAAGTCCATAGACTCCAGTACGATGGGTGCATCCTCGTCGCAGAGGGTGTCACCGGTGTGGATATCCTTGAAGCCAACGCCTGCGCCGATGTCGCCTGCGCTGATTTCCTCAACGGGATTCTGGTGGTTGGAGTGCATCTGGAAGAGGCGGCTCACGCGCTCCTTCTTGCCGCTGCGCACGTTGTAGATGTAGCTGCCGGCAGCCACATTACCGCTGTAGACGCGGAAGAAGGTCAGACGGCCGACGTACGGGTCGGTGGCAATCTTGAAGGCCAGAGCGCTGGTCTTCTCGTCCTCGCTGGGCTTGCGGGTCTCCATCTCGCCGGTCTCGGGGTTCTTACCCTCGATGGCGGGGGTGTCCAGAGGAGAGGGCAGGAACATGCAGACATAGTCCAACAGGGTCTGCACACCCTTGTTCTTGAAGCTCGAACCGCAGGTCATGGGCACGAGGCTCAGGTTCAGCGTACCCTTACGGATAGCGGCGATGAGCTCGTCCTCGGTGATGCTGTCGGGATCCTCGAAGAACTTCTCCATGAGGGCCTCGTCCTGCTCGGCAGCCTGCTCCAGGAGCTTGGCGCGCCATTCGTCGCACTCGGCCTTGAGGTCGGCGGGGATCTCCTCCACGTCGTACTCTGCACCCATCGTTTCGTCGTGCCACAGGATGGCCTTCATCTTGATGAGGTCGCAGATACCCTTGAAGTTCTCCTCGGCGCCGATGGGCACTGCGAGCACAGCGGGATTAGCACCCAGGATGTCCTTCATCTGGCGCACCACCTCGAAGAAGTCGGCGCCGGAGCGGTCCATCTTGTTCACGTAGCCCATACGGGGCACGTTATACTTGTCGGCCTGACGCCATACGGTCTCGGACTGGGGCTCTACGCCGCCTACTGCACAGTAGGTAGCCACAGCGCCGTCCAACACACGCAGAGAGCGCTCCACCTCAGCGGTGAAGTCCACGTGTCCCGGGGTGTCGATCAGGTTGAACTTGTACTTGTTGCCGTTCCAGTTCCAGTAGGCGGTGGTGGCGGCGGAGGTGATGGTGATACCACGCTCCTGCTCCTGCTCCATCCAGTCCATGGTGGCTGCACCTTCATGCACCTCGCCGATCTTGTGGGTCTTGCCGGTGTAGAAGAGAATACGCTCAGAAGTGGTCGTCTTGCCGGCATCGATGTGGGCCATGATACCGAAGTTACGAGTCAAATGCAAATCCTGTTTTGCCATTTCCTTTTACCTTATATTATATTATTAGAAACGGAAGTGGGCAAAAGCGCGGTTGGCCTCGGCCATGCGATGCATATCTTCCTTACGCTTGAAGGCACCGCCCTGTTCGTTGTAGGCGTCCATGATCTCAGCAGCCAGCTTGTCGGCCATTGTCTTGCCGCCGCGCTTACGGGCAAACTGAATCAGGTTCTTCATGCTGACACTCTCTTTGCGGTCGGGACGGATCTCCGTGGGCACCTGGAAAGTGGCACCGCCGATACGACGGCTCTTCACCTCTACCTGGGGCGTGATCTTGTCCAGAGCCTCCTTCCAAATCTGGAGGGCGGGCTTCTCCTCGCTCTTCATCTTCTCACCCACGATCTCAAGGCTGTTGTAGAAGATATCGTAGGAGATGCTCTTCTTGCCGTCGTACATCAGGTGGTTAACGAACTTGGACACCTTCACGTCGCCGAACACGGGATCGGGAAGGATGATTCTCTTCTTTGGTTTAGCTTTACGCATTGTCTTGTTTGTTCTTTGTGTTCAGGGCTGTAGGATTTCCTTGTCTTCAACTTCTCCCACTGGAGCGTTTACTCAGGCCTGGCAACTGAACGGGTTAGTGATGGATTTCTTTACTTCTTCTTGTCTCCTTTGGGACGCTTGGCACCGTACTTCGAACGACGCTGGGTGCGGTTGGCCACACCGGCCGTGTCGAGCGTGCCGCGCACGATGTGATAACGAACACCGGGGAGGTCCTTCACACGACCGCCGCGCACCAGCACGATGCTGTGCTCCTGCAGGTTGTGACCCTCACCGGGGATGTAACTGTTGACCTCCTTGGAGTTGGTCAAACGAACACGGGCTACCTTACGCATAGCCGAGTTAGGCTTCTTCGGGGTGGTCGTGTAGACACGGACGCAAACACCGCGACGCTGAGGACAGCTGTCCAGAGCGGGGCTCTTGCTCTTGTCTGCCAACACCGAACGGCCTTTTCTTACCAATTGCTGAATTGTAGGCATTTTGTTGAATTTTTAGTTTATTTTGTGTGTATATATGTGCGTATATGGGCGCGTATTGCGCATTCGGTGGGCAAAGGTACGGTTTTTTGTCGAAATAGCCATAACATTACACACTCTTTTTTTCGTAAAAGTCACATTTTTTTCATTTTTGCTCCAAAACGACCCTTTTCCCTCCCCTGCTGAGAAAAATTTGCGCTCCAGTTAGAGATTTTTTGCGCCCCAGTTGGGAAACAGATTTCAGAGGCTTCTCAAACTGTTCTCAGAGGCTTCTCAGAGGCTTCGATTTGCAACACTTTTGTCAAGAGAAAATCAAGAGCGGACAAGGCGACCGGATGCGGCCGCTAATATTAAAAAAACTTATAGCGGACAAAGTTTTTTGCGGAAAAAGTGGCCGTTGACGCAAAAAAGACGTATCTTTGCCGCGAAATTAATCTCTAAAATCAGAAAAATATGAGTACTTCCGTCATTATCCTCGTTGTGGTGATCGCCCTCATCGTCATTTGGGTCATCGGCATCTACAACACTCTGGTTCACTTGCGCAACAACCGCGAAAGCGCCTTCGCCAACATCGACGTGCAGCTGCAGCAGCGCCACGACCTCGTGCCCCAGCTGGTGGCTACCGTGAAGGGCTACGCGCAGCACGAGAAGACCCTGCTTGAGAGCGTGACGGCCGCACGCACGGCAGCGATGGCCGCCACCACCATCAACGACAAGATACAGGCCGAAAACGCCCTCACACAGGCCCTCAGCGGGCTGAAAGTGGCCGTTGAGGCCTATCCCGACCTGAAGGCCAACCAGAACTTCCTGCAACTGCAAAACGAAGTGGCCGATCTGGAGAACAAACTCGCCGCCGTGCGTCGCGCCTTCAACAGCGCCACGAAGGAGCTCAACACCGCCTGTCAGTCGTTCCCCAACGTGCTCTTTGCCGGCATGTTCGGCTTCCACGCCGAGCCCATGTTCGAAGTGCCCGCCACCGATCGCGCCGCCCTCAACAAAGCACCCGAAATCTCCTTCTGATGAAGTACGTCGGCCTCTACACACAGCAGGTGCGCAACAACACGCGCAGCCTGCTTCTGCTGGCGCTCTTTCCCTGCATCCTCGTGGGGATGGTGTGGCTCTTCATCGCCATCATCAACTATCTCGGCAACGGACAGGACGCCTACGGCAACGACATCGGCGTCGACTGGTACAGCGTCAACTCATTGATGCTCAGCCTGCTGCCCTGGATACTGGGCGCTGTGGCAGTCTGGTTTCTCATCTCCTACAGCTTCAACACGACGATGGTGCGCAACGCCACCGGCGCCCGTCCGCTCAAACGCTCGGAGAATCCGCGCGTCTACAACATCGTGGAGAATCTCTGCATGACGGCCTCGATGGATATGCCCAAAATCAACGTCATCGACGACCCGCAGCTCAACGCCTTCGCCTCCGGCGTGGACAAAGGCAGCTACACCGTCACGGTGACGACCGGGCTTTGCGACCTGCTCAACGATGAAGAGCTCGCCGGCGTCATCGGCCACGAACTCACGCACATACGCAACAAGGACACCCGTCTGCTCATCATCAGCATCATCTTCGTGGGCATCATGTCCACGCTGATGTCTCTGGCCATCCGTCTGTTGTGGAACACGATGATCTTCGGCGGAGGCTCGCGACGCAGCAACAACGAAAAGGGCGGCAACGGCGTCGCCGTGATTGTGGTGATGGTGGTGGCCGTGCTGCTCTCCGTCATCGGCTACGTCTTCACGCTGCTGACACGCTTCGCCATTTCGCGCAAACGCGAATACATGGCTGACGCCGGAGGCGCCGAGCTCTGCGGCAATCCTCTGGCTCTGGCCAGCGCATTGAGAAAAATCAGCGGAAATCCCGCCCTCGGAGGCATTGATCGCGAGGATGTGGCCCAACTCTTCATCATCCACCCGAAGTCGCTCACTTCGGGCCTGATGTCGTGGTTCAACGGCCTCTTCGCCACCCATCCCTCGACAGAGAGCCGCATCCGCTATCTGGAGCAGTTCTAACGCACCTGCTGTCCGGCGGTGTTGTAGCGAACGCCCTTTTTCACGATGACAATGCGGCCGTTCTCCAGAATCTTCTGCTCCGAACGCCCGTCGGGCTCTTTCGCTTCTCCGATGCTCCCTACTCCGTCGTAACTGGGATCGCCGAGATAGAAGAGGCGGAAATTGTCGAAACAGGTCCATCCTGAAGTTGTCTTCGTCTTGACGGGCTTGCCGACAGCAACAGTCAGCGTGCCGCCCGTCACCGTCACCGTCACCTCGTTCTCGTAGTATCCGGCGTTGAAGAAATAGGTGGCGTCCTCCATCCCATTAGGGATATAGTAGCCGTCTTTATCTTTATTCTTCACCGTGCTGCTGATACTGCTGCATTGGGCGCCATACATGCTCTGAAGCGGAGTTTTCTCCTCCACTCCGCCGCTGCGGGCATAAAGATAAGCATTAATGGTGCCCGGATTGTTTTGATTCATGTCGCCGTCGCGATAGAATCCCTGCATCGTGACCTTATATTTGCCGTCGGGCAAACCCGTCAGCGTCTGACCCACCTCCCAAGTCGTGCCGTAATCCGTCCATCCGCCGTAACTCTGGCAGTAAACCTCGGCACAGGGATTGCCGTTCGTTAGTCTATCGTCATAAACGCCGCCACAGTCGTTGTAGGTCATCTTGGTAGCGCCTGCTGGCCATCCCGACCAGGCACTCTTTCCGCCATCCTTGTTATCGAAGTTCGCACCGGACAAGAGGAAGGTACATTCGTAGGGCGTTGCCTCTGAGGCTTTCTCCCGCATCTCGGTCATAAGCTGCTCTTTCGTCAACAGTTCCCACTTCTGCAAGCTGCTGCTCGCATTGAAAGTGGAGACCGTCACGGAAGCATAGTTCGGCCCATAGGGATAAAACCTCAACGAATTGGAAGCCAAAGCACGTTTTACGGTCCCTTCGTCGTAGTAGATGAAATAGGATTTTGTTTTACCTATAGCCTGAGACACATACCACAAGTTCTGGCCGCTGTCGTCCATCCAAGGGTCTCCCAGCTTCAAATTGCCGATGGGGCTTTGTATCGCATATTTGCCGCCAGACACGTGCACCAGCTTCATCAGCGAGCCGTAAGTTCCCGTCACCGCATGGGTGTCATATTTACCTCCCTGCTTCAGGAAATAGCCGTTGGACAAATTTCTGATGTAGTATTCTCCGCTCAGGAGGGGATCCGGTTGGGGGTCATCGTCAATTGCGGGATCGTAGTCGTGAATGTCCAGCTTCACCACGATGGGCCAGTGGTCGGCCAAAGGCTCGCCTTCATCGTTCTTGAAGCTGTAGTCCATCTTGTAGGAGACGAGCGACAGACGCTTGCCACTCTCCTTCGAGTTGATATAGAACACTTTGTCCACCACTTCGCCGTAGTCGTAACCGTGCGTCTGACGGTTGGCGGCAATGCTGCCCTGATCCATGATGGCGTTCGCACCCACAACGGGATACAGACCGCCCAAGACCCTCTGAATGTAGGCGTCACGCACGGTGAAACGGCCGTCTGCCTCAATTCTGTCGATGAAATGGTCCTTTATGTAGTCACGGGTGTAGCGGCAGTTGGTATCACCCAACACCACTACCGGGCGTCCGTTGTGCGTGGCGATGATGGCATCAGCCAACTGTTTCAGCTGCACGTCGCGCGCTGCATTGTCGGCATCGGAGGTCTCCGCATCCATGTGGAGGATATATACATCTATTTGCTCTCCGGTGGCCAGCGTGACGAGGTAGTAGCGGTAGCCTTTGTCAATCATACCGTCTGCACCGTCTTTATCGAATCCGTTGTGCGCACTCCACGAGGTCCACGACTCATTGGTCGGCGTCACACGATTCCATCGGTAAAACAGGCACAAACCGTCGATATCGAAGACCGGACTCTGTCTAAGGCCATATCTCCTTATAGCCTCAAGAGTGACAGAAATATTGCCTCTGTGTGTGGTGGAGTTAAACGATGAAAAGCCTCCACCGTTCACTCCGCCGTTCCATGCGGCATTCCACAGCTCGCTATGGTAGTTGAAGTCTTCGGAAGCGGCCACAATATCCCAATCCTCCGTCTTGAGTTTTTGACCGATCGCTGTAGCACCTGCAGCCTCTTTCGCATCGGGATTCAAATCCACTTGGATACCCGCCACGTTAATCGAACGCGGCATTCCGTCCACATTAAAGGCGGCTACGGTAAATTCCTCGGCCTTTAACTGCGCTACACTACATATACATGCGGAAAGTGTAACGTATGCCCCAAGTCTGCGTGCCCGGGCGCAAATAGTTGATACGGTGAACATACTCAATGTGTATCAGATTAAAGATATTATGTATTCCTGCAACCAATTCTATATAGGGGCGCGACATATCCAAAGGCTGGAAATTCGGCTTGTAAGACCCGTTCGACTGGAAATATCCGGGGAAATACATCAGCATGCCGCCGTCGCGGTTTACCTCAGCAAAGGGGTTGTTCTTCTCCGAAAGGTCGCCCCAAAAGAGGCGGGCACCGATAAATTCGTGAATTTTCAACTTGCGCAATCCGGGGATGCGGTTGAACAGCTTGCCGTTCATTTCCCACGATAGCATCAGCGTGACGTTTTTATCCGTCAGGAACTCATAGTTGTCAATCAGAGAGAAAGAATTGTCCTGAATGACATAAGAGAAATTGGAGGCCGGCATCACCAGCATCGGGAACGGCACCTGATTCCACTGGCGCTGCACCTTGGCGTAAATGTCGAAGCGGCCCCACGAACGCAGCCAGAAACGCTTACCCAACTCAAGGACGGTTTGGTTGGACATATAGTCACCGCCCAAGAAGTCCTTAATGCCGATGATATGGCCGATGGCTATCACCGGTGAGTCATAGTTGGTCTTGCGGCGGCGCTGCTTGGAGTTCAGCCACGTGACTCCCGGCTGCCACTCCAGACGCACGTGAAATTCGCTCAGCGTCAGAAAGCGGCGGTTGTAGGACTGGTCGAAACTCAGGTTCGGTTCCGGAATGGCCCAGTCGGAACCCGTGCCGTGACTGTGCACCTCCTGATAGAACAGGTTGCGGGCGCCTTCCATGCGTTCTCTGCGGTACCCGGTGGTGAAGCGCAATCCGTTCTCCCACTCACGGTCGTATTGGAGGTGGAATCTCTGCGTGTAAGCCTGATGATCCAGCGACGTCCACTTCCACGCCGTCACAACATTATCCTTATCCGTATCGATAAAGCGGTCGGTCGGCGTCACCACGTCGTAATAATACTCTGCAGAGATGTTGTTGACCGGATATTCAAAAGGTAAGGCTTTCTTCTCGTTGATGGAATAGGTCACCTTACCCATACCCTTCACCTGCTTGTCACCGAAGCCGTAGCCCACATAACCCTCAGCAAAGAAATGGGGATTAAGCGCCGCAGTCGTCATGCCGGAAAGACGCAGCTTGAATCCCTCTACCTTGTTCCACGCGAAGGTGGTGTTGATGGGACCGAAGTCAAACTTGGACGGCTTCGTCGGATCCATGTTGGTCTCCACGTAGTTATCAATAAAGGCCTTCAGCACCCACAGAAGTTGCTTGAATCCGGGAATATTTGAGAGTCGCTTCACGAAGAGATCCATCGTGCTTTCCGTTTTGGTCAAAGGCACGGGACGCACATTCTCCCAAAACGCCTCGTCGCGCATTTCTGCCGATGATTCTATCTTTGTGTCGCCATTGAACTTGAACACGGACTTGTCTATCGGGTCGAAACTGAAATCCGTCATGCGTTCCAGACGCTCCACCTGTGCCTTTTGTATCCAGTTGGCCAGTTTGAGCTGCGCAATCATTTTGGAGTCAAACAACACCTGGTCGCCGGAAGGCAGAGTCATGAAGTTCTGGTGCAAATCCAGCTGATCCATGTAGTTGAGGTTGGCCATCTTCGGGATGGAGATTTCCGCCCTCTTCACACGCCATGAGGAATCGGCCTGGATAAACAGTGCGCCGGAGAAACCCACATCGTAGCTGTTGTTGGGCGTAAAGTCCAGCTGATAGCACTTCGTGCCGGCGATATCCAAAGTGTCCACAATGAAATAGCGGTAGAACGCGATGGCATGGCCCGATGAAATGGGCGATACGAACTCATGCTGCATGAATCGTATGTTGTCCTTGTAGATGTCTATCTCACGGAAAAGGTCACCGATGATGGTTTCCAGCATATCCATGGAGAAAAACTCGTTGACGCCGTTGTCCCGCTTGCCGTCCACAATGGTCTTTTCGGTACGTGGCTCCTTACGGTAAACCCGTCGCATCACCTGCTCCTGCACCATGAGCGGGAGTATCAGCTTACCCGTTTCCGGGCAATACTCCACGTGCTCCCTCAACTGCGGGAAGCGCTTGAAGTGGTCATCGTCAAAAACTTTCTCCGTGAACTCGTTCAGCGAGAAAGTTAGCTTTTCGTATTTTCTGTAAGAGAAGAAGTTGTTGCGACGCAGATCGTTGTCCGCCTTAGCAGCAATCACCTTCTTCATCATCTCCACCGCAGGATTGTTCTTGCGGGAATATCTTTGTTTCTTGACTTTGACTTCCACCTCTTTCATCTGGGAGGAAGCCTCTTTCAGACGTACAGACAGGCGCTTTGAGCCCGAAATCTCTACGCTGTAGGTCTCAAATCCCATCATCGACACCTGCAGGGTGCCCTTACGGATGGGGATTTTGAAATGTCCGTTGTAGTCCGTCACCTGCATCGTGGTCTTGTCCTCCAAATAGAAGACATGAGCTCCGGGCAACGGTTCGTTGAGCGCATCGTCCAACACTACGCCTTGCACATATTGAGCCAGGACGCAGTAACTCACCAGAGTCAACAATAATAAGACGAGTGTTCTCTTCAGCACTGCACTTTTGAATGATACAAAGGGTGGGACGGCACGGCCCGACGGTCGCACCGCCCCACCCTCTGATGATTAATATTCAAAGTCGTAGTCGAACACGGCACGGGAAATGGGACGACGACGCTCCATCTCCTCGCGGGTGTGCACCACAATCTTATCAAATTCGCGCAAACCGGTACCGGCAGGAATCAGGTGACCGCAGATCACATTCTCCTTCATGCCCTCGAGCGTGTCGGTCTTGCCGTTGATAGCGGCGTCGTTGAGCACCTTCGTCGTCTCCTGGAAGGATGCGGCAGACATGAAGCTGGAGGTCTGAAGGGCAGCACGTGTGATACCCTGCAGAATCTGCGTGGAGGTTGCGGGCACAGCATCACGCACCTGGACAGTGCGCAGGTCACGGCGCTTGAGCTGCGAGTTCTCGTCGCGCAGACTGCGGGCGCTGACAATCTGTCCCTTCTGGAACTTGTCGCTGTCGCCGGCATCGGTCACCACCTTCTTGCCCCAGATGCGGTCGTTTTCCTCGTTGAATTCGAGTTTGTCGACCATCTGCTGCTCCAGGAAGCGGGTGTCGCCGGGCTCCACAATCTGCACCTTGCGCATCATCTGACGAACAATCACCTCAAAGTGCTTGTCGTTGATCTTCACGCCCTGCAGACGATATACGTCCTGCACTTCGTTGACGATGTATTCCTGCACGGCCGTGGGACCCTTAATGGCCAGGATGTCGGCGGGAGTGACGGCACCGTCGGAGAGCGGCGTGCCGGCACGCACATAGTCGTTGTCCTGAACCAGGATCTGCTTGGACAGGGGCACCAGATATTTGTGCTGATCGCCCACCTTCGTAGTGATGGTGATTTCACGGTTGCCACGCTTGAGCTTGCCCATGGTGATTTCTCCGTCCACTTCGGCCACGATGGCGGGATTGGACGGGTTGCGGGCCTCGAAGAGCTCGGTGACACGGGGCAGACCGCCGGTGATATCACCGCCGCCTGCAACCACACGGGGAATCTTCACCAGAATGTCGCCGGCGTTGATCTTCTGCTTGTCCTCTACGGCGATGTGACCGCCGATGGGCAGGTTGTAGGTGCGCAGAACCTCCTTGTTGGCGTCCAGAATCTGGATGGCGGGCATCTTGGTTTTGTCCTTGCTCTCGATAACAATCATTTCTCTCAGACCGGTAGCTTCATCGGTCTCTACACGATAAGTGACGTTTTCGATGACATCCAGGAACTTGACCTTACCCTGAGCCTCCGTCACGATGACAGCGTTGAAGGGATCCCACTTGGCAATGACATCGCCCTTCTTCACCATCTCCTTGTCGCCCTTGTAGAGCGTGCTACCATAAGGTACGTTCTGTGTCAGCAGGACGATGCCGGTCTTGGGCTCGACGAAGCGCACTTCCGTCAGACGACCGATCACGATCATTGCGGCTTTGCCTTCCTCGTCCTTGACGTCTACCGTGCGGAGCTCTTCGAACTCAATGCGGCAGTCGTACTTGGCCTTGATCATAGCGTTAGCGGCAGCATTACCGGCCACACCGCCGGCGTGGAAGGTACGCAGTGTCAGCTGGGTACCGGGCTCACCGATACTCTGTGCAGCAATGACGCCGACGGCTTCACCCTTCTGCACCATGCGACGCGTGGCGAGGTTGCGACCGTAACACTTCATGCAGACGCCCTTGCGGCTCTCACAGGTGAGCACACTGCGGATTTCCACCATCTCGATGGGGCTGTCTTCGATCTCCTGAGCGATGGACTCGGTGATTTCCTCGCCGGCAGCCACAATCAACTTACTCGTGAGCGGATTAATCACATCGTGCACACTGACACGACCGAGGATTCTGTCGTAGAGGCTGACCTTCACCTCGTCGCCGTCCTTGAGTGCCGTGCACTCCAGACCGCGCAAGGTGCCGCAGTCCTCTTCCGTGATGATCACGTCGTGCGACACATCCACCAGACGACGCGTCAGATAACCGGCGTCGGCTGTCTTCAGGGCCGTATCGGCCAAACCCTTACGGGCACCGTGAGTGGAGATGAAGTACTCCAGCACGGACATACCCTCCTTAAAGTTGGACAGAATGGGGTTCTCGATGGTGTCGGGCTCGGCACCGGCCTTCTGGGGCTTGGCCATCAGACCGCGCATACCGGAGAGCTGACTGATCTGACCGGACGAACCGCGGGCGCCGGAATCCAGCATCATGTACACGGCGTTGAAACCGTCTTCGGCAGATGCCATCTCCTTCATCAGCACCTTGGTCAGGTCGTTGTTGACCTTGGTCCAAGTCTCGATCACCTGGTTGTGACGGTCCTTGTCCGTGATCATACCCATGGCGTAGTCGGAGGTGATACGCTCGATCTCAGCGTTACCGGCATCCACCAGAGCTTTCTTCTCTTCAGGCACGATGATATCGCCCAAGTTGAAGCTCAGACCGCCCTCGTAGGCCATCTTGTAGCCGAGGTTCTTGATGCCGTCCAGGAACTCGCAGGCACGGGCCACACCCACAGTCTTGATGACGTTGGTGATGATGCCGCGCAGCGTCTTCTTGGATATGACGTCGTTGAAGAAGCCCACTTCATCGGGAATCACTTCGTTGGCTATAACACGACCCACGGAAGTCTCAATCATATGCTTGCCGAAGCTGCCGTCTTCAAGGATGTCGTTCACTACCACCTTCACGGGAGCGTGCACGTCCACCTTCTTCTCATTGTAGGCTATGATGGCCTCTTCGGTGCCGTAGAAGGTCAGACCGCTGCCCAGAGCACCGGGACGCAGCTTGGTGATGTAGTACAGACCCAGCACCATATCCTGCGAAGGCACGGTGATAGGATCGCCGTTGGCGGGGTTCAGAATGTTGTGGCTCTGGAGCATCAGAATCTGAGCCTCGAGGATGGCCTCGTTGGACAAAGGCAGATGCACGGCCATCTGGTCACCGTCGAAGTCGGCGTTGAAGGCCGTACATGCCAACGGATGCAGCTGAATGGCTTTACCCTCGATCATCTTGGGCTGGAAGGCCTGGATACCCAGACGGTGCAGTGTCGGGGCACGGTTGAGGAGCACGGGATGACCCTTCATCACGTTCTCCAGAATATCCCAAATCACCGGCTCGCGGCGATCGACAATCTTCTTGGCGCTCTTCACCGTCTTCACCACGCCGCGCTCAATGAGCTTGCGGATGATGAACGGCTTGTAGAGCTCAGCGGCCATCAGCTTGGGCAGACCGCACTCGCCCATCTTCAGCTCTGGGCCGACGACGATAACGGAACGTGCGGAGTAGTCCACACGCTTACCCAACAGGTTCTGACGGAAGCGACCCTGCTTACCCTTCAACGAGTCGCTGAGGGACTTCAGCGGGCGGTTGTTCTCACTCTTCACTGCGGAGGCGCGGCGGCTGTTGTCGAACAGGCTGTCCACAGCTTCCTGGAGCATACGCTTCTCGTTGCGCAGAATCACCTCGGGAGCCTTGATCTCGATGAGACGCTTGAGGCGGTTGTTACGGATGATGACACGACGGTAGAGGTCGTTGAGGTCGCTCGTAGCGAAACGGCCGCCGTCGAGGGGCACGAGAGGACGCAATTCGGGCGGAATCACCGGAAGAATCTTGATGATCATCCACTCGGGCTTGTTGCGTCCGGCGCTGGCGCGGAAACTCTCCACAACCTGCAGGCGCTTCAGAGCCTCGCTCTTACGCTGCTGGGCGCCTTCCACACCGGCCATGTCGCGCAACTGATAGCTCAGCTTGTCCAGGTCGATCTTGGTCAGGAGGTCGTAGATGGCCTCTGCACCCATCTTGGCGATGAACTTCTGGGGATCCTCGTCGGGCAGCATCCGGTTCTCACGCGTGAGCTTGTCCATAGCGGCCTGATACTCCTCCTCGGAGAGCACGTCGTAGGTGCGGTAAACGCCGTCTTCTATCGTGCGATCGTCGTTGTCGTCCTTCGGACCCAGGATGCCGGGCTGAACCACTACGTATTTCTCGTAGTAGATGACGGCGTCGAGCTTCTTGGTAGGCATGCCCAGCAGATAACCGATCTTGTTGGGCAGCGAACGGAAGTACCAGATGTGGGCCACGGGCACCACCAGAGCGATGTGTCCGCTGCGCTCACGACGCACTTTCTTCTCCGTCACTTCCACACCGCATCGGTCGCAGACGATGCCGCGGTAGCGGATGCGCTTGTACTTGCCGCAATGACATTCGAAGTCCTTCGTGGGACCGAAAATGCGCTCGCAGAAGAGGCCGTCGCGCTCCGGCTTGTAGGTACGATAGTTGATGGTTTCGGGCTTCAGCACTTCACCGTAAGAGTTCTCGAGAATCTCTTCGGGCGAAGCCAGTCCGACTGTGATTTTGGTAAAGTTGCTCTTTACCTTGGTTTCTTTCTTGAAAGCCATATATCGTATAAGTTCCTTGACGTTATTAATCCAGTGAAACACTCAATCCCAGACCTCTCAACTCGTGCAGCAGCACATTGAGTGATTCAGGAATACCGGGCGTAGGCATGGGCTCACCCTTGACGATGGCTTCATAAGCCTTGGCGCGGCCCATGACGTCGTCACTCTTGATGGTGAGGATTTCCTGCAGCACGTGGCTGGCACCGAAGGCCTCGATGGCCCAAACCTCCATCTCACCGAAACGCTGACCGCCGAACTGGGCCTTACCGCCCAAGGGCTGCTGCGTGATGAGACTGTACGGGCCGATGCTACGGGCGTGCATCTTGTCCTCTACCATGTGGCCGAGCTTCAGCATGTAGGCCACACCTACGGTAGCCAGCTGATCGAAGGGCTCGCCTGTGGCGCCGTCGTAGAGCTGCGTGGAGCAGTAGCGGGGCAGGCCGGCCTTGTCGGTCCATTCGTTGAGGTCGTCGAGCTTGGCACCGTCAAAAATCGGGGTGGCAAACTTCACGCCGAGCTTCTTGCCTGCAGCGCCGAGCACGGTCTCGAATATCTGACCGATGTTCATACGCGAAGGCACGCCGAGGGGGTTGAGCACGATATCCACAGGTGTGCCGTCGGCCAGGAAAGGCATATCCTCCTGACGCACCACCTTGGACACGATACCCTTGTTACCGTGGCGACCGGCCATCTTGTCACCCACACCAATCTTTCTCTTCTTGGCAATGTAAACCTTGGCCATCTGCATGATGCCGCTGGGCAGGTCGTCGCCGATGGTGATGGCGAAGTGGCGGCGCTGGTTCTCGGCACCGAGCAACTTGTATTTCTTAATGAAGTTGATGATGAGCTGACGGATGAGCTGGTTGGTGTGCTCGTCCTCGGTCCAGTGGCTGAGCTGCACGGCGGTGAAATCGAAGGTTTCCAGCATGGCTTCCTTGAATTCTTCGCCGGCGGGAATCAGCTCTGCACCGGTGTAGTCCATCACGCCTGCGCTCTTCTTGCCCTTGGTCAGGGTCATGAGCTTGTCGATGAGGATCACGCGCAGGTCGTCCACCTTGCTGTTGAACTCCTCGTCAACGGCAGCCAGACGCTGCTTGTCGAGCGCACGGCTCTTGCGGGTCTTGATGGCCTTGGAGAAGAGCTTCTTGTCGATCACCGTACCCGACAGAGAGGGCGTAGCCTTCAGAGAGGCGTCCTTCACGTCGCCGGCCTTGTCGCCGAAGATGGCGCGCAACAACTTCTCTTCGGGCGAAGGATCGCTCTCGCCCTTGGGCGTGATCTTACCGATCATGATGTCACCTGGCTCCACACGGGCACCCACGCGGATGATACCGTTTTCGTCCAAATCCTTAGTGGCCTCCTCGCTGACATTGGGGATGTCGCTGGTGAGCTCCTCCATGCCGCGCTTGGTCTCGCGCACTTCCAGGCTGAACTCCTCCACATGGATGCTGGTCAGGATGTCTTCACGCACGATGCGCTCGTTGAGCACGATGGCGTCCTCGTAGTTGTAACCCTTCCAGGGCATGTAGGCCACCAGCAGGTTGCGACCCAGGGCGATCTCACCGTTCTCGGTGGAGTAGCCTTCCGTGAGGATGTCACCGGCCTTCACGCGCTGTCCCTTCTCGCAGATGGGGCGCAGGTCGATGGTCATATTCTGGTTGGTGCGGCGGAACTTGGGAATGCGATATTCCTTGAGTGCCGGCTCGAAGCTGACGAACTCCTCTTCTTCCGTGCGGTCGTAGAGGATGCGGATGGTCGTGGCGTCCACGTATTCCACCACGCCGTCACCTTCTGCGGTGATCATTGTGCGGGAGTCTTCGCAGAGCTGCTTCTCGATGCCGGTGCCGACGATGGGCGCCTCGCAGCGCACCAGAGGCACAGCCTGACGCATCATGTTCGATCCCATCAGTGCACGGTGGGCGTCATCGTGCTCCAGGAAGGGAATCATGCTGGCAGCGATAGAAGCGATCTGCTGGGGAGCGACGTCCATGAGGTTGACCTCCGAAGGGGGCACCACGGGATAGTCGTCGTCCTTACGGCACTTCACGACCTTACGGATGAACGAGCCGTCGTCTCTCAGGGGCGCGTTGCCCTGACCGATCACCAGCCCCTCTTCCTCTTCGGCCGTCATGTAGCGCACGCCCTTGTCGGTGAGGTCCACCATGGAGTTCTCCACCTTGCGATAGGGGGTCTCGATGAAGCCGAGGTCGTTAATCTTGGCAAACACACAGAGCGAGCTGATCAGACCGATGTTGGGACCTTCGGGCGACTCGATGGGGCAGAGGCGGCCGTAGTGTGTATAGTGTACGTCGCGCACCTCGAAGCCTGCACGCTCACGCGACAGACCGCCGGGACCCAGAGCGGAGAGACGGCGCTTGTGCGTCACCTCGGCCAGGGGGTTGGTCTGGTCCATAAACTGCGAGAGGGCGTTGGTGCCGAAGAACGAGTTGATCACCGAAGCGATGGTCTTGGCGTTGATCAGGTCGCTGGGAGAGAATACCTCATTATCGCGTACGTTCATGCGCTCGCGTATCGTGCGGGCCATGCGGTTGAGGCCGATGGAGAACTGGTTGGCCAGCTGCTCGCCCACGGTGCGCACACGGCGGTTGGAGAGGTGGTCGATATCGTCCACGTTGGCCTTCGAGTTAACCAGCTCGATGAGGTACTTGATGATGGCGATGATATCCTCCTTGGTCAGCACGCGGATGTTGTCATCGATGCTGAGGTTCAGCTTGTGGTTGATGCGGTAGCGGCCCACGTCGCCGAGGTCGTAGCGCTTGTCCGAGAAGAACAGGTTGAAGATCACCTCACGGGCGCTGGCATCGTCGGCAGGCTCTGCATTACGCAGCTGACGGTAGATGTAGTAGATGGCCTCGTGCTCCGAGTTGGAGGTGTCCTTCTGCAGGGTGTTGAAGATGATGTCGAAGTCGGTGCCCTGAGCGTTCTGCTTGTGCACCAGGATGCTGGCCACGCCGCTCTCAAGAATCTGATCGATGTTCTCTTCGGTCAGTTCGCTCTCACGGGGCAGGAGCACCTCGTTACGCTCGATGCTCACCACTTCGCCCGTATCCTCGTCGACGAAGTCCTCGTGCCAGGTGTGAAGCACGTTGGCGGCGAGCTTCTGTCCGGCGAATTTCTTGAGGTTCTGGCGGTTCACCTTCACCTCCTCGGCCAGGTCGAAGATCTCGAGGATTTCGCGGTCGCTTTCGTAGCCGATGGCACGCAGCAGAGTGGTCACGGGCAACTTCTTCTTACGGTCGATGTAGGCATACATCACGTTGTTGATGTCCGTGGCAAACTCAATCCAACTGCCCTTGAAGGGGATGATGCGGGCCGAGTAGAGCTGGGTACCGTTGGTGTGCAGTGAGCTGGAGAAGAACACGCCGGGAGAGCGGTGCAACTGGCTCACGATGACACGCTCGGCACCGTTGATGACAAACGTGCCGTTGTGGGTCATGTAGGGGATGTTGCCCAGGAAGACCTCCTGAATCTGGGTGTCGAAGTCCACATGCTCGTCGTCGGTGCAGTAGAGCTTCAACTTGGCCTTGAGGGGCACGCTGTAGGTCAGACCGCGCTCCAGGCACTCCTCGATGGAGTAGCGGGGCGGGTCGATATAGTAGTCCAGGAACTCCAGAACGAAATTGTTGCGAGTGTCCGTGATGGGGAAGTTCTCGCTGAAGACCTTGTAGAGTCCGTCGTTCTTGCGGAGTTCAGGTGGAGTATCCAACTGGAGGAAGTCCTGAAAAGACTTCAGCTGCACCTCCAAGAAATCGGGATAAGGCATCGGATTCTTGATAGATGCAAAATTGACACGGTTGTTGATAATTTTAGCCATGAACTTTCAGCTTTTCGCTTTGCGTGTGTATATACGTGTATTTTTTTAGACGCAAAAAGGTAAAGAACCCCCTACCAGGGGATTCCTTACCGTATGTCCTGCGTAAGCAGGTAATTACGTGTAGGTTTGGGGCGAGAGTGAACTTACTTCAGTTCTACCTCTGCACCGGCGTCCTCGAGAGTCTTCTTCAGAGTCTCGGCGTCAGCCTTGGCCAGACCTTCCTTCAGAGTGCTGGGAGCACCGTCAACGAGATCCTTAGCCTCCTTCAGACCCAGGCCACAAGCCTCCTTCACTGCCTTAACGACAGCGAGCTTGTTAGCACCGGCAGCCTTCAGAACAACGTCAAAGCTGTCCTTCTCCTCAACAGCCTCAGCAGCTGCGCCGCCAGCGGCGGGACCGGCTACAGCAACAGCTGCAGCAGCGGGCTCAATTCCGTACTCCTCCTTCAGGATGGTTGCCAACTCATTCACTTCCTTCACAGTCAAGTTAACCAACTCTTCTGCGATAGCTTTCAAATCTGCCATTTTCGTATAAATTTATTTGTTTGTTAAAATTGTTTTTGTTTCTTGGCGTTAAGACGTTTAACGCTTCTCCAGGGTCTGGAGCACACCGTGAATGGTGTTCTGGCCGCTCTGCAGGGCAGAGAGAACGTTCTTGGCCGGAGACTGCAGCAGAGCCACGATGTCGGCGATAACCTCGTTCTTACTCTTGATGGCGCAAAGCATATCGAGCTGGTCGGCGCCCACATAGAGGCCTTCCTCTGCGTATGCGGCCTTCAAGGCGGGCTTTTCCTGCTTCTTGCTCTTGAGGTCCTTGAGCATCTTGGCGGGGGCGTTGGCCACCTCGGTGAAGAGCACAGCGGTAGTGCCCTTGAGGACGGGCTTCAATGCCTCGAAATCCACATCGCTGGCCTCCAGCGTCTTCTCCAGCAGGGTGTTCTTGACGAGCACCATCTTCAGATTGCTCTTGAAGCACTGGCGACGCAGAGCGCTTGTATCGGCGGCGTTCATACCCTCCACGTCTACCAGGTAGAAGTGAGGATACTTCTTAATCAGTTCACCCAATTGGGCGATGATTGCACTTTTATCTTCCTTTCTCATGATTCGTAGCAGTTTTTAGATTTCCTCAACAGCCTTGGGATCTACCTTGATACCACGGCTCATCGTACTTGAAAGATAAACACTCTTAACGTAGGTACCCTTAGCAGCACTGGGCTTGAGCTTCTGAATGGTAGCCATGAACTCCTTGGCGTTCTCAGCAATCTGCTCGGCGGTGAAGGACACCTTACCGATGGAGGTGTGTACGATACCGGTCTTGTCCACCTTGAAGTCGATCTTACCGGCCTTCACCTCACGGATAGCCTTGGCCACATCCATGGTTACGGTACCACTCTTGGGGTTGGGCATCAGGCCGCGGGGACCCAGCACACGACCCAGAGCACCGATCTTGCCCATGATGGCGGGCATGGTGATGATGACGTCGATATCGGTCCAACCACCTTTAATTTTCTCAATGTATTCGTCGAGACCCACGTAGTCGGCACCGGCCTCCTTGGCAGCGGATTCGGCATCGGGGGTACAAAGACAAAGCACGCGGGTCACTTTACCGGTGCCGTTGGGCAGAGACACCACGCCGCGCACCATCTGGTTGGCCTTACGGGGGTCAACGCCCAGACGCACGTCGATGTCGACGCTGGCGTCGAACTTGGTCGTGGTGATTTCCTTAACCAAGGCAGCAGCCTCTTTCAGAGTGTAAGCTTTCCCTGCTTCAATCTTCTCGGCCACCAACTTCTGGTTTTTCGTCAGTTTACTCATAGTTAATTGAAGTATTAATGTTATGCAGGGAATTCACCCTTTACTTTGATACCCATACTTCTTGCGGTACCGGCTACGAGGCGCATGGCGCTCTCCACGGTGAAGCAGTTCAGGTCGGGCATCTTGTCCTCTGCGATGGTCTTCACCTGATCCCAGGTGATTTCGGCCACTTTCTTACGGTTGGGCTCAGCCGAACCGCTCTTGATCTTGCACGCTTCCATCAGCTGTACGGCTACGGGAGGAGTCTTCACGACGAAGTCGTAAGACTTGTCGGCGTAGTAAGTGATGACCACAGGCAGGGTCTTTCCGGCCTTATCCTGTGTGCGGGCATTGAAGGCCTTGCAGAAATCCATGATGTTGATACCCTTAGAACCCAAAGCGGGACCTACTGGGGGTGAAGGATTAGCTGCGCCGCCCTTTATCTGCAATTTGATAAATCCAGCAACTTCTTTTGCCATTTTCTTAATCTTTTAAAGTTTTTCAACCTGCATAAAACCAAGCTCCAGAGGCGTTTTGCGTCCAAAGATCTTGACCCTCACCTTGAGCTTGCGCTTTTCGTTGTTGACCTCTTCCACCACGGCATCGAAGTCCTTGAACGGACCGTCGATCACCTTGACGTTCTCTCCTACCTCGTAGGGGATCACGAGCTCTTCGGGCACCTCCTGAAGCTCGTCCACAGTGCCGAGCATCTGGGACACTTCAGCCTCGCTCAGAGGCATGGGCACCTGACTTCCTTTGGAAGCTGACAGGAAGCCGAGCACATTGGGGACGCTTCTCAACGAAGCTTGGGTCTCACCCACGAATTCTGCCTCCACGAAGACGTAACCGGAATAGCGGTTCTTCTCCTTGACGACGCGCTTGCCGTTACGCACGGCGAGCACCTTTTCCGTGGGGATGAGCACCTGAGATACGTGACGGGCGATATCGGGATGCTGAGCAATCAGCAACTCGATGTACTCCTTCACCTTGCCTTCTTTTCCGCTAACGGCACGCATGACGTACCATTTCTTTCCGCTTTCAGCCATCTCTGAGTACTCTCTTATTTATTAGCGCAACCAATTGTAAATACCTTCCATTCCGGTCTGGAACACAAAGTCCATGGCAAAGATGACCAGCGCAATACAAAGGGAAGCTGTCAATACAACGACTGCACTGTTCATCAACTCCTGACGGGAAGGCCAAGTGGTCTTATACACAAGTTCTTCGTAGGAATCTTTGCAATACTTGATGATATTCTGAATCATATTCCTATTTCTTTCTTTTTAGCACGGGAAGAGAGGCTCGAACTCCCGACACCTGGTTTTGGAGACCAGTGCTCTACCAACTGAGCTATTCCCGTATATCGGGTGGACGGTGATGGACCGCCCACCCTCTTTAGTGTTTGCTTTTTCCTTTCGGAATCGGCTTTTTAGTCGAACACCTCGGTGATCTGACCGGAACCTACGGTGCGGCCACCCTCACGGATAGCGAAGCGCAGACCTACGTTCAGAGCCACAGCGTAGATGAGCTCAACCTTGATCTCAACATTATCGCCGGGCATTACCATCTCGATGCCGTCGGGGAGATGAATCTCACCGGTGCAGTCCATGGTGCGCAGGTAGAACTGAGGACGGTACTTGTTGCCGAAGGGAGTGTGACGACCGCCTTCCTCCTTCTTCAGGACGTAAACGGAAGCCTTGAAGCCCTTGTGAGGAGTGATGGCACCCGGGTGGGTGATTACCATACCACGACGAACCTCGTTCTTGTCGATACCGCGGAGCAGCAGACCTACGTTGTCGCCAGCCTCACCCTGATCGAGGAGCTTGCGGAACATCTCAACGCCGGTGATAACGGACTTCTTGTCCTCACCGAGACCCAGGATCTGAACTTCGTCACCAACCTTAACGACACCAGTCTCGATACGACCGGTGGCAACGGTACCACGACCGGTGATGGAGAAGACGTCCTCAACGGGCATCAGGAAGGGCTTATCGATGTCGCGTACGGGCTCCTGAATCCAGTTGTCGCAAGCGTCCATCAGCTCCATTATCTTCTCTTCCCACTCGGGCACGCCGTTCAGGGCACCCAGGGCAGAACCGCGGATGATGGGGGTATCCTCTTCGAAATCGTACTGTTCGAGCAGCTCACGCATTTCCATCTCAACGAGCTCCAGCATCTCCTCGTCGTCCACCATGTCACACTTGTTCAGGAAGACAACCAGACGGGGTACGTTCACCTGACGGGCGAGCAGGATGTGCTCACGGGTCTGGGGCATCGGACCGTCGGTAGCGGCAACAACGATGATGGCACCGTCCATCTGAGCGGCACCGGTTACCATGTTCTTCACATAGTCGGCGTGGCCCGGGCAGTCAACGTGAGCGTAGTGACGCTTAGCGGTCTCATACTCTACGTGAGCGGTGTTGATGGTGATACCGCGCTCCTTCTCCTCGGGAGCGTTGTCAATCTGGTCGAAGCTCTTAACCTCAGACAGACCCTTCTTGGCCAGCACGGTGGTGATGGCGGCGGTAAGAGTAGTCTTACCGTGGTCGACGTGACCGATAGTACCAATGTTCACATGGGGTTTGGTACGTTCGAATTTCTCTTTTGCCATAGCAGTTTTTTAATTAAACGTTTAATTAATATATTAATAATGTATAATAGTCTCTCTTTCTTTTTTTCGTCCGGCACGCCGGATGAGCTGCTTCCGAGAGTTGAACTCGGGACCTCATCCTTACCAAGGATGCGCTCTACCACTGAGCTAAAGCAGCAACAAGTCTCTTTTCCTTAATCCCCGGGCACTCCCGAGGGGGCTTGGAGCGGAAGACGGGGCTCAAACCCGCGACCCCCAGCTTGGAAGGCTAGTGCTCTATCAACTGAGCTACTTCCGCATAACTCATTAAAGCCCTTTTGGGGCTAATTCGGGCACAAAGGTACAACTTTTTGACGAAAGAGCATACAAAAGAAGAATATTTTTTCAAAAAAAGCCCATTTTTTTATTCTTTGTGCCTCCTGCTCCGCTTTTCCCTTCTGTTCAATCTCTCGGGTGGGCTTTTTTGTAGGCTTTCTTGAGGTCTTCAAACACCAGGTGTGTATAAATCTCTGTAGTTCCCACACTTTCGTGGCCCAGAAGCTCCTTGATACTCATCAGATCGGCCTCGTGGTTGAGCATCGCGGTGGCGAAGCTGTGGCGCAACACGTGGGGGCTCTTTTTCTTCTGGTCGGTCACCAGCGCCAAGTTGTGCACGGTGACGCTGCGGAGGTCACCATAGTTGATGCGGCGCGTGCGCTTGCGGTTGAGAAAGAAGGCCCTCTCCTCCCCCGTCTCGCCTCTGAGCGTGAGGTAGTGACCGATGGCCTTGCGCAGCTCCTCGCCGAAGGGCACGATGCGCTGCTTGTTGCGCTTGCCCGTCACCTTGAGCTGACACTGCTCCGTGTCCACGTCCTCCACATCGAGACCGATGAGCTCCGCAGCGCGCAGCCCGGTGGTGTAGAGCATCAACAGGAGGAGCCTGTCGCGCTGCCCGTTGTAGTCGGGTGTGAACTGCACGTCTTCGAAGAGTCGGTCCATCTCGCCCTCGGAGATGAAGCCCGGCAGCGTGCGCTCCCTCTTGGGCGCCTTGATGAGCCGGGCGGGATCTTTGTCCACGTAGCCCATGCGCAGCATGTAGCGATAGAAAGCCTTCACCGCGCTGAGGCATTTCGACACCGTGGTGGCTTTCAGCCCGTCGTCCATCATCTCCACCACCCAGGCCCGGATGACGTCGGAGGGCATGTTATCCCACGAGAGTTCACCCTCCTGGGAAGACCAAAAAGCCTGGAACTTCTCCAGGCAATCTCGGTAGGTGATAAGTGTCCGCTCCGAACTGTTGCGCTCGAGGCGGAGATAATCGAAGAAGCGGTTTAGCACTCCTCGGCGCGCTTGAGCTTCTGCACGTAGATGGCGCGCTCCATAGCCAGGCGCTTCAGCACGCTGGGCTTGTCGAACTGCTGACGACTGCGCAGCTCCTTCACCACGCCGGTCTTTTCAAACTTACGCTTGAACTTCTTCAGTGCTCTTTCGATGTTCTCACCGTCTTTAACAGGTACTACAATCATGTGTCTGTGTAAATTACTTTATAATCGTGTTTTAATTTTCGCGACCGCAAAGGTACGACATTTTTGTGAAAGGAAATCACTTTCTCCTACATTTTTTTGCATTTTCTTCAAAAAAAATATAAAAAACGGGCGCCAAACCGTCGGTCGGCGTCCGCTTTCATATCTTTCGCGCCCCCTTCTCGCGGGTGCGCACGCATGCTTAATTTTAGAGGTTGGGGTTCATCTTGCCCCACTCTGCTACGGGCGGGATGATGCCCAGGCCAATGATCTCGTCTCTCATCTTGCCCAGATGCTCCACACTCTTCTGCAGGTCGGCCATCTCCTCGGCGGTACCCTGAGGTGCGGTGAAGTGTACGCCGGTCTTGTCAATGGTGGTGGGCATAGCCATCATCACGTTCTTGTAGCCGCACTTGTCGCAGTTCACATAGCAGCCGGCGGGCAGAGTGAAGGGAGCGCCGCCCATAGCGGCCTCGATCATCTTGATGCTGCAGTATGCGGGGCTCTGGAAGGAGCTGCGGCCGCGCAGCTTGATGATGTTGCTGCCGCCCTGTGTGGTTTTCAGCTTGATCTCGGCGAACTTCTCGGCGCTTAGGCCCATCTCCGAGAGGGGCTTGCCGTCGATCTTCACCTGGCTGGCGAAGACGGCCATCTGTTCGCCGTGACCGCCGTAGGTGTGTGCGCCGGTCACCTTGTCCTGCTGCACGCCGAACTCCTGGGCCAGCGCCTGCTGCAGACGGGTGGAGTCGAGGGCGGCCAGAGAGGTCAGCTGGTTGGGCTTCAAGCCGCTGTGGATGAGGGCGGTGAGGGCCGTCACGTCGGCGGGATTGAAGATGACCACCACGTGCTTCACGTCGGGGCAGTACTTCTTGATGAAGTCGCCGAACTCGGCGGCAATCTGGCAGTTGCCCTTCAGGAGGTCCTCGCGCGTCATGCCCTCCTTACGGGGAGCACCGCCGCTGGAAACAATATACTTGGCACCGGTGAAGGCCTCCTCGGGGTTGGTCGTCCAGGTGATGTTGGCACCGGGGAAGGCGCAGTGGGCCATTTCGTCGGCCACGCCGTGCACGCCGGGCTCAAAGATGTCATACAGGCAGATGTTGGGCGTCAGACCCAGCATCAGGGCACTCTGCACCATGTTGCTGCCGATCATGCCGCCGGCACCCACGATAAGCAGTTTTTCGTCAGTAAGATAAGCCATAGTAGTAATGTTTTTATAGGTTTTTGGTATAATCCAAGCGCAAATATAGCATTTTTTCCGCAAAAAGAAAATTTTGTCCTCCTTTTTTTAAATCTTTTTGCTACTTTTGTCCGGCGTATATTTCAAATCTGACTTCAACCTTTAAACGAAAACATTGTTTATGGCCATTATAAAGACTCTTCAGGGCATACCCGCGCCCCGCTTCGGGCGCCACTGCTACTTCTCCGAGGGCGCCGTCATCGTGGGCGACGTGGAGATGGGCGACGACTGCACCGTGTGGTTCAACGCCGTCGTGCGCGGCGACGTGCACTTCATCAAGATCGGCAACCGCACCAACATTCAGGACAACAGCTGCCTGCACACGCTCAACGGCAAGGCGCCCTGCATCTTGGGCGACGACGTCACGGTGGGCCATTCCGTCACGCTGCACGGCTGCGAGGTCAAAGACGGCGCACTCATCGGCATGGGCGCCACGGTGCTCGACCACGCCGTGGTGGGTCGCGGCGCCATCGTTGCCGCCGGGGCTTTGGTGCTCTCGGGCACACAGATCGGCGACGGCGAGCTCTGGGGCGGCGTGCCGGCCAAGTTCATCAAGAAGGTGGACCCCGAGCAGGCCGCAGCGCTCAACCAGACCTATGCGCGCCACTACATCGAATATTCCGACTGGTTCCGCCAGGCCGATGCCGACCCCGCAAACACGCAGGTGGTCACACGGAGCGAAGAGTATAAAACAATTGATAATTGATAATTGACAATTGATAATTAGGGATGAGGCGCATTTCATTTTTTCTGTTATTCCTGCTGTCGCTGAACATGGCGGCGCAGCAGCCCGACGAGCCCATCGTCTTTGCCTGCGACTCCACCAAGGCGGTCTGCCTGAGGGCCGGATGGGACAGCAATGGCGACGGCGAACTGAGCTACCGCGAGGCGGCAGCCGTTACCCACCTGGGCGAGGAGCGCTTCGCCTTCAACCGCAGCGTGCTCTCCTTCGACGAGCTGCAGTATTTCACCGGGCTCCGGAGCATCGACCGACGCTCTTTGGCAGACACCTACAACATGGCCACCGTCACGCTGCCGCCTCAGTTGGAAGAGATTGAAGAGAGAGCCTTCTGGTCGGCAACGGCCATCACCCGCATCACTCTGCCCTCTTCGCTGCGCAAGATGCACGCATTCAGCTTCTACCATTGCGAGAAACTCATCGACATCACCATCCCGGGGGGAGTGGACTCCATACCTCACAGAGCTTTCATGTGGTGCGGGAAGCTTGTTCAAGTCACATTGCAGCAAGGCGTCAGCAGCATCGACAGCGATGCATTCCGCTATTGCCCGCGCCTGCAGGAGATCTCGCTGCCCGCCTCGCTCAAGAGCATCGGCGATCGGGCCTTTTTCGGCGATTTCTTCATCAAGATGATCACTTGCACGGCTCCGGTGCCGCCTGCTTTGGGCGAAAACGTCTTCGAGCCCCGCGTCTGCTCCGAGACCACACTCTTTGTGCCGCAGGGCAGCCTTGAGGCCTACCGCAGCGCCGAAGGCTGGAAGCTGTTTCGCTACATCTCAGAGCTCTTCTGAGCGCGTTCCTTCACCTTTCTTATTTTCTCCGCAATGCTGTCGTTCCAGGCTTTCAGCATGGGCAGCAGCGTGTCTTTAATATCCGCCATCTCCCGCTCGTCGTAAGTGTTGCCCAGATTGTCGATGTACTGCCTCATTGCCCGGTTGACGTCCATGATGCTCCGCGTCACCCGCGTGACCCAAGGCTCCTCCCAGCGGGTCAACGTGTCGAGCATCTGCTCCAAACGCGTAGCCTCCACCTGCTGGCGCAGCCTCATCTCCCATGCCCCCACCACTTTGGCCTTCTGCCGTCCGGCCACCGCATCCGCATCCATCGTGGCGATGACCTGCTTCATGCTGTCGTTGCTGCGCTGCATGGTCTGCTCCATCTGCTGCACATTGCTGTGGAGCGCCGCTATTTCGGCGTCACGCTCCTGCAGCTGCACTGCCAGCGAGTCTGCCGTCACGGCCATCATCTCGCTGTCGGCATGGCTTGCCCGCCACGCGTCGAAGTCGCGCTCCGAGGCGCGATGTTGCAGCGACACACCGGCGACAAAAGCCACCGCCAGCATTACCGCCGCAACGGCGACGTAGGCCATGCGCCGCACCAGGAGACGACGCGCCACGATGCTTTCTTTCATCTCCTCCACGCTCTCCCATCGCCGCTCTATCGGACACAGACAGCGCGCTATCGAGCGGCGGTAGCTCCACGGCAGGGGCATGCCCTGCATGATGACGCCCAGACTATAGATATCGTTACGGGCGTCGGGCTTGCCGCCGGCGGCCTGCTCGGGCGACATGTAGCGCTCCGTGCCGGCCGACTGTTTGAGGAAGGCGTGCGCACGGGTGTCGGCCAGCCCGAAGTCGATGAGCTTCACGTGGCCGCCCTGCGTCACGATGATGTTGGAGGGCTTGAGGTCGCGGTGCACGATGCCGAGGGAGTGGATGTAGGCCACGGCGTCCGTCAGCTCGTCCATGAGGCGCGCCGCCGTCCGGCTGCTGAGCCCCTGCTCCATCACTTCTTTAAGTGTGGTGCCCTCCACGTATTCCATCACGATGCACTCGCCCAGCCCGGGCACCTCCTCCAGTCCCGTTGCCTGCACGATGCCGGGGTGCTGCGCCTTCATCAGCAGCTCAAACTCCTTGTGGAGCATCTCCACGTATTGCGTCAGCTCCGAGAGGTCGGGCTGCAGGCCCTTCAGCAGCCACCAGCGCCCGTAGCGCTTGCCCTTGCCCAGGATGTTGATGTCGCCCTCGCTGATCAGATGCACTTCGGTGAATACGGGGCTGACTCCCTCGAAGCGCCCATCTTCTATGCCGGAGGCCGATGTATCGACGTCGCTGTTCATATCTTCTCGAAGCGCACGCCGCCCTTTTTGCCACACACGTAGGACACGCCCGGCTCATTGTCGCGCTGCAGCTCGTCCAGATAGAGCGGCTCGCCCTCGATGACGAGGCCGCAGAGGAAGGTGTCGCCCGCTTTCAGCTTGGAGTTTTGCGAGGCGACGACGCTGAAGTGCAGGCTGCCGTTGTATTCGATGTCGCACACGCGATCGGGCAGCCAGGTCAGGCGCAGGCGGTCTCCCTTCCGGAGCTCAGTGCTCACATGGATTCTGCGGCTCATCACGGGGTTGCTGGTGTCCGAGAGCTCCTTACCGGCCTGCACGGTGAAAGCGTCCATATCGGCGTAGCCCAGAAAACGCGCCACGAAGTCCAGCGTGCTGCGTCGGGGCTGCGCCACGTCCTTCATGTCGCCCCAGAGGCGCCTCAGTGTGTTGCGGCTGATGATCACGCCGAGTCGGCTGTGTATGGCGCCGCTCAGCTGCTCGAAGTCTTTCGGGGTGCGCATGCTGCGCCCCAGTGTTCGCTCCACCGCGCTGCACAGCCTTGCGATGTCCGCCTCCGGACGCAGGTTTTCCGACGCTGCCGCAGGGCTTTTGGGATTGCTGTTCATCGTGTTATTCATGTCTTCCGGCTGCAAAGGTAACACTTTTTTCTTAATTCTCCGCTTTTCCCACTCAACTTTTCACTCCCATGCCGCTTCTGCGACCCAAACGGGCCAATACGGGCTCAGCTTCGCGAAATACTTTTGAGAATTTTGCAAGAAACTTTTGAGAATTTTGTTTGGCGGATTTGAGAATTTTGCATATCTTTGCACCAGAAAATCAAAAAGCTATGTTTGAAAGAGCGCAAATCAAGGAATTGAGGCAGAGAATTTTCGAGCCCCGAACCAGAATACAGGTCATCTCAGGTCCTCGTCAGGTAGGCAAATCAACAATGGTTAAACAGGCGCTGCAAGACATCACCGTACCCTATATGTATGTCAGCGCAGACAATGTTGACCACACCGACACTACATCGAATATTCCGACTGGTTCCGCCAGGCCGACGCCGACCCCGCCAACACGCAGGTGGTCACACGGAGCGAAGAATATATGGTTAAGGGTTAAGGGTTCATGGTTAAGCCAACTCTCTTGTCTTTATTGATAATGGCGGCGCTGAACACGGCGGCGCAACAGCCCGATGAGCCTATCGTCTTTGCCAGCGACAGCGCTAAACAAATCTGCGTTTCCCACTGGGACACCAACGGCGACGGCGAACTGAGCTATCGCGAAGCGGCGGCGGTGACGAAGACGGATTCCGTGTTTTCATTTCAGCAGCATATCTCCTCCTTTGATGAACTGCGTTATTTCACCGGGCTGAAACGTCTCGGAATAGCAACCCTCGCCGATGTCTATGCTATGAGGTCTGTCACACTTCCTCCCACACTGGAGGTTATTGACAAATTTGCTTTCTGGTCGTGCATCAGTCTGCGCCACGTCAGTCTGCCACCCACATTGCGCGAGATGCGCGAGGCATGTTTCTACCATTGTGAGCAACTGGAAGACATCACCATTCCATCGCTGGTAGACACCGTCCCGGACCATGCTTTCATGTGGTGCAAAGGCTTAAAGAAGGTTGTTTTAGAAGAAGGGGTACGCTACATTAAACACGACGCCTTTATCCACTGCTTCTCCCTGTCCCAGCTGACACTTCCTTCCACACTCGAACGGGTGGAAACCCGCGCATTCGGCACCTGCAGGAACTTGTGCACTATATCGTGTCACGCCACCAAGCCGCCCCGGCTTGATCCCGATCTGTTCAATTCCTTCGTATACAAAAATGCGGTAGTTTTTATCCCTATCGGCAGCCTTGAAGCTTATCGCGCAGACCCCGGATGGAAGCACTTTAAAAACATCACGGAGATTTTCTGAACAGGAGCATTATTCCTTCTTGGCCAGCACTTTCATCTTGCGCGACATGCGATCGTTCCACTTTGTCAGCGATGACATGATGGTGTCGCGCACCGTTTGCACTTCCCTTTGTGTGTAGGTGTTGTTTAGTCCTGCGATATAATTGTTGACGTCGGTGTTGACTCTCACGATGCGACGTGGCACTTCCCTGCTCCACGGTTCCTGCCATCGGCTCAGCGTGTCCAGTATCATTTCTACGCCCGATTCGTCTATCGCTTCGTTCAGGCGATTCATGCCTAATTCTATGGCACGCTTCACGTGGTTGTTGAGCGACACCTCTTCCTTTACGGTAGTGGTCATCACGTTTTTCATGCTGTCGTTGCTGCGCTGCAGGGCCTGCTCCATGTGCTGCATGTTGCTGTGGAGCACCGCTATTTCGGCATCGCGTGCCCTGAGCTCTGCTGCCAGCGAATCTGCCGAGACGCTCTGAGCTTCGCTGTCGGCATAAAGGGTTTTCCACTCATCGAATTCGCGCACCGAAGCGCGGTGTTGCAGCATCGTCGCCACGACGGCCACAGCCAGCAGCGCAAGGGCTACGGCGCCATAGACGGTGCGCCGCATCAGGAGACGGCGCAGGGCGATGCTTTCCTTCAGCTCTTCGATGCCCGCCCATCGCCCCTCGATGGGGCAGAGACAGCGCGCTATCGAGCGGCGGTAGCTCCACGGCAGGGGCATGCCCTGCATGATGACGCCCAGACTGTAGATGTCGTTACGGGCGTCGGGCTTGCCGCCGGCGGCCTGCTCGGGCGACATGTAGCGCTCCGTGCCGGCCGACTGTTTGAGGAAGGCGTGCGCACGGGTGTCGGCCAGCCCGAAGTCGATGAGCTTCACGTGGCCGCCCTGCGTCACGATGATGTTGGAGGGCTTGAGGTCGCGGTGCACGATGCCGAGGGAGTGGATGTAGGCCACGGCGTCCGTCAGCTCGTCCATGAGGCGCGCCGCCGTCCGGCTGCTGAGCCCCTGCTCCATCACTTCTTTAAGTGTGGTGCCCTCCACGTATTCCATCACGATGCACTCGCCCAGCCCGGGCACCTCCTCCAGTCCCGTTGCCTGCACGATGCCGGGGTGCTGCGCCTTCATCAGCAGCTCAAACTCCTTGTGGAGCATCTCCACGTATTGCGTCAGCTCCGAGAGGTCGGGCTGCAGGCCCTTCAGCAGCCACCAGCGCCCGTAGCGCTTGCCCTTGCCCAGGATGTTGATGTCGCCCTCGCTGATCAGATGCACTTCGGTGAATACGGGGCTGACTCCCTCGAAGCGCCCATCTTCTATGCCGGAGGCCGATGTATCGACGTCGCTGTTCATATCTTCTCGAAGCGCACGCCGCCCTTTTTGCCACACACGTAGGACACGCCCGGCTCATTGTCGCGCTGCAGCTCGTCCAGATAGAGCGGCTCGCCCTCGATGACGAGGCCGCAGAGGAAGGTGTCGCCCGCTTTCAGCTTGGAGTTTTGCGAGGCGACGACGCTGAAGTGCAGGCTGCCGTTGTATTCGATGTCGCACACGCGATCGGGCAGCCAGGTCAGGCGCAGGCGGTCTCCCTTCCGGAGCTCAGTGCTCACATGGATTCTGCGGCTCATCACGGGGTTGCTGGTGTCCGAGAGCTCCTTACCGGCCTGCACGGTGAAAGCGTCCATATCGGCGTAGCCCAGAAAACGCGCCACGAAGTCCAGCGTGCTGCGTCGGGGCTGCGCCACGTCCTTCATGTCGCCCCAGAGGCGCCTCAGTGTGTTGCGGCTGATGATCACGCCGAGTCGGCTGTGTATGGCGCCGCTCAGCTGCTCGAAGTCTTTCGGGGTGTGCATGCTGCGCCCCAGTGTTCGCTCCACCGCGCTGCACAGCCTTACGATGTCTGCCTCCGGACGCAGGTTTTCCGACGCTGCCGCAGGGTTTTTGGGATTGCTGTTCATCGTGTTGTTTGTTTTCTGACTGCAAAGATAACACTTTTTTCGGAACTATCCGCTTTTAACTCTTAACTTTTCGCTTACACGGCGTTTCTGTCACCCAAACGGGCCAATATGGGCTCATTAAGACTTATGCATCCGCTCTCTGTAAGTCAAAAAGCTCATGACACCCGCATTGGATGCCCCCACCCGACAACCTGAAACAATTGTTGTTTCATCGGGTCATTAACCACAATATTTGCAGCATTTCATAAACAAACTTATAAAAAATGCACAGAAAACAAAGAAAAACTTGGATTAATGTGCAGTTTTTTATAACTTTGCCCCCAAAAATAATACAATATGCAGGCGAATCCTTTGGCAAAGTTAGGAATTGTACCTGTGCAAACGGGCACAATTGCGTCATGCTTTGGCGGGCTCTCATCACCCGGCGAAAAGATTAGGGCTCTGGAAAGAGACGGGCAGTTGATACGCTTGAAGCGGGGCTTGTATGTAGTGAGCGATGAGGTAAGCGGGAAGTCTGTCAATGCTTGCTTGTGTGCGAACCATATCTATGGTCCCTCCTATGTGTCGCAACAATGGGCTCTCCGCTGGTACGGTCTGATACCCGAACGGGTATATACGATGACCTCGGTGACAACCAAGCGCAGCAGGATTTTTGAAAACTCACTTGGAAGGTTCACCTACGAACAAGTGAAGCCCGAATATTTTGCCATCGGCATTAACAACATAGAGGAAGACGGTGTTAGTTTTCTGATGGCCAGCCGTGAGAAGGCTCTCTGCGACATGATACTCCACGACAGCTATCTTCCTCCGCAATCCATGAAGGGGCTGTGGCAGTATCTGGAAGAAGACATCCGATTCGATATGGACGAGCTGGCAACATTCGATGCCAGCATCATTGAAGCCTGTGCCCGGCAGGGACGAAAGCAGAACATATTGAACAACCTCATAAAGATTCTGAAGCGATGACAATTTATGACCAAATGGTGGCTGCCTATGCGGAAAAGCGTGGGACTGCCACACCGAACGTTGAACAGGAAGTGATGCAGCGAATTGCCCTTGCCGGGCTGCACCGTGGAGGATTCTTCCAACATGCAGCCTTTTATGGTGGCACTTGCCTGCGGCTATTCCATAATCTGCCCAGATTCTCTGAAGATATGGATTTCTCTTTGACAGAGAAGCGTAGCGATATTCACATCGAGAACTTTTTCTCGGCAATCATCGAAGAGTTCCGTTTGGCTGGTCGTGAGGTGAGCATCGTCAAGAAGGACAAAAAAATCTTTGGCCGTGTGGAATCGGCTTTCCTGAAGGAAAACACAGAAGCCTACGATATCAAGTTCCAGACGAAAAAGAATGTGAAGGTGAAAATAGAAATAGACACCGACCCGCCACTGGGTTTTGAGACAGAGCTCTTGGCGATGCAACAGCCCTATTCGTTTATGACCCGCTGCATCACACTACCGGACCTGTATGCCGGAAAGATGCACGCACTGGTTTACCGTGCTTGGCAGAACAGGGTAAAGGGACGCGACTGGTACGACTTTGAATGGTATGTGCGCTGGAATGTCCCCTTCCACTTTGCTCATCTTCAAGAACGCATCCGTGAGTTTAATGGCGAAGAGATCAGCCGAGACACCTTCATGAATAAGCTACGTGAGAAGCTTGCTACCACAGATATTGAACGGGTGAAAGAAGATGTCATAGGCTTTGTGGATAACCCTCACGAACTGGACATCTGGTCGAACGACTATTTCCTGCAGTTGGCAGACAAAATGAGGTTTTAACCTCTATTTTGACACTTTTGCCCCTACCCTCATACTTTTCGCATACCCCAGACAAGCCTTAGGCGAGAGAAAGGCGAGAGAAAGGCTTTTCAAGGGAATACTACAACGCATCCCAGCGTGCAGAGTATGATTCCAGCAGGCGGGGGTGTATCTGCAGCTCTGTGGCCGTCTTGCGCCAGTCTTTAACGGCGTCACGCACTTCTTCGATGACGGCTCCTGCCTCCTGTTTTTCGAGCATGTAGTTTTCGCTGGCAGAGAGCAGCGCACCGATGTCCGACTGGTCCGTGTATGAGTCTATAAGCAAGCATTGGCAATGCTTCGCTCCGGGATTGACGTCATAGGCGGGTGAGAGTGTCCATCCCTTTGGACCGAGCAGAAAACCGTGATTGCGGAAGTGATCGTCGGTGTTGCCGAACATAATGTTGAAAGCCACTCTGCGATAGAGCTCCCGGAGGTTCTGCCGCACTTCCGTGCACCCGTGCAGGATGAAATCCACTATATCCAGATAGCCGTCACCTGTGGCACTGCCGGCTCCGTCGTCGAGCCCGAGCAACGACATGGCGGAAGCGAAATGTATGCGTTTGCCGTCCGGCGTTCTGTCGAAACGCTCCGAGAGCAGAAGGTCGCGATCTTTTGAAATTCTGACAGTGCGCGTCTTTGCCGCATTGATGCCTGCTTTGGCCGCAAGGCGGTGCGAGAAGTGCTCGATGAGTTCTGTATTCTCCAGGTCGTTCTTCGACGGGAATTTGGCGACATACAGTCTTCCGTCGCCATCAACAACATTGGCCTTGGGGCGTGCGCCTCCGAGCGAGGTTCCGGGGTCAATCAACTGGTCGAGCCATCGCTGCTCAGGCAACTCGTTGCGCTCTTCCGCCGTCTCTATCTCATGGCAAGCATCGCACAGGGCGCGAAGGCTTTCAACCGGAGGCACCGCGTATCGGGTGCTTGCGTTGATGTAGTCGTCAGCGTCCTCCACTTTGTAACGCAGGCCGCCCATACGGGTAAAATCCTCAATGCCCGTGAGGTAGTCGTAGTTGGTGAGCATACGTTTCTGCCGTCCCTCCGATTGGGCTGCCAGTCGCTCTCTGCGGTCAAGCAGGAGACGCCCCCAGCGGTCGGGGAAAGAGTCCTTGACGAAACCGAATATGTCATCATTGCTGCGAGGATGTTGCAACGAAGGCACATTCATCAGATCTCCGCTCAGCAAGATGCCGCCATGCCCTCTGAGCCACTCGCGGGAATATTCAAAGACAAAATGATCCTTGCCACGAACACGTTCGTAGCCCAACGTTCCTATCTCCTGAGGAGCGGACAGGAAGTCGAAATCTGCATAAACCGTGATCTTTTTCATCCCAACAACTCTGCATCCTGAAGCTGCCTGCCGAGGGCATCGTCAGCGGCAAGCAGGGTGATGTCCTTTTCCAAATTCAACGCAAAGAGCACGCGAGCATATATTCCCATGGAAACCGTCGGGTCGCCGTGTTCCACCTTGGACACTGTCAGGCGTGTCACCGTTGCTCTGTCGGCGATGTCCTGCATGGAGAGATGCCTGCGCTTGCGTGCCAGCATAATCTGTTCGCCCATGATCTTCAGGTTCTGGCTCAGCGCCCTCGGCATCATCTTGCCAAATGTGTTTTTACCCATAACTGTATTTTATCGGGCACAAAAATATACAGATTTGCTTAATATAACAAACATTTTACAAAAAATCTACACAAAAACCTCTGTTTTGATTATTTTTGCCCCACCCTCACGCTTTTCCGTACCTCAGGCAAGCCTTAGGCAAACCCTTCGCATACCCTTCGCAAGTCCAAGCAAACCCTTTGGGCTTGCCTGGAGTTTGCCAAAGGCGAAAGAAGGGCGAGAAAAGACTGTGCATTCTTTGTCCCATGCTTTAGCCATACTATAGCCATACTCCAGCCATACTATAGCCATACTCCAGCCATAGTCGTGAGTAAGCCTGAAAGCAGCCTATAAGCAGCCTAAAAGCAGCCTATAAGCTGGGTAAAGCGAAAAAAATGCTCATGTTCTTGATTATTTTTCTGTTTTGTGTCTATACTAACATCAAAAAACCATCTTTCTATCCTCCATTTTAACTTTTTTTCACGCCCGAGGTCAAATGGGCCAAAATGGGCTCGGTCACTTTCATAAAATAATCATAAATTTGCGAAAAAATAAACCTTTAATCTAAAAATATGAGAATAAATCGCACTTTATCTAAGATTCTTTTCCACATTTCAACTCATAAAAGCGCCTGTTTATTCACTCTGCTTATAATTAGCAGCAGAATCATTTTTATGTAAATTACAATCAACAACGATATTACTAACCATAAAATATTACCCATGGGATTATTTAGTAGAGGCAAGAGTGGCGGAATAATGAATGTCATTCGCTGCGACGAGCAAGAGTATCTTGTTTGGAAATGGCGCCCAGAAGGGCAGGAGGTAAATTCAACAAGTAGAGAAAATGCTATCCGCTATGGTAGCAGCCTTCGCGTTAAAGATGGAGAAGTGGCAGTCTTTGTTTACAAGCAGAAAGATGGCACACTGCAGGACTTTATTGTTGGCCCGTACGACGACACTATCAAAACTGCGAACTTTCCAATTCTCTCAAGTATTGTAGGCTTGGCTTTTGGAGGTGAATCACCATTTCAAGCTGAGATTTATTTTATTAATCTTCAGGGAAATAATCAGATAAAATTCACTATTCCATATTTTGATGTAGCTGATCCACGCTTGCCGGACTATCCTGTGCCGGTGGCAGTACGTGGTGCCCTAACATTTGCACTGGAAGATTATAAGAGCTTTATCAAGCTCAATCGTTTAATTGACTTTGATCTTGAAGCTTTTAAGAAACAGATCAAGGACACTATGGTACGAAAAATCAAGAGTATAGTGACAAATGTACCGACAGAACTTGGTATGCCTGTGGTGCAGATGGAACGTAAGATAGATGAAATCAGCGAAGTCCTGGAAACTAGACTGAAAAATCGTCTTGACGAATATGGCGTAAGAATGAAGCATATAGATATAAATGCCATTGAAATAGACAAAGATTCGGATGCATATACTGAGGTTAAAGGGCTGACAGGTGGCATCACCGCCCAAACAATGCAGGCTCAAGCCGAACTCAACATAAAGAATATGCAGGATATGCAGGCAATGAATGCTGCCAATCTTGAAGAGACTATGCGTATTCAGCGTGAGGAAGCTCAACGCGCTCAGAAACTCCAAACCGAAACCAACTTCCTCGGTGCACATGCTCTCAACCAGCAAACAAGTGTTCTTCAAACTGCCGCCTCAAATCTTGGCCAAATGGGCTCGATGAATATGGGCGCAGGTGGTGGCGGAATGAACCCTGCAGGAATGATGACAGGAATGATGATGGGCGGCGCTATGGGAGGCCAAATGGCCGGTATGATGAACAATATGGGTCAGCAGATGCAGAATGCCATGAATACACCACCTCCGATGCCAACTGTTCAGTATATGATTGCAGTTAATGGTCAGCAGACAGGTCCCTACAATATGCAGCAACTTAAGCAGATGGTTCAGATGGGACAATTTACCTCTCAAACATATGTATGGAAGCAAGGTATGGCTCAATGGGAACTTGCAGGAAATGTGCAGGAACTCGCATCTCTTTTCGCCACCCAAACTCCTCCACCTGTTCCTGGTGGAATGCCAACACCTCCAATGCCTTAAAAACATAAATTATGAATGATAATAGTTTCTACTCCATTGACCGACTCGTTGAATTCGGTATGGGCATGGCAATGGCACAGCAAATGGTTAGAGTTATGAATGAAACCATGAAGACAATGTATGTGCCTGGAGCTCCTAATACCATATCAGCGCCACAAGCATTAACCATCTACGTAGGTATAGAGGGCAAACCTATCGGTCCACTTAATGAAAGTGATTTCACCAAAATGATCTCTGAAAAGAAGGTAACATGTTCTACTTTGGTTTGGATGCCAGGAATGACCGGGTGGAAGCCTATAGATCAAGTTCCAGATGCATTGCGCATTATAGCTCTTGTTCCTCCACCAATTCCAAACAATGAATAATTGATATGAAAGTAAACATATTTCTAACAATACTCGTGCTATTTATTTCCGCATTCCTTGGAAGTTTTGTTTATATGATTGCAAAACAACCAGATTATGATGTATTGTGCGGAGTTTGTAGCGGTATCGCTTCATTTGTGACTTTAATTCCATTTATGGGACTCCAATACGAATCTGATAGACTAGGTATTAATGTCAGGATATTCTGTATTCTGTTTTTTCTCATATTCCTTGCAATAAATCTCTACTATGCATATACAGGCGTTGTGATGCCATATTATACGACTTTTAATGGAATACTACTGATAATATATCTCGCCATTGTGTATAAACTTATAAATATCAAAGATATATAATATGCAAGAAACAAATATAAAACATGGCACAATACGGAAGTGCCCTGCGTGTGGAGCTGAAGTTAGCGCAGTTCATGCAAAATGTCCAGAATGCGGGCATGAATTTAGTGACATCCAAGCAAATGCAACATCTTCAAAATTACTTAAGGCCCTTGAGGATATTGACATTCAATGTACTGGCAACGGGGACAGTGCCTCCGCTGTGTCCAGAAAAATCCAGACAATCAAAAACTTTCCTATACCAAACTCAAAGGAAGATTTGATTGAGATGCTTACATTATGTCATGCTAATGCGGCAGAGAGTGGAAGCGAGCCAGAATTGCAAAAGGCGTGGAATACAAAAACCGAACAAGTTATCACAAAAGCACAAATAGCTCTTAAAGGAGATAAGGATGCACAATTCTTAATTGAAAAGATCCAAGGTGCACAAGCCCAGAAACAAAAGAAACGCAAGATTCTAATTTCGTCAATTGTGACAATCATTATTGTAGCAATTCTTGGTGGACTTTTATACAAGAATATCTCTGACAAAGAAGTTCAAGAACAGACAAATGTTACGGTAGAATATCAGTCTAAAATCACAAAAGCGATTCAACAAGATGATGTTGTGCTTGCTTACAACATTCTTGACTCTTTAAATCAAGAAGTCACAAAGCAAGGTAAAGCTGATGAGTTCGAAACTATAGTTGGAGGTTCGTATTTAAAAATCGTTATGGCACTATTGCAGCAAGGAGAACTTCAAGATGCTGCACGGGTAGGTCTTGAATTCCGAGATAAGCTCAACGATTCATACAAATGGCATAATCATCAAATTTACAAACTTCTTGTAGATGAATGTGAAGCACAAGATATTGATACAGATGTACTCTATTAAAAAATTAAACTCTAATTAAAATGGGACTTTTTAACAAATTGAAAGACCTTGCAAAAGACAAGGCGCTTGAGGCTTTAGATGGTCTTAAGGACAAAATTAACGAGACTACAGAAGAACAAAATGCAGACTCTTATGTTGAAGAAACCGAAGATCTTATCAACGAGGTAGAAGACGAGGACGAAAACGTCGAATACGAAGTTGTTGAAGACGAGGATTTCGATGAACTTAATGAGATGGTTGATAATGCCATCTCAGATGGAGAACTCGATGATGACGATCGTGAAGAACTTTACGAACGTGCTCGTGAACTGAAACTTGACATGGAGGAATTCCAAGAAATGCTCGATGCACGCTTACGTCAGATGCAAGAATCCATCGAAGAAGGTTACGAACGCGATTATTATTATCGTACGCGAAGTGTTTGGCGTAGATGCCCTAATTGCGGACATCTTGTATTAGTAGATGATGATATTTGTGATTGGTGCGGTTATTATTTACACACTCATCCCGTTGCCTCTGCAATAGCGTTAGGACTTATGGCAGCTAGTAGTAATGACAGAAAGAGAGTGAAACAAGAAAAGGCCATTCGTAAAGCTGCCGCAAAAAAAACTGGCATTAAGAAGAATGTCGTCAAGAAGAATAATGTAGCAAAGACTACAGTAAATAAAGCGAACTCTACAACTCCAAAGAAGTCACTTTTTGGTGGCTCTTCTACGAAACCAACAGAAGCACCTAAAAGAAAATCCCTATTTGGCAGTTCCTCTACATCTGAAAAGAAGAGCGGAGGTTTGTTTGGTAGTAGTTCTTCAAAAACAGAAAAGAAGAGCGGAGGTTTGTTTGGCAGTAGTTCTTCAAAAACAGAAAAGAAGAGCGGAGGTTTATTTGGAAGCAGTAGTTCAAGTAAAAGCAGCGGAGGTCTCTTTGGTGGCAGTTCAAGCAAGAAATCTGGCGGTCTTTTCGGCGGCGGCAAAAAACGTAGATAATTATGTCAAAGATAAGAGAAATCGCATCATTTATTGCGCTTAACACAGGATTCGAACTGTTTATTACAGTAATTATAATTCTGAATTCAGTCCTTATCGGCATAGAGACCTACACGGACAATCTAACTATCAAGATGATTCAGCAGGGAATCTTGTATATATTTACATTCGAGATTCTAATGCGTTTTATTGCGGCTAAAAGTATAAAGGATTTCTTTTGCGATGGATGGAATGTGTTTGACCTTACGTTGGTCTTGATTGGATATATCCCCGAGACCTTGTTCGCATCTGCATCAATGATGACTGCGTTGCGAGTGTTAAGAGTTTTCCGTATTCTTCGATTGCTTAGAGCTAACAAGGAAATAAAGCTGATTGTTACAGTACTTGTAAAGTCGATGACGTCAATGTTCTACAACTTGATACTGTTCCTAATCTTTGTATATTTGTATGCAATTGCTGGTGTTTCCATGTTCCGACTTCCAGACCCAACAACTCTTGAAGGCGAACAATTGGCTAAATACGAAAAGTTAATGGAAGTTGCTCCTAATGCCCCAACGAATTCTCCTGATCCTTTTGGGGATTTGGGCGAAGCTATATTTACATTATTCCGAGAACTGACCGGAGAAGATTGGACAGATCTCAGATATAATCATATTACAGCATCGGAGTACGGGCTCATTAACGCAAACTCAACCGTAATAACGACATATCATGTATCTTGGTTTTGTTTAGCTGCCTTCCTTCTCCTCAACTTGGTAACTGGTGCAGTAATCAACAACTACCAGATTGCCATTGACGAGGAAGATGAAAAGGAAAAAGACAAGAGCGATTCTTCTAAAGAATAAATATTTAAGGAACCCTCCACATACCCTAGGCATACCCTTCGCAAGTCCAAGCAAACCCTTTGGACTTGCCTAGGGTTTGCCAAAGGCGAGAGAATAACGAGAGAAATCCGTGCGTTCTCTGTCCAAAAGAATGATGCGTGGATCAAAAGGGAGATTGGCTAAACTCAAAAGGGAGAATGGGCTAGCTCAAAACGGACAGGGCCCCGGGGCGGATAATGGAACGCCTCGGGGCGGATATACAAACGGCCCGGGGCAGATAACAATCCGCCTCGGGGCGGATATACAAACGGCCCGGGGCAGATAACAATCCGCCTCGGGCCGTCTCAAAACAAAATCTTATGATATTTCTGTTACTTTTCCACAGAACACGGTTCATAGACACGGGGGTGCCCCACCTTACGCTTTCTCAGTCTGGCATCGGCGCCATGACACCAAGCGTTTAACTTCTTCGTAGCGGAATACTTGGACAGGCCGCTGAAATTCATAAAGCTGGGGACTGTGGCATAGCCGCCGTTAGACCTTATGCTTCTGGCCAGTGCACGCTCCATAAGGTCGCCATCGGCTACCAAAGCCGACGAGTCCGACTTACGCACATAGCGGAAGCCCTGGCAACGCACCTTTGCTTTCACCATTCTTGTGAATTCCACTGACGGCCGGAACTCGATGGCTCGAAACTCCGCATCGTCGTGATCCACCTGACGCGGGTCGGTCAACTCACGCTTCAGGCCCAGCTTCAGGGAAAAGACACCCAAGGGCGTGAGGACACGATAGCCGTCACCCAGTTGGCGTGCGCATTCTGCTATCAGGGCTTCGAGAGCACGGTCGAGTTCACCGCCCCTCAATCGTCCCATACCGCACAGCCAGTTGTCTATCTCCTTATAACTTCTGGTGCGCTCACTCTCCGTGGTAGCGTAGAGCACATATTGTCCGTCTTCATTCTTGCTCGGTGAGCGATGTACCTCAAAGGGCAGTCCGTCTTTTTTTATTGACATAGTATTCTTCGTTTTAAATTTCAGGGCGCAAAGATACGGTGCCAACATGGCGATTTGCAAGTATTTTAACATAAATTTTCGTCTGCGACCAAAAATAAATGCGAAATAAGCCTCAGACACACCCTTCGCAAGCACTTCGCATACCCTTCGCATACCCTTCGCAAGTCCAAGCAAACCCTTTGGGCTTGCCTAGGGTTTGCCAAAGGCGAGAGAAAGGCGAGAGAAGGGCGTGCTTGCTCAGTCCCTGAGACAGGATATAGGCACCACCATCACTCCATCCTTTCGTTGGTAAGCATATGCGCCTACAGCTGTCAGCACCATCAGGAAAGACGGAGACTTCATTTTCTGCGTATCTATTTTGCCGCTCAATTTTTTCAATGATGTGGCTCCCTCTTCGATAAGCGTTTCACCCCCAAGTTTGATTTCCACCAATCCGTAATCTCCATTACGCAGGTGAATAACAGCGTCACACTCCAAGCCGCTTTTGTCACGATAATGGAATACACCTCCTTCGAGAGCTTCAGCATAAACACGGAGGTCCCTCACCGCCATCGTTTCGAACAACAACCCAAAAGTGTTCAGGTCATTCATCAAATCCTTCGGGCCTACACCCAACGAAGATGCCGCGATTGAGGGGTCCACGAGATATCTCCATCCTTATACATGCTCATTTGACACATGAACGGCACAAATTTCCAAAACTTTTTTCACTCTTACAAATAATTACTCATTTTTTTTGTTTATTTATTGAAAATCCGCTCTTTATTTCGCGTTTTCGCAGATTCCATTCCGGCAGTTGGCCAATTTGCATTCCGGCAGTTGGCCATTTTTTATTCCGGCAGTTGGCCGATTCCCATTCCGGCAGTTGGCCATTTTTTATTCCGCCAGTTGGCCGGTTCCCATTCCGGCAGTTGGCCATTTTTTATTCCGCCAGTTGCCAAAGGCGAGAGAAGGGCGAGAGAAATCCGTGCGTTCTCTGTCCAAAAGAATTTTATCATTTTTTGATAATCATTTTTTGATAATTCTGACAAAAGTGCTATCTTTGCGTCGGTAAAAGGGATTTCAGCAATAAAAACAGAGACCATGAAACAACTGTTCACCATCCTGCTGCTGTCGGCGACAATGGCTGCGCAGGCACAGCAACAGCAGATATCGTACATCGAGGAGACCAAAAACTGGTATTACGTCTACGACGATCAGGGCAAGAAGATTGGCGGGCTCTCACGCAGCAGCGTGGGAGAGCTCATGGGCTGGGGCTCGGATTTCTTCGTGGCGAAGCGCTACTCCTTCTACTACATCTGCGATGCCAAGGGCAAGACGCTCAAGACGATGAGCGTCCCGAATGTCGGCGAGATTGTCGGTGTGTCGGGCAACACCATCACCAGCCGCAAAGGCAGCTGGATATACATCTGGAGCAAAGAAGGGAAAAAGATCAGCGCACGAAGCGCCCGATGAAAAGGACAGAAAACAAAAAAGCAGGCCCCCGATTTCGGAGGCCTGCCTTATGAAGCAATCCTCCTCTATTTTACGAGTTGTCCGTTGGTATAATATTTTACGCCGTTCTTTACAATCACTATGCGGCCGTTCTCCAAGCGCTTGCCGTCCTTCAACGCCTTATCCCAGGGGATGACAATATCTATGTCCGTAGGTACCGTATAAATGTGGACGAGGCGCACATCGTCGGCAACCAACTGGGCGGGCGCATTGCCGGAGCCGGTCTTCTGGAAGCCGAAGATGAGGTCGAAGGGTGTGGCACTCTCCGTCACCTCGAATTCATAGGATAACGTCTTAGCCCCGTTTGTGGCCTCGCCGATGACGGTGACAACTTCGCCCAGCCTGTAGGCAGAGCGGTTGGTCATGTTGGAGAGATTGCTGTTCCACAGGACGGAGAGACGATACTTGCCCACTGGGAGCATCTTCAACTTGCTGACCGAAAGCGACGTGGCGGCAGTGCCCCAATTCTTGCGCATATAGAGTTTCCCGTCGTTGTCCCCCTGGTGCGTCTGAACGACGGTCCAAGTGTCAGCATCGGCATACGATACATCCCAACCCGTGACGGCGCGAATGTTGTTGCTGTTGTCGCCGTTGAGCTGCTCGCCCTCAGCAGCGCTGAAGTCGAGGTTCGCACCCAGAAAGGCAGAGACGTCAAAATCGGCTGCCTGCGTGGCGGCGTAAGTGGTGAAGGCGGTGTTGAGCGCCGCAATAGCCGTCTCCTGCGTGGCATCCGAGGCCATGTGGCGGTTGGTGCCGTAGCCGCCGGCGATGCCCAGCGCCGTCGTGCCGTCCACCATCGCCTTGTAGCTCAAGAAGAGGCGGAGAGAAGCATCGGTGGCATCCATCTGCGCGACAAGTTCGTCTTTCAGCGTTCCATAATCGCTTGCCTGCGATGCATCATCGAGGGCCGTTGTCACAGCATTGACGGCAGAAAGCAGGTCGGTCCAGGCTTTCGCGCTCATCGTCAGGCGACGATAGTCGGTGCCGTCGGCCAGATTGTAGTCGATCTCAAAGCGCTTAAGGGCCTCCAACATCCGGACACGGTTGTCTTTGACATCCTGTATCTGCTGCAATGCCGTCTGTATGGCATCAAAAATGGCATCAACATTCTCGCCGAGGTTGTCACTGGTGGCTGCTTTTGCATTGTCGATGGCCTGTTGCAGGTCTGCCCTCTGAGATGTGCTGAGTAAATTGGCATCGCTACTTGCCAGAAGCGTCTCTGCTTCTGTGATATAGCGTTCGAGCAAATCTCTGAGTGCAGCATCGGGGTCGCCGTAAAACTGCAGGGAGAAGCGGTCCGCAGCAATCCAGTTGCCGGTACAACCGTCAAGTTTCAAGCCGATCTTCAGGGAACCGTCGGTGACGGTGGCACGCACTTTGTATTGCCCGTAAGCGCCAATCTCTGTCTCCGCCGAGCCGGCGGTAAGGAAGAAGCCTGCAGAGGGAGCATCACCGCTGTTCTGGTTTATGTTGTGACCGTAAACCGAAAGCTCATAAAGTCCGTTAGGCAAGCCTGTAACTTGTTGCGTGAGCGAGGCATTGGGCAGGCCGGCGCTACTCTGCCATTTCTCGACAAACCCTGTACCGACCTTGGAGTTCCAATTATTGTCTTGGTACACTATGCCATTGGAAGTCCATCCCGTAAGGTTACGGAATTCAAATCCCGGATTGGTAATGGCATAAGTAACGTCTGTAGGTGAACTAACTGAGGCGGCATCATTCAGATCGAACAGTTCGAACATGCCTGCAATACACCACGACTGCTTCAGGTCGAAGGTGCCCTCAATGCCAATCTCAATGGTGGTGTTGTCTGCATCAATATCGAATTCAACAACGTTGCGGTACATCTTGGAGTCGAAGCAGTTCGCACCGTCAGCCTGTGAATTGGCATAACCTCCGTTGTCTCCGGCTGTGGGAATGCCGCTGACGCTGCCCAGCGTCTTGATGGCCACCCGCTGACTGCCGGCCTTCAGATAGGCCAGCGATTTATCGGGGTTAGTATTGTATCTGAGCCCTTGGCGGAAGAAAGAGTAGTTCACTAGGCGGTAGCTCCCCTTGGGAAGTGTTATGTTTTGTGTCAGCGAGTAGGAGGTGATGTCCAGGTTGCCCCATCCTGCGTATGCTTCAGAGGCATAACCCACAGTGTTGTTGCCGCGTTGCGGCGCATTGAAGTTGCTTACGGTCCAACCAGCAGTTCCGTTGGCCAATGTGGCGTTGGTGATATAACGGCCGGTGATGTCTCTCTGTGCCAAAACATTACCGGCAAAACCTGTCAGCACGACAGCTGCGAGAATATAATATCTGAGTTTCATCGTCTTCGTCCTTTTTTATGTTTTTGTCAGTAATGCGGATTAAAATTGAGTCTGAATCACCTCTTTCACCCCTTCTCCGCGCTTGAAGAGGACAACGAAGGCGTTGTTGGACTGACTGGGGTTGCCGTTGGCCGCCACGGTGTAGTCGTGCACCATATTGCTCCCGTTCACGGTCGAAGTGTAGATTCTGTCATCAAAGCGGTGGTAGTGACCGGAGAAATGCTGCACCTGACCATTTACTTTTCCTGCAGCTTTCATCATGATGGCAGACAGAGGGTCTTTCTTCAGCGTGTTGGCCGACGTAGCATCATTATAGGCGAGGCCGGAGGTGCCGGAGCCATAGACGGAACTGTTGCTGGACGTCTTGTATTTGCCCACATCATTCTGGTCGAGCCACCAGCGGTTGCAGTCGCTGCCCGCAAGCCACGGATAATGCTGCATCCACACACTGGCCTCATCGGCATGACTCTCAACGAAGGCATTCAGATTGTTGACGATGGGATCGGGGGCGTAATAAGTAGCACTCGAAAGGAGTCCCGGCTTCTTATAAGGCTTCTGGAACCAGTAGTTGTTGGCACAATAGAAACGGACATCCTTAAACTTGAAAGTGAAGTGACTGGGTTCAAAGCCGTAGTTGTTGCCCGATGTGAAATAGGAGATATTCTCGTCGAACACACCGGCATTGTTCCAGTAAGTGTTGTTCGAAGTGATGGCAGATATCGTCTGTGCATCGGCATTGGCTCCGCCCGTACTGCCGTAAGTCACACCGGCATCCCCGTCCTGACCCGTCCAATAGTCGGGTGTGAAGTCGTGGTTGCCCGCTATGAAAATGAAAGGTATGCCGGCAGTTTTTGCCAACTCAGCCGTGCAATTGAGGAATGCGGTGTGCTTTCCGTCGTTGGAATCATTACCCTTGTCCTGGTCCAGGTCGCCGGTGCAAAATACGATGCTCGTCTTGGGCACAAGATTTCTGGCGCCTTCGGTGGTGAAAGACACTTTCTTGGTGCCATCTTTACCCATATTGAGGATGTTGGTCATGATGGCGGTCATCTCCTCTGCGGAAGTGCCGTCGTGACCGCTGCCCTGATTGATGTGACAGTCGGAGAAGAACACGCCGCAAAACCACACGTCCTCCTCAAAAAGAAAGCCATAGGCCCTGTTATTGTAAGTGAACACCTTGAGCTCCCCGTAGTTGATTTTTGTGGTGGTGGGATTGGGCGTCACCTGTGAAGCACTTACGGGGTTGCCGTCCACGCTCACAGCTGTAATCAGTCCGTTGGGGTCGGTGCCGGCAGGCAGAGTCACAGTGGTGAATCCCTTACCGTCGCGTTCGGCAACATCACCATAGTTCAGGCCATCAAGGGTAAACGTCATTTGGGCACTCACGCCTGCGGCTACAATGCCCAGGATAAATGTCATCAGCGTTTTTTTCATAATATTCGGTTATTATTATTTGTCTGACTATCCTATCGTGTCCTCATTGGAACAGATTTCTTGCAAATGTACCTATTATTTTTTTATTTTTTTAAAACCACCTATATTTTTTTACGAAAATCATCATTTTATTATTTTGCATCGTCCTGAAACCAGAGCAGGCCCCCGATTTCGGAGGCCTGCCGCTCTTTTATTGTATCCCTGCACCTTAGAACTGGGCGTTGCCCGGAGTGCGGGGGAAGGGAATCACGTATGGTCTTTAAAGAATAATCAGAAGAGCTCCCGATAGTCCGAGGGGGTGAAGCCGAACATCTTCTTGAAGGAGGATGAGAAATTCCTCGCCGTGACAAAGCCTACACGGGCGGCAACATCACCGACAGGCAGCTGAGTGTCGGCAAGCAGGCGGGCTGCCCGCTTCAGACGCACATTGCGGATGAAGTCGGTCGGAGTGATGCCTAGCATGGTTTGCAGCTTCTTATAAAGCGAAGCACGGCTCATGGCCACATCGCGTGCCAACAGGTCGGCATTGTAGCCTTCGTCATCGAGATGCGCCTCTATGGCCTTCAGTATTTGGGACACCAACTTTTCCTCTTCAGCATTGACGGTAATCTTGTCAGGAGCGATATTGGACGACTCGGCAAAGTGATGCCGGGCTTGATCGCGCAGTTCGAAGAGGCGATTGACACGGGCATCGTTCTCACGCTCCAGCTTGGCCTTCTTTTTCTTCAAGTAGAAATCCACCAGACAGACGACAAAGAGCAGGGCCAACAGGCAACAGGCTGTCTTCATCCACCAGGTGAGCCACCAGGGCGGGCGTATGACGAAAGCCTGCTCTGCAGCAGGCCCCCACACACCGGACGCTGCGGAGGCCTGCACCTCAAAGACATAGCATCCGGGCGGCAGTGCCCTATAGCTGACACTACCCTGCCCGCTGCCGTCGCCACATATGTTCCAGTCACTCTCCAAACCGCGCAGACGGTAACGGTATCGGTCATGTGAGGGAATTGCATAGTTAAGCGTCGAGAATTGGACGGTGAGGTTGTTCTGACTGTAAGACAAGTCCACATCAATCGATGAAACCGGCTCTCCGTTGAGCATCATGCCGGTGATAACCACCGGGAGGGGCTCCTCCTCGCCTATCATCTCATCGGGACGGAAAGATACAGCCAGTCCGCCACCGGCAGCAAAGACGAGCCTTCCGTCATCGGTAAGGCCGGCAGCGCGGTCCATCATCGCAACGGAGGGTATGCCGTCATCTGTCCCGAGGTTGACAACAGTGGGAGTGATGCGCGATACACCACACGACGTACCGGCCCACACATTGCCGTCGGCATCCAGCACAAGGCTGCGAATGCAGTTGTTGGCAAGGCCGGATACCCTCTCACATTTATCTCCAGTCTCTTCACTTTTCACTTGAAACAATCCGTTTTGCGTGCCTATCCACAGCTGCCCCCCGCGATCCTTCAGCATACAGTTATACTTGCTGCTGTAACGCTCTATCTCCCCGGATTGGGGGAACGGGAGAAGAGTGTCCGTTTTCGTATCGAGCAGGAACATGCCGTTTTGCGTATAGACCGCCACCCAAGGATCCTTCAAAGGACAGGCACCCACCATATAGCGGTACTGACTAAGGGCCGGCAACTTGTCGTTGAGCGACACGGAGCGCCGCTCCTCCGGTAAGTAGTAGCTCAACAGACAAAGCGAATCGCAGCGCAACTGGCGTCCGTCAGCCAACGTTATGGCAAACATCGTCCGCCCGCTACGCATGCAAGCGCCGCGAGCAAAAGCAATCAGCGGGTCGTCACCCGTATGTATCTCCGCCTTCGCCCTATACGGCGGGAAATAGATGATGCCGCTGGAACGGGTGCCCATCCACAAGCCGCCTTGACGGTCGGCGGTGACGAGAGTGACATCATGAATGTGAAGAGAATCCATGAGACGATACTGGGCTTCCGTAGGGCGGGGCGTATCGGAAGCATCGGAAAGGAGGGTTTCCCGCAGACGGGCGCTCAGCCTGTTATCCACGTCATCGGCGAACATACGCCGACGAGCATCAAAGCGATAGATCCGGTAAAAATCATGCAACCAAAGAATGGAATCGCCCTCCCATAACTGACCATAGCGGTTGGTGTATCGGGGCAATTGACTGGCCCGGTTCTGGTCGCAAGACACCACGTCGAACGAACGTCCGTTGGAGATACAGAAGACACCTTCGCAGTTGACAAGCATCTGTCCGCCCGGCAACTCCACTATCTGCCGCACCTCACCTGTAGGCAGCCCGTCGGCCACCGTCCAGTGACGCTGACCGCTGACGGCTGATGCCCAAACCGTCAGGCCCCATATCATAAGGAAGACATTCCGTTTCATCGACCGTTTTTTTCGTAAACCAAGGGCAAAGATAGAAATTAATAGCGAAACATGTGTCTAATTTGTCTAAAAAGCATGTTCTAAATATCTAAAAACGACAAAAGACAAACCAGACATACATTATCAGATAAACGTGACAGTGTTTTTTAATAAAAAAGCACGTATTTTGCAGCAAAACAAAATTAATGGACGATGAACCGATTACTGACCATTTTATGCCTGACTTTCTGGATGCAGGGCCCGATGGGGGCACAGGCCGAATACCGAATGGCCGGCCCATACGAGGTGGTGGCGCGCGACGGCGAATTCCGAGACTCAAAGGACGGTAGCGAACGCGACATGAAAGCAGCGTGGGACTTTGCACGTACGGGCCGGTATGACGAAGCGCGGCGCATCATCAACGCCTACGCCGGAAAGCTGCAGCGGCTCGACGGGCACGATGCACCGCTGTGTCTGATTCAGGGATACTGGCTCTGCCGTGCAATGATGAGCCTTCGGAGTGAAGAACGAAGAGTTAAGAGTGAAGAATTGGTCGCCTGGGAGGCAATGCTGCGACGGGCAATGTTGCCGACGGTGAACAGATTCGAGGCAGACAGCCCGTATGCCAACGGCAACTGGGGCGCCATCGTGAACCGCTTTCGCATGGCTTGTGCCCTCGCTATTGACGACTCGGCGATGTATCAGGCCGCCGTCGACTACCACCTGCACGCCAACGACAACGGTTCACTGCCCCACTACGTCGGCGAGACGGGCCAATGTCAGGAGACCGGACGCGATCAGGCCCACACCCAGCTCGGACTCTCTGCACTGTGTGACATCTGCGAGATGGCTTGGGAACAGGGCGACGACCTTTGGGGAGCGCTGGACAACCGACTGATGAAGGGCATTGAATACACGGCTAAATACAATCTGGGCTACGACGTGCCCTTTGAGACCTGGACAGACTGCACAGGGCTATACTGCGACTGGACTGAGCCTGGCGCTATGGGACGCGGTAAACTGCGAGACATCTATGAGCTGCCGTATGACCACTATGCGAAGCGTAAAGGCCAGAAGATGCCTTATACAAAAAAGGTGTTGAAGCTGAGAGAAAAAGCCAGGAAAAGTGGCGGGATATCCAGCAATGCGGAGTCACAGACTTTTCTGGCACCCGGGGTAACGGAAGGCAGGAAACTTCATCAGGTCTTCACCTACCCCGCTCCGATCGGCGCTCCGCAGAAGGCCGACTATGACGTGTTTATTCGGCCGCGAGATCACGAGGAGTGGACGAGGGTTGATACCTATATGGCGAAAGTCAATGCCCTCCAACAGGACGGCACCCACCGCATCAGCGAGATTTCCTACTGCGTCTTCGACTTTACGGGCGATGTGTTTGTGAAGGTCGTCTGCAAGAAAAGGAAATTCAAATCGGCAAGAATCCGTCCGGACTATCGTGGCATCATAGCCAGCGTGCAGAACGATTCGACGGTACAGTTCCAACTGTTCCAGCCGGAGAACGTCAGCGTGGAACCGGACGGGGACATCACCGACAATCTGCTGGTGTTTACCTCAAGGCCACCGGTTAGCAAAGAAGATGCCGAGAGAGCGGCAAAAGAAAAAGGCCACGCCTTTCAATACTATGCACCGGGCATGTACACGGAGGACACTGTCAAGGTTTCATCGAATACGACGTTATATCTCGCCGGAGGCAGTTACTTCACCGGTACGTTCGCCGTCGAAGATGCTGAGAACGTCAGCATCCTGGGGCGCGGCATCGCCCGCCCGCCTCGCGGCTACGAGGGCGCTCATGTCTATCGCTCAAAGAATGTGCTCATTGACGGACTGATTCTGAACACATGCCCCATCGGAGAGTCCAAGGACGTGACACTTCACGACGTGCGCAGCATCTCGCATCCCGGCTGGGGCGACGGCCTGAATGTGTTCGGCGGCTGCGACGGCATCCTCTTCGAACGCGTCTTCTGCCGCAACTCCGACGACTGCACCACGGCCTATGCCACACGCAAGGGTTTCAAGGGTTCGACACGCCATGTGCGGATGCGTAACGCTACGCTTTGGGCCGACGTGGCGCACCCCATCTTCATCGGCATTCACGGCAACCCGGAAGTGGGCGACACCATCGAGCATCTGGTCTATGAAAATATCGACATACTCGGACAGGCAGAACCGCAGGTGGACTATCAGGGCTGCCTGGCCATCAACTGCGGTGACGGCAACCTGGTGCGCCACGTGCTCTTCGACAACATCCGCATCGAACAAATCAGGGACGGCGCTATCGCACAGGTGAAGGCTGGCTACAACCAAAAGTACTGCACCGCTCCGGGACGAGGAGTGGAAGATGTGACTTTCAGGAATGTTCGCTACACCGGCACAAAGCCTAACCTCTCCGTCATCAACGGCTACGATGCGCAACGCACTGTACGCAACGTTCGTTTTGACGGGCTGAAGATCAACGGGCAAACCATTTGGGACGATATGCCGGGCAAACCGCGCTGGCATGCCACTTCCGACTACGTGCCGATGTTTGTAGGTAACCACGTCAGCAATGTCGTTTTCACAAAGTAAAGCATCAAAAAAGCGCAAAAAACAAAACATTATCAAAATAATCTCTTACATTTGCACCCAGAAACACACAAAAACATGAAAACACTTTTCACCATCATCAGTTTCCTCCTCGTCGCACTGGGAGGAGCAAAAGCAGAAGACAAAGGATTCATTCATCCCGGAGGACTGCACACCCAGGAGGACTTCGACCGCGTGAAGGCACAGCTGGCAGCAGGCAACGAGACGGTGAAGCAGGCATACAACGTGCTGAGAACTGCAGCCTACGCGCAGAGCGGCGCAGCGACATATCCCAGCGAAGCAATCGTGAGGGGCGGTTCGGGAGAAAACTATATCAACGCGGCACGAGGTGCTGCGATAGCATACCAGAACGCCTTGCGCTGGAAGATTGAAGGCAACAATGCCTGCGCCAAGCATGCTGTGAATGTGCTGATGCAGTGGGCTCGCACCACGAAATATGTTACGGGAACCTCCGACCAGTGTTTGGCACGCGGTCTCTACGGCTACCAGTTTGCCCAGGCGGCAGAACTAATGCGCGACTACGAAGGTTGGGCTGCGGAGGATTTTGAGATATTCAAACAGTGGATGCTCACAGTGTGGTATCCCGGTGCCATCCAGTTCCTGCGAGTGCGTAACGGGACGTGGGAGAACATCGGCAAATGGTGGCAGGCTCCGGGTCACTACTGGTCGAACTGGGGACTGTGCAACACGCTCTGCGTGGCAATGATCGGCATTCTGTGCGATGACGTGTTCATCTACAATCAGGCAATGTCGTTCTTCAAATACGACCAGTGCGGCACATTCACGGACCCGAGAACGGAAGTGCCCATCAAAAATAGCGGACTCACCGAGTTTCTCGGCAATCTCGTGGTGACGATCGGAGAGAGCGAATTGGAAACCGGAGCCTACGGCAAACTCGGACAGATGAATGAAAGCGGACGCGACACGGGCCACTCGGCAATGGCGCTGGGCCTGGCGGTGGACATGGCCAAGGTGGGATGGAATCAGGGCGACGACCTCTTCGCCTATATGAGCCACCGCCTGGCAGCCGGCATAGAATACGTGGCAGCACAGACGCAGAGCATTGAGAATCTTCCATGGGTGGACTACCACTACGCCTCCAACGGCTACTACTACACCGACTCACGCTCCTGGATAATGACCGGTCCGGCACTCGGTGCTCAGATGAGGCCCTATTGGGGAACGGTGATCGGCATCTATGAGGGCGTGAAAGGCGTGACGATGCCCTACTCTGAAGTGTCGTACCAGAACATGGGGATTGACGAAGGCGGTCAGGGCGGCACCAGCGGCGGCTACGACCATCTGGGATACAGCGTGCTGATGAACACACGCGACGAGCAACTCTGCCCCACCGACAAAGTGCCGACAGAACTCTCGCCGAAGATGGAATACAGCGGTTCGATCACTACAAATCTCATCCCCAGCCTCTCTCAGGAGAGAATACGAGGTATGGTCAACGGGAATACCATCCTGCACAGTGAACTGGGCGGCCTCGTGAACACTTATACCGTAAACAACAAAACATCCGTACCCACAGGACAGACAGTGAAACTGATGCCACAACTGCCGGATGGCGAGACAGACACAGGACTGTGGCAGTGGAACACGGGAGAGGAGACACGCGACATAACGGTGAGCACCGATCATAGCTACATATACCGCGCCACATACACCAATCAAAACGGAGTGAAGAGCCAGATAGCTTTCTCCATCGCTGCACAGGGCGACTGTTCCCCCACCATCGTGACACCCTCGATAACATACAAAGGAGAGATCACAAATAGCAACAGCGTCACCATATTTTACGGGGAATCCGTAACGCTCTCTGTATCCGACACACAAGGCTTCGGCACTTACGCGTGGAGCAACGGCAGGACGGGCACAAGCATCACACTTTCATCAGTTACCGCCACACAGGACATCACATGCACCGTGACCAATCAGGGCGGACGGCAGACCTCCGTGACATTCCACATCGAAGTCATCAGAACAAGGCAGGAAATCACCATAGATGAAAACACACTGACTGACACCGCATCAATCATCGTGAACAAGGGAAGCGATGTGACCTTCACCCTGAATGTGCCCCCCGCGCTGTCGCACGGCACAGCCATTTGGGAAGACGGCTCGGAAGGATTCACCTACCCCATGCCCGCCATCACGGAATCGCAGCGGCACACCCTCACCTACACGCTGGGCGACGATGTACAGGAATACACGTTCGATGTGACCGTGTTGGAACGCGACCGCGCGCTCTCCGGCAACTATGTCATCCGCCACCGCGCCACGGGGCTGCTGCTCACCTCGGGCACAGCGCCCTACTTCACGCAGGGCATCATGGACGGCGACCTCGTGGACGCCTCACAACAATGGGCCGTCACATCAACAGGAAAATACACCGTGCAAAATCAGGACGGCAAATACATCTCACGCACAGGAAAGCTAATCACCTTGTCTACAAGACACTATATTACATTCCTGGCCTCCACACCCTACGCAGCCATCTGCTCCGCGACCAACAAATACTGGCAGCCGTCGGAAACACAAACGTTGCAAGTGGGACCGGAAACAGAGCTTACGGATTTTGCCTTTGAGATCATTCCCGTGGGAGATTATACTACCATACGCGACATAAAAAAAGATGCCACGCCGAAAGAGCGCAGCATCTATGATTTGAGCGGCCGCAAGACGAGAAACGTGCGCAAGGGCAGCATCTACATCATCGACGGCAAGAAACGTATGGACTAGAACTGGGCGTTGCCCGGAGTGCGGGGGAAAGGAATCACGTCGCGGATGTTCTGCATGCCCGTGACAAACAGGATCAGGCGCTCGAAGCCCAGGCCGAAGCCGGCATGAGGGCAGGAGCCGTATTTGCGCGTGTCGAGATACCAGTTGAGATGCGTCATATCCATCTGGCGGCGCTCAATCTCGCCGAGCAGCTTCTCGTAGCTCGCCTCACGCACCGAGCCGCCGATAATCTCGCCGATGGAGGGGAAGAGGACATCGGTGCCCTGCATCGTGGGACCGGGAGCCACAGCACCCTTGTAGCCGACGGAACCGCCGTCGGGCGTCTCCTCGTTCTGCTTCATGTAGAATGACTTAAAGGCGCGCGGATAGTCCGTCATGATGACGGGCTTTTTGAAGTGCTCCTCCACGAGGTAGCGCTCGTGCTCGCTGGCCAGGTCGTCGCCCCACTCGCAGGGGAACTCAAACTTTCGGCCGTTCTTCCGGGCTTCCTGCAGGATGCGAATGCCCTCGGTGTAGGGCAGGCGCACGAAGTCCTCGTTGAGCACACTCTGCAGACGCTCGATGAGTCCCTTGTCCACCATCTTGTTGAGAAACTCGAGGTCGTCCTGACAGTGGTCCAAAGCCCAGCGCACGCAATACTTGATGAAGTCCTCCTCGAGGTCCATCAGCTCCTCCTGGTCGAGGAAGGCCACCTCGGGCTCTATCATCCAGAACTCGGCCAGGTGGCGCGGCGTGTTGCTGTTTTCGGCGCGGAAGGTGGGGCCGAAGGTGTAGATGGCACCCAGCGCCGTAGCGCCCAGTTCGCCCTCCAGCTGTCCGGAAACGGTGAGGGAGGTCTGTTCGCCGAAGAAGTCGTCGTTGTAGATGATCCTGCCCTGCTCGTCCTTCTTGAGGTCGTAGAGGTTTTTGGTGGTCACCTGGAACATGTTGCCGGCACCCTCGCAGTCGCTGGCCGTGATGAGCGGCGTGTGGAAGTAGAAGAAGCCGTGCTCGTGGAAATAGGTGTGGATGGCCATCGCCATGTTGTGGCGGATGCGCAGGATGGCGCCGAAGGTGTTGGTGCGGGGACGCAGGTGGGCCACCGTGCGGAGATATTCCCACGAGGCGCCCTTCTTCTGCAGGGGATAGGTGTTGTCGCAATCGCCGAGAATCTCGATGGAATCGGCCTGTATCTCGCTGGCCTGACCGGCGGCGGGGCTCTCCACGAGGCGGCCCTCCACGCTGATGCAGGCGCCGGTGGTGATGCGCTTCACGATGTCCTCGGGAATCTTGGCCTCATCGCCCACAATCTGTATGTTCTTGATGGTGCTGCCGTCGTTGAGGGCTACGAAGAATATGCCCTTGCTGCCGCGCTTGCTGCGCACCCAGCCCTTTACAACAATCTGCTCACCGTATGATGTGCACTTCAGTGCATCGATTATTTTTGTTCTTTTCATCGTATATTACTTGAATCTTGAATCCTGAATCCTGAATCACTCAAAGGCACCCATGCGGAGCATGTTGACCTCCTTCTCGGTGAGGAAGCGCCAGTCGCCGCGCTTGACGAGCTTCTTGGTGAGGCCGGCGAAATAGACGCGGTCAAGCTTCAGCACCTTGTAGCCCAGATGCTCGAAGATGCGGCGCACGATGCGGTTGCGGCCGGAGTGGATCTCGATGCCCACCTGCTTCTTGTCCGTCTCGCTGGCATACTCCACGGCGTCGGCATGCACCTCGCCGTCTTCCAGCTGGATGCCGTCGGCAATCTGGCGCAAGTCGGCAGCGGTGACGTTGCGGTCGAGATGCACGTGGTAGATCTTCTTCTTGCGATACTGCGGATGCGTCAGCTTGGAGGCCAGCTCGCCGTCGTTGGTCAGCAGCAGCACACCCGTCGTGTTGCGGTCGAGACGACCCACGGGGTAGATGCGCTCGCGGCAGGCGCCCTTCACCAGATCCATCACCGTCTTGCGGTCCTGAGGATCTTCCACGGTGGTGACATAGCCCTTGGGCTTGTTGAGCAGGACATAGACCTTCTTCTCGATGCTGACGGGGTCCTCGTGGAAGCGCACCTCGTCGGTGGGGTTGACCTTGGCGCCGAGCGTGGTGACCACCTCGCCGTTGACCTTCACCACACCGGCGGCGATGAACTCGTCCGCCTCGCGGCGCGAGCAGATGCCGGCATTGGCCAGAAACTTGTTGAGGCGCATCGGCTCATTGGGGTCGTAGTGGGCCTCCTTGTATTCTATCTGCTTCTTGAAGGAATACTTCGCATTGGGGTTGTAGGGCTTGCGCTGCGGACGCTCTCCGTAGGGACGCTGAGGACGGTCACCGTAAGGGCGCTGGGGGCGCTCACCATAAGCGGGACGCTCTCCGTAGGGACGCTGCGGACGCTCACCGTAAGGACGCTGGGAGCGCTCACCGAAGGCGGGACGTTCTCCATAAGGGCGCTGCGGACGCTCTCCATAAGGGCGCTGCGGACGCTCTCCGTAGGGACGCTGGGGACGGTCGCCGTAGGGGCGCTGGGGGTGCTCACCGTAGGCAGGACGCTCTCCATAGGGGCGCTGGGGACGGTCGCCGTAAGGACGCTGCGGGCGGTCGCCGTAAGAGGAACGCTCACCGTAGGGACGCTGAGGTCCGCGGCTCACGGGCTCGTGGCTGACGCCGCTATGCTGAATGCGGGGACGACGGGGGCGCTTGCCTCCCTCCTCGCTGAATGCTTTCTTCCAATCTTCGTTTTCCATAAACTTTTGCTTAAATACCTGTGTAAGTGTGGGGCGTGATGGCGCGCAACTGAGCCTTCACGGCTTCGCTGACGTCCAAACCCTCGATGAATTCTTTAATAGTGGCCTCGTCGATGCCCTTGCCCGTGCGGGTGAGGGCCTTGAGAGCCTCGTAGGGATGGGGATAGGCCTCGCGGCGCAGAATGGTCTGGATGGCCTCGGCGCAGACGGCCCAGCAGTTGTCCAGATCGCGGTTGATGGCCTCCTGGTTGAGCACCAGTTTGCGCAGACCCTTGAGGGTGCTCTGGATGGCGATGACCATGTGGCCCATGGGCACACCGACGTTGCGAAGAACGGTGGAATCGGTCAAATCGCGCTGCAGGCGGCTGATGGGGAGCTTCTGGGCCAGGTGAGCCAGCACGGCGTTGGCCACACCGAGGTTGCCCTCGGAGTTTTCGAAGTCGATGGGGTTCACCTTGTGGGGCATAGCGCTGGAGCCCACCTCACCCTGCTTGATCTTCTGGCGGAAATACTCCATTGAGACATACTGCCAGAAGTCGCGGTCGAGGTCGATGATGATGGTGTTGATGCGCTTCATGGCATCGAAGAGGGCGCCCAAGCAGTCGTAGTTGGAGATCTGCGTGGTGTACTCCTCGCGCTCCAGGCCGAGCTTCTCAGCCACAAAACGGGAGCCGAAGGCGCGCCAGTCGTATTCGGGATAGGCCACGTGGTGGGCGTTGTAGTTGCCGGTGGCGCCGCCGAACTTGGCGGTGACGGGCACGGCCTTGAGCATCTGCAGCTGGCGCTCCAGACGATAGACGAAGACCATCACCTCCTTACCCAAACGCGTGGGGGAGGCGGGCTGTCCGTGGGTCTTGGCCAGCATGGGGATGTCTTTCCACTCCTCAGCAAAGCTGCGCAGCTGGGCGACGAGTTCCTCCATCTGGGGCAGGTAGACCTCGTCCATGGCCTCCTTGATGGAGAGGGGCACGGAAGTGTTGTTGATGTCCTGAGAGGTGAGGCCGAAATGGATGAACTCCTTGTAAGCGTCCAGGCCGCCGATGGCATCGAACTTCTCCTTGATAAAATACTCCACGGCCTTGACGTCGTGGTTGGTGACGGACTCGATCTCCTTGATGCGCGCCGCATCCTGCTCGCTAAAGTCGCGCCAAATGGAGCGCAGACGCTCAGCCTCCACAGGGAAGCCCTTGAGCTGAGGCAGGGGCAACTCGCAGAGTGCAATGAAATACTCTACCTCCACACGCACACGGTAGCGAATGAGGGCAAACTCGGAGAAATAAGATGCAAGGGGTTCTGTCTTGCTGCGATAGCGACCGTCTATGGGCGATATCGCGGTCAAAGGATCTAATAACATATATAATTTTTGAATCGCACGAGCCTCACGGCTCCCTTTTAAGTGTTTTTCGTGGGCAATGAGGGATTCGAACCCCCGACCCTCTGCTTGTAAGGCAGATGCTCTGAACCAGCTGCGCTAATTGCCCAAATGCCGTCCCGAACTTCCGGAAAGCGACGCAAAGGTACGACAATTTCCCGAAACGGCAATATTTTTCGCTTATTTTTTTGAAGAAGCGTAACGTTTTGCCTGCTCGGCAATCAATTCGGCGTCCTCGAAATAGTTGATGCGCATGGCGCGACGCACATCCTCCAGCGTGGCCTGAGCCGCCGCACGGGCGTCTTCGCAGCCCCGGCGCAGGATCTCGTAGACCTCGGGGATGCGCTGCTCCCAATAGGCGCGGCGCTCGCGGATGGGGGCCAGACGGTCGTTGAGGATGTTGAGGAGGAACTTCTTGCAGGTGCCGTCGCCCAGACCGCCGCGGGTATAGTGGGCCTTGAGCTCGTCGAGGTTCTTGTAGTCGGGCAGGAACTTCTCGAAGTCGGCGTCCTCGCAGAAGGCGTCGAGATAGATGAACACCGTGTTGCCCTCCAGATGGCCGGGCTGCTCCACATGGATGTGTTCGGGGTCGGTGAACATGGAGTTGACCTTCGTCTTGAGCTCCTTGGGCGTGTCGGAGAGGTAGATGCAGTTACCCAGCGACTTGGACATCTTGGCCTTGCCGTCGGTGCCCGGCAGGCGCATGCAGGCCTGGGAGTCGGGCAGCATGATGGAGGGCTCGCGCAGGACGTCGCGCCCGTTGCCGTAGATGCCGTTGAAGCGGCGCACAATCTCGTTGGCCTGCTCGAGCATGGGCTTCTGGTCCTCGCCCACGGGGACGGTGGTGGCACGGAAAGCCGTGATGTCGGCCGCCTGGGAGATGGGATAAGTGAAGAAGCCCACGGGGATGCTCTCGCCGGCAAAGCCGCGCATCTGAATCTCTGTCTTCACCGTCGGGTTGCGCTGCAGACGGCTGACGCTGACCAGGTCCATGAAGTAGAAGGAGAGCTCGCAAAGCTCGGGCACCTGGCTCTGGATGAAGAGCGTCACCTTGGCGGGGTCGAGGCCCACGGAGAGATAGTCGAGAGCGACCTCGATGACGTTCTGGCGCACCTTCTCGGGATTATCGATGTTGTCGGTGAGCGCCTGGGCGTCGGCGATGAAGACGTACATCTTCTTGTATTCGCCCTCGTTCTGAAGCTGCACGCGGCGGCGCAGCGAGCCCACGTAATGGCCTATATGCAGACGACCCGTGGGGCGGTCGCCGGTGAGAATGATTCGGTCCTTGAGTTCCATTGGATGATGTGTATCTTTGTTGTTTACGTTTTATTTGAACATCTGCACGATGCTCTGCTCGTCGAGCAAAGCCATGACGGGACGGCCGTCGGGCGTGTAGTTGGGGTTGGACGAAGCGAAAAGTTCAGCCAGGAGGTTGTCCATCTCCTCGCCGCTGAGCACCTGACCCACGGGGATCGCCATGCGCGAAGCCAAAGCCAACACGGTGCGCTCCGTGCGCTCCCGCTCGGGATCGGCACACTCCTCCCCTTCCAGCATCTCGTCCATGAGTTTCTGCAGGTCCACACCGCCAAGGCCTGTAGGCAGGCCGCCGACACTGTAGCTGCCGCCGCCCAGAGGGGTGAGATCGAAGCCCAGACCCGAGAGCGTGGGCAGGAGCGCCTCGAAGAGCGGCTGCTGATGGGGCGTGAACTGCAGCATCTCGGGGAACAGGAGTCCCTGAGAAGGCACCGCAGAACTTTTCATCTGCTCGGAGAGGCGGTCGTAGAGGATGCGGATATGGGCCCGATGCTGATCGACCATCATCAGCCCGTCGGTCGAAGAGAAGAGGATATACTGGCCGCGATACTGGAAATGGTCGGTGGAGAAAGGACGCTCGTCGACGGCGGGGATGTCCTCGAAGGGAATCTCCTGCTGCGCGGGCGAGAAGTCCTGCACGTGGGACTGCGTGAGTCCGGCATAGAGCTCCTGCCAGTCGTCGACGGAAGAGGCCCTCACGGTGTGGGGCACGGACGACGGAGAGGACGACGGCGAAGAAGGCACGGAGGTGAAGCCCTCGCCGAAAGGCTGGCGCGAGAAGACCGGGAGCTCGGGCTGTCCGGCCGACTCGAAGTCGAAGGTGGCGGCGGCACCCGTGCGTCCGAGCGCCTCGCGCACGCCGGCCAGGAGGATCTGCCAGAGGGAGGACTCGTTCTCGAACTTGATCTCCGTTTTCGTCGGCGAGATGTTGACGTCGATGGTGGCGGGATCCACCTCGAAGAAGAGGAAGTAAGGCACCTGCTCACCCTGAGGCACCATGCGGTCGAAAGCCTCAATGACGGCCTTGTGGAAATAGGGATGACGCATGTAGCGCCCGTTGACGAAGAAATACTGCTGCGCCCCCTTCTTGCGCGCCGCATCCGGACGGCCCACATAGCCGCGGACGCGCGCCATGGACGACTCCACCGTGACATCGAAGAGGCTGTCGCCCAGTTTGCGTCCGAAGACGGCGGCGATGCGCCCCTTCTGCGATGAGGGCGGAAGGCTCGCGGAGAGCGTGCCGTTGGCGGTCATGGAGAAGCCCACCGAGGGGTTGACCAGAGCGATGCGCTGGAACTCCTGCATGATGTTGGAGAGCTCCGTCTGATTGCTCTTGAGGAACTTCCTGCGCGCGGGTATATTAAAGAAGAGGTTGCGCACCTCGAAGTTGGCACCCACGGGGCAGGAACACGGCTCCTGGGAGACGAAGCGCGAGCCCTCGATCTCGAGGCGGGTGCCCAGCTCGCTGTCGGCCTGGCGCGTCTGCAGCGACACCTGAGCCACGGCGGCAATCGACGGCAAAGCCTCACCACGGAAGCCCATCGTGCGCAGCGTGAAGAGGTCCTCGGCCCGCTCTATCTTGCTGGTGGCGTGGCGCTCGAAAGCCAAACGGGCGTCGGTCTCGCTCATCCCCTTGCCGTTGTCGATCACCTGAATGGCGGTGCGGCCGGCATCCGTAACGAGGACGTCGACCTGTGTGGCACCGGCGTCCAGAGCATTCTCCATCAGCTCCTTGATGACGGAGGCCGGACGCTGGATCACCTCACCAGCCGCAATTTGGTTGGCAACGCTGTCGGGAAGAAGATGAACGATATCCATCGGCGAAGGATTAGAGATGCACGTGGCCCGTCTGCAGATAGTGCCACAGGAAAATCAGGACGATGATGGCGATGATGGCAATCGGCCAGGTGAGGCGCGAACGGCCGCTGTCGATGTTGCGCTGCGTGCGCGGGATGTACTGCGAGAACTTGCCCTTGAAGTGGTCGGGCTCAATGGAGTGCTCGTCCGTGGGAAGCTCTCCCATCTCACGGCGCACGTCGCGGACGAGGCGGTCGAGTTTGTCGCGACGCTCGTCGGTGTAAATGCTCACCCTGCGAAACTTACGGGGTTGGCGAGTCTGAAACATGCCCATCGTCTTGCAATTTATAGGTTATACTGTCTTGGGGCGCCAGGCTGGAGACCAGCGTGTCACGGGGCGCCTCATCCTTAGGCTTCTTCTTGCGGCGACGGTCGTCCAGGCGCTGGAGCGGGGCCTCACGGCGCACCGTGGGCTTGAGGGAAGTGCCCTCCTTCTTGGGGCGCCACTCCCAGATGTCGTCCTTGTTGCGCGGCCGGATGTAGTCGAACCAGGCGAAGTTATCGAGATAGAGCTTGTCGGCCGGAATCAGGATCAGGGGATAGAGTGTGCCCGTGGCGGCCGGCATCCAGATGTGGTCCACCTTGCGCTCCTCATCGAAATACATCTTGAGCTCGGTGCTCTCCGTGTGGTTCATGCCGATGAGCAGCGAGTCGGAATCGTAGGGATAGTAGTTGAGGTGGACGTTGCGGATGACGTGCGTCAGCCAGATGTCGCCGCCGCGGAAATAAGAGTGCATCTCGTGGCCGTTGATCTGGTTGTATTTGACGGAATCGATGCGCTCGACCGTGAGCGTCTGGCGCAGCACGTAGAGGCTGTCGATGGTGGAATCGTTGAAAAAGGCCTTGATCTCCTCGCCCAGAATCTGCTGGGTGTTCTGCCAGACGATGGGATCCTTGTACATCGTGAGGCAGGAATCCAGGCCGGTGTAGACCATCGAGTCGCAGACGGCCTGATAGTCCGTGCGGTAGGCACGCACGTGGCGGTAGGCGTGGATGTTGCGATAGACGGAATCGGTGCCGTAGTTGTAGGCGAAAACCTTGAAGGTGTCGGCGTGGGCAAAGAGCGAATCGGGGCCTTGGGAGAACTCGATGAGACGCGCCGAATCCGTGGCCATGGCGTAGCCGCTCTTGTCATCGTAGAAGCAGTAGTGGCCCGTCATCATGTTCTTGTTGACATCATCGGTGTAGACGGCATTGCCGAAAGCCTCGCCGACGGAATCGGCCTTGTTCCAGCAGACGCTGTCGCCGACGAGCTTCTTGCCGGCATCGGTGAGGATGCTGCGGTCGAGGGCCGTGAAGTCCTCCGTCTCGGTGTAGTACCAGCCGTTCTCCGTGTAGATGTGGGTCGCACCGCTCTCCACGTTGGAGGGACCCAGCAGATGCGTCACCTTCTTGCGGCTGTCGTAGTGCATCGTGTCGGAGAGAATCGTCGTGCGGGGCTCCGCAGGCGGCAGCGGCGTCACCAGACGCACGTTGTAGTTGAAGACCGAGAGCTTCGTCTCGGGAGAGTATTCGCCCCAGTCGGAGGTCAGCTGGTTGTCGCCGTCCACCAGGCGTCCGCCCTCGAAGAAGTAGCCCAGATTGTAGAGGCGGTCATAGTCGAGCGAATCGGTGTAGAGCACCGTGGAAGTGCCGGGACCGGTGACGTGAGTCAGCACGACATTATAGCGGCAGCGGGCCAGCTGGTCAACGCCGCTGTAGTAGAGCACGTCGCCCGTGAGCGAAAGGGTGTCACCCTGCACCATGCGCACATGGCCGAAAGCGTCGAAGGAGTTGGTGGATTCGTAGAAAAGCGCACTGTCGCAATACATATAGACGCCGTCGTGGAGAAACTTCACGTTGCCCACGAGGAACTGCGCCGTGCGGTGGATGCTCTCGTCGTAGTAGAGCACGTCACTGTGGATGAGGTACACCCTGTCCTTGGACGGCTTGCGGGGCTCGTCCCAACCCTTGCGGTGCTGCTGCACTTCAGCCAACACGCTGAGGGCAAAGAAGAGAGGAAGGAAATACTTTATTTTATCCATCCGGGATATTGGAAGTCACAGTTGCGCCAACCCTCGTTGATGCGCACATAGGTGGACGCCTGCTTCTCACGGATCCAGCGCTGCACCACATCCTCGCTCTTCTTGGCCTCGACTGCCGTCTTCATCACCTGGAAGTCCTCCGTGATGATGGCCCTGTGGGCCGGAATGCGTGCACGCAGCTTGACGATGGCGCACACCTTCATGCCGCGACGGTCGGTCATCGTGAAGGGCTTGGAGATCTCACCCTCCTTCATGCCGTCGACCACGCGGGCCACCTCGCCTGGCAAGTCGCCCATCTCGAAACGGGAGGTCTGAGCGCCGTCCTTGAAGTTGAACATCAGGCCGTGGTTGTTGCGCGTGTCCTTGTCGTCGGAAATCTCCTGAGCGCCGATCTCGAAAGTGAACTTGCCCTCGCGGATGTCGGAAGCGATGGAGTCGAGACGCATCAGAGCTGCGTCGATGGCCTCAAAGCTGACCTCCGGACGGCGCAGGATATGGCGCACCTTCACCTTGTCGCCGCGGCGGTCGATGAGCTGGATGATGTGATAGCCGAAGTCCGACTGCACCACCTTGCTGACCTTCTTGGGATCGGTCAGAGCAAAAGCCACGGCAGCGAAAGCGGGATCCAGGTCGGTGCGGCCCACATAGTCCAACTCGCCGCCGGCACGACGCGTGCCCTCATCCTGAGAGTAGAAACGCGCCAGCGTGGTGAAGCTCGTGCTGCCGTTGTTGATGCGCTCGGCATAGCCGCGCAGCTCCGCCTTCACGCGGTCGATCTCCTCCTGAGGCACCTGCGGACGCACCACGAGAATCTGCACCTCCACCTGAGTGGGGATGTAGGGCACACTGTCTTCGGGCAGGTCCTTATAGTAGCGGCGCACCTCCGCGGGCGTCACCTTCACGTCTTTCGTCAACTCGCGGCGCATCTCACGTGCAATGAGCTGGTCCTTGAACGAATCGAAGAGCTCCTCGCGAATCTGGGCCATCGGCATCCTCATGTACTCCTCCAGCTTCTCGCGGCTGCCGGCCATCATCACCTTCTGCGTGATGTCCTGCTCCACGTATTGGTTCACCTCGGAGTCGCTGACGGTGATGCTGTCGATGGAGGCCTGGTGCATGAAGAGCTTCTGGATGGCCAGCTGCTCGGGGATGGAGCAATAGGGGTTGCCTTTAACCTGAGCGCCGTAGTCGTTGCGGATGCGCTCCACGTCGCTGCGCAGAATCGCTTCATCGCCAACCACCCAAACCACCTCGTCGACCACGCCGACAGGCGACTGTGCACGAGAGGCGAGCGAGAGGCACGCGAGGGACAATATAAGGAATATCCTCAAAGCGTTTTTCATTTGAAAGCTTCTTCATTGATGACCACGGGATAGCGGCGGCGAAGACCCTCAAGATAGGCGTCCATCTTCTCGTTCTGATAGCCGTCGATGACCTGATTGGCCACATCGCCCCACTCTTCCGGGCCCTTCTTGAGCATCTTGCCGAAGACACCGTTGTAAGGGAACTTGGGATTCTCCTTCACCTTGGCGTCCTTCACCTTGAAGGCCAGGGCATCCACAATGCTGTTCTGACCCTTGACGAAGACCCTCTGGTCCATACGCACGGTGACGCTGTCCTTGTTAAACTCGCGACGCACCGTAGCCACCCAATCCTTGTAGGGGGTCTTCTTGAGCAGCTTCTGCACGTCCTTCACCTGCTTCTTGCTCTTGCAGGAGAAAGCGATGCCGCGATAGTGAGGCTTGCCCCACTTGAACTCGGTGCGATGCAGCTTGAAGTAGTTTTCCAGGCCGACCGTATCGCGCTTGGCAGGCTCCCACACCTCACGGCTGCTGATCTCAAAGAGCAGCAGGCCGTCGTGGTATTCCTGCACGAGGAAGGCCAGGCTGCTGTCCTGCTGACACAGGCGGTCGGCCTCGCGGTCCATCACTTCCTGAGCGCTCAGGCCTTCAGCGGCAGCCACGGAGTCGATTTTCTGCTTGCACAGGCGGTCGCGCACGCCACTCTGCTCCAAATAACGACGGATGGGCGCACGCAGGGTGTCGTAAGGCTCCAGAGGTTTGCGGTCAATCATTTTGATGATGTGGTAACCCACGGGGCTCTTGACCGGCGAGCTCACCTGCCCTTTCGCCAAAGCGTAGGCCGCAGCCTCAAACTCGGGCAGAGCCTGACCCGGGCCAATCCAGCCGATGACGCCCTGCTGACGGCCCGTCATCTGGTCGTCGCTGCACGTGGCGGCCAACTGACCGAAGTCCGCACCGGAGCGCACGAGGCCGTAGATGCTGTCCGCACGGGTCTTGGCCTTGGCGGCCAGTTCCGGTCCGTCCTGCTGCATGAGGCGCACGAAGATGTGGGCGGGCATAATCAAGTCTTTACCCTGCAGACCGTCCAACATGCTCTGGTAGTAGTCGCGCGTGGCTTTTTCAATATCAGCCTCGCCCACCAAGAGGGGACGCAGCTGCTTGTCGCGATACTGGCGGAACTCCTTTTGGAAGCTTGAGAGCGTATCCAACTTGGCGTCCATCGCGGCGCGCACCTTGAGCTTGTAGGCCGCATAGAGATCGGCATAGGCCCGGGGCGTCATCTTCTCCACGACGTCGTCGTTGTTGTTCTTGTTGTAGTTGTAGTCGTACTCACTCCTGTAGACCGGCTCGCCGGCAACGGTCATCACCACTTCCTCCTGCGACTGTCCGGGCTGGACAGCGAGTACACACAGGAGAGCGAAAAACAGCTTTTTCATCTTACTGGGGACGCGAATAGTTGGGGGCTTCGGAAGTGATGGTGACATCGTGGGGATGACTCTCCAGCACACCGGCGTTGGTGATACGTACGAACTTGGCGCCGTTGAGCGCCTTGATGGTGGCGGCACCGCAATAGCCCATGCCGCTCCTCAGACCGCCGATGAGCTGGTAGATGACCTCCTGCACCGTGCCCTTGTAAGGCACACGGCCGGCGATACCTTCGGGCACCAGCTTCTTGACGTCCTTAGTCTCGCTCTGGAAGTAGCGGTCCTTGCTGCCGCACTCCATGGCCTCCAACGAGCCCATGCCGCGGTAGCTCTTGAACTTACGGCCGTTGTAGATGATGGTGTCGCCGGGACTCTCCTCGGTGCCGGCTACGAGCGAGCCGATCATCACGCAGTAGCCGCCTGCGGCCAAAGCCTTCACCACGTCGCCCGAATAGCGCAGACCACCGTCGGCAATCAGGGGCACGTCGGTGTCCTTCAGCGCATAAGCCACATCGTATACGGCAGAGAGCTGGGGCACACCCACACCGGCCACGACACGCGTGGTGCAGATGCTACCCGGGCCGATGCCCACCTTGACGCCGTCGGCGCCGGCCTCCACCAGCATTCTGGCTGCCTCGCCGGTGGCCACATTGCCCACCACGATGTCCACATCGGGGAAGTGCTTCTTAGCCTCCCTGAGCTTCTCGATGACCGACTTGGAGTGGCCGTGGGCGGTGTCGATGACGATGGCGTCCACACCGGCTTCCACCAGCGCCTTCATGCGCTCCAAAGTGTCGGCGGTGACACCGACGCCGGCAGCCACGCGCAGACGGCCTTTGGCGTCCTTGCAGGCCATGGGCTTGTCCTTGGCCTTGGTGATGTCCTTATAGGTGATCAGGCCGATGAGATGGTTCTCGTCGTCCACCACGGGAAGCTTCTCAATCTTGTTTTCCTGAAGAATGTCGCTGGCGGAGAAGAGGTCGGTCTTGACGTGCGTGGTGACGAGGTTCTCGCTGGTCATCACTTCGTCGATCAGACGCGACTGGTTCTTCTCGAAACGCAGGTCGCGGTTGGTGACGATACCGACCAGATGGTTTTCGCTGTCCACCACGGGAATGCCGCCGATGTGATACTCCGCCATCATGGCCAGGGCGTCTCTCACGGTGCGGCCGCGCTGGATGGTGACGGGATCGTAGATCATGCCGTTCTCGGCCCTCTTGACGATAGCCACCTGACGCGCCTGCTCCTCGATGCTCATATTCTTGTGGATCACACCGATGCCGCCTTCACGGGCAATGGCGATGGCCATCGTGGACTCCGTCACCGTGTCCATAGCCGCCGTCACGAAGGGAATCTTCAGCTCGATATGACGGGAAAAACGCGTGGTGAGATCCACGTCACGGGGCAACACCTCACTGTAGGCGGGCACCAGGAGGACGTCATCATAGGTGAGACCGTCCATCACAATCTTGTCGTTCAAAAAACTTGCCATAGTCTTTATTTTATTCTGTTGTTCTTGTTTCTCTTTATATCAATTGCCCAACTCCGAGAGGAACTTGATGCGCACCAGACGCACCTCCTCCTCCGAGTAGTCGTCGCCCAGATCCTTCATCGCCGTGGAAAGGCGGTCGGTGACGGACTCCTCCTTGAAGTAGTTGTAGATGTCCTCCACGCTTTCCTCGTCCATCTCTTCGTTGATGAAATAGTCGATGTTGATCTTCGTGCCGCTGTAGACGATGGCCTCAATCTCGTCGAGCAACTCGGACATATCCATGCCGTAGCTCTTCGCCATGTCGTCGAGCGGAATCTTGCGGTCGATCTGCTGGACAATCTGTATCTTGTTCTTGCTCTTGTTGGGCACCGTCTTCACCCGAATCTCAAACGGGCGGTCGATCTCCTCCTCTTCGCAGTAGCGGGCGATGAGTTCGCAGAAGGCTTTACCGTAGCGAGCGGCCTTACCCTGGCCCACTCCCGGCATCTGCCGCAGCTCCTCCTGGGTGATGGGATACATCGTGGCCATAGCCTCCAGCGTGTTGTCCTGGAAGATGACGTAGGGCGGAATGTTCAGCTCCGCAGCCTTCTGGCGACGCAGGCTCTTGAGCATCTTCATGAGGGTGCCGTCCAGCACGGAAGTGCCCGACTGCTCGGCCTCGTAGTCTTCGAAGTCGTTGTTCTCGCTCACGAGGAAAGGCTCCGGATGCTTGAGGAACTCCTTGCCGGCAGGCTGCAGCTTAAGAATGCCGTAGTTCTCCACATCCTTGCGAATGTATTCCGAGAGGATGGCCAGGCGAATGAGCGCCTCCCAGAACTTCTGCGAACGCTCCGAGCCGACGCCGAACAGGGGCAGCGACTCGTGACCGCGGGCCGTCACGCGGTCCGTCTCCCGGCCCATCAGCACGTCGATCAGATAGTCGCCCTTGAAGTCCTCCTTGAGCGCCGTGATGAGCTTCAGCAGGTTCACCAGATCGCCCTGGGCCTGAACCTGATGCTTGGGCTTGCGGCAGTTGTCGCAGGCGCCGCAGTTGTCCTTGTCGTAGGTCTCGCCGAAATAGTGCAGCAGGATGCGCCGGCGGCACAGACTCGTCTCGGCGTAGTCTTTCGTCTCGCTCAGGAGCTGGCGGCCTATCTCCTGCTCGGAGAGGGGCTTGCCTTCCATAAACTTGTCGAGCTTCTTGAGATCCAGCGGGCTGTAGAACGTCACACAGAGACCCTCGCCTCCGTCTCTGCCGGCGCGTCCGGTCTCCTGATAGTAGCCCTCCAAACTCTTGGGGATGTCATAGTGGATGACGTAGCGCACATCGGGCTTGTCGATACCCATGCCGAAGGCGATGGTGGCCACGATGACGTCGATGCGCTCCATGATGAAGTCGTCCTGCGTCTCGGCCCTCTGTGCGCTGTCCATGCCGGCATGATACGCACGCGCATTGATATTGTTCGCACGAAGCACTTCGGCCAGCTCTTCCACCTTACGTCGTGAAAGACAGTAGACAATGCCGCTCTTGCCGGGATGCTGCAGGATGAAACGGATGATGTCCTTCTCCACGTCCTTCGTCTTGGGGCGCACCTCGTAGTAGAGGTTGGGGCGGTTGAAGGAACTCATGAAGTCCTTCGCTGCGGGGATGCCCAGATTCTTCTTGATATCCTGGCGCACCTTGTCCGTCGCCGTCGCCGTGAGGGCAATGACGGGCGCCACACCGATCTGGTTGATCATCGGACGGATGCGGCGGTATTCGGGACGGAAGTCGTGGCCCCATTCCGAGATACAGTGGGCCTCGTCCACGGCATAGAAGGAGATCTTCACCGAAGAGAGGAACTCGGCGTTCTCCGCCTTGTTCAGACTCTCGGGCGCCACATAGAGCAGCTTGGTACGGCCGGCGAGCACATCGTTCTTCACCTCGTCGATCTGTCCGCGACTCTGCGAAGAGTTGAGGAAGTGGGCCACGCTGTCGTCCTCCGTGGCCTGACGGATGGCGTCCACCTGATTCTTCATCAGGGCGATGAGCGGAGAGATCACGATGGCCGTGCCCTCCATCACAAGCGCAGGCAACTGGTAGCACAGACTCTTGCCGCCGCCCGTAGGCATCAGCACAAAAGTGTCGCTGCCGGAGAGCAGGTTGTTGATGATGGCCTCCTGATCGCCTTTGAAGGTGTCAAAGCCGAAGTACTGCCTCAGTGCCTGGTGAAGATTGATGTCCTGTTTCATAGCTGTGTGGCGGTTAGGTGGTGGTTGTTTCGCTGACGTTATGATGCGAGACGCTCGCTGCGGGCGAGACGCTCCATGATGTAGTCTTTAGTGATGCGGATCTGTTTCTTCTCCGAGGACGGCGCGTCGAACTGGGCCTCCTGCATCACGTCCTCCACAATACTGCGCAGGCCGCGTGCACCGAGCTTGAACTCGACGGCTTTGTCCACGATATAGTCCAGAGCGTCCTCCTCGAAAGTCAGCTCGATGTCGTCCATCTTGAAGAGCTTCTTCTGCTGACGGATGAGCGAGTTCTTCGGCTCCGTGAGGATACGTCTGAGGGCCGTGCGGTCGAGGGGATCGAGATGGGTCAGCACGGGCAGACGGCCGATGAGCTCGGGGATGAGTCCGAAACTCTTGAGGTCCTGCGGCTGAATGTACTTCATCATGTCCTTCTGGTCGATGCGCTTGACGTTTTGCACGCTGTTGTAGCCCACCACGTGGGTGTTCAGACGCTGCGCTATCTTGCGTTCAATGCCGTCGAAGGCGCCGCCGCAGATGAAGAGGATGTTGCTCGTGTCGATCTTCACATAGTCCTGGTCGGGATGCTTGCGGCCGCCCTTGGGGGGCACATTGACCGTGCTGCCCTCAAGCAGCTTGAGCATGGCCTGCTGGACACCTTCGCCGCTCACGTCGCGTGTGATGCTGGGGTTGTCGCCTTTGCGGGCCACTTTGTCAATCTCGTCGATGAAGACGATGCCGCGCTCGGCTGCCGCCACATCGTAGTCGGCGGCCTGCAGCAGGCGCGAGAGGATGCTCTCCACGTCCTCGCCCACGTAGCCGGCCTCGGTGAACACCGTGGCGTCCACGATGCAGAAGGGCACGTCGAGCATCTTGGCGATGGTGCGTGCCAGCAGGGTCTTGCCCGTGCCGGTGGAGCCCACCATGATGATGTTGCTCTTCTCCAGCTCCACGCCGTCGTCCTCCACCTTCTGGGTGAGCCGCTTGTAGTGGTTGTATACGGCTACGGCCAGAGTCTTCTTGGCCTCGTCCTGACCGATGACGTACTGGTCCAGATGCTCCTTGATGTCCATCGGCTTGGGCAGGGGGCGTGCGCCCCAGGGCTTGGGCGAGAAGCCCGAAACCGCTTTGTGCTCCTGGATCACGTTCCAGGCCTGCTCCACGCATTCGCTGCAGATGCAGCAGCCGTCAAGCCCCGTGAGCATCAGACTCACGTCTCTGTCGGCGCGTCCGCAGAACCCGCATCTGGCTGTTGATTTCTTCGTCATTTATTCTGTTTCTCCAATATTTGGTCAATCATTCCGTAATCCAACGCCTCCTGCGCCGTCATCCAGTGGTCGCGGTCGCTGTCGGCCCACACTTTGTCGTAGGGCGTGTGCGAGTGGTCGGCGATGATGGTGTAGAGCTCCTGCTTGAGCTTCTGGATCTCGCGGGCCGTGATCTCGATGTCCGAGGCCTGACCTTGGGCGCCGCCCATCGGCTGATGGATCATCACGCGGCTGTGCTTGAGCGCGCTGCGGCGGCCGTCGTTGCCGGCCACCAGCAGGACGGCGGCCATCGAGGCGGCCATACCGGTGCAGATGGTGGCTACGGGCGAATTGATGAACTGCATCGTGTCGTAGATGCCCAGCCCGGCATAGACGCTGCCGCCGGGGCTGTTGATGTAGATGCTGATATCCTTGCCGGGATCGGCGCTGTCCAGATAGAGCAGCTGGGCCTGCAGCGTGTTGGCCGTGTAGTCGTCAATCTCGGTGCCGAGAAAGATGATGCGGTCCATCATCAGGCGGCTGAACACGTCCATCTGCGTCACGTTGAGCTGACGCTCCTCGAGGATGTAGGGGTTCAGATACTGATTCTGCATCGACACCACATCGTGCAGCGCCATGCTGCTGATGCCGGTCCGGTCTTTGGCAAATTTTTCAAAATCCTTGGTCATGCTTCTAACGGCATTTTGGGGTTATGCAATTTTATTTCTCCTCCTGGAAGAGCTTGTTGAACTCCTCCTGGCTCACGCTCTTCTTCTGGAGCTTCACTACCTCCTTGGCCTTGGCGCCGATCTTGCGGTCTTCCGTGCGGCTCACGAGGCCCTCAATCTGGTGCTTGTCCTTGAGCATGCCGGCGGCGTAGTTCTGAATAGCCTCATCGGGCACGTTCATCATGCCGTACTGGGCAAACTGCATGCGGGTGACCTCCTTGGCAGTCTCCATCACGTCGTCCTGCTCCACCTTGATTTCCAGCTGGTCGCAGAGCTGCTCCTTCAACAGGTGCCACTTGAGCTCCTCGATGCTGGGGGCGAAGTTCTTCTCGAAGAAAGCCTCATCCTTGTCGGGGTTGTTGAGCTTCATGATGCGACGGAGCAGAGCTTCGGGGAACTCCACCTTGCCCACTCTGTCGCAAACATATTTGCGCAGATCAATCATGAAACGGAAGTCGCTGTCGATGGCAAACTGGGCCTCGAGGGTCTTGCGCGTCTCGGCGCGGAACTCCTCCTCGCTCTTCACCTTGCCCTCGCCCAGAACCTGGTCGAAGAGCTCCTGGTCGAGCTTGTGGGCCTCGTAGCGGGTGATCTCGGTGATCTGATACTGGAAGTCGCTCTTCATGCCGGCGGCTTCCTCCTTCGTGATCTTCAGCAGGCTGGAGAGCTCCACCTCACTGCCGTTGTAGGCGGTGGAGGGGTTGAACGTCAGCACGTCGCCCACCTTGGCGCCCTCGAACTTCTTCTTCTCGTCGTCGCTCTTGAAGTAGCCGGGCAGCATCACGGCGTCCTTCACCTCGATGCCGCCGGCCTTGGGAGCACCACCTTCGAGCTCGGTCATGACGCCCTTCACCATGTCCTTGTCCTGATAGTCCTGCACCTTGTTGTAGCTGCCGGCGCGCTGGCAGTAGCCTTGGAGCTGCTGGTCAACGAGCTCGTCGCTCACCTTGATCTCGTAGTAGGGCACCTTGTCCTTGTCGCTGATCTTGCCGTCCATCTCGGGAGCCAAAGCGACGTCAAAGACGAAGGTGTATTCCGTGCTGTTCTCGAAGTCGATCTTGGGCTGCTTGTCCTCGTTGGGAAGGGGCTCACCCAGGATATTGATCTTCTGCTCGCGGATGTATTTGTAGAGCTCGGCGCCCAGGAGCTTGTTCACCTCCTCGGCTTTCACTTCGAGTCCGAAACGCTTCTGCACCAGAGACAGGGGCACCTGGCCGGGGCGGAAGCCGGGCAAAGAGGCCTTCTTGCGGAGGTCCTTCAGTCCCTTTTCCACTTTTTCCTTGTAGTCTTCTTCTTTCAGTGTGACGGTCACAAGGCCGTTCACCTTGTCGATGTTTTCAAATTTGATTTCCATTGTCGTTTGTATGATTTTACAATTTTTTATTTTCGTTTTCGTTTTGCTTCTCTTCCGTCCCGGTGCCCGAACGCTCGCGGTCCATCTTCTGGAAGTCCTTCAGGCGGAGCTTGAAGCTGCGCGTGAGGTATTTGTCGAGCACAACGGGATTCACGGCCAGCTCCTCGGGCGTGCCGTGGAAGAGGATCTGGCCCTCGAAGAGCAGATAGGCGCGATCGGTGATGCAGAGCGTCTCTTCCACGTTGTGGTCGGTGATGAGCACGCCGATATTCTTCTGTTTGAGCTTCCACACGATATACTGGATGTCCTCCACGGCGATGGGGTCCACACCGGCGAAAGGCTCGTCGAGCATAATGAAGAGGGGGTCGATGGCCAGGCAGCGGGCAATCTCCGTGCGACGGCGTTCGCCGCCGGAGAGCTGGTCGCCCAGATTCTTGCGCACCTTCTGCAGACGGAATTCGTCGATGAGGCTCTCCAGCTTTTCGCGCTGATACTCACGGGGCTTGCCCGTCATCTCGAGCACGGAGGCGATGTTGTCCTCCACCGACATCTTGCGAAACACCGAAGCCTCCTGCGCCAGATAACCGATACCCTTTCGGGCCCGCTTGTAGACGGGGTCCTTGGTGATTTCCTCGCCGCGCAGGAAGATGTGGCCGCCGTTGGGCACCACGAGACCCGTCGTCATGTAGAACGAGGTCGTCTTGCCGGCACCGTTGGGCCCCAGCAGACCCACAATCTCCCCCTGGTGAACGTTAAACGAAACGTTGTTCACCACAGTACGCTTGCCATAGACCTTTACGAGTCCCTCGCTGCGCAATTCTGCTCTCTCCTGCTCTTTCACGCGTGAAAATTTTGCGCAAATATATGAAAAAATATTCAGAACAGGCCACTTTTGCCAAAAAAAACTACTCTAAGGCGGCCTCTCTTTCATTTTTTTACCTATTTTTGCATCTAAAATACAAACGAAACATGTATATTTTCGATTCCATAGCGACCTTTGGTCGGTATCTCCAGCTGATGTGGCGCGTGCTTGCCCTGCCCGAACGCTGGCGCATGTTCGGCAGGGAATATGTCAAGGAAATGGCCTCCCTCGGCGTCGACAGCCTGGGCATCGTGGTGCTCATTTCCTTCTTCATCGGCGCCGTCATCTGCATCCAAATCAAGCTCAACATCGCCTCTCCCTGGATGCCGGGATGGACGACGGGTTACACCACGCGTGAAATCATGCTGCTGGAGTTCTCCTCCTCCATCATGTGTCTGATACTGGCCGGCAAAGTAGGCTCCAACATCGCCTCCGAAATCGGTACGATGAAGGTGACGCAACAGATTGACGCACTGGAGATTATGGGCGTCAACTCCGCCTCCTTCGTCATCCTGCCCAAGATTGTCGCCCTTGTCACGATGATTCCCTTCCTCGTCATCTTTTCGGCGCTGATGGGCTTCATCGGCGCGTATGCCACCTCGCTTGTGGGCGTCATCAACGTGGACGACGTCACAGCCGGTCTGCAGCACGACTTCAACCAGTGGTATGTGTGGATGTCGCTCATCAAGAGCCTTTTCTTCGCCTTCATCATCAGCAGCGTGTCGGCCTTCTACGGCTACACGGTGGAGGGCGGCAGCTTCGATGTGGGCAAAGCTTCCACCGATGCCGTTGTTTCCTCATCCATTCTCATCCTGTTTTCCGACATCTTCTTGACTTCCATGCTCTCATGATAGAACTCAAACAAATCCGCAAGGCCTTCGACGGCCGCGAAGTGCTGAAGGGCATCGACGCCGTGTTTGAAGACGGCAAGACGAATCTCATCATCGGCCAGTCGGGCTCGGGCAAGACGGTGCTCATCAAGAACGTTGTGGGCCTCTACGTGCCCACTTCGGGCCAGGTGCTCTACGACGGGCGCGACATCAACGCCATGACCAAGAAGGAGAAGGCCCTCATCCACCGCGAGATGGGCATGATCTTCCAGTCGGCGGCGCTCTTCGACTCGATGTCGGTCTTGGAGAACGTGATGTTTCCCCTCGACATGTTCTCCGACATGAACACCGCCGATCGCATCAAGCGCGCCAAATATTGCCTCTCGCGTGTCAATTTGGACGGCGCCGAAAACAAGTTCCCGGGAGAAATCTCCGGCGGCATGCAGAAGCGCGCCGCTATCGCGCGCGCCATCGCGCTCAATCCCAAATACCTCTTCTGCGACGAGCCCAACTCGGGCCTCGACCCCAAGACCTCCATCGTCATCGACCAGCTCATCCACTCCATCACGAAGGAGTACAACATGACCACCGTCGTCAACACGCACGACATGAACTCCGTGATGGGCATCGGAGAGAAAATCATCTATCTGGCCAACGGCGTCAAGGAGTGGGAAGGCACGAAGGACCAGATCATGTCCTCCACCAACGAGAGCCTCAACTCCTTCATCTTCGCCTCCGACCTCTTCCGCAAAGTCAAGGAAGCCAACCGTTAACGCGACTGCCGCCATGGCCGTGAGTCTTCCTCCCGATTTCATCCGCATGATGCAGGAGCAATACGGCAGCGATGCGGCCTGCGCACTCTTTCACGCGCTCCTCGAAACGGAGCCCGAAGTCTCCGTCCGCATCAACCCCCGAAAACGACCGCAAACTCCTGACGGCGAAGACCTTACGCTGCCAACGGAGGAGCTCACGCTGACGCCCGTCCCCTGGTGCCGGGAGGGCTTTTACCTCTCCGGCCGTCCGCCCTTCACGATGGACCCGCTACTGCATGCCGGCGCCTACTACGTGCAGGAGGCTTCGTCGATGTATCTCTCTGAAATCCTGCGGCGCCACTGCGCTGACATTCTGGCCGATACACCGCTTCAGGCCCTCGACCTCTGCGCCGCTCCCGGCGGCAAGAGCACGCTCATGGCCGGCCTCCTGCCCGAAGGCTCCACGCTGCTCTGCAACGAGCCGATGCCCAAACGCGCCCAGGTGCTCTCGGAGAACGTGCAAAAATGGACACGCATGCGCGAGGGCCATTATCCCGTGCGCTGCATCGTGACGCAGCAGATGCCGGCCGATTTTGCCCGTTTCACCGATTGCTTCGACCTCATTCTCACCGATGTGCCCTGTTCGGGCGAAGGCATGTTTCGCAAGGACGAAGAGGCTGTCCGGGGCTGGAGTCCGGAGGCGGTGATGCGCTGCAGCGCACTCCAGCGCGAGATTGTGGAAACCGTCTGGCCCACGTTGCGCGAAGGAGCGCTACTGGTCTATTCCACCTGCACCTTCAACCGCTTCGAGGACGAAGACAACGTGCGCTGGATTTGCGAGCGTTTGGGCGGCACGCTTTTGGAGGAACGCCACTTCCTGCCCGGACGCGATCGCGGCGAAGGTTTTTACGTTGCCGCCGTCAGGAAAGGACTTGAAGCCTCGTCTCAGGAAGTCCGCGAGGGTCAGCCGCTGCCTTCGATGCGCACAATGCGCGTGCTCTATGATTCGGACGAAGCGCCTCTCTGCGGGGAAAACTGCGTGGCACTCACTTACGACGATGCGCTGCACTATCTGCGCGGCGAAGCCCTGAGGCTGGAGGCTCCCCGCGGCCCCGTCATGCTGACTTATGCCGGCCTCCCTCTGGGCGAAGGCAAGAGCGTCGGCTCCCGCATCAACAACCTCTACCCCGCTCCCTGGCGCATCCGCACCACACATCTGAGCCGCTTCTCGCTTTTGTTTAAACTCAACCATAACACACCGTAAACATGCACATCGGTAACAGAATCAAAGAAGTCATGAAAGAACGCAAGATGAGCGTTGTGGCTTTTTCGCGACAACTGGGCTGCTCGCGCACCAACACCTACAAGCTTTTCGAGCACTACAGCATCGACACAATGCAGCTCCTGCGCATTTCCCGCATTCTCAACCACGACTTCTTTGCTGAATATCAACTGGAATTGCATGCGGGGCATCACGCCGAATAGCGCCGGAAGGGCGCTTTGGTGTCCGTTCTGACTACCAACCGTCTCCTCTTGGTTTACATGTCAACCACCAGATTACATATTTAAGTGTTAATGTTTGTAAAATGATGTAATTTTGCGATGTAAAAGCGAAAGCGTTAAACTAATTTAAACATAAAACACTATGAAACGCATCATGCTTTCTTTGGCTTTGCTGGCATCCGCCACAATGCTATGTGCTCAGAAGAGCACCACGAAGTATCAGTTCACGCAGGCCCGCGAGCCTCAGGTGTGGGTAGAACCCGCCATCAAGCCCCTTGTGGCCGAAGTGGAATTGGTACCTAATTGCAGAACGTCGTTCACTTTGGGTCCTGAAGTGCTCACCAACGAATTCGTAGAAGTAGCCCTGCACGGCGAAGTGGAAAACGTGCGCAACTACGGCACTTTCGCCTGGACAAAAGAGGACAAATGCGACATGATTGTGGCTGCCACTTACAACCTCTACTCCAATCCCAACGGCCCCGGTTATATCCTGGAGATGAGAGGTTTCCCCGCAGTCTTCAAGAACTGGCACACGGCCACGCAGGCTGACTATGAGTGGATGAAGATTCCCAACAGCAACTATCTCTTCCTCTACAAAAAAGACAATGTAACACGTGCAAAGTAACAAAAATAACAGAATATTTAAACATTAAAGACTATGAAAAAAATCTTTTTTCTTCTTGCCGCAATGGCAATGACTTTCGGTGCAAAAGCACAGATTGTGGAGTCGAGTGCTAAAACCATCAAAGTTGAGGCTGCTCAGCCCAAGAGTGGCTACAACCGCATCATGTTCAACTATTCTCCCCTCTTCGGTTCTTCCGTTTACGATGGAAAAAGTTCCGATGCAAGTTCCACAATGAACGGTGGTAGCATTTCCTACACACGCGGCATCTCCGTCAGCAAGAAGTTGCCCATGTTCATCGAGACTGGTCTTGGTTGGCAGTTCAACACCGACAAATCCCTTGACCTCATGCGCCTCAACATACCTGTGGCTTTCACTTATCGCTTCGGTTTCGGCCAGAACAAACAGATTAAGATTAGCCCCTTCACCGGTCTGAATTTTGGCATCAATGTCATGACCAGCTTGTCTGACAGTTACTATGGCAGCAAATCAGAAAGGAAGGCTGCTGAAGACAACTACAAGACCTTCCAGATGGGATGGTTGATTGGTGCCAACTTCACTTTCAAGCGTTTCAATATCCAAATTGCTTACACATTTGACTTCATGCCATTGTATAAGCAGGATGCCCAAACTGTCGTCTACAATAGCTACTACGACAGTTATTACGGCTGGACATATGACTATGTCACAATTCCCGAAACAAAAATTAACACCGGTGTACTCACTGTCGGCCTTGGCTGGGAATTCTAAAGCAATTCACCTATAGGTCCTTATAAAAAAGGACACTTTATTTGTTAAGAATGGCAACACCTCTCATCCGTGATGGATGGGAGGTGTTTTATTTGCATTCATCCGCCATTATCGGGGCCTGACGGCTCTGCTTATTGGTTCCGGTCTGCTGTTTTCGGGGTTGAGGACATCGTTTTTGACTCATTCCTGCATTTTTCGGGGAGGTTTTTGCCGTTTCTTTCAACTTTATTCCGTACCTTTGCGACATGCTTCAAAGGTGCTTCATCTATCGGGGATGTATCGGTCATCTATCGGGGATGTATCGGTCATCTATCGGGGATGTATCGGGGATGTATCGGAAAATCCCGACCGATGGCCGATGTCTGAACGGAGGCAGAGCGACTGGAGAGCGGTCTGTGACACAATGAAAACAACAAAATAAATAATAAACCAAACCAAAGACTATGGCACAAATGGTACCTCTATGGCTCAACAACGGTATGCGCGGACGCGCCGACAAGAGCTCCGACACCTACATCCGCGTGAACCGACGCACGGGCAAAGCCTACGCCGTGACGCTGCGCCATCCGCGCACGGGCAAGGACTTCACCGACAAACAGATCACCAACAGCAACCGCTTCGGCGCCCTCTGCAAAGGGGTGCACGCCTGGGTGAAACTCGCCAAGGCCGATGATGCCCCGGCGGAAGACCGGGCCGAGTACCGGAAACTCTGCGCGCTGCTTCGCAACCAGAGCACCTACCCCAGCCTCACCGCCCTCATCATGGCCAAGCGCTACGTCAGCGTCAGCGACAGTCTGGATGCCGTCACCTTCCGCGACGGCGACTACGTCAAGACGCTGAACATTCAGTTCGAGGCACGCCCGCTCAGGCACGATTCTTGACGATTTTGCATCGGAGAACCGGTTTTACCAACATTTTTTTTGAAATAATGTTATAATTTTAAGATTTTTTCATATTTTTGCAACTGAAATCGTTTATCAAATTCACGTGAACCACATTCAGTAAACGAATAGTTATGAAAAAATTCCTTATTCTTTTAGCATTTGCAGCAGCCGCACTCGGCGCACAGGCCAAGTTGGGCTACATGCGCACGACGCTGAGTTACAATCCCATCTCACTTTCGTCGAACGCCAACGGAGGCTTCTACGAGTCCATTCCGAGTACATTGTACGGTGGTTCGTTGAATTTCAACCTCGGCATTAAGATGTACAAAGGTCTCTATCTTGAAACCGGCGCAGGATTTCGCGTCAACGGCGGCAAGGGCGTTTTGATTGACGATATTACCAAGACTACCGACAACTGGGATGATTTCCTCAACAGCTCCATCGTGATGGTGCGCCTCAACGTGCCCGTCAACCTGACCTACCGCTTCGAGTTCGCCAAGATTTTCACACTGACTCCATATGCTGGCTTGAACCTCGGCTTCAATCTCTACGCTTACAACGGAATGAGTTTGTTCGCCCACAGCGGCGACGTCATCACCGATCACAACGGCTGGCAATACACCTATAGCCCCAACCGCTTTCAGATGGGATGGCAAGCCGGTGTGAACTTCAGCGTGATTGGCATCACCGTCGGCATCGGCTATCAGGGCGATTTCACCGCATTTGATCGCAGAGAATATCTGCCCGAATTCCAGCAAAATGCCATTGACACCTATGGTACTGATGAGCCCAAAATCAAGACGGGCAACCTGGTGGTTACCTTGGGCTTCGGCTTCTGAATGCACGGGAAACACGCCACAGACCTCTTAACAGATAAAGAATTAACGCTATGAAAAAAATGCTTTTACTGACGGTCGCCATCGTGACAGCCGTCGCAACGGCAAGCGCCAAGAGCAACATACTTGCCGGCGAAGACTACAACCGCGTGGAAGTCGGCTACGCACCCATGTTCATGAGCGACATGTTCTACTGGGGCAATCCCTGGTCCACAGCGCATGGCGTCACGGGCGGATACACACGCGGCATTCATCTGAGCAAGAAGAGGCCCATGTATATCGAAGTGAGCGGCATGGTGCAGTACAACCACAGGTACAAAAGCAGCATCGACTGCTCTCTGGATCTGTTGCGCCTGAACATCCCCGTGTCGTTCACGTGGCGCTTCACCCTCGGCAGCAGGAAGCTGTTTACGATTGCGCCGTATATCGGCCTGAACTTCGGCATCAACATGCTCTACAACATGAACGGCGAAAATCAGTTCGGAGACAACAACGACATCTACTCTGCGAACCGATTCCAGCTCGGCATGGTGGAGGGCCTCAACCTCACCTACAAGAGATGGAACGCCGGCATCGGCTACGTCCTGGACTTCATGCCCCTGGACAAGTCGGACCTCTACAATGCATCCAACACAGGAGGAACGCTGGTCGTCAGAGCCGGCTACGAATTCTGAAGAGCGTTGATTGCTTAAACTTTAAAGAACACCCGAATCGGACATTCGGGTGTTTCTTTTTCTGCCACAAGCTTGCCCGTATCCGTGAAGCCGGCCTTCTGCATCACACGCAGAGAAGCCTCGTTGTCGGCATAACAATTGCAAAACAGGACCGCAAAACCCTCCTCGCGCAGCAGCTTCTCGCTGACGCGCCTCAACGCCTCAGTGGCCAGTCCGCGACGGCGATACGCCTCATCCACACGATACGACAACTCGGCCATGCGACCGTCGCATTCGGAAGAAGGTGACGACTCGAAAGCCGTCACCTCCCCTACCTGTATGCCGTCGCACTCAATCGGAAACGACAAACTTCTTCCCATCGCGGATATAGATGCCAGGCTTGTCGGCCGACACACGGCGTCCGGACATATCATACGTAGCGCCCTCCGCGCCTGAAACGCCATTCTCTCCACGCACAAGATTCACCTTCGTCGGCGTGTAGACAAAACGGAAGTTGTCGAAACCGCCGAACTTCTCGTTGCCGTTCGACGTGTGATTGTTCTCCAGACCGATGCGCACGGTCTTTTCGCCGTCGGTCTCGAACGAGAGAGAAGCCGTCTGCCAATACGTCTGGTTGGAAGGCGGAGTGGCCGTGATGCGAGCGGCATCACCCACTTTGGCGTAGATGATGACATCACCGCCGCTGCCGCTGCGCCAAACGTCGGCCGTCATCGTATATTTCCCCTCCGGCAGCTTCACGTCCTGATAGAGTCCGATGACGGAAGTGCCCCAGTTCTGGCGAATCCAGTAACTTTTGTTACCGCAACGGACGGCGTCCGCTTTGGCGGCGAAAAAATTGCTGTAATACAAATCGCCCGAAGCCAGCGCCGTGATATCATTCTCATTGCCGTTGGCATAGCTCACCTTCCAACCCTTGGGGATGTAGATGGCGCGGTCGCTGCTGACGCCGCTGCCGGCCATCACACTGTGGGTGTCCTCAAAGTCGGGATTGACAAGACTCGTGGGATAGTCCTCTTCTTCATAAGGAATGTCCTGCAACTGGCAGATTTCCTTGCGCGAGAGTTTCAGGTCGTAGAGCCTGAGGTCCTTGATGATGCCGCAAAAGTCCTGGTTATCGTTCGCTACATAGGTGTCCCACCATTGGGTGCGTCCGATGTAGTTTCGCGTGTCTTTGGCCAGAAGATACAGCATATAGGGCTCATTCAGATTGGCGCCTCCGGACACATTCTCCTCGCCGTCGATATAGATGCACGTGGTGTGTGTGTCGGCGTCATAGGAAACGGCAAGCTTGGTCTCCGTGTTGGCCTTCAACTGCGTCGTCGCATTCACCATCGTGGTCGTGCCGCCGTTGTATTTGATGCCGGCAGAGAGAGGATTGGCCCTCAGAAACAGGCTGTTGCCCGAGGCCGAGCCGAAGTCGTAGATGCGGGGCATTCCCGTGAGGCGATTGGCCTTCACGGTGACGAGAAAGGTGAAAGAACGTAATCCGTCGAGCAATCCCTCTTCTGCCAGACCGTATTTGTTGGTGGAGAAACCGGTCGCTGTGTTTGCGGTGAGATCGAGCGTTTCCGTCTGTACATAGCGCAGGTTTTTGGCGATGTCGCGGACTGGCACTCTCACGTCGAACACGCGCTCCCTGTCGCCCACAGTGGCCGTGAGTCTCACCTCGGTGTCGCTCTTCTTCGGCCTCAGTATGCCGGAAGTGCTGATGACGCTTTCATCGGACGAGGTCCATTGCACGTTCTGTCCGAACGAAACCGCGGGCAGCACGAGATCGGTGCGTGCCTCCTCCGGAATCTGAAGCGCCTCAAGGGCGGTGCCTTCCATGGATTCAGCGACCAGACGCAGCACCTCCAGAGGGCTGGCAGCCTTGCTGTATGTATCGGCTGCGATGCACTTGTGGTTGAAACCTTCGCCGCGAACAAGCAGATTGTCGAAGTCGAGCCCTTCAATATCAACTACCTGATCTACAAGGCCGTTGCGGTAAAGGGTGAGCTTCTGCCCATCGTAAGTCATGGTCAGCACCCATGCAGGAATCTTGGTGGGATGGTTGTCACCGCTGGTGCCGCTGCTCTGTGTTGCCCAATCATCGCTGGTGAGCAGACGGTTCTGGCTCCGATACGTTGTACCGTTGACCGTCAGCACCGGATAAGACGAACTGCCGTCGAGAGCATAACTGAAGTTGCCGTCGTCGGATTTCACAATGACGCCCTCATATTGTGCCGTATTCATAGCAATGGCCATATTGAGCGTGCGGTCTGCCTTCAGGCAGGTGCAGTCGACCAGATAAGGCGAGAGGTCGGAAACGCTTTCCTCCCAATTGTGATTGCTGTAGACGGCCGTAGGATAGCCCAAGGGGTAACCCTGCTTCACGATCCAATAGTAGTAGTCGCCCTGCATCCACACCAGTCTCAGAGGACTGTTTTTCGAGCCGGGAATGACATACGGACGGGCATTGTTCTTCGGTGAATTCTGAGTGATTTGCTGCGAGCCGGACACAGTGCCCTCGTCATTGACGGTGTATTTCCAGATCTCATACACGCCGTCTTTGTTATACTGACCGTCAGTCGTCGGGATGCTGAGATATAGGTCGTTGATGTTGTCGGGATCCAAGGCCATGCCGCCGCTGTAACACATCTCCGTGGAGTTCCAGTTCTGGTGGAATGCGTGACCGCCGTATTGCACCCAGGTGTTTTTCCACGAAGAGCCGTTCCATCGGGCGTACCAATAGACGTGTGAAGTCTTGGCACCGTCGATATGGGGATAAGCCACAACGGGATACTCGTTGGCATCGAGGGCAATCTGCCACACCCAATTGCGGATGTTGGCCGACTTGTCCACAATAGTGGCGGGATACTTGCTGGCATACGAGTCCGTCTTGCTGACATTGAACACCCCGCTGCTGATCACGCTCAATTGCGTGCCGTTGAGGTCGCGCAGGATGGGGCCGTTGCCGTGATTGATGTCAATCACGTTGAAGTAGAGCCAGTTGGGCATCTCGTTGTCCGGATGACCGGTCGTGTAGGAGACATAAATCTTATCCTTGCCGTTGCTCTGATATTTGGCGTAAGGACGCGCGCCGGTGGACTGCACGATCTGCTTCGGGCCGAAATCGAACGAGCAGTTGTCGTTGGCGTCGGGCATCGTGAGACGCGCGATGGTGGGATGCCAGTTGATACCGCGCCAGCAGAGGTAGATGTGTTCGGGATCGTCGCTCAGGATAAAGGGCGAAGGATAGGTCGTGTTGTTGGCCGTAGCCAGATACTTCTCGTCACCCAATTGGCTGATGTCACCGGGCTTTTTCGATATACGGTACCAAATCTTGGGCTCGTCCGTGTGGCGCGTGTAGAAAATCATCACACGCTCGTCGGGCAAGACGATGAAGGTGGGGTTGTTGTGATCGTCGGGCTGGAAACACGAGCGCACAAGAACGTCCGTCTTGCGCTGCTTTAGCCAGTCGTACTGCGTCGCCTTGACATTGCCGTGCACATCAATATAACCGATGTAGGTCATCTTGACGGTGCCAGCGGCGTTCTCATAGTGCGTCGCACGAGGATCGGCAAACCAGCACCAGGCTCCCTCGGAAGCCACCAGATTTGAAGCCTCAGCCTTAAGACTGAAGCCGAAAATACTACACGCTAACGACGCCTTTAATAGCAGGCCAAGGGTCATAACCCTCCAGTTGGAAATCTTCATATTTAAAGTCAAAAATGTTTTTCACGTCGGGATTAAGGATCATGCGGGGAAGAGGACGGGGGGCACGCGAGAGTTGCTCGCGAATCTGGTCCATGTGGTTGAGATAGATGTGCGTGTCGCCCGCCGTGTGGATGAAATCACCGGGCTCCAGGCCGCACACCTGCGCCATCATCATGCAGAGCAATGCATAAGAGGCAATGTTGAACGGCACGCCGAGGAAAGTGTCGGCCGAACGCTGGTACAACTGCAACGAGAGTTTGCCGTTGGCCACATAAAACTGGAAAAAGGCATGACACGGCGGCAGATTCATGTTGGGCAGATCCGCCACATTCCAGGCGCTCACGATGATGCGACGGCAGTTGGGGTCACGCTTGATGGTGTCGACGGCATTTTGAATCTGGTCGATGAAACCACCGTTGTAATCGGGCCATGAGCGCCACTGATAGCCGTAGATGTGACCGAGATCGCCCGTTTCGGGATCGGCCCATTCGTTCCAAATGCGCACACCCCGCTCCTGCAACCAATGCGCATTGGTGTCGCCGCGAAGAAACCACAACAGCTCATAGATGATGCTCTTCAGGTGAACCTTCTTCGTCGTGAGAAGAGGGAAGCCGTCCTGAAGATTGAAGCGCATCTGATGTCCGAATATGCTGACGGTGCCGGTGCCGGTGCGATCGCTCTTCTCTACGCCCTCGTCCAATATACGTTGCAACAAGTCAAGATATTGCTTCATAATCTGAAAATTTAAAGTCGTACTGATGACGCTCGTCCTTCGTGTGAGGCTCCTCCTTCACTAGACGGAATCGGTCGCGATAAGCCGGGAAAAAGGCGTCAGCCTCCTTCGGCGCATCTGCCACCTCGGTCAGATACAGCCTTTGAGCCTGAGGCAATGCTGCACGGTAGAGGCTCTCTCCACCGATGACAAACACATCTTCATCCACCGCACACGACGCAAGCGCTTCCTCCAAAGAATGAAACACATCACATCCGGGAAAACTGTTTTCAGAGCCAGTCTGCCTTGTCAGCACCACATTGCGTCGATTGGGAAGAGCGCCCTTGGGCAGACTCTCGAAGGTCTTGCGGCCCATGATGATGGTGTGGCCCGTCGTGAGCGCCTTGAAACGCTTCAAATCGTCCGGGAGCCAATAGATGAGCTTGTTATGAAAGCCGATGGCCAAATTCTCTGCCACCGCAGCTATAAGGTTCAGTGTCATGGCTGCAAATATACGATTTTTTTATCTTTTATCCCCCATCTGTACGACATCGGGATAGGTTATTTACGAAAATTTGGCATCGGTGTGCATCCTGCGCATGGTAGCAACATCTTCTGTAGGGCAAATCATAAGAAATTCGCCCTCTTCTGCAACGACATAGCCCTTCAGCCCCTTCACCACAGCCTGTCGTCCTTTTGGGAGACGGATTACGGTGTCTTCACAGTCGTAAAGATGCCCCTGAGTGTCCAGGAGAACATTGCCCTTTTCGTCGCCCGCCACATAGTCGTGGAGCGAAGACCAGGTGCCCAAGTCAGCCCATCCGAATCGGCCTTCCAACACAAACACTTTTTCCGCATGATCTAGAAAGTCAGCATCGAGCGAAAGATTGGGCAGCACCTCGAAAAACTCCGGCACAAGTTGCCCGGTGTCCGATGCTGCAGCCTCCATCATTCGTGGAATTTCCAACTGATATTCAGGAATGTTCTTATACAGCAAGTCCAACATGGAGCGCACCGGAAAAATGTGAATGCCCACATTCCACAGGAAGTCCTCCTCATTCATGAAGAGCTCTGCAAAATCCTTCTGGGGCTTTTCCGTAAAAGTCTTCAGACAGGTGATACGGTCCACGTCGGTAGCCTCGCCCTTTTGAATATAGCCATAGGCCGTGTCGGGCCGGGTCGGACGTATGCCCATCACCAGCATCGCATGCTCACGGGAGGCAAAATCGAGGCCCTTGAGAATATCTTCTGCATATGCCGTCTCGTCGAAAATCAGATGATCGGAAGGCGTTACAAAGAGGCAGGCATCCTCCTCCATTCGTGAAACGAACACCGAAGCCCAGGCCACCGCTGCCAAGGTGCCGCGTCTGACCGGCTCTTCCAAAATGTGAAGGTCGTCCATCTCGGGAAGCTGCTCGTGCACCAACGACAGATATTGCACGTTGGTGGACACGAAAATACGGTCCTGCGGCATGAAGCGCGACATACGGTCGTAGGTTTGCTGCAGCAGAGTGCGCCCGTTGCCGAAAAGGTCCAAAAACTGTTTGGGCTTTGCACTTCGGGACACGGGCCACAAACGCTCGCCGTTTCCTCCGGCCAGAATGAGACAATAGTTATTCATATCTTGCTGCATTTAATTAACACATGTGAACGGTCCGCCATGGTGGCGGCAAACAGATAAACGTCCCCACCCTCCTCAAGACGCAACTTCTTTCGAAGCTGCGCCACCGACATCGGGAAACCCCGCACCGTGAGATTGGCCTGATGCAGCCCATCCGTTATCTCCTTCAATTCCTTCTTGGAAAAACCGAAAGCCCGCTCCACTTTGAAGCCGCGTCCGGGAAAATCCGGCAACAATTCATCAGAAGTAAACAGATGGGACTGAGGGGAAAGTTTCTCTCCCGGCAGAGCGTCCTGCAACCCGGCTTTCAGGACGGCGGCAGACGGCTCATATAGATAACGGGACAACTGTCGGGCATAGGCCTTTTTGCTCTCGGAGTCCGCCTGTGGATGGAAGTCGCTGACACCCGCTCTGGAGATGTTGACGGCGTGGACTCCGGAGGCATGGGACAGAAGCAGGAGCTCCTTGCACTCCCCCTCAACGGCAACGGCATACACGGCCCATTCACCCGACAACTCCCGCAAAGCGGCCGTAGCATCCAGCATAGGTGAGAGTTTCAACATCACCCGCACACCGCGCGCCAACAGTTCTGGCACTAAGGCGGTCACATCCGGAGTGCAATCCTTCAGACCCACCATTTTACGGTTGTGACTGTCGCGCCGGGCGGGGTCGATAAAGCAACACATGCCACGCCCCTCATCAGGGATTTGCGACATAAGGAGTTGCTCCGCCTGCCCCACCACGCAAGTCGCATGCGACAGGCCCAACAGAGAAAAATTATGCTGCGCCAAACGGCAAAGCTCTGCATTCTGCTCTATATACACCGCTTTTTGAAAAAGCGGAGCCATAAAGGCAAAGTCCACGCCGAATCCACCGGTGGCATCCACCAAAAGCGCCCGCTCTTCCGACGGGACATCCTGAAGGAGTGAAGCTTTGTAGCGGGCCGTCTGCTCGGACGAGCACTGCTCCATCGACAGGCGGACAGGCCACTGCAGGCCTTCCGTTTCAGCCCATGAAGGGATCTTTTTACGTGCAAGTGCAAGGCCTTCAATCTGCTGAAGTTCCCATTTGGACGCACCTTGCAACGCCTTTTGAAAGATTTCTTCGTTCATTTCTGCCTACAAATGTAAGAAGAAACTTTCAAAAAAACAAATCTGAGCAACGAAAAAGTTGCTTTTTTATTTTTCTTTAACGATGGAAATCAACGCCCACTTTGCCGAAAATGGTGTCAGCCGCCCCGGCATTGGACTCGATATAGCGACGTCCCACCGCACCGCGACGAAGTCTGTACTTATCTTCCGTTACAAGCCGGTCGACCGAAGCATTGAACACAGCCTGATCCGTAATCTCAAAGCATCCGCCCAATTTCAAAAGATCCTGAGCCTCACGGAAGCCCTGGTTGTTGGGCCCGATGAGGACGGGGACGCCGTAGACTGCAGCCTCCGGTACGTTGTGAATGCCCACGCCGAATCCGCCGCCCACATAAGCGATGTCCGCATAGCGATAGATACTGGAGAGCAAACCGAAGCAGTTGATGATCAGGCAATCCGCATCCTTGACGTCTGCATTGCCATTCTGAACTTCCGTATAGCGGAGAGAAGAGCGATGCAACTTGTTCTCTATCTGGCGGAGATGCTCTTCGTCTATGACGTGAGGAGCCAAAATGAGCTTCAAGTCCGGATGGTTGTTGAAATAAGGGATTATCAAGTCTTCATCCGGTCCCCAACTGCTGCCGGCGACGAAGGTCATATTCTTACCTCTGAATTGCTCAATCAAGGGCAAGTCTTTTGCCTGCTTACGAATATCCAGAACACGGTCGAAACGGGTGTCGCCCACGATGGTCACGTTGTTGATGATGTCCACTGAGCGCAAGAGATCTGCCGACTGTTGATCCTGTACGAAGAAATGCGTGATGCGACGCCTCAGCGTGGACGCATAGCTCTTCCCATACCAGCGGAAAAAGATTTTCTCCGGACGAAATATACTGCTGATGCTGTAAACGGGGATTCCTTCGTGGTCGCAACCGACAAGGAAATTGCACCAAAATTCATACTTAATCAGGAACAACGCTACCGGATGAATCAAACTGAAGAAGCTCAAGACGTTACCCGGAGTGTCAAACGGCAGATAGCACACGATGTCCGCTCCGTCGTAGTTCTTGCGCACCTCGTAGCCGGAGGGCGAGAAAAACGTCAGCAATATCTTGTATTGGGGATATTCCCTGCGATAACGCTCGATAAGCGGTCTTCCCTGCTCAAACTCACCCAATGAAGCGGCATGAAACCAGATGTATTGCGCTTTGGGGTCCACTTCCTCCTTGAGCCGCCTGAACGTGGAGAGATGACCCTTGACCATCAGGCGTGCCTTCCTGTTGAAGATCGAAGCGACCAACACGCCAAGCATGTAGGCATAAATGCCGAAATTATAGAGTATTGTGGTCAGCATAGTGTGTCAATGGCGTATTGCATACGACGAAGCGTCTCTTCTTTGCCGAGGAAAGCGGCCAACTCATACATATCCGGCCCCTGACCCTTGCCGACAAGGCACACGCGCCACGCATTCCAGGGTTTGATTCCCTGCTGCTCCACCCAGGCATCCACGACCGGCTTCATTCCGTCCACGGTGAAATCGTCGACAGACGCCAAAACCTCTGCCATCCGCCTCATCTCGTCGGCAGAAGATTCCGTCCAACTCTTGCGTACAAACTTATCCTCACGGTCAAACGAAACGGGAGCACGGAAGAAGAACTCCGTCAGCGGCCACAAGTCGGACACGAAAGAAATATTTCTCTTCTTCTTGTTGTTCTCTCCGTCCACATATTCGATCACTTTGGACTTCATCATGCGCACCACCTCAGACTCCTGACGGGCGGTGGCAGAGACACCCTGCTCCTTGAGCAACTTGTCAAAAGCAGGCACCCACTCTTCGTCGCTGCGGCGGATTAAATACTGATGGTTGAACCACGCAGCCTTCACATAATCGAATTTGGCTCCGTTCTTGCTGCACTTGGAAAGGTCGAAGAGCTGAACCATCTCGTCCAAACTCATCAACTCGTCATGCCCTTCACCGGGATTCCATCCCAAAAGCGCCAGAAAATTCACCACGGCCTCCGGTAAATAACCCTTTTCGCGATATCCACTGGACACCTCCCCGCTCACGGGGTCGTGCCATTCGAGAGGGAACACGGGAAAGCCCAACTTGTCGCCGTCGCGCTTCGAAAGCTTACCGTTGCCCACAGGCTTGAGCAACAAGGGCAAATGGGCGAAACGTGGCTGAGTGTCCGCCCATCCGAACGCGCGATAGAGCAACACATGAAGCGGTGCACTCGGAAGCCACTCTTCTCCCCTGATGACATGGGTCACTTCCATCAGATGATCGTCCACGATGTTGGCCAAATGATAGGTTGGCAGGTCGTCTGCAGACTTATACAGCACCTTGTCGTCGATAATGCTGGAGTTAATGGTCACGTCGCCACGGATGATGTCGTCCACATGCACATCCTCGCCGGGTGTCACCTTAAAACGCACAACATACTGAGCTCCGGAAGCCAAGAGGGCATCCACCTCCTCCTTGCTCATGGACAGGGAGTTACGCATGGACATACGCGTGGAGGCATCATATTGGAAATTCTCAATTTCAGCGCGTTTTGCATTGAGCTCCTCCGGAGTATCGAAGGCCAAATAGGCATGCCCTCCGTCCAGCAACTGCTTCACGTAGCGCCGGTAAATATCACGACGCTCGGACTGACGATAGGGGCCCTTGTCACCGCCGAAACTTACGCCTTCATTAAATTTGATGCCCAACCATTTGAACGATTCGATAATGTATTCCTCTGCACCGGGAACAAAACGCCCCGAGTCAGTGTCTTCAATGCGGAAAATCAAATCGCCGCCGTGCTGACGGGCAAAAAGGTAATTGTACAATGCAGTACGAACACCTCCGATATGTAACGGCCCTGTCGGGCTGGGCGCAAAACGCACACGAACTCTTCTTTCCATACAATATTGTCTATTTCGCGGACAAAGATACTAAAAAAAGGCGAGAAACCGACCACATGCCCAGCAATAAAGACACAATACACGATGTTTTTACTTCCATTTTCGCTTCATGTCGATTCTTTGTCATATTTTTGCGCAGGAAACCTTATAAAATTACTATGGGACGATACAACCACAAGCACAAATGGGAATGGAAGGATTACTTTTACAGAGTTGCCGGCGTCATACTGACCACTGCCATTCTCGTCGCCTTAATGCCGAGAGAGCGGTTTGTCAGCTACGACTTCCACCTCGGTGAGCCCTGGGAAGGCGAAGCCCTCATCGCAAAAGACTCGTTCCCCATCCTCAAGAGCGCAGAACAGCTGACTGCCGAGCGCGACAGTCTGATGCACCTTATCGAACCCTATTTTCAGAACAACACAGAGGTTGCCGATTCACAGATTGCCGCCTTCCACAAAGCGTTTGACAGCGAATGCCAGGATATCAATGCCCCGGGCCTGAAAACCTATCTGACCAAGCAACTGGAGGATGTCTATGCCCACGGCATCGTACCCGTCAACGAATTCGAGCGGATGCAACAGGAAGGTACCCGCTACCTGCGCATCTTCGAAGGCCAGATGGCCGTCGTACGTTCGGTCAAAGATGTTTTCTCATCCAAGACAGCTTACGAACATCTGATGGCAACCTCCGACGGCAACCCTTATCCCGCAAGCCTCATCTCACGCTGCTCCATGAGCCGCTTCATCCATCCTAATCTTGCGTTGGACGAGAACAAGAGCGAGCAACAGAAGCAGGAAGTGCTCTCCATGCTCGTGCCCTACATGGGTCAGGTGATGGCCGGCCAAAAAATCATTGACAAAGGCGACATCGTTGACCAATATACCTTTGCCGTGCTGACCTCTCTGGAACACCACGAGAAGGAGCGCTCTCTCACGATGGAAGAGCGCTTGTTCCGCATTGCCGGACACGTTTTCTATGTCTTGGGCTGGACCATCATGCTTCTGGTTTTCTTCCTGGAGTTCCGCAGCGACTATCTGGAAAAGTGGCGCTACGCCAACCTGATATGCCTGATGTATGTCGCCTTCCCCCTTACAGCCTACGCATTGGTTTCCTACACCAACCTGTCGGCCTACCTCATTCCGTTCGCTACCGTGCCGATTTTCGTACGCATATTCATGGATTCCCGAACGGCATTCATCACGCACCTGGTCGTTGTCTGCGTGACTTGCCCCATCGTGCCGGAACCTGTCATCTTTGTCATGACGGAAGCCGTAGCCGGACTTGTTGCCATCTACTCACTCCGGGATCTCACCCAGCGCAGCGAGCTGTTCAGAGCCATGTTGCTCGTGCTGATTGCCTCTTTGGTGATGAACGGGAGCATGAATCTGTTGTTAGGCTACTGCGATGACCTGCGCAGCGTCTTTTTCAAAGATTCCATCACCATTTGCGGCAGCGCCGTATTACTGCTCATCACCTACCTGCTGCTCTTCCCTGTGGAGCGTATGTTGGGATTCACCTCAAGCATCACCCTGCTGGAATTGTCCAACGCCAATACTCCCCTGCTGCGGCGCCTCGCGGAAGAAGCCCCCGGCACCTTCCAGCACAGTATTCAGGTGGCCAATCTCTGCGCTGCCGTTGCCAGCCAAATTGGCGCCAAGAGTCAACTTGTGCGCACCGGTGCGCTCTACCATGACATCGGGAAATTGTATCATCCGGTATTTTTCACTGAAAACCAAAACGGCATCAATCCCCACACCCGACTGACCAATGAGCAGAGTGCGCAGATTATCATTTCCCATGTAAAAGAGGGATTGGCCCTGGCCGAGAAAAACCGTTTGCCGAAGGTGATTAAAGACTTTATTGCCACCCACCACGGCACCAGTGTGGCACGCTTTTTCTACACTCAGGCCGTCAACAAGAACCCGGGTGAAGAGATTGATCCCGGCATTTTCACTTATCCCGGGCCCAATCCTTCAACCGCCGAGCAGGCCATTCTCATGATGGCCGATTCCGTTGAGGCCGCCAGCAGAAGTATGAAGGACGTGACGGAAGAAAACATTAACGCCCTTGTGGACAAGGTGGTGAACGCGCAGCTGGAAGCCGGCTACTTCAAGAAATGCCCCATCACCTTCAACGACATTGAGGCTGCCAAGGAAGTGTTCAAAGACAAGTTGCGCACCATCTACCACACGCGCATCCAATATCCGGAGTTGAAAAGCAAATCTCAGAGCTAAAGCGGATCCACGTCCAATACAACGGAAGCCGATCGAAATACATCCTTAGATTTGATATAGTTCACGATTTCCGTCAAACGTGCCGATACGGCTGAAGGACTGGCGGAGGTCTCTGTCTTAAGGGTTATTTTTCTGATGTGCAACGACTGTTGCCGGGCCACCGGAGGCGCCACCGGGCCGAGCACACGCGTCCCGAACACATGACGCAAGACCGCAGCCATTTCTTCCGCCATATGCTCGGCTACAGCCAGATCCTTATGCTTGACATAAATATCCGTCAGACGGCAAAACGGAGGATAGGAAAACTGTCGCCGCTCCTCTATCTGTTCACGGAACATGCCTTCATAATCGTGATTCACAACCTGTGCAACCACACTGGACGAAACCTCCATCGTCTGCAAGATCACCTTTCCGCGCAATTCATGCCGCCCAGCACGCCCCGCCACCTGAGCCATCAGTTGGAAGCCTCTTTCATAAGCGCGAAAATCCGGTTGACGCAGCATCGACGAAGCGTCCAATATGCCCACCAAACGCACGCCGGCAAAATCCAGTCCTTTGGCCACCATCTGCGTCCCGACGAGAATATCGGCGCGCCGCTCCTTCACATCCGTAAGCAACTCTTCGTAATGGGTACGCGAACGCGTCGTGTCCAAATCCATGCGCTTCACCGTTGCCTGAGGGAACAACTGCGACAGAGTGTCTTCTATGCGCTCCGTGCCGAATCCTTTCGAGGTGAGACTCTTCGTCTCGCACTGCGGACAATTCTCGGGCACGGGCACGGAATAACCGCAATAGTGACACGAAAGCATTGCCAGGCGTCTGTGGAACGTCATCGAGACATCGCAACGGGGACATTGGGGCACCCAGCCGCACACCTTACACTCTATCATCGGAGAGTAGCCACGGCGATTTTGAAACAGAATCACCTGATTGCCGGCATCCAAAGTCTGACGGATTTCTGCCAACAAACGCGATGAAAAAAGACCCGTAGCCATCTTTTTGCGGCGCTCTTCCTTCATGTCCACCACTTCCACCTCGGGCAGCATCATGTTTTCGTAACGCTGCTTGAGGGTCACTAAGCCATATTTCCCCTTGAGCGCGTTTTCGTAACTTTCCATCGACGGCGTGGCGCTGCCGAGCAAGGTTTTTGCGCCCACCATGGAGGCCATTACCAACGCGACACTCCGGGCATTGTATCTCGGAGCGGGATCCTGCTGTTTGAAACTTGTTTCGTGCTCCTCATCCACAATCACCAATCCTAAGCGCCGGAAGGGCAACAGCACACTGCTCCTGACACCGACAATGATGTCGTAAGGCTCATCCGACAGTTGTTTGCGATACACCTCCACCCTCTTGGCGTCGCTGTATTTGCTGTGGTAGATGCCCAAGCGCGAGCCGAACACACGACGCAAACGCTCCGTGAGCTGAGTGGTCAGCACAATCTCGGGCAAAAGATACAGGACCTGCTTACCCTCTCTGATGGCCTCATCGATAAGATGTATATAGACTTCCGTCTTACCGCTTGAGGTCACGCCGTGCAACAGGCAGGTGGGCTTCTGCTGCCACGATTCCTTTATCTGGTCATAAGCCCTCGTTTGGTGATCTGTCAGCGGATGAATCGGGCACACCTCGAAGTCCAACTCCTCAACACGGGTCGCATGGCTGTTTTTCTTTTTTGTGCTTTTCAGCCCAGCAGGAATGGCAGCCTTAAATACCTCTCCCAAGCTGCACAGATAATAGTCGGACACCCACTGCCAAAGTTTCATTTGGACAGGCAGCACAATGGGCGTCTCATCCATGACCTCCAAAATATCCTTCGTCTGACAATCCGGTTTTTGTTCATGCACTCTGACAACCAATGCCGTATAATGCTTGGATCGCCCCAACGGCACTAGAACACGCTGGCCGACCTGAGGAAACAGGCCGGCCGGAACGCTATAAGTCAAGCTGCCGTCCAACGGCAGCGGAAGGACACAGTCGCAATACACGCAATTACCTCCTTTGCCGGCGCACGCTTACGCGGGGAGAACTGCTTGCTGCACCTCCGCTGCTCTTCCCGGCCGAAGAAGACCGACTGCTACGGGCAGACGATGAGGAGCGGGACGATGAAGATTTTGCCTTCACCGTCTTGGTCTTGCCCTGGGCAGCAGCAATGCTGTCCTGACGTGCAATCTTCAGGCTGTCCTCATGCGACAGATGGCCCCAAACATTGTTCTGGAACAGCACGATTTCGTTCTCAATCTTCTGCTGTTCTTTCACCATATCAGAGTCCGTCTTGCAGTAGTTCGCCAATGCCTTGCCCTGCATGTTGTTGGTCTTGTAGATTTTGCCGTCGTACCGGTTCATGGTGAAATAGTCGTCGGCAGTCATATTGTTGACATTGTTGTAGTTCGAGGCCATCATCGGCAACTTGGCCAGCCATGGAGCCACATCGTCATAGTTCACCCAAAACAGAGGATAAGGCGTGGCATCCCCGCCCCATTCGTCGGCACCGCGCATCAGCACGGGACACAACGCCGTCACTTTGGTGGAGAAGGTGCCGGTGCGCTGATCCAGATAAACGCTTTCCTTGATATAGTAGCGGGTCACCTCAGCCGATGGCACATCGTTGGCCTCGACCGTGTATTTCCCGTTCTTTTCCTCATAGTATATGCCGTAACGATCCAAGACATCCTTCACGGCCAACTTATCCTTCTCGTCAAACGACTCCACGCCGTCCAGCTTGTAAGTATAGGCCGAAATACGTCCGGTGAGCATCAGGCGGAAGAGATAGGTGAACAGGTTCACCTGACGGCCCATTGGCTCTACGGGATAATAAAGAGGAGCGTTCTTGTCTTTCGTGAGGTCCAGCGAGCGATAAATGTCGCGCTTCCAAACCACGTCCTCCGGCATTTCCGCTGCTGTGGGGAAAGACATTGTTGCGCGGTCTGCGGTCTGCTTCTTCGGCGTTCCCGCCGCGGCGGCTGCATTACTGGTGGTGACACGGCGCTTTGCCGGCTGGGCGCTAACACCCAGGAACACCGCCAACGATATAATTAAGATCAGACTTCTTTTCATGGTCTAAATTTTAATTTACAATAACTTCCATTGCCCCGTTAAGCGTACGTTCTATGCCGTCGGGACCGGTGGCACGAATCTTGCTGATATAGAAACGCTTGCCTCGTGAAAGAGAGCGCATCATCGTCTTTTGTCGGTCGGTAAACGAGGCAGATTGACTCACTTCAGGCACGGCGTTGCCCATGTTGTCATAGAACACGGTTTCGAATCCGTGCACCGTGAACGGGATGTTGAGGAGACCGTCGTCGATGGCCGCACCCAACTTTTCCGTATTCATGAGCACCTGCTTGGACAGGCGACCACCCAGGAAATGCGTGTCACCGTTGGGGATGAAGGCCGTAGGATCGGGCAATTTCCTCACGCGGAAAGTAAATTTGCCCATTTCCTGGCTGCGTCCTTCGTTTTGAGCCACCACTGTGAACACTGCCTCACCGCCGACATTGGTCGGACGTGCAATATAATGGCCGTCACCTTTGGGCGTCAGCTGCCCGCCGGTCATCGACACCGAAAGCTTGGATGAAGCCACGCCGGGCACCGACACGCTCATAGGGTTGTCGTATCCGGCATACAGCACATTCATGATGTCGGCAGACATGGTGGCCGAAGGAGCCACTACGCTGTATTTCTGCTCGAAATTACGCTTCACTTTCTGACCTTCTCCGTTGAGCATTTCAATGTATCCCGACAGAGTGAAGTCACCCGTGGAAGAGCATACCGCTTCGTAAAGGCCGTTCTCGCTCTTATATTCCTTTCCGCCGATATAAATAGTCGGCTTGTTGGTAGAGTCCACTGCGGCCATAATAATCTGAGCGGAGAATCTGCCGCCCTGGACGACGGTCTGACTCTGCGGAATCACATAGGCGTTAAGCTGGTTGACACGAATATCCTTCACGTCGATGTTCTGTACCAGGCTGTGAAGCACCTCACCTTCCGCATAGCGCACGTCGCTCTGCAATTTGGTCAGCAACGTGACGGCAGCGGCCGTGGGCATATTCTCAAACATGTATTCCGGCCAATCCTTACCCATCATACGCTCCTTGACGGGAACGTCGGTGGAAAGGTTGGAAGCGATGATTTCCCGCTTCTCTTTATCTTCCACCATGCGCAGGATACGTTCACGGTAGTGGATGATTGCTTCATACAACTCCTTACCTTTTCCGGTGCCGGGAGCCAACATCACCTGCGTGGAAGCTTCCAGGTCTTCACGGTTACGGATGTTGTTTACGTCACCGTCTTTGCCGTCGCTCTCCTTAACGATCTTTATCTTGAGGTCCTCGGCAAGGTCATAGATGCTGTCGCTCATCGACTGCACGAAATGCGCCTTGTCATACCAAACCTTCACCTTCTGAGGATTCGCCTTCATCTGAGCCTCGAACTGATCCAATATCGTCTTATTCGTACGCGATGCGTTGGCCGTCGAACGGTTCAATCCCTGGCTCACCAGAGAGAAGCCGTTCAGCACGTCACTCGACACATTGAGTGCGAGCATAGCCATCAGGACCACATACATTAGATTGATCATCTTCTGGCGGGGCGAAACTCTTTTCTTCTGTATAGGCATCTTTAAGAAGCTTACTGTGTCTTAGTCTTCCTTTTTATCTTCGCTTTTTGCCGGCGCAGCACCCATGTTGATGGTCAGGGCGCCGATCATACGTCCGTAGACGTTGTTGAGCTCTGTGATCTGGTCTGCCATGCGGCGGGTCTGCTCATCAATCTGCTCGATGGTGTTAACCTGCTTGGAAATATTGCGCAACTGCAACTCGTAGACAGTGGCAATGCCGGTGAGCGTGCGGTTAAGATTCTCCATTTCCTCGGAATCTGTGGACATGCGTGCAGCCTGCACCTTGACACGCTCCAGCACCTCCGTCAACTCCTTCAACTCTTCTGCATAATTCTTGACAGCCTCCTCGATAGCGGCCGGATCGGTGGCCTTGATACTGTCGGGATTGATGGTGCCGCCCTGACCGTTCTGCAACTGTGAGAGGGCCAGCTGGGCCTGAGTTGCCGCCTGACCGGCAGCAGCCAAATTGGCAGCGGCTGCACTGAGCGAGGCGCCTTGAGCCAATTGCTCCGGATTCATCGGTGCACCGCCGACTGCGCCGCCACCCATGATGACAGTGCCGCCCGCAGGAGCGCCTCCGCCAATCACCACGGTGCCGCCTGTCGCTGTGCTCTCGGAGCCCTCGGTTGCGGCCTGGCCCTGCACGCCCGAGTTGCCGACAATAACCGTGCCGCCGGCCCCTGCCTCAGAAGCGGGAACCTTGGTATAGGTTTTTTCGAAACCGGATATGAAGAACACGAAGACCTCCGTGCCCATGCCGATGAACAGCATCAGGTTGGCCCCCGGTATATGGGTCAGTTTGAACAAAGTACCCAGGATGACGATGGCTGCGCCCCAACTGTAGGTGTACTGCATAAACACCTGCCCAAACGGGGAATCCATCCACTTTTGCATTTTAGCGATAATATTCATGGCTTTCTTCTGTTTTTCTTAGTTTATTTCCTCCGTGCCGATGTTGCTGCGGGCAACTTGGTCTGCTTGAGCATGCCGTCGCTCACCATGGTGCGCACGCAGCGGAAGCCAATGTAGCAACGGGGCTGGTTCTGATATTCGTAAGAGCGCCAGGCCGAGCGTATCATGCTCTCGGGGTCCTTCCATGAGCCGCCGCGCACGCTCTTCTTCTTCAAGCGATAAGGATCTTCACGCGCTGCGTTGTACTTCAGGTTCGGATTCATGTCGCTCATGGCTTCCACGCCAGCCTCCGTATAGGTCGTGCTGGTCCATTCGGCCACATTACCTGCCATATCATAGAGTCCGTTGGAGTTGGCGGAGAAGATGCCACACTTGGAGGTGATTAGACTGCCGTCTTTGGTGTAGTTGCCCTGATCGGGCTTGAAGTTGGCGTAGTAGCAACCCTTGTCGCTCTTCACCTCCTTGGCCTCCCAAGGGAAGGGATTGCCTTCTTTGCCGCGAGCGGCAAACTCCCATTCCACCTCAGAGGGCAGACGATATCTCTGCAATTGCTGGGCGTATCCGCCGAGACCTCTCTTGAGGAACAGCGTGCGCCATGCGCAGAAGGCGTTGGCCTGCTCCCAGCTAACACCCACCACGGGATAATCATCGTAAGCGGGATTGTTGAAATAGAGCTTCATGTAGCGCTCGTTGTCCGCATTTTGGAAGTCGTTGACCCAACAGGTGGTGTCGGGATAGATGTTCACGATGTAAGTATTCAGGAAATCCCATTCGCCGGAAAGAGGACGCGTGATGGTCTGGCGCACGATCTTGCCGTCGTCATCAATCCAGGCCGTATCCTTGGAGATCATCACCGCAGCGTTGCTGACGGCATGGTCAGTGTTCAGGTCGCGTTCCTCTGCGTTGAGCCTGTATTTGCGCTGGGCTGCAGCGGCATAGTCGTAGATTTCGTAACGGAAATTCATCTGAGAAGCGTCCAGCATCTTTGTCCCGTCGACAGGATGATAGCGATAGACGCTTTCGATGGCACGCATTTCGTCTTCCGTGGCCTTTCTCTCGTTGGGAATGGGCTTCTTCCAATTGAGGTGAGGCGGAATGGGCTCTCCGTACTTATCCTCCTCAATCTTATACGTCTCGTCACCACCGAAAGCAGGATCTGCCAGGCGTTCACGAATGATGCTGTCTCTTACCCACTGTACGAACTGACGGTACTTGGCGTTTGACACCTCCTGAGCGTCAATCCAGAATCCGTCCACGCTGATATCGCGCCTGGGGAAATCGACACCCCAAAGCGTGTCATTTTCTTCCAAGCCCACTTTCAGGCTGCCCTTTCGCACAGCCACCATACCATAAGGCGTGGGTTCACCGTAGCCGCTGCCACGCACGCCGGTCACTTCACCGCCATCTGCCATTGCAGCGCCCTGAGAGCCAAAACAGGCTGTCAGCGCCAGTGTTGCCACTGCAGTGGCCATCAGACCAAAGATTTTTTTCATTATCTTGTTGTTATCTGTTATTCCGTTTCTTTTCTTAAAGGAAGCGCACACTCTTGTGCATGTTCTTTCCTTTCTTTGACTTTTTCATATCCATCTGGTAGCCCAGCACGATTTCGTGCGTTCCGTTTTGAAGACCAACACCGCCGGTGTACATTTCGTAGCTGTATCCGATATTCACGCCGTGAAAGTTCATACCGAAGAGGAAACCTACGGAGTTGGTCGGAGAATAAAGCACGCCGCCGTAGAGTTTGTTTTTCAGACCATCATAACCCAAGCGTGCCACGATGTCTCCGCGTATGGCCTGAAAATCGGATCGGAGAATGCCGTGTGTGTCCAGACTGTAACGTTTGTCGCGAAACTTGAGCTTGTAGCCTCCGGTGAGATAAAACGTCGGCGATATCTTCATTTCGTTGACCTTGTCGTCACCCAACTCAATGGTCGGGCCGGTCAGGTGCATCGCCGAAGCGCCGATATACCACACATCGCTCCAGGTGTACCTGGCACCGATTTCTGCGTCGATGGCAAAGCCGGAAACCTCCGACGTCGGGAACGCTTTATCGTTCGACTCATCCGTATCGACGCCGCTGCCGTCAAACTTCTCGCTGAGAATCACCAGGCGTGCGCCGATGGAAATCCTTGACTTTTTCTGCCATCCCAACGGTATATGCAGAGCATATTGAACGTAGATTTTCTTGTGGGAGAACAGGCCGATGGCATCGTTCATAAATCCCGCACCGGCAGCGTGATTAGGGCTCCAGAAAGAAAGTGGCAGATCGGCCGTCACGAGCATCGTTTTGGGGGCTCCTTCATAGCCTGTCATCTGCATGCTGTAGGCTCCCCGGATGTTCAGGTAGCCGTCCACACCCGCCGCTGCGGGGTTGAAGTAGGACTGCAAGGCCCAGGAGTTGGTGAAAGCGGGATCGTATTGCGCACTCGCCGTGAGTGCGAAGAGGCCCGTCACTGCAATCCAAATCAGCCTTTTCATCTCTCGCCATAACGCAGTGGTGCCGGACTTTATTGCCCGGCACCACCTTTTTCTTTTTTTATTTTTTAACTTTGAAGATAGCTTTTCGCATCGGCCCGTCGGAGATCATCGGCTGATGACCTTCCAAGGGGAAATAGATAATCATCTGTCCGGGCACGACATCCACGAAAGTAGAGGCCTTCTCGTCGTGGAAACAAATATCCTTTTCTGCATCGTAGCCGGCCTGTGAGAACTGCTCTCCGGGAGCGTAGCCGTGACGCTCACGTCCCGACACCAGCACCTGGATATCGATCATCTTCTGATGGGTCTCCATGCGTGCTTCTTCCGGCGTCTTACCCTGCACATCCATGATGTTCACAAACACATCGTCGCCCTTGATTTTGTGCTTGCCCACTGGCAGAGCGGCCAGATCGTGTCCCTTGAGGAACTCTATCACTTCGTTAAACAACGGATTGAGCGCCACATAGGCACTCAATCCGCTTAAATTATCCAAAATCATCTTGTTACAGTGATTAAAGATTTACATCATGCCGCCCATGCCGGGAGCTCCGCCCATAGGCATCTCGGGTTTTTCTTCCTTTTTCTCGCAGATGACACACTCAGTCGTCAGGAACATTCCTGCGATGGATGCGGCATTTTCCAAAGCCACACGGGTCACCTTGGCAGGATCGATGATGCCGGAGGCCTTCAGGTTCTCGTACTTGTCCTCGCGGGCATTATAGCCGTAGTCACCCTTGCCGTTGCGCACCTCGTTAACCACCACGCTGCCCTCACGGCCGGCGTTCTCTACGATCTGACGCAGAGGCTCCTCGATGGCGCGACGCACGATAGCGATACCGGTCTCCTCGTCGGCATTGCTGCCCTTCACGCCGTCCAGCTTCTGTTGGGCACGGATATAGGCCACACCGCCACCGGGGATAATACCCTCTTCAATGGCTGCACGGGTGGCGCACAGAGCGTCGTCCACGCGGTCCTTCTTCTCCTTCATCTCGACTTCGCTGGGAGCACCCACGTAGAGCACAGCTACGCCGCCGGCCAGCTTGGCCAGACGCTCCTGCAGCTTCTCCTTGTCATAGTCGCTCTTGGTGTTGGCGATTTCGCTCTTGATCTGAGCCACGCGGTCGGCAATCATCTGCTTGTCGCCCTTACCGCCGGCAATCGTGGTGTTATCCTTGGTAACAATCACCTTGTCAGCCGTGCCGAGCATGTCCAGAGTGGCCTGCTCCAGCTTGAGGCCGGTCTCCTCCGAAATCACTACTCCGCCGGTCAGAGTGGCGATATCCTGCAGCATGGCCTTGCGGCGGTCGCCGAAGCCGGGAGCCTTCACGGCACAGATCTTCAGCTGGCCGCGCAGACGGTTGACCACGAGGGTGGTCAGAGCCTCAGAGTCGACATCCTCTGCAATGACCAGGAGAGGACGGCCGCTCTGCACGGCGGGCTCCAGAATAGGCAGGAAGTCCTTCAGGTTGCTGATCTTCTTGTCGTAGATGAGAATATAGGGAGACTCCATCACGCACTCCATCTTCTCCGTGTCAGTTACGAAGTAGGCGGACAGATAACCTCTGTCGAACTGCATGCCTTCCACCACACCGATGGTGGTGTCGCGGCCCTTAGCCTCCTCGATGGTGATGACACCGTCCTTGGAGACCTTCTGCATGGCGTCAGCCAGCAACTTGCCGATTTCGGGATCGTTGTTGGCGCTCACGGTGGCCACCTGCTCTATTTTCTGATAGTCGCTGCCAACCTGCTCTGCCTGAGCCTTGATGTCATCCACTACCACCTTCACGGCCTTGTCGATACCGCGCTTGAGGTCCATGGGATTGGCACCGGCCGTCACGTTCTTCAGACCTTCGCGCACAATAGCCTGTGCCAGCACGGTAGCCGTGGTCGTGCCGTCGCCGGCATCGTCACCGGTCTTCGAAGCCACGTTCTTCACCAGCTGGGCACCGCAGTTCTGGAAAGCGTCGGCCAGCTCCACCTCCTTGGCTACGGTCACGCCGTCCTTGGTGATGTGGGGAGCGCCGAACTTCTTTTCGATAATGACATTACGACCCTTAGGGCCCAAAGTCACCTTCACTGCATCGGCCAATGCATCCACGCCCTTCTTCATCTCGTCGCGGGCGTCCAGACTGTATTTAATTTCTTTTGCCATGATATTCTGATTTTATTGTTTACCTTATATATATTAATTACTTCAAAATGGCTACCACGTCGGACTGGCGCATGATGAGGTACTTCGTACCCTCAAACTCCACCTCCGTGCCGCTGTATTTACCGTAGAGCACCTGGTCTCCTACTTTCAGCACCATTTCTTCGTCTTTTGTGCCGCCGCCGACGGCCACCACTTTGCCCTGCAGGGGCTTCTCCTTGGCTGTGTCGGGAATGATGATACCACTGGCGGTCTTGGTCTCTGCAGGTGCAGGCTCAATCAGCACACGATCTGCTAAAGGTTGAATGTTCATAGTATTCTGTATTTTTAGTGTTAAACGATTTCAATGGGATATCCTGCGAAAAGTGTGCCATTTCGCCTCCCCGTGACAAATTGTCAGCCATGCGCGTCAGAACGTCATAGCAGCTGCAGCGTGTAGAGATACACCACCACTGCCGGAATGGCCATCATGCTGGAGTCGAAGCGATCCAGCATGCCGCCGTGACCGGGCAGAATGTTGCCCGAATCCTTGATGTTCAGCTGCCTCTTGAACAGGCTCTCCACCAGGTCGCCCCAAGTACCGAACACAACCACAACAAGGGCAAAGCCAATCCACTCCCAGGGCGTCAGCGTGGTGTTCCAGCGGGCCACGACTGCAGCTACGGCAACGGCCAGAAGACCTCCGCCCACACTGCCTACCCACGACTTATGGGGCGACACGCTCGGAAAGAGTTTATAGTTGATCTTTTTGCCCAAAAGCGAGCCCACGCAATAGGCACCGGTGTCGCTGCACCAGAGCAGCACATAGAGCATCAGGGGCAATATCCAGCTGTAGTTCACCGTCATGTCCAATGGATTTACGGTGAAGCCCAGCGTGGAGAGCAGGCTGAAGGGCAAGGCCACATAAATCTGCCCGAACATCGTATAGGCCCAGTTGTTCAGAGTATGATCGCGCTCCTGATAGAGCTCGGACACAATCAGGTAGATCAGTGTCAGCACATAGGGGATAAACACTCCGGAAGTGGGCGTCAATCCGCTGGAGTAACCCCAGAAAGCACAAAACAGATAGACGGCAGCCACGACGGAGATCAGACGGTTGAGCGACACGTCGCCCCTCTGGTTGATCAGCCCGGTGTATTCCCACATGCTCAGGCCTGTGACCAGAGCGAAGAGTATGCCGAAAGAGAGGGGGCCGTAGAGGATGCTACCCACCATCAATGCCACAAACACCACACCCGTCAGGGTTCGCATAATCAAGTTTTTCATGGCTTTATTCCTCCGTTTTGTCATCGTTTGTCAACTCGTCAGCACGGCTCTTCCACGGACGTTCGCCGAAAATCTTCTTCACGTCGTCCGCAAAGATCACCTCGCGGTCCATCAGAATCTGCGCCAGCTCGCCGTGACCTTCCCTGTGCGCCAGGAGTATCTTCTTGGCACGCTCGTATTGCTCGGCCACCATCTTGCGGGCTTCTTCGTCCATCTTCTCGGCCGTCTTCTCGCTGTAGGGCTTGGCCACCTGATACTCACCGCCCATATTGTAGAAGGAGATGTTGGGCAGCGATTCGCCCATGCCCATATAGGCTATCATGGCGTACACCTGATGGGAGACGCGCTCCAAGTCGTTCATTGCGCCGGACGAGATGTGGCCGGTGAAGAGCTCTTCAGCTGCACGTCCACCCAGGAGGGCACACACCTCGTCGAGCATCTGCTCGCGCGTAGTGATCTGTCGCTCTTCCGGCAGATACCAGGCAGCACCTAGGGCGCGTCCGCGCGGGACGATGGTGACTTTCACCAGCGGGTTGGCATACTCCAGATGCCAGCTCACTGTGGCGTGTCCGGCCTCATGCAGAGCGATAGTGCGCTTTTCCTCTTCGGTCAGCACCTTGGTCTTCTTCTCCAGTCCGCCGATGATGCGGTCCACGGCGGCCAGGAAGTCCTCCTTGCCCACCTTCTTGTGACTGTTGCGCGCGGCAATCAAGGCCGCCTCGTTGCAGACGTTAGCTATGTCGGCGCCGGAGAATCCGGGCGTCTGGCGCGAGAGGAAGTCCACATCGACGGTGTCGTCGATCTTCAGCGGACGCATGTGCACCTGGAAGATGGCTTTGCGCTCGTGCACATCGGGCAAATCCACGTATATCTGACGGTCGAAACGGCCGGCTCTGAGCAGAGCTTTGTCCAGCACGTCCGCACGGTTGGTGGCGGCCAGCACAATGACACCGCTGTTGGTGCCGAAGCCGTCCATCTCCGTGAGCAGCTGGTTGAGGGTGTTCTCGCGCTCGTCGTTGCCGCCCATGGCTACACTCTTGCTGCGGGCGCGGCCGACGGCGTCGATCTCATCGATGAACACGATACAGGGCGCCTTCTCCTGAGCCTGACGGAAGAGGTCACGCACACGGGAAGCACCCACACCGACAAACATCTCGACGAAGTCGCTGCCCGACATGGAGAAGAAGGGCACGTCGGCCTCGCCGGCTACGGCTTTGGCCAACAAGGTCTTACCCGTGCCCGGAGGCCCCACCAGCAGGGCGCCTTTGGGGATCTTGCCGCCCAGGTCGGTGTATTTGTTGGGATTCTTGAGAAACTCCACGATTTCCTGCACCTCCATCTTGGCGCCCTCCTGACCTGCTACGTCCTTGAAGGTCACGCGGTCCTTGTCGTCCTCCTTGTCGTTTTTCTCGTGGAGCTTGGCGCGACTCTTGCCCACATTGAAGATGCCGAGCGGACCGCCGGCACTGTCGCCGCCTCCGGCCCTGCGCATAATGAAGATCCACAGGAAGATGAAGAACAGTATCGGTCCGAAGTTCCAGAGGAAGCGCTCCACGGTGTTGTCCGAAGTGGTGTACTTCACCTCGCCGCGGAAATGACCCAGGCGCTGCTGCTCGTCGACGAATTCCTCCAGCTTGTCGTTGCTGGGATATTCCGTCACGAGCTCCGGCTGCTCCTTCAGGTCTTTGGGCAGGGCGCCGAAGACTTCCGTCATCTTGCCGGGCACCACCTGCATGGAGAGTTTGCCCTCGTCCTTGTTGGCAGTGATGCCGCGGGCGTAGCCCTGCTCCACATAGTATTTGAAGCGGCTGTAGGACACCTGCTTGGAGGCCATGGCCCCCAACATATTGTCGCTCTGCGTGTAGAGATAACCCAAGGCAATGGCCACCAGGATGTATATCCACATGGGATTGAACCCGCCCTTCTTGTTTTTTCCGGACGGGCGACGCACCGGCTTTCTGTCGGGCGTCTGCTGAATGTTTTTTTCTTCTTTCTTATACATTTCGGGCGCAAAGATACGCATTTTTTGCCAAAAACGTCATTTTTTTTTAATTTTTTAGGAAAAAGCTTTTGTCGTTTCACAAAAACGCATTACCTTTGCACCGCTTTTGAAGAGAAAGTGTTCTCCGAGCAAGTCAAGTTTGGGCTATGGTGTAATGGTAACACTGCAGATTCTGGTCCTGCCTTTCCTGGTTCGAGTCCGGGTAGCCCAACAAAGAAAAACCGACCTCCGTTAAGAAGGCCGGTTTCTTTTTTTCTCTTATTTCTTTTTCTTGAGGATGTCTATGTGATAGGCCACGCCGATGCGCAGCTGACGGTAGTTCCAGTCCTGCAGACCGAACTGCGCCGCGCCGAGCACGTCGAAACGCCCCAGATGATACTGCAGCTGCGTCTTCAGCGTCATGGGTTTGTCACCCTCTCCTTCCCAGCCGCTATAGCCGCCGAACGTCTCCGAGAGAGAGAAGTGTTTGTTCTCCCACTGCACCATCACGCCGTACATCACGGCGTCGTTTTGCCGCCCCGTGCCGGACTGCCAGCACAGGAAGCCGGTCGAGAGGGCCACACGCAGGCGGTTGTTCCACCCCAACTCGCTGCCCAGGCGGAAGGTCTCCGCCACGGAGGTGTCGAAGAAATAACCCGGAGCGTCGTAGTAGCGCCCGCGGTAGTGGTCGTTGCCCGAAGCCGTCTTCAGCGCCGCGCGTATGGTCCAGTCGGGACGCCAGCCCTTGGCGGTGATCACGTGGATGTCGCCACTGACATACACATCGCCCGTAGCCACGCCGTTGCGCACGTGGTCGTAGCGACCGGCGTTCTCCTCCAGACGGCAGGCCCTGAGGTTTTCGTCCGACTGATGCCAGCGCTCCACCGGCACCATCCACAGGCTCAGATTCACTCTCGGAGTGAACAGGGGGATGTTGAGGCGCAGGAGCAGGTCGGAGGCGTTGTCGCCGCGCTTGCCCCAGTAGTGGGAGACGGAGGCCTCGATGCGCAGGTCACGGTTCACGGTGCCGTCGAGCATATCGGGCACAGGGAAGGCGTTGGGGCCGAAATGGCCGGGGTTGATCAGCGTCGGCTCGCTCAAATCCGGCGCATCCATCGACGTCTGGCCACACACCGTCTGCACCGCCAGCGCCAGCACCGCTACCGTAAAGAACTTACTGCGCTTCATGCCTCGCTGTGTTTAGGCAGCGTGAAATGCAGCATCAGGCATCCAACGAGCGCACTGAGCACCGTGCCGCAGAGGATGCCCAACTTGGCATCGTTGAGCAGCTCCTGCATATGGGCGGGATCCTGCCCTTCCAGGTCGATGGGGAACGAGAGACCGGCCATGAACATCGACACCGTGAAGCCTATGCCGCACAGCATGGCTACTGAGGCGAACGACAACCAGTTGGCGCGCTCCGGCATCTCCACGATGTGCAGCTTGATAGCCACCCACGAGAAGGAGAACACACCGCAGAATTTGCCGACCAGGAGGCCCAGCATCACACCCAGACCCACGCCGGAGAAGAGGTTCTCCACGCTCATGCCCGACATATCCACTCCGGCGTTGGCAAAGGCAAACAGCGGAATGATGAAGAAGTCGATGGGGTTCTTGAGCGAGTCTTCCATATCCTGCAGGGGCGATATCAGACGGTCGGAAGCACTCTCTATGCGCTTGAGCACGGCAATGTCGCCCGAGCTGAGCATGTTGGGCTTGTTGATGTCCGCTTTGGTCACATGGATGTGGGGGAACTTCTCCACGTTGGTGCGTATCTTTTCGATCCAATAGGTGCTGCTCTGTGTCAGGTTGGCCGGCACGCAGAAGGCCAGCACGACGCCGGCGATGGTGGCGTGGATGCCGGTGTTGAGCACGAAATACCACAGCGCCAGACCCGTCATCGTGTAGAACATCTTGCTGCGCACCTGCCGCCAGTTGCCCACACCGAGCACGATGATACACAGCGCCGCACCGAGCACGGCGTCCATGTTAAGATGGCTCGTGTATTTGATGGCAATCACGATGATGCCACCCAGGTCGTCAGCCACAGCCAGTGCGGCCAGGAAGATTTTGAGACCGATGGGCACCCGCTTGGAGAACACGCTCAAGACGCCCAGAGAGAAGGCGATGTCCGTCGCCATCGGAATGGCCATGCCTCGCTCCATGAGGGGATCTCCGACGCATATTAGAAAGAAGACGATGACCGGCACCAACATGCCGCCGCAGGCGCCAATGACGGGCAGAAGGGCTTTCTTCACCGAAGAGAGCTCGCCGCAAAGCAGCTCGCGCTTGATCTCCAGACCCACGGAGAGGAAGAAGATGGCCATCAGGAAGTCGTTGATGAAGGCGCCCAGCGTCATGGTGTGCCCGTTGTGGGAGAACAGGTTGAAGCCGCCCACGCTCAGGGCTACGGGCAACTCCCACAACTGCTTATACAACTCTTTCAGATCAGGCGTATTGGCCACAATCAGCGCCAGCACGGTAGCAATGATGAGCAGCACACTGGCACTGATGTATTTTTGCAGAAAACTCCGCAACATGAATGCATCCATCGCAATATATATTTAAAGGATTAACTGTTTCTCTTTACGACGTGTAGGTATGCACACTGGTGGCCTGGGCCGACGGCAGATAGTTCACACCCCACCAGCACATCTGCAGACACACGAAGGCCACTATCAGCAGCACCGCCGCCGCACCCTGCGCTTTGGGGCGCGAAGCCCTCAGGTGGAGATAGGCCACATAGAGCGTCCATGTGGCGGCGGCCCAGGTCTCCTTAGGATCCCAGCTCCAGTAGGTGCCCCAGGCCTCTTTGGCCCAGAAAGCGCCGAAGAGCATGCCGAAGGTAAGGAACGACAGACCGGGGCGCACCAGCAGATCGGCGATGGCCTGACGCCTGAAGAGGGCGGCCACGGTGGCCAGTGCCAAACAGGAATAACCCACCATATAGACCACGATATGCGGGCCGAACCACGGACTGTGGAGCGCCGGCATCATCTTGCGCTCGAAATAGCCCACACTCACCAGTGTGATGTAGATGAAGGCGAAGGCTACCACGGCCATCACCGAGACGGCCACACCGCTGCGCCAGAGCTCCACCCTGTTTTTGGGCAGGAGGAGCAGCACGGCGCCCAGCAGCATCAAGATGAAACCGGCGTAAACGGAGTGCAGCCACGGATCGCGCACCATCTCCAAGATGGAGATCCGGCTCCACCGCCCCTTGGCTTCATCGTAGGCCAGCTGGTATATCCACCAGCGGTTCACCTTCATGGGGCGGTTCACCTCCACGGTGTCGCGCAGCGTCTGTCCGTCTTTGGTGTGCACCTCCACGGCGCTGTAGTATCGTTTGGGGCGGGGCTCCTCCATGACGACGGCGTAGTCTGCATCGAGGAAGAGCGACTGCGGCGGATACATGAAGTTGCCACTGGATATCCAGCCGACACCGCCTTTGCCGTCTTTTCTGGCGCCCACGAGCATCGCCGATGTGGCGCCGTAAGCTCGGGCGGGCGCATAAGCCACGGCGCTGTCCGTCTCAACGGGCACGGCCCACTCCAGCGTGTCAAACGCCGTGATTTCCCATCCAGTCTCTTCGGCCGGCAAACCGCTGCGGCGGTCTGCCACCGTCATGTCGGGAGCGTATTGTTCGATGCCGAAATCCTCCAGCTTCACCGAAAAGGGCAAGGCCACCAGACGGTGGCGGTCGTCCACGCCCTGATTATCCGTCACGCCCTCCTGCGCCACCATCTTCACGCGGATCATGTCGCCGCTGCCCAGCGTGGCGCACACCATCGCGAGCCACAGGCCCAGATGCGAACTTCCGAAGAGCAGCGCCCGCCAAAGCGGCGCCCCCATGCGCCATCGCATCACGGTGGTCATCACGGCCAGCCCCACCTGAAAGACGGCGTAGCCATAGACCAGCACGAAGGGCCAGAAGCCCAGCATGCGGGTGAGGCCCAGAGCGTCGGTCGGCTCGCTGTGCGGGGGCACCTGTCGCGTGAGACCCATCACCACCGCCAGGAGGCTGACGGTCAGCAGTGTCGGCACCGCCGCCGTAGCTTTCGCCATCCACTCCAGCACGTAGAAGCGGCCGGAGAGCGCATGGCCCAGCACGGTGAGGAAGATCAACAACCCCAGCAGGATAAAGTTGTACGGACGCACCGCCAGACTCCAGTCCAAGGACCCCAGGAGCCACTGCAACAGCAGCCCCGCGACGATCAGTCCGCCGCAGATGACGAAGCCTTCTTTATATTTCCAGGGTTTCTCCCACATCGTATTGCGCTCTTGGCTTGACAATGATTTGCGGACGCAAAGTTACTAATTTTTATACGACCGGCGGACATTTTCGCCAAACTCCTCCTTATTTTTTTGCATTTTGTCTCCCAAGCCGCAGTTTTTTCTTATTTTTGCACCGCAAAAAAGATTTTTTCCGACGACAATGGCACGCCATCTCCTCCTCTTTTTCCTCTCCCTGCTGTGCAACGCCCTCGGCGCACAGGGCTTCACGGCCCCCGTCAGCATCACCTCCTCCATCGACGTCGCCGCGGGCGGCGAGGCCACGCTCCGCTTCGAGGCCGACATCGCCGAGGGTTGGCATCTATACGGCACCGAAGCCATGAGCGGCCCCACGCAGGCGTCCCTCACGCTGGAGACCGTCAGGGGGGCGCGCCTCAAGGGTGCGCTGCGTCCGGCCTTCCCCGCGCAGAAGCAATATGAGGAGATGTTCGACAGCGAGGTCTATTTCTTCGAGCAGCGCGCCGTCTTCCTGCAGACGGTCGAGCTCACGGGCGGCCCCTACGAGCTCACGGGCTATCTGACCTACGGCGCCTGCAACAACGTCAGCTGCACGCCGCCCACCGATGAGGAATTCTCCTTTAGGGGCGATTTCACCGCGAAAAATCTGTCCGAAGAACCGGCCGCGCAGCCCGACACCGCCGATGCCTTCTTCACGCCCGACAGCCTGCCCGCTCCGCAGCCCTCGGCGGCCAAGGCCGACAGCATCGCCGCCGCTCCTCTCCCCCTGCCGCAGCAGAGCGACGGACATCCGCTGCTGTGGCTCTTCCTCCTGGGCTTCGCGGGCGGACTGGTGGCGCTCCTCACGCCCTGCGTCTGGCCGGTGATTCCGCTCACGGTGAGCTTCTTCCTCAAGCGCGGGGCCGGCGGTCAGAAGGGTGTCCGCGCCGCCCTGCTCTACGGCGTCTCCATCGTCATCATCTATGTCACGCTCGGACTGGCCGTCACGGCGGCCTTCGGCGCTTCGGCGCTTAACGACTTGGCCACCAATGCCTTCTTCAACGTCCTCTTCTTCCTGATGCTGGTGCTCTTCGGCATCTCCTTCATCGGCGGCTTCGACCTCACGCTGCCCTCTTCGTGGGCCGGCAGTGTGGACAGCAGGGCCAACCGCACCACCGGCTTCCTCTCCGTCTTCCTCATGGCCTTCACGCTGGTGCTGGTCAGTTTCTCCTGCACCGGTCCCATCATCGGCTTCCTTCTGGTGGAGGTCGTCACTGCCGATCTGGCAGGCCCCGTGGTGGGCATGCTGGGCTTCTCTTTGGCGCTGGCGCTGCCTTTCACCCTCTTCGCCCTCTTCCCGGGCTGGCTGAAAGCCGCCCCCAAGAGCGGCAGTTGGATGCACACGGTGAAGGTGACGTTGGGCTACGTCGAGCTGGCCTTCTCGCTGAAGTTCCTCTCCGTGGCCGATATGGCTTACGGCTGGGGCATCCTGCCGCGTTGGCTTTTCATCGCGCTGTGGATAGCGCTGGCTCTTGCCCTCACGCTGCAGCTGCTCTTCACTCAGAAGGGCGCACGTCCGCTGCGCTACTCCCTTGCGGCACTCGCCCTGGCCTTTGCCGGCTACATGGCGCCGGGCCTTTGGGGCGCACCGTTGCGCGCCGTCAGCGCCTTCACGCCGCCCATGGAGGAGACGGGGCGCGTCGTCGACGATTTTGAGGCGGGACTCGCGCTGGCCCGCAGCGAAGGAAAACGCGTTTTCATCGACTTTACGGGCTACGGTTGTGTCAACTGCCGCAAGATGGAGGCCACAGTCTTTCAGGACGAGCGCATCCACCGCACCCTGGAGCGCGACTACGTCTTCGTGCGCCTCTATGTGGACGACAAGACGAAGCTCCCGGAGCCCCTTCGCGTGGAGCAGGGCGGCAAGCAGCGGACGCTGCGCACCGTAGGCGACCGCTGGAGCTTCCTCCAGGCCACCCGCTTCGGGGCCCAAACGCAACCCTTCTACGTCATCCTCGACGCCGGCGGCACCCAGTTGGCTCCGGCGCGCAGCTACGACGAAGACGCCGACTCTTTCCTCCGCTGGCTCCAGACGGGGGAGTAATCATTCACTGCGTCAAGTAACCTCAAAAAATATTTAATACTATGGATTTACAGGAAATCAAAGAAACTCTGCATGCCATGTACGGCGGAGAAAACAAAAAGATTACCGACGGCAACTACGACCGGTCTTTGGCAGTGAAGTGCATCAACGGCACCTTCGTGGGCCGCAAGCACGAGGACGTCACTGTCTTCAGGGGCATTCCGTATGTGGGCAAGCAGCCTGTGGGCGATCTGCGCTGGAAAGCGCCCGTGGATGCAGATTCCGACGAGGGCGTCTATGAGGCCTTTTACAATGCGAAGAGCGCCTACGGTAATGCGTCGTTTGAGGTCGGCTCCATGTACTATTGGGATGAAGACTGCCTGTATCTCAACGTCTTCAAGTCGGACGCGACTGCGGGCAAGAAACCCGTCATGGTGTGGATCCACGGCGGCGCTTTCGAGGCCGGCGGCACGATTGACCCGATGTTTGACTGCGTCAATTTCATCAAGGAGCATCCCGATGTCATCGTGGTGACCATTGCCTACCGTCTCGGTGTCATGGGGTTCCTGCATCTGTCCCATCTGCCGGACGGCAAGGATTATCAAGACTCCCAAAACTTAGGACTCCTGGATCAGAAGATGGCACTGAAGTGGGTCCACGGGAACATCGCAGCCTTTGGCGGCGATCCCGACAACGTGACCATCTTCGGCGAATCGGCCGGCGCTGCCGGCTGCACCCTGCAGCCGCTGGTTCCGGGCTCCCAAAAGTATTTCAAGCGCCTCATCGCCGAGAGTGGCTCTGTCAACCTGACGCGAACGCCGGAAGAAGCCATCGCCTGCACCGACAGGCTGATGAAGGCGCTCGGCTGCACGACCGTAGCCGACCTTTTGAAGCTGAGCGGCGAAGAGCTTTTGGAGGCTTCGGCCGTGAACTTCGTGCACCAGTTCCCCGAAAGAGACGGCCGCATCCTGCCTGTGGACACATTCGAGGCCTACGCCGGCGGCGCTGCGAAGGATTTGGAGATTTTGGTGGGTTGCAACAAGGACGAGATGAACTTCTTCGTCTCCAGTTTCGGCAAGGAGGGCTGGGACACGTGGATTGCAGCGCGCAAACAGGAGAAGTTTGACCGGCTGCCGGCTGCGGACAAAGCGCAGGCGGAGAGCTTCATGAAGGATGTGCAAGGCGCCTACTTCCAGCCCGACAGCAGCCTCTTCAGCCAGATCTGGTTCAACGCGGCCATCATCAAGCTCTGTGAGTGCCAGACAAAGGCGGGTGGCAAGGCCTTCGCCTACTACTTCACGCCCGAGTCGCCCGACCCCGTCATGAAGTGCGGCCATGCCATCGAGCTTTCGGTGGTCTTCAACCATCCCGAGATGACGGCCGACACGGGACGCGCCTTCGACGAAACCTTCTCGAAGACCGTGCGCCGGATGTGGGTGCAGTTTGCCAAGACCGGCAATCCGTCGCTCACGGCCGACCTTTCTCCCGACGGCAAGGCCAAGGAGTGGCCACTCTACGACCTTGAGCAGAAGCGGGTGATGGTGCTCGACGAGTTCGACATCCATCCGGCCAAGGAATCCGAGGTGAAGATTGTAGACTGGGAGCGCACCTACCCCCTGACCAAATACTACACGTTTTGACGGGCCGCATCAAAGACAAGGGCAGAGACAGCATCGACTTCGGGCGGTCAAGGATTGGTCCGCTGTTTCACCGCCTCTTCTATCCCACGCTGCTGTCGATGGTGTTTGCCTCCCTCTTCACGGTGGCCGACGGCATCTTCGTGGGACAGGGTGTGGGCAGCGATGCGCTGGCGGCCATCAACATTGTGGCGCCGCTGTTTCTGATGACCACGGGCATGGCGCTGATGTTCGGCGCCGGCGTTTCTGTTGTGGCCAGCATCCATCTCTCGCGGGGCAACAACAAAGCCGCCGACATCAACGTCACGCAGGCCCTTGAAGTGCCCGCGCTGCTGATGCTGGTCTTTTCCGTCTTCATCTATGTCTTCCAGGAGCCCTTCCTGCGCCTTTTGGGATGCAGCAACGCCCTCATGCCGTTGGCCCGAGAGTATCTTCTCTTCATCCTGCCCGGCTGCGTCTTCATCATATGCCAGCTGGTCGGTACCTTCGTCATACGCCTCGACGCCTCTCCCAAGTTTGCCGCCATGTTGGAGATCATCCCCGGCCTGCTCAACATCTTTCTGGACTGGCTGTTTGTGTTTCCCCTACAGATGGGCATTGCCGGCAGCGCTCTGGCCTCAACGCTCTGCTGTGCCGTGGCGGCGGGCATGGTTGTCTGGTATATGTTTTTCCGCACGCAGACGCTTCATCTGCGCCGCCTGAAGCTCAGCCTCACCAGCGCTTATCTGACGGCACGCAACATCGGCTACATGGCGCGCAGCGGCTTCCCGTCGATGTTGGGCGAGCTGGCCATGTCGATGATTCTGCTCACAGGCAACTACGTCTTCATCCGCGCTCTGGGTGAAGACGGCGTCGCCGCCTTCTGCGTGGCCTGCTATCTCTACCCCATTGTCGTCATGGTCAACAACGCCATTGCCCAGTCGGCGCAGCCCATCATCAGCTTCAACTACGGGGCGGGCAATGCCGATCGGGTGCGCGAAGCCTTCCGTCTCAGCGTGCGCACTTCGGTCGTCTGCGGCCTCATCGCCACCCTGGTGCTGACGCTCGGCGCCAAACCGCTGATTGGTCTTTTCCTGCATGCCGGCACCAGGCCTTATGAGATTGCCACAGCGGGCCTGCCACTGTTTGCCATTTCATCGATATTTTTTGCCCTGAATGTCGCCATTATAGGCTATTACCAGGCCATTGAGCGTAACGTGCGAGCTACGGCGTTCATGTTGCTTCGCGGCCTGGTGTTCCTTGTGCCGGCTTTCATCCTGATGCCTTTGGTCATTACTCCTCAAGGCATGTGGCTAGCCGTTCCCGTCACGGAGTGCCTGACGCTGGCAGTGATCCTGCTGACGGGCAAGAGGCTTTTCAGGTAACGGACGTCAAAGAAAAGCCCTCCAGATGTCTCCTGCAACTCCATGTTCTTGTTTGTGGGAAAAATGGGGTTGGTCAGGTGTCCGGTACGACGTGCCGGGCCATCAGGTACAACCAAGTGAGCCAACGGGAACAATGAGCCTGGCCAACAGGGTTTGCACCGGACGTGCGAACATTTTGCAGCGAACGTGCGAACATCTTGCAGCGGGCGTGCGAACACTTTGCAGCGGGCGCTGCAAAACCTCTTCACTTCTCTTCCCAAAGTCCTCCTCCTGATAAAAACCTCGGGAAAGAATGCCTCAACCTCTCCAACTGCAAAGATACAACACTGGCCCTGCTGTTTGCAAGTTTTTGGCCATCTATTTTCAGCAGCATTCAAAAAAACGGCAAAGATAACCTCAGGCATACCTTTCGCACGACCTAATGACCCCCTAAACATACTCCAGGCAAGCCTTTGGCAAGCCCAAAGTGCTTGCTAGGGTATGCTTAGGGTATGCCAAAGGTTTGCCTAGGGCTTGCGAAAAGTATGCTTGAGCAACAAAAAGGCCCCGCCGTTTGGCGAGGCCTTCCTTGTGCCCGGAACGGGACTCGAACCCGTACGACCGCAATGGTCAAGGGATTTTAAGTCCCTCGTGTCTACCAATTCCACCATCTGGGCAGAAGCACGGCACTGCCGCGCAGTCTTTTATTTCTCTTTCAGTACAAACCTTTTATAATACGTGAAACACAACATCGTCAAAGGCAGGGCAATCACCAGACCGATAAAACCCAAGAGACAGCCCCACACCGAAAGCGAGAGCAGGATGACCGCAGGGTTCATGCCCATGGCTTTGCCCATAATCTTCGGGGTGAGCACCAGGTCCTGAAGCGACTGCACCACAACAAAGACGATGGCGCAAAGGCCTATGATAACCCAGAAACTCTCGCCCGTGTCCGACGCCTTCAGCAGCGCCAAGACCGTGACGGGGAAGATGCCAAGCATCTGGAGATAAGGCACCATGTTGAGCAGGCCGATGAACAGGCCCACACCGACCGCCATAGGCAGGCCGACGATGGAGAAACCGATGGCAAAGCCGATGCCCACCAAAAGAGCTATCAGACCCTGGCCGCGGAAGTAGCGGTTCATGCTGTCCTCCACCTCCTTCAGGAGCTGCACAACGGCTGGACGGTTGTCCTTGGGGATAAGGCGCTGCCAGCCCTCGGAGAACGTCTCGTAGTCCAGGAGGATGAAGAAGAAATAGAGGAACACCACGAAGACGTTGACCACGCCGATGAGGATCTGCGCCGTCTGCGAGAGAACCTCCCACGCCTGCAGAGCGATGTAGCGGAAGGCGTCCAGCGTGCCGTCGTGCTCGAGGACCTTCATCATCTTGCGCTGCATCTCTTCGTTCTGCACCAAAGCCTGAATCTGCTCATAGACATTGTTCTCGCCAATCCAACGCTGCACAAAAAGCAACATGTCGTCGGTCAGACGCGACACCTCGCGCACCATGGGCGGCACGGTGAGTACCACCAAGAAGGCCACCAGCGAGAGCACCATCAGCATGGCCACCATGATGCTCACGACACGCCATCGGATGCGGCAGCGGCGCTCCAAAAAGACCACGAGCGGATAAGTGAAGTAAGCCAGCACCCAAGCCATGAAGAACTGCCAAAGCACGCCGCTCAAGACGTCGAGCAGAGTGTAGACGACAAAGAAGCCGAGCGCCGTGAGCACCCAACGCACCACCCTGTCGAAAGTTATCTCGCCCTGAAGCATGATTGCCGACCCTTAGTTTATACGTTGAAACCGGTTATTTTACCTGCACCACGAGGAAGCGGCTCACGCTCCAGAACTTCTTGGTGTTGAGGATGTGGAGCTCGTATTCGCCGGCATCATTCTTGCTCAGACGGTAAGAGCCGGCGGGATGCGTGGTGAGCATCTTGGCGCTCTTGGAATAGAACTTGATGTTCTGCGTCTGACGGATGTCCACCTTGGTGAAATAGTCGGTGGCGAAATCCTCGGAACGCAGCACCTCACCCTTCTGAAGAATCTTCTGCTCGGTGAGCTCGGACTTGGTGCCGAAGACAAACCAGGCGCTGTTGAGGTCCTGCTCCTGAGCCGCCAGAGTGGCAGCCTGCTGCTCATTCTGCGTCGTGAGCTCGCTGACACTGGAGCTGAGCGAAGCGATGGAATCGGTCTGATGCACGATGACGATATTCTTCTCGGCCAACTGGGCCTCCAGCTCCTGAATGCGGGCAGCCTGCTCCTGCACCTGTTGCTCGAGCGCGGCCACAGTCTTCTGCAACTTGTCCACATTGACGGTGGACGACTGCAGCTTCTGCTTGAGCTGCGCAATGAGCTCGCGCTGGCGTTGCATCGTCTCCTCGATATACTGCATGTTCTCGCGGATGATGGCCTTATTGCCGGCAGCCTCCACATTGCCGTCGGCCACAGCGACGCGACCCTCGGCCTGATTGATGCGGTTGATGCCCTCCTGAACCTCGTAGAACGTACCCATAAGGTCGTTCAATTCGCCGTCTTTGGCATTGATGACGGCTTGCAGGGAGTCGCGCTGCTGCTGCACGGCATCAGACGCACCCTTGCGGTCACTGCAGGCGGAAGCCATCAGCACCAGACCTGCCATCAAAAGAAACTTCTTCATAATCCTTCTACTACTATTACGAACTCGCCCTTGGGCTCGTTCTCTTTAAAATGATTCAGCACCTCAGCGAGGGTGCCCCTTACACTCTCTTCATGCACCTTGGAAATCTCGCGACACACAGAACACTGACGCTCCGGGCCGAAAACCTCCACGAACTGCTCCAACGCCTTGACCACACGATGCGGACTCTCGTAGAAAATCATGGTGCGCGTCTCTTCGCGCAGCGCATTGAGCCTGGTCTGGCGGCCTTTCTTCTGGGGCAGGAAGCCCTCGAAGCAGAAGCGGTCGCAGGGCAAGCCGCTGGAGACCAGCGCGGGGACAAAGGCTGTCGCTCCGGGCAGCGTCTGCACCTCAATGCCCGCCCTGACGGCTTCGCGGGTGACCAAAAATCCGGGGTCGGAGATTCCGGGAGTGCCTGCATCCGAGACCACCGCTATGGTCTCGCCCGCCTTGAGCCGCTCGACGACAGAGGCCACCGTGTGATGCTCGTTGAACTTGTGGTAGGAAAGCATCGGCCGACGGATGTCGAAGTGCCGAAGCAGGTTGCCGCTCGTTCGGGTGTCCTCCGCCAGGATGAGGTCTGCCTCTTTCAAAACGCGGAGGGCTCTCATGGTGATATCCTCCATGTTTCCGACGGGAGTAGGTACCAGGTACAACATTTACAAACGCAAAAGTACGACATTTTAGCGATAAGAACGAGGATAACGACAACTTTTTTCGCAGAACACTTGAAATTTTTGAAGTTTTTCACTATTTTTGCACAAGAAATCACACGATATGCGACGATACAACTCCAGCCGAAGCGCTTTACCTTTTGAAGACGGCATGAGCCAGGTGGTCTCCCGGGAGGCCACCGAGGAGGGCGTGGAGCGCGCCGTGCTGGTGGGCATCATCACCCCGCAGCAGGACGAGCGCCACACCAACGAATATTTGGACGAGCTGGCCTTTCTGGCCGAAACGGCCGGCGCCGTCACCGCCAAGCGCTTCACGCAGCGCCTGAACGGCCCCTCGTCGGTGACCTATCTGGGCATCGGCAAGCTGCAGGAAATACGCCGCTACATTGAAGAGGAGGAAGAAGCCGAAAGGAGCGTGGACATGGTCATCTTCGACGACGAGCTCTCGGCCAAGCAGCTGCGCAACATCGAGCAGGAGCTCAAGGTAAAAATTCTCGACCGCACCAACCTCATCCTCGACATCTTCGCCATGAGGGCCCAGACGGCCCACGCCAAGACGCAGGTGGAGCTGGCGCAATACCGCTACATGCTGCCCCGACTGCAGCGCCTGTGGACCCACCTGGAGCGTCAGCGGGGCGGCAGCGTGGGCCTGCGCGGACCGGGCGAGACGCAGCTCGAAATGGACCGCCGCATCATCCTCAACCGCATGGCTCTGCTTAAGCAGCGTCTGGCCGACATCGACCGCCAGAAGACCACACAGCGGCAGGGACGCGGCCGCATGATACGCGTGGCCCTCGTGGGCTACACCAACGTGGGCAAATCCACGCTGATGAACCTCCTGGCCAAGAGCGAAGTGTTCGCCGAAAACAAACTCTTCGCCACCCTCGACACCACCGTGCGCAAAGTGATCATCGACAACCTGCCCTTCCTGCTCTCCGACACCGTGGGCTTCATACGCAAGCTGCCCCACGACCTGGTGGAATCGTTCAAATCGACGCTGGACGAGGTGCGCGAAGCCGACCTGCTGCTGCACGTGGTGGACATCTCGCACCCCGACTTCGAGAGCCAGATTGAAGTGGTGGAGAAGACATTGGCCGACTTGGGCTGCGCCGACAAGCCCTCCATGATCATCTTCAACAAGACCGACGCCTACCGATGGGTGGAGAAAGACGAGAACGACCTCACGCCGGAGACCCGTGAGAACATACCCCTCTCACGACTCATCCACACCTGGATGGCGCGCACCTACGGCGACTGCCTTTTCATCTCTGCCAAGGAGAGACAAAACTTCGACACACTCAAGCAGGTGCTCTACAACAAGGTGCGCCAGCTCCACGTGCAGAAGTATCCCTACAACGATTTCCTCTATTGACCATTGAACATTGAACATTAATACTATAAACTATGGCTAACGTTCCTTTCAAGTACGCCCCCATGTTCCAGAAGGGCGAGGACAAGACCGAATACCGGTTGCTGTCCAAAGAGGGTGTCACCGTCAGCAGCTTCGAAGGCAAGGAGATCGTCAAAGTATCTCCCGAAGCCCTCACACTGCTGGCCCAGCAGGCCTTCCACGACGTGGAGTTCATGCTGCGCCGCGAGCACAACCTGCAGGTGGCCAAGATTCTCTCCGACCCCGAAGCTTCGGAGAATGACAAGTATGTAGCGCTGCAGTTCCTGCGCAACGCCGAGACTGCCGCAAAAGGCATCCTGCCCTTCTGTCAGGACACCGGCACCGCCATCATCCACGGCGAGAAGGGACAGCAAATCTGGACCGGCTTCGAGGATGAAGAGGCCCTCTCCAAAGGCGTCTACAACACCTACACGGAGGACAACCTGCGCTACTCGCAGAACGCACCCCTCAACATGTACGACGAGGTGAACACCAAGTGCAACCTCCCCGCACAGATCGACATCGAAGCCACCGAAGGCGCCGAATACCGCTTCGTTATGGTGGCCAAGGGCGGCGGCTCGGCCAACAAGACCTACTTCTACCCCATGACCAAAGCCACCATCCAGAACGAGGGCACGCTGCTGCCTTTCCTCGTGGAGGAGATGAAGCACCTGGGCACGGCGGCCTGTCCGCCCTACCACATCGCCTTCGTCATCGGCGGCACCTCGGCCGAGAAGAACCTGCTCACGGTGAAGCTGGCCTCCATCAAATACTACGACAACCTGCCTACTACGGGCGATGAAACCGGACGAGCCTTCCGCGACATCGACCTCGAGCAGAAGCTGCTCAAGGAGGCCTACAAGATCGGTCTGGGCGCCCAGTTCGGCGGCAAATATCTGGCCCACGACATCCGCGTCATCCGCCTGCCCCGTCACGGTGCCTCCTGCCCCATCGGCATGGGCGTGTCGTGCTCTGCCGACCGCAACATCAAGGCTAAGATCAACCGCGACGGCATCTGGCTGGAGAAGATGGACGCCAACCCCACGGAACTGATTCCCGAAGCGCTGCGCAAGCCCGGAGAAGGCGGCAAAGGCATCGAGATCGACCTGGACAACGGCATCGACGCCGTGCGTCAGGAGCTCACCAAGTATCCCGTCTCCACGCGCGTGAACCTTAAAGGAACCATCATCGTGGCCCGCGACATCGCCCACGCCAAGCTCAAGGCCCGTCTGGACGCCGGCGAAGGCATGCCCCAGTACTTCAAGGACTATCCCGTGCTCTACGCCGGTCCGGCCAAGACGCCGGAAGGCTATCCCTGCGGCTCGATGGGTCCCACGACGGCCAACCGCATGGACCCCTACGTGGATGAGTTCATGGAGAACGGCGCTTCTCTGGTGATGATCGCCAAGGGCAACCGCACGCAGCAGGTGACCGACGCCTGCAAGAAGCACGGCGGCTTCTATCTGGGCACCATCGGCGGTGTGGCAGCAGTGCTCTCACAGTCAAGCATCAAGAGCATCGAGTGCGTAGAATACCCCGAGCTCGGTATGGAAGCCATCTGGAAGATCAAGGTGGAAGACTTCCCCGCCTTCATCCTGGTGGACGACAAGGGCAACGACTTTTTCAAGCAGCTTAAGCCCTGCTCCGGCTGCACAATACTCTAAAAAAGCGGCAAAAAGCTCTTTTAAGCGAAAAACTTTAAACTTTAAACTTTAAACTTTAAACTTTTTTTCGTACCTTTGCACCCGCTAATGAAAAAAGATTAGCATTTTAAGGTTGACTCGCTAGCTCAGTTGGTAGAGCACATCACTTTTAATGATGGGGTCTCGGGTTCGAACCCCGAGCGGGTTACCAAAAGAAAAAGCCCTCGGCAGACGGAAGTTTACTTCCAGAGTGCCGAGGGATTTTTGTTTTACGCACTTCCCGTGGAAGGGCGCCGAGGCTCGCAAGCACCCCGAGCGGGTTACCAAAAGAAATAAGCCGTGGCAATCGCCACGGCTTATTCTTGTATTCAGGCTACCCCGCCCCGCTCAGTTGCGGTGCGTGGCGGAATAGTTGATGCGCAGTGCCCACGACTTACGGAGCACTTCCTTCACGTCGGTGATATAGCCCATCTGCGTGCGCACGTCAGCCTTGATGGAAATCGTCTGCTCGGCCTGGTTGGTCATGCCCTGACGCTCCTGAGCGACAAAGTCCATCACCTCGCGGGCTTCCGCATAACGGTCGTTCAGCTGAATACGCGTGCCGGAACCCATCTGAGCACGTAGAGCGTCGGTTGGGGGGCCGATGTAGATGAACGATACAGTGCTCTTCTTACCGAGCTTCTCCAGCTCCGTACCCTGAGGCGTAGTGAACTTCACCTTGAGCGTAACCTCGCGCATGGTGGTCACAATCATGAAGAAGAACAGAATGGTGAAGATCAAGTCAGGCAGAGACGAGGTGTTCATCTCAGGCATTTCGCGGCTTGCTTTTTTCTTAAATCCCATAATCAGTTTCCTCCATAGTTTTTAGGTTCTGCCTCGGATATCTTCTGAGGATAGTAGGCGCGGATAGCCACCTGCTGCTCGTCAGTAAGGTTGGCGTATAGACGTCCGAACTTACGCTTGGACAAATCGTCGCGCAGTTCGTTGTAAGCTGCTACCAGTTCATTCTGCACCTGGAAATAGATGTCGTATGGCGTGCCACGGTCAGTCTGTACGGAAATCACGTGCTTCTCGGTGACGGCACAGGCACCCAGAAGTTCAATCTCCTTACCGAACTTCTCCGGCAGCTTGCTGGAGTTGTTGGGGTTGTCGATGAACTCCTTGGCCAAAGGCTTGAGCTGTTCCAGAGCGATGTATTCGCTGATACTGCCCACCTTGCACCAGAGCTGTCCGGCGGCATTGATACGTACATTCATCACGTTGCGTTCCTTGACATCGATTTGTGCATCCTCCTGGTCCTTGTCTGGCGGCTGGGGCAGACGACGGGCCAAACCCGTGTCGGTGTCCATACTCGTGGTCACCAGGAAGAAGATCAGCAGCATGAAGGAGATGTCGGCTGTTGAACTGGTGTTCAGGCCCGGCATTTTCTTTTTCTTCTTTGCCATGTCTTTCTTTTGGTTTTTGACTTAAACGATGTTTAGTGAACGCTCTCTTACTTCTTCGTGGCAGTCTTGGTCAGATAACCACTCATGGTGACGCAAATGGCGCAAATGGCAACCAGCGTGAGGATATACATGCTCCAGATGAACATATCCACGACAGTCACCCAACCGCCGGTGGTCACTGTGCCGTCGGCAGCACGGAAGTCCTCCTCACCGATACCGAGCACGAGACCGATAGCGAGACTTATAATGGTGATGCAGCAGGTGAACATGATAATCTTGCCGCCGGGCACACCCGTGTAGCTGGCAGAATCAACGCCTCTGTTGCTTTGGGCAGTCTTGACAACGGACCATGCCGTCAGGCCGGCCGTCAGCAGCACGCAGGCATACATGAGGAACAGCAGCAGACTGGTGAACTGGGGAGCCACGAAGTCGCCGACATATTCGTTGTCCCATCCCACGAAGAAGAACAGGAGGAATACGATGGCGCTAACGGCAATGACGCCCAGCATCACGTATTTTGATATTTGTTGAGTTTTCATGATTCTTTACTTATTCTGTAAGGTTTAACCTTTTTTAGAACAAGTCCGAAGCAAACTTACTTCTGGCACTTGTCGCTCTTAACACACATCACGAGCAGCTCCTGAGCAGCCTCCTCCATGTTACCGGTAAGGGCCTCAACGCGAGCCAGGATGAAGTTGTAGAATATCTGCAGAATCAGGGCTACAACGATACCGAAAATGGTGGTGATCAGGGCGACCTTCATACCGCCGGCAACAACGGTCGGGCTGATATCACCTGCCTTCTGAATCTGGTCGAAGGCCATCACCATACCAATCACCGTGCCAAGGAATCCGAGAGAGGGAGCCATAGCGATGAACAGGGTGATCCAGGAGCAGTTCTCCTCGAGGTAAGAACCCTGCACCTCAGCCTCCATGTTGATGGTACGCTCGATGGTAGCGATGTCGTTCTGGTCCTTGGAGTTGAGGCACTCCAGAGCCTTGCGGCTTACCTGAGCCACGGGACCGCGGGTGTTGGCGGCGAGGTTGATAGCCTCCTGCACCTTACCGGCAGCAACGAGATCGGCCAGGTCAGCAGTGAACTTGCGGGTATTGATCTGAGCCAAAGAGAGGTAGATCACACGCTCGATACAGAAAGCCAGACCCAAAACCAGGGCGATAGCAACGAGAGACATAAAGTCTGCACCACCCTCGATGAACTTGGTCTTCAGAGCCTTGTGGATACCCTCACTCTCTTCCTCAACGATGGGAGCCTCTTCTTGGGGAGCAGCCTCCTCTACGGCAGCCGTGTCAACAGCAGCGGAATCAACAGCGGCGCTGTCCACTGCCTCTACAGCAGCTTCCTCCTCCTGAGCCATCACATTCTGGGTCATTGCGAAAGAGCACGCAGCAACCAATGCAACAATTGCGAATAACTTTTTCATTGTTAGTAAAATTTTTAGGTTAATTATTGGTTTTTCTTAGTATTTCGCGGTTCTCTTCTCGGACGTCACCGTCCGTGTCTTGCGGAGAGAGGGGGATTCGAACCCCCGATACGCTTTTGACGTATACACGCTTTCCAGGCGTGCCTCTTCAGCCACTCGAGCATCTCTCCATGTGCCTCTGCACACATTTGCGACTACAAAAATACCTTTTTTTTCTTAATCAACATCAACTTTTTTCTAAAAAAATGCCGAACATATGCCGTTTTTTCGTTTTACAGGTCGATTCTGAGCGTATTATGCACCAAAAAGGCGTCTTGCGTTGTCATCCGTCACCTTTTCGACCTCCCCCGGAGACAGATTATATATCTCTGCCAATTTGCCACAAACGGAAGTCAGAAAACTGCTCTCATTGCGCTCTCCGCGATGGGGCACAGGAGCCAGATACGGGCAGTCCGTCTCCAGGACCACACGCTCCAGGGGAACCACCGCACGGAGCACTTCACCCAACTTGGCATTCTTGAACGTGACGATGCCGCCGATGCCCACAAAGAAGCCCTCATAGGCCATCACCCGACGCGCCGACTCCACACTGCCGGAGAAACAGTGGAACACACCGCGAAGCTCCGTGCCGTGGCAGCTGCGCAACACTTCATGCGCTTCATTCTCCGCCTTGCGCTGGTGAATGACCAGGGGCAAACCGTAGTGAAAGGCCCACTCCGTCTGTCTTCGGAATGCCTCAATCTGCTCCTTGCGAAACGTGTCGTCCCAATAGAAATCGAGTCCCACTTCACCAACGGCCGCCTTGCCCTGGAGCTGCGGCTCCATGCGGTCGAGCACCTGCGCCCAATCCGACTTGACGTCCTCGGGATGCAGCCCCATCATCGGGAAACAGGTCTCGGGATGGCGCTCCGTGAGCGCCATCATGCGGGGTATGCTCTCTTCGTTGATATTGGGCAGATAAAATCGAGTGACACCCGCCCCGAGTGCCCTCTGAAGGGTCTCCTCGCGGTCGTCATCGTAGTCAGGCTCGTAGAGATGAGCGTGCGTGTCAATCATGATTTACGCTCCATGAGCGACATGGCAAATTCCCAAAGCGGCTGCTTCGTCTCCAAAGGCAAATTCAATTGCTCCAGGAGCATACGGGCCTGATGGAAAAACTCGTTGATGCGGTGGGTCGTCATCCCCTTCACGCCGATGGCGTCGTAGAGCGCCGTCACGGCAGCAATCTTCTCCTGCTGCTCCTTTTGGCTGGATGGGTTAGTCTTGATCCAACGCTCCAACTCGGCTCTTTGCTCCGGACTGGCGGCCTGAAGCGCGGAGATGAGCAGGAAGGTCTTCTTGTTTTCCAGGATATCACCGCCGATACGCTTGCCGAAAGTGGCGAAGTCGCCATAGACATCCAGCAAATCGTCCTGCAGCTGGAAGGCCAGACCAATCTTTTCGCCGAAAGAATGGAGACACTCCACATCGGCGTCTTTGGCTCCAGCCTGCATCGCTCCGAGCGCCAGGGCGCAGGCCAGCAGGACGCTGGTCTTCAGGCGAATCATCTCGATGTATTCCTCCTCCGTGACGTCCAGGCGCTTCTCGAAGTCCATATCCATCTGCTGCCCTTCGTCTATCTCAAGGGCCGTCTCCGTGAAGAGCGACATCACCTGAGGAAGCACTTCGGCAGGACACTCCTGCATCATCTGGAAGGCCAGCACCAGCATGGAATCACCCGAAAGGATGGCGGTGTTGTCGTCCCACTTTTTATGCACGCAAGGCTTGCCTCTTCGCGTGTCGGCCTTGTCCATCAGGTCGTCGTGGAGCAGGGTAAAATTGTGATAAATCTCCAAGCCCAAAGCCGCCGGCATACAAGCGTCTATATCCTTTTTGTAAAGGCTGTATGCCATCAGCATCAGGACCGGCCTGATGCGCTTGCCGCCCAGAGACAGGACGTAGCGGACGGGGTCATAAAGACCGGCGGGCTCCCGGTCAAAAGAAAGGTGAACCAGAGCCTGGTTCACCTTATTTAGTATTTCATTAGTTGTTAACATGCTCTGCTTAACCGAGTCGGAACATTACGGGCAGGTTGAAGCGCGAACGCACGGTCTTGTTACCCTGACGGGCGGGCTTCCACTTCGGCATGGCTTTCACCACGCGCAATGCCTCATCGGAGAGATGCTGGTCGGGCGAACGCATCACCTTGGCATCCACGATAGATCCGTCTCTGTTCACCACGAAGCTGACGATGACACGACCCTGAACGCCCTGCTCTTGACAGATGCTGGGATATTTAATATGGTCGCGCAACCACTTCATGCAAGCCTCGTCACCACCGGGGAACTGGGCGTTCTCCTCCACCACATCAAAGATGCGGTCGTCATCCACAGCCTCCACGATGGGGCCGACAGGGCCGGAAGCCACAGCGGAAGGACTGCCGGTGCCCACTACTGTAGTAATGGCCTGGTTCACTTCCTCACTGGTCTCCACTTCCTCGTCGGGCAACTCCGTCTCGTTGTCCACAATGTTGATGATTTCTGCCACCTTGGGCGCTGCTGCTGGAGGAGGAGCCATGACTTCCTGCTGCTGGGTGATGGGAATCATGTCCTCTTCGAAGGCCATCTCGTAAATCTTTTCTTCCTCAATCACCTTCTCCGGATCGCGCTGCGTGTACTCAAAGGCGCAGAACATAAGAGCCAGGGTCAACACATAACCGATGAGAATACCGGTAGATTTTTGACCCCTCAAGTTAAGGTTTTCATTAATCTGAACTGCTTCCATGATATTTTTTTTTCGTTTTTTTTCAAACCACGAGGGCAAATATAGAACTTTTTTCTGATTCATTGACCTCGTTAGTGATATTTTTTTTCATCTTAAAGCAATTTTTCGTCCCAAAGAGGGGTTATTGGAATAAAATAGAGTACCTTTGAAGCCGAAATACCACTCCGATGAGCCACAGACACCTGCTTTTGACGTTCCTCACGCTTTCACTCCACTTTTTCACGGCCCGTGCACAGGAGAGCAGTAGCGTGTTTAATTTCCTCAGTCTGTCTTCATCGGCACACACCACAGCGCTCGGCGGACAGAACATCTCCACCATCGAAGACGACGCCTCCATGATCTTCACCAACCCCACCGCGCTTTCCAACACGACATCGCACACGGTCAACCTCAACTACATGAATTACATGCGCGGCACCCACACGGGCAGCGCCGCCTATGTTCAGGCGCATCGTACGCGCGGGAGTTGGGGCGCTGGAGCGCAGTTCGTCACATACGGCAGCATGAAGGAGACCGACCAGTGGGGACAGGTATTGGGCACCATGTCGGCGCTCGATCTCAACCTGACCGGCGGATACAGCTACGCCTTGGCAGAGCGCTGGGTGGGCGGCGTCATGGGCAAATTCCTCTACTCCAAATACGGCAGCTTCACCTCCGTGGCCCTCTGTGTGGACCTCGCCGCCAACTACTACGACGAGGATCACGACCTCTCCGTCTCCGCCGCCGTCACCAATCTCGGCGCACAGGTGAAAGCTTTCGGCAACGATCACGAGCGCCTGCCCATCAGCCTCAAGCTCGGATTCTCCAAGGGACTGGGACATCTGCCCGCCCGCATCACGGTGACCATGTACGACATCAACCATTGGGCCCGCGACTACTATTTCAACTCGGGCGGCGAAGACGTCGGAGGATTCACCATCTTCATCAACCACTTCGCCCTGGGTCTCGATGTTTTCCCCACACGCTACATCTGGCTCGCCCTGGGTTACAACTTCCGCCGGGGCTACGAAATGAAAGCAGGCGGATCGTCTCACGCTGCCGGTCTATCGCTTGGCGCCGGCCTGGACATCAAGCGCTTCAAAGTGGGCGTGACGTGGGCCAAGCAACACGTCAGCACCAACTCCATCTGCGTGTCGCTGGCCTACAACTTTAACAAACCCTGACCAATACTTTGATACAATATGAAAAGAATCACCATCGCCCTTGACGGACACGCTTCCTGCGGCAAAAGCACCATGGCCAAGCAGCTGGCCAAGGAGATTAACTACGTGTATATCGACACCGGCGCCATGTATCGCGCCGTGACCCTCTATGCCATGCGCAAGGGATACATCAAAGCTGACGGCAGCATCGACGAGGCCGCCCTCGAAGCCGACATCAGCAACATCATCATCATGTTTGTCTACAACACGGAGAAGGGACGCCTCGAAACCTATCTCAACGGAGAATCCGTGGAAGACGAAATCCGCACGATGGAAGTTTCGGCCCACGTCAGCCCTATTGCCACACTAGGCTTCGTGCGTTCTGCCATGGTGGACCTGCAGCGACTGATGGGCGAAGCCAAAGGCGTCATCCTCGACGGTCGCGACATCGGCACGGTGGTGTTCCCCAACGCCGAGCTCAAGGTCTTCGTCACGGCCGAGCCCGAGGTGCGTGCACAGCGCCGATACGACGAGCTGACCGGCAAAGGCCTTCAGGTGGATTATGACGAAGTGCTGAAAAACGTGCGCGAGCGCGACCGTATTGACTCCACGCGCGCCATTAGCCCCCTGCGCAGAGCCGACGACGCCGTCGTGCTGGACAACAGTCACATGACCCGCGAAGAGCAGATGGCCTGGCTCAGAGGCGCTTTTGCCGTAGCCTCCCGCGACTGAACCCATCGCCCACCCCCAGCCCTATGACCATCGAAATCGACGAAGGCAGCGGCTTCTGCCACGGTGTGACCCGGGCCATAAACAAGGCCGAGGAAGAACTGCATCGGGGCGAACCCCTCTATTGCCTGGGCGACATCGTCCACAACGGCAAGGAATGTCGCCGTCTGGAGCAAATGGGGTTGCACACCATCGGTCACGATGAATTCGACCGGCTCCACGATGCCCAAGTGCTCCTGAGAGCCCACGGCGAGCCGCCTTCCACCTATCTTCAAGCCAAGGAGAACAACATCCGCCTCATTGACGCCACCTGCCCCGTGGTGCTCCACCTGCAGCAGCGCATCCGGGCGGAATACGAGTCCGACGACAGCGGCGCCAAGCAGATTGTCATCTTCGGCAAACCGGGACACGCAGAGGTCTTGGGGCTTGTGGGACAAACAGCGGGGCACGCCATCGTGATAGAAAACATCGATGATGCCGCCCGTTTGGACTTCACGCGCGACATCTCGCTCTACAGCCAGACGACCAAGCCCCTGGCGCAGTTTCTCCAAATCGTCGATTTCATCAAGCGGCACATCGCTCCGGAGGCCACCTTCACCTTTGCCGACACCGTCTGCCGCCAGGTGGCCAACCGCATGCCGCACATTCAGCAGTTCGCCGCCCGCCACGACGTGATTCTCTTCGTGTCGGGCCGCAAGTCGAGCAACGGCCGCGTGCTCTTCTCCGAATGCCGGCGCATCAATCCCGCCAGCTACATGGTGGACTGCCCGGAGGAGATTGACCTCCGCTGGTTTGAGGGTAAGGAGAGCGTAGGCATCTGCGGTGCCACTTCCACGCCGAAATGGCTCATGGAACAGTGCGCCGAGCGCATTAAGGGCGCACGATTTGCAACATCATAAGCACAGAGCACACAGGCTTTTCCCACAATGCAGACAGCGATTTGCAAGCATTGTTGTCCGGTATTTGTCCGCCACTTGTCCGGTATTTGTCCGGTTAACCAGCGGACAAATACCGGACAAGACAGCAGCCGTCTAGCGGACAAGCGAAGAGCCATGGACGAACGATCAGCGATTCAAACCGCCAACAACTGATAAAAGAATACACCGATGAGGCACAGCGGCGCCACATAACGCACCATCACGCGAATACATGACATAGCGCACACGGCAAGCCGGGTCGGACTCTCGCCGCCCAACTCCCTTCCGACAGCCGTTCGCTCCATCACCCAGCCGACAAACAGGCAAAAACACAATCCGCCGATGGGCATCATAAACTTGGCCGTCACGAAATCGAACAGGTCAAAGAAGCCCATGCCCAATACCGTAACATCGCGCCACGGGCCGAAAGAAAGTGAGCAGGCTGCGGCACACACCATCGCACAGAGCGCCGCGGCGACAGCAGCCTGCGGACGTGACAAACGGGTCTTTTCGTGCACCAGAGCCGTCACCATCTCATGCTGTGAGATGGCACTTGTCAGCGCAGCCACCAAAAGAAGAATGTAGAAGAGAGAGGAAAACAGATAATTGACCACCGGAGAAGCACCGAAAACGGCGTTGAAAACGCGGGGCAAGGTGATGAACACCAAGCCCGGACCGGCATCTGCCTGCCCCCCGACAGTGAACACCACGGGAAAAATCACCAAGCCGCTGAAAACGGCCACAAGAGTGTCCAACAGGCAGATGATGAGCGAAGAACGCATCAAGGGCACATCCTGCTTGAAATAGGACGCATAAGTGGCCAAACAACCGATGCCCACAGAGAGCGAGAAGAAAGCCTGCCCCATCGCCGAAAACACCACACTGACCGTCAGTTGGGAAAAATCCGGAGAAAAGAGAAAGCGCAGACCTTCCGACGCCCCGGGCAGCGTCATCGCAAAACCGGCCAGCACCGCGATAATCAGGAAGAGCAGGGGCATCATCCACTTGGAGAAACGCTCAATGCCCCGCTGCACGCCACCGGCCACGATGGCCGTGTTGACCGCCATAAAGAGGATGACATAGAGCAGCGGACGCCAGGCGGAAGAAGAAAAGTCGGAGAAATAAGCGCCGAAATCACGGTCGGCCAGCAACGCGCCGCGCAGACACTCCACGGTGTAGAAGAGCGTCCAGGCCGCCACGACAACATAGAAGCTGAAAATCAGGAAGCCGGCCAGCACCCCCATATAGCCCACCAACGGCCAACGTGTACCGGGCATGAGGCGCTTGAAACTGTCAGCGGCATTGGCCTTGCCGGCCCGACCGACAACAAACTCAGAGCACATCACCGGCAAAGCCAGAATCAGAACGAATACGAGATAGACCAGGATGAAGGCTGCGCCGCCGTGACGACCTGCCTCCATAGGGAAGCGCCACACATTACCCAAACCGACTGCGCTACCCGCAGAGGCCAGGATGACGCCTAATCTGCTGCCGAAATGATGTCGTTCTTCCATAACTTGAAAGGATACTCCCTCATGTGGCTGTTGTAGAAGCGCCGGTCGCCCGTCACTTCCCGACCGATAAACGGAGGGATTACGAACGTCTCCCCCTCGCTGTGCAGCTCGATTTCGGCCATTGTCAGCCCTTCGTTGTCATCGTAGAATTCATCCACCTCCCACACATGGCCGTCCTCTGCGCGCACCAAATAGCGCGACTTGGAGATGACGCCCGGCTCGGCGATAGAAAGCAGGGCTTCGGCTTCGGGCACGGAAATCTCTTTTTCCCACTCGAAGCGCCCCAGCCCCCGCCGGTCGCTCGGCCCCTTGATAGTGAGCCAGCCCTTGTCGCCGCGAATACGCACACGCACCGTGCGTCCGTTGCCCGAAGCAATGTAGCCCTGACGAATGGGAGTGACGTCGAAGGCGAGGCTTTTGTACTCCCCCGTCACCAGGAACTTGCGCTCTATCTCCAAATAAGCCATTTCACCGGATTATTTTCTACTCTCCGCCAAACTGCATGAGGTAGGCTTTGATGAAAGCGTCGATTTTGCCGTCCATCACGCCCCCGACGTCGGAGGTCTGATAGCCCGTGCGGTGGTCCTTCACACGACGGTCGTCGAAGACGTAGCTGCGAATCTGCGAACCCCACTCAATCTTCATCTTGCCGGCTTCCACCTTGGCCTGCTCTGCCATACGGTGTTTGAGTTCCTTGTCGTAGAGCATGGAGCGCAGCAGACGCAGAGCGTTCTCCTTGTTCTTGGGTTGATCGCGTGTCTCGGTGTTTTCGATGAGAATTTCTTCCTCCTCACCGGTATAAGGGTCTTTATACTGATAGCGCAAACGCACGCCGCTCTCCACCTTATTGACGTTCTGGCCACCAGCGCCGCTGCTGCGGAACGTATCCCAGGAGATGCGGGCCTGCTCGATATTCACTTCGATGCTATCGTCCACAAGCGGCGTGACAAAGACGGAAGCGAAAGACGTCATACGCTTGCCCTGTGCATTGTAGGGCGACACACGCACCAAACGATGCACACCGGTCTCACTCTTGAGGAAGCCGTAAGCCTGAGCGCCTTCTATCTCCAGCGTGCACGACTTGATACCGGCATCGTCGGCCTCCAAAAGGTTGGCCACACGGCATTTGTATTTGTTTTCTTCAGCCCAGCGCATATACATACGCATGAGTTGCTGCGCCCAGTCCTGAGCCTCCGTGCCGCCGGCACCGGAGTTGATCTTGAGCACGGCGTCCATCTGGTCTTCCTCGCGGCGAAGCATGTTGCGCAACTCTAGTGCCTCAATGGAAGAGATGGCCTTCTGATAGTTTTCGTCCACCTCATCCTCCGTGACCAGCCCTTCTTTGAAGAAATCAACAGCAAGCTCCAGCTCGTCGGCTTGCGCTGACACAGCTTCAAAGTCCTTAATCCACTTCTCGATGCCTTTGACCAGCTTCATCTGGGCTTCAGCCTTCTTCTGGTCGTCCCAAAAGCCGGGCGCCTGGGTGCGTAACTGCTCTTCCTCGAGCTGAATGCGTTTCTCGGGAATATTGAGGTAGCGGTTCAGAGCTTCCACTCTGTCACGCACCTCTTTCTGTTGTTCCTGTGTAATCACTATACCTTAAACTTACCTTGTTATCGATTAATCTTCATACATCTTGTCGATGATTTCCTTGTAATTTTCGTTGAGCACCGGACGCTTCACCTTCAGGGTGTTGGTCAACTCGCCCTTTTCCAGAGAGAAGGGCTCGGGCAGAAGAGTGATGCGCTTTACCTGCTCGTAATGGGCAAACTCCTGCTGCAGGGTGTCCAGACGGGACATGATGAACTTGTTGATCTCCGGGTCGGCACACATTTCTGCACGTGACGAGAAACTACGGCCATGCTCCCGAGCAGACTTCATCAGCACATCGTATTCGGGAATCACCAGCGCCGACACAAACTTTTTTCGGTCGGCAATAATCACAATCTGATCCACAAAGCGATCTACGGAGAGCTTACTCTCCAGAAGCTGCGGTGCGATATACTTGCCGTTGCTCGTCTTGAACAGATCCTTAATACGGTCAGTCAGGTAGAGCTCGCCGTCCTTCATATAGCCGGCGTCACCCGTGTGGAACCATCCGTCCTTGTCGATGCTGCGCTCTGTCACCTCGGCCTTGCGGTAGTAACCCTTGGTGATGGTGTCGCCCTTGAGCAGCACTTCGTTGTTCTCGCCGAAGGACACCTGCACGCCGTTCAACACACGGCCGACACTCCCCAACGAAATTTTCTGATTCCACCGGTCGCACGAAACCGTTGCCGTGCTCTCAGTCAGTCCGTAACCGGCAATCATCATGATGCCGGCAGAGTGAACGAATTCCTCCACCTCCTTGGGGATGGCCGCGCCGGCCGTGGGGAAGAAATTAGCACGTTCCAGGCCCAGATTCTGAAGAAGCAGGGCGATGATGGTACGCTCGTAGAACTTGTATTTCAGCTCCAAAGCCAAGGGCGGCTTCTTGCCGTTCATACGATAAGTGACATTGTATTCCCTGCCCACTTTGAGCGCATCGTGCATCAACACGCGCTGCACGGCACTGGAGTTGCGTATCTTCTCCTTCACACCGGAATAGACCTTCTCCCAAAATCTGGGCACAGCGCACATGCAGGTGGGGTGCACCTCCTTCATGCTGTTGAGCACGTCGGTGGGCTTGAGATTCACGGCCAGCGTTGCCCCGTTGACCAGACAAAGGTAAGTCCAACCGCGCTCAAACACATGAGTGAAAGGCAGGAAGTTCATCACCAGATCCTTATCGCTGAGCGGAAGAGCACCCTCATGCCCCCTAAAAGCGGCGTTGTACATCCGATGGGTCAACATCACGCCCTTGGAAAGCCCGGTCGTGCCGCTGGTGTAGAGAATGTTGGCCAAATCGTCCTCCTTAAGCTCTGAAGTGCGCTTGGTCACCTCTTCGTCGAAAGGCAAGCCCTCGCCTAAAGCCAGGAACTCATCGTAGGTGATGCTCGTGCTGTCACGCTCGTCACGCTCAATGTCCTTCGTCATGAGTATCAGCTTCTCCACCCGGGGATCAAGCTGTTGAACGCGCAATGCCGTGTCATACTGATACTGCTCACCCACGAAGATGTAACGGATGGAGGCGTCGGAAACCATATACTTCACCTGCATCTCGCTGGAAGTGGCATAGAACGGGATGGTGACGGCACGAATGCCGTACGCCGCAAAGTCCGTAATGAGACACTCCGGCATGTTCTGGCTGAACACCGCCATGTTTTCCTGCACACTCACCCCCAACTTCAACATGGCATTGCTGGCCAAACGAACTCTTTTGGAAAACTCGTTCCAAGAGATATTCTTCCAAACATTCTTCTCGTAATCGCGATACATCATCGCGGTACGTTCGCCATACTTTTTAGCCTGGTCATGAATCAGTGTGGACAGGGGACTTGCGCAAAACATGGTTAAAAAACTTTTATTTTGCTGCAAATATACAAAAAAAAGATGATTTTCGAAGAAAAGAGTAAAACATTGAAGCACGAACAACAAACTTTTTCATACTTTTGTGTGGAAAATAAGCAATAATGAACCATCTCGAACTCCTCTCCAAGCTCATAGAAACGCCCAGATACTCGCGTGAGGAAACCGCTGCAGCCGACATCTTGGAGGCCTGCATGAAAGAGCGCGGACTATCAACGCAGCGTCAGGGCAACAATCTGTGGAGCATCTCTCCCGCGACGTCGGGCCCCACCGTGTTGCTCAACGCACACATTGACACCGTTCACCCCGTGAGCGCATGGACACGGGATCCTCACAAAGCCACTCTGGAGGGCGACAAGTTGTATGGACTGGGCAGCAACGATGACGGAGGCTCGCTGGTGAGCCTGTTGGAGGTATTCTGCCGTTGCCAGAAAAAAAATCTGCCCTACACACTGATTTTACTGATCTCTGCCGAAGAAGAGGTCAGTGGAAAAGGCGGCATTGAGAGCATCCTGCCCTTGTTGCCACCCATCGATTATGCCATTGTCGGAGAGCCCACGGGAATGCAGCCCGCCATCGCAGAAAAAGGACTGATGGTGCTCGACATCACCGCTCACGGCAAAGCCGGTCATGCTGCCAGAAACGAAGGAATCAACGCCATTGACCTGGCCATTGAAGACATTGAAGCCATCCGCCGCCTGCCAGCCCAATTGAAGAGCTCCCCCCTGCTCGGCCCGGTAAAGATGACGACGACCATCATCCATGCCGGCACTCAGCACAATGTAATTCCCGACGAATGCACATTTACGGTGGACGTGCGCTCCAACGAGCTGTATGACAACAAAGCGCTTTTCAATATCGTTTCCTCTCAGATTAAGAGCGAGGCCAAAGCCCGCAGTTTCCGACTCTCGTCTTCCTCAATAGAGGAAACACATCCTCTCGTGCAAAAGCTTCTGAAAATGGGGAAAAAGCCCTTTGGCTCACCCACACTCTCGGATCAGGCACTCATGCGCTTCCCCTCGCTCAAAATGGGGCCGGGCGAGAGTTGCCGCTCCCACACGGCAGACGAATTCATCAAACTCGCCGAGATAGAAGACGCAATCGCTACCTACCAATCCATACTTCTGGATTGAGCTTTGCCGTCTCCTTGCGCAACTGGAAATGAAGCAACGGATGTCCGTTGTCGTCATTGGCAGGAGTGCCGATAAGATCGCGTGTTTTGACCTTCTGGCCCTTGGAGACAATCACGGAAGACAGATTACAATACACGGAGATGTAGGATCCGTGACGAATCAGCACGTTCTTGGTGCCGCCAAAAGCAAAGACTGCTGTCACAACGCCATCGAACACACTGCGTGCACGGGCACCGGCCTGACCGGAATAATTCACGCCCTTGTTATCCAGCGTCACATGGCTCAGACCTTCCACTCTGTATTGTCCAAAATGAGCAGCAATGCGATACGGACCGGTCAAAGGCACCGGCAAACGCCCGCGATTGGCTTCGAAATTACCCGAGAGCTGACGCTCTTCCGGAGTGAGCCAACTGCTGCTCTTTGACGAAGAAGACGTCTTCCCCGACGCTGCTCCGGAGGTCTTCCCCGCGTTCTTTTGGGCGGCAGCCTTCTGCGCTGCAGCTCTCCTTGCGGCGGCCTCACGCTCAGCCTTCTTGCGAGCCTGTTCGATTTCGTATGCGATGAGATCGTCAATCTTTTTGTTCAATGCGGCAAGCTCCTTCTTGCGGGCATTCACCTCCGCAGCCAGGCCTTTCTGCTTCTTTTTGAGGTTCTTCACCTCTTTCTGTTTGGTAAGCTGCTCCTGTGTCAACTTCTTGCGCTCGGCCACCAACTCGTTCATCACGCCGTGCTTCTGAGTTCGTTTGCTGACCAGCCTGTCCCTCATCAGCGATGTTTCCGCCTGCCTTTCCTGAATTTGCTGACCCAGGGTATACTGATAGTTGGCATATTCTCTGGTGTAACGCAGACGGCGGTACATCTGGGTCACGCTCTTGGCCGACAGCACGAACAGCAACGGGCTCTTCACCTTGGGATAAAGGCGGGTCATCTTCACCGCACGGCGAAATCTTGCTTTTTTTTCCTCAAGCTGGCGCTGAAGCTCCGCCAGGCTGTCTTTAATCACCGTAATTTCCGCATTCAACGTCTCCAGCTCTCCCTCCAGCGTGTGGATATGCTGCACACGGTCCTCCAGGCGAATGCCTATGTCATGAATACGCTCTTCGCCCCTCTTCACCGCTTTTTGAGTAGACTCCATTTCACGCTGTTTGCTCTTGATTGTCTTCTCCAGCTGAGTCTGCTGAGCCTTGAGCGTTCGCACTTTCTTCGAGTTTTGTGCCCAACCCGAAGTGCCTATTAATAATATAAAAAGGAATAGTATGCGGTACACGCTACATGTTGATTAGAGTCTGTACTAGTTGTTCAAGGGTCACTCTGTCAAAACGGGATTCGTTGAATGGCGTTCTCGTCTGCCAGCTGTCATCGTGGCCCCACTCATCAAACGTGAAGTGGGCTTTCAGCGTTTTTCCGGATATAGGCAGGCTAAGCTGCAGCTCCCGGGGCATACGCCCTTCCTTATCGCCCCAAAACATGCTCTGAACATTCTCAAAGTTTATCTCGCGGCTCAGGAAGCCGTCCTCCTCCGCATAGGGCGCCCGGACATACTGTCTGTTCACCCGATCCAGGAAGAGGAAATCGCTCTGTGTCATCTCCATGCTGCCCACCTGTATCGTGATGATCATGGAATAGGTAAACTGCACCTGAACGACATCACCCCTTTTCAAGCGGACATTGGTGTTGAGCGTGGCACGACGGCCGTTGTAAATCATCGTCGCACGACCCGTTGTTGTGGCCACATCACCGTCTTGCCAAGGCAACGCCGTCACTGCCGAAACCGTGTCCACCGGCACCGCGACATCCTCTCCGTCCTTCGCCTTATGGGAACGACAGCCGGAAAGCAGCAACAGGGCTGCCATGAAATAAAGCCATTTATTTTGCATAATACTTCTTTTTTCTCACTTTTTTGGGCAAAAGCGGTGTGCCCGTCTTATCGTCACGCTTCATGGCCAGACGCCAAAAGCGAAGCGCATCTTCTTCCTTGCCCTGCATCCAGGCAATATCGCCGGCATGCTCAAGCACATTACTCATGCAATATTTGTTGTCCAGCAGGTACTCGTCCGTACTGTCGGGCGGAACCACCTTGTGCATCACGCGCTCTGCCTCATCGTACTGCCGACTGATGAACATGATCCATGCATAGGTGTCCAGATATATCGGATTGTCGGGAGCGGCTTTCAGGGTGCGTCGCGACATCTCTGCGGCCTCGTCCAAACGTTCTTCTCTGAGCGACAGATAATACGCGTAATTGTTCAGATAGGCCACGTTGTCCTTGTTGTAGACCAGCGCCGAATCAAAAGCCGCAAAAGCCTCATCGTAGCGCCCCACCTCGTGGCAGGCGTCTCCTTTCAGACCCCACACCTCGCTAATCAGCGAAGGACGGGTGCCCTCACCGCGCTTCTCCAAGCCTTTGCGGAACACCTCGATGGCATTTTCAAAGCGTTTCTGCTGCATCAGCGTAATGCCCAGAAAATAACTGTAGCCGAGATTCTCCGGATACAGGTTGACGCCCCGACGGCAGATTTCTTCCAACTGTTCGTAATCCTCCTTCTTTCCGTAATACTCCATTAGGTAGCCCATCACATTTTCGTCGTCGGGCTGCAGCTCCAGAATCTTTTTCAACACCTTGACCACTTCTTCGCCGGGAGCCTCACGCTGCAAAAGCGACACCGCGTCACTGCGCAGCAGGGCCAGCTCGGTCTCCGTCGGCCCCACCCGGCGCGCTTCTTCAAAGAACTGATTGGCCCGCAACGTGTCGCCGTAATACTGATAGAGACGTCCGCACTGGATTAAGGCCATCACGTCGTAAGGACGCTCCTTGCACAACTCCTCAAACTGCTGAAAGGCACGAACGCTGTCCTTGCAGTCAATCATGTAGATGGAAAACTTCTCGCCGGCCGTCTCCACGCTTCTGCCCTCACGCTTATCTATGGCATCCAAAATCTCCAGTGCTCTCTCCCAATTGCCGATATTACCATAATGCTTGGCCAACTGCATCTTCACCTCCGAACGACTCGGTCTCAGGGCAGAGAGGCGCTCCAGATACGTCACGGCCTCGTTGTTCATCATCCTGCGCAACATCACCGCCGCAACGTTTTCCTGATAATTAGCGTTCAAAGAATCCATATCCGCGGCCTGCCTCATCATCTCTATACCCAAACTGTCTTCCTTCAACGCTATCTGCAGACGGCCCAGCTCAAACAAGGCCTCGGGACGTCGTCCGTCCAGGCGCAGACAATGTTCGTAGAGGGCTACTGCTTCATCAAGCTTTCCCGCCAGGCGTTTGCTCGTCGCCTCCTGAAAGTAATAATCATAGCGAATATCAGCCATGAGCGTCAGGGGCAACAGCAGCGCAAAGAACAACAGTTTTTTCATCTTTAGCATCTTTCACTTCACACCGCTGTGTCCGAAGCCTCCGGCACCGCGTTCCGTCTCGCTCAAGACAGAGACTTCCACCAGCTCCGCCTGCTCATGACGGGCGATAATCATTTGGGCGATACGTTCGCCGTCTTCCACGACAAAGTCCTCCTGCGAGAGGTTGATGAGGATGACGCCCACTTCTCCGCGGTAGTCTGCATCCACAGTGCCCGGTGTGTTCAACACCGTGATACCCCTCTTCAGGGCCAGGCCACTGCGCGGCCTCACCTGAGCTTCGTAGCCTTCCGGCAGCGCGATGCGCAATCCGGTCGGGATCAATTTGCGTTCCAAAGGACGCAGCGTGACGGGCGCATCCAGGTTGGCACGCAAATCCATCCCTGCACTCAGGGGTGTTGCATATTGGGGCAGCGGGTGGTGACTTTCGTTGATGATTTCGATTTTCATAAGTTAGGGATCTTCATTCCGTTGATTCTTCTGTAAACACCCAAAGCATAGACATCGGTCATGCCGCTGATGTAGTCCAACACCGCCATCAACTTGCCGTAGAGGGTGGATGCATGCGTTTCATACTGAGGGCTCACCCGGTTGAGCAGCAACTTAGAGTATTGACGCTCGGGATGAATAACGGCCTCCACCATCAGATCCATGAGGGTGCTGATGATCTTGTAACCGGCAATCTCGATGTCCACCACATCCTTGCTATGGTAAATCTTGCCGTAAGACACACGCTCGCAGGCCTTGTAAGCCGCGTTGGGAATGTCGCTGATATAGTTGATGAGCGAGCCTTCAAATTCGCCCTCGAGGATCTCTTCCTCATGCTCTACAAAGACGCGGACGCATTCGTTCTCCAAACAGTTAATCACACACGAACGCAGATAAACGATCTGCTCGTTCACATCGTCGAGGGAGGACATGCGCGAAAGGATGTGTTCCTGCTGTTGTTTCGGGAAATAGGCCAGAAGCAGGCTCCGTGTCTCTTCCGTGGTCAGGATCTTGAGCTTGTGAGCATCCTCGATGTCCATGATTTCGTAGCAGATGTCGTCGGCAGCCTCCACCAGATACACCAGAGGATAACGGACAAAGCTCAACTCTCCTTCCTCTGCCGGCAGTTGCCTGATGCCCAATTCACGGGCGATGCGCAAATAACTCTCTTCTTCCGAGCGGAAAAAGCCGAACTTTCCGGCCTTACCCTTATGGCCGCTCGTGTAAGGGTACTTCACGATGGAGGCCAGAGTGCTATAGGTCATCACGAAACCGCCTTCCCGACGGCCCTGAAAATGATGTGTCAGGAGTCGAAACGCGTTGGCATTACCCTCAAAACGCGTCATGTCGTTCCATTGCGCCTCCGTCAGGCGGTCTCCGGTCTTGGGGCACACATAATCTTTCAGGCGCAGCCCGGGACCTTCGCTGAAATAGGTGGCAATGGCGTTTTCACCGCTGTGACCGAAGGGCGGATTGCCCAAGTCGTGCGCCAAACAGGCTGCGGAAACAATGTTGCCCAACTCCGTGAAATGTGTCGAGAACAATTGCGGATGGCGGTCGAGCAACTGACGGCTCGCATCATTGCCTAACGAACGCCCTACACTGGACACCTCCAGCGAATGGGTCAGCCTGTTGTGCACGAAGATGCTTTCCGGCAGGGGAAACACCTGGGTCTTGTTTTGCAGACGGCGAAAGGGAGCGGAAAAGATCAGACGGTCGTAGTCCCTCTGAAACTCCGTCCGGTCGTCCGTGCTGTGCGGCTGGTTCTCCTGTCCGAACCGCTTATTGCTCAACAGTTGCTCCCAGTTCATACTTTGTAGAATATTCTGTCCACGGCACTGGCGGCATCGACATACTCGGGATGTTCTGCGGCGAAACTGTCCACATGGCGCATACGTTTTTCCGGAAGAATCTCGTCCAAAGCAATCAGGATGCCGCTCTCTTCCACATCGCCGAACTCATCGTTGATGGCTGTGCCGAAGAATTTCATCGTGGGCGAAAGACTCATGTAGGCGTTGACCAACGGGGGGATGGCCACACCACGGGCATGCACCTCACGGTTGAGGATGCGGTAGTCCTTCTTGAAGTCCTCCTCGGTGAAAAGGGCCTTCATGGCGTCCTCGTCCACATTAAGCTGCAGCGGCTGCTTCGGCCACACCAACTGCCTGTCGTCCGGGAAGCGCTTCTTGAGGAAACTGAGAATCATGTTGCGGGCTTCACGGTCGTACGAAGGATACATGGTGAACTTGCCGAAACAGTATTTCACCGAAGGCTCCATCACGACGATGGCGCCCAAACCGTCCCAAAGATTGTCCAACGCAAAGAGCGACTTCGTGCCCATACGTGTGCTCTGGTACTCGAGTGTGACGAACGAGCGCCCCAGCTCTATAGTCCAAGGCAGATAGTCGCGCACGAACTCCTCGGAGAAGCGGAACATATGACTGGTGGCCAACACCGGCTGTCCGTCCGCATCGAGAGGCGTGTCTTTGCCCAACATATAACGATATCCGCCAATGATTTCCTGCGCTTCCGGATTCCACACAAGCAGATTCTTGTAGGGCGCCTCGCAAGTGTCGAAATCATCCAAATCCACCGACTTTCCGCTTCCGCCGCCGTAAGCACGGAAGGCAATTTCCCTAAGTCGTCCGATTTCACGCATGGTATTGGGAGCGTTCTGCCACGTCACCACATAAATCTCATTGCCGGCTTTGTTGGTGTCTCTCACCTTTTTGTCCGGGGTCAACTCTGCAATAATCTTCTCTGTCGGTATTTTTTCAATGATCGTTTCCATTCACAATCCTATGCTTACGATTCTGTTGTTGATAAAGTAACGGCCTCGGGGCAGACCGCTCAACCAATTGGTGCCCTTGTTGAGACGCATCACCATATAGAAGGCGCCGCTCTGTGTGTAGATGGGCAAGATCTGGTTGTGGTCGCTCTGAATCTTCAGCGCATTGCCCATTTTGCTGATTTGCACCGGGAAGGCGGAGTTGCTCATCTTACGCTTCTGCGACACATCCCCTTTGGGCGTCTGCTGCGCAGGCTGCACTTGAGTCTGCGTCTGGTTCTTCGCCGTCGCGCTTGCCCCGCACAACAGCAACATCAAACCCGACAATATGCTCAATATGCCCCTCATCTTTTATGACGCTCTATGAAATCATCCAGATCTTCGCCCTCAATCTTTTCGAAAGAGGAGCGTGCCGTCTTCACCGCACCGAAGCCTGCGTCCACACATTCACTCATCTGCGTGATTTCACCGCGCTCTATCAGATACTTCAATTCCTTCACGCGATAGAGCATCAGATAGTCGTGGATGTTGTTGTGGCCCTGAGAACGGAGGCACTGCAGCAACAACTGGCGATTCAGACCCACTTCCCGGCACAGACTCTCGCGGTTGAACGTGAAATCCATCCACTGCTGCCTATTCTCCTTCATCCAGCGCTCTACGGCAAGATAGCGCTCCAGGTTCTTTTCGTTGAAGTCCTCGTCATCGTCGGAAGCAGGAACGCCGACAGAATCATGCTGCGGCAGGCTTTCATTCACTCCGGGGCGCGGTAAATGCTTCACCAACCCGTCAAACATGCGAAACACCATATAGCCGTTGAGCGAGGTGACACAAAATATAAAACCGCAAAGGAGCAGCGGATAATAATTCAGAGCGATATACACATAGAAGGCATAAGTCAGCACCAGGGCTGCCGTATAAGTCCTCAAATAGGCCGGCACACGCGTCCTCTTGGCATAACGTCGGGGCACGGCGTAAATATTGACGATATAGCCCACGCCGACCAACAACGTCAAGCCCTTCAGCCACCAGGCGTTGGGAAACAGCAAATACACCGCCCCCAAAAACACAATGGGCGAAGCGTAGCGCAACATTCTGCCCAACTGCAAAAAGCCCGGCATCGAAAAGCCGAAAGTGTAGAAACTCTGAAGAAAGATGCCGATAGGGAGCATCCAGGCCATAGCCGGATGCAGAGCGTCGGGATGGCCGTTAGCTACATTGGGGGCAAAGAAGGCTACAACGCCGAAGACCGAGGCACAAATGCCGGAGATCCACGCCAGAGGCAAATACTCCACCCTATGATAGGCAAACAGCGAGACCACCGCACACAGCACAAAGTGGGCTGTAGCAGCAACGACAAAAGTGAGCATCACTGTTGTTTCTATCATCAGAATACATTTATTTCGCAGGCAAAGATACAAAAAAATAACAATTCCGGCCCACACAGGGTGAGTCGGAATTGCTTTTATGTAGCCTTTTTTTTCTTTTCTACCTCTAAACAGAGGTTAGTAGGCCTTAAAGACGCCGTCCGGAGAGGTCGAAGCGCTGGCCGTTCTTCACAACGATGACACGACCGTTGATGAGGTATTTGCCGTCCGTCTGGCCCTCGGCCTTGCCGTCGGTCTTCACTTCGACGATGCCGGTGACGGATTCGGGAATGTTGGTCTTGTCGCCCACAGTCACTTCGATAGGCATGCTATCCCCTTCTTCTATGATGGAGAGATGAACGAAAATGTGTCCGTCGTAAACATAGCCCTCATCCAGCACAATCTGGAGTTCGCCCATGCCCGGGCCAATCCAATCTTCGGGACTGAAACGTTCATCCGTGCCCGGAAGAATCTGCACGGTCTGCTCTTTGGTGAAGCACTGTACGCCTTCCAACTCGGTCATCTCGATGTCCGTGAGGCAAATGGTGCCGACGGGCATGGGGAATCCGCCAAAATCCATTACGAAGTTGGGAAGTTCAAAATCATAGATTTCATCGCCGCTTTTGGCCAAATAAACCGTGACGTCACCGCTGGGGATAGCGGTTTCGCCCATCTCTACTAGCAAGGGTTCAGTGAACGCCTGGGGTGCAGGTGCTTCAAGCAGTTCAATGTCGCATACGGAGAACCACTGATGCAAGGCGTCTGCCGAAGCCTCAAACTTCACCGTGACGTTGCCGGCTTCCTTCACCTCGAAGGCCAGGTAGCGATACTCCCAACCGCGACCGGCGCCACCGTTGCAGTAAACGCCTTCGCTGGAGAAGTTAACATTGCCGCTGACGTCAATACCGTATCCATAGTCATCCTTAGCAGGAAAATCAACCTCAGCGCCGTCCACGCTCATCGTGGCATGTGCAAACACGCTGCTGCGACCGGCGGCCTTCAGCAGATAGCGTCCGGCAGGCAACTCTACGGTCTGCTCAGCTGATACTGACCAACTTGTCTGCCCCCATTGCTCGCCCGTCTGCTCGTAGTAAGGGCGCTCAGGATCATCACTCCAGTGCTGGCCCTTGTTGGCAACGAGATTGGTGGTCCATTTGGTCTTGTCGCTGAGGTCAACAGATCCCAGAAGTGAGGTATGGTCTTCTGTGTATTTGCCGGCCACATAGCTGGCCTCATCCAGACGCAGCTGATTGAGCAGACTCTGCAGTTCCGTGGCACTCTCACTCTGCTCAATAGCCTCGCGCACATCGGTGACATCCATTCCTATCTGTTCGGCACGCGTCAGTTCTTCTGCGAGCGCCTTGCGTACAGCATACAGATTGTATCCGTCAACGCTATAGAGCTGCCACTTGCTGGCATCAGCAGCACCGTTGGCGGCATAAGAAAGCAAAGTTGCATCACCGGTCATATAGGCCGTGTAAGTTGCATGGCTCCACAATCCATAGTCCCATGAGGTTGTTGCGCTCAAATTGTAACCGTTGACATCACCTGCGATAGTCAGCGTAGTAGCCGAAGCCGCGTCGGATTTTACCGTAACGCTCTTGGGCTTGTCGTTTCCAAACAAACCGCTGTTACCTACAATAGTGATATTGACATTCTTGCCGTCTACGGAGGAAATGGTATTGTTCTCGAGAATCGTCCACTCCGTCATGGGAGTAACGCCGAGTCTGTTGTTGCTCTCAAGGAACAATCCGGTAGCCTTATTGAAGATATAGTAGTTATTGCCCTTCACGAGCTCCACGGGCTGCGGGCCGTCAGTGACAGGATCGTCGCCTTCGTCACCGCCTTCGCCTTCACCTTCGTCGTCACTGCCTTCGGCGTCTTCACCGCCGGTGAAAGCTATGCTGTAAACGTGCACGTTGGCAGGATCTTCAGAGACATTGTCGCCCTCGACCGTCACCGTCAGCTTGTTGGTGCTGCTTTCGAACTTCCAGGACGTCTTGGCGCCGCGGCCGTTGGTCACAACTTTACCCATCTTCTCGGGATCGAAGTTCTCGGAAATCAGTTCGCTGCCCATGATGTTCTCTCCGCCATAGTTGATAGATGTAGCCTCGCTGTTGTAAATCATCTCCATATCGTCGATGTAGAGATAGTCGGCAGCAGCGCCAGCACCGGGCTCTGCGCAAGTGGAAACATTGACCAGAGCGTAGTAAGGCTGCTCATCGGAGAGCCACTCGAAGGGCACAGAGTACTGTGTCCACGTGTCGTTGCTCACAATGCGGGCGCCGGAAAGGGCTTGGCCCACGAGCTTGGCTGTGTTGCGATCCTGATACACAGGATCCTGATAATAACCCTTTGTGGTGAGCAGGACGCTGCAGTTGCCGGTCTTCACACCGGAGAACTTCACCCAAAAGCGAACAGAGTCGGGACGGCCGGCGAAAAGCATCGCCTGATCCTCACGCGCCTCGTTGATGTAGTTGTAGTTGCCACTGGCGTCGGTAGCGCTGGCCGAACCCATATTGACGCAACCCGTTGTCAGGTTGCCCTGAGCCACAACGCCGAACACAGAATTCGACGTGATGCGACAGGAATACTGGCCGGCAGAACCGGTATGCTTGTCCTCGTCTTTATAAATCTGAGGCGTAGTGCTGGTGCCAAAGCTCTTCATTCCGCCGGTGGCATCGTAGAAAGAGCTCCATTTCAACGGCTCCTCACACACCTTGGTAGCGGTGTACTCCACCGTCTCCCACGATTCAAAATCTCCGTTTGCCAGTTGATACTGGGCCTGTGCCGTCATCGTCGCAGCGACACAAAAAAGTGTTGCTAAAATCTTTTTCATTTTGTTGCTTTTCCGATATCATCCCAATCCGGGCTCACTCAGTGTTTCGCCTGAGAAAACTGGATATGATATACATGTTTGTTGATGTTGTTTTCTTTGATGTTTTCGCCCTCCACCGTCACGACGAGCTGGCCGGCAGCTGCATCATATTTCCACGAAGCTTTTGCCGCCCGCGCGTTGGTGGTGATTTTGCCCATTTTGTCCGGGTTGAACTTTTCTGCCACCTTGCCGGCCTGGAGGATATTGCGCCCGTCGTAAATAACGGACGTCGCTTCGCTGTTGTAAATCATCTCTATATCGTCCACATAGAGATAGTCTTTGGCATCGCCTTTGCCAGGCTCCGCACTGGTTGTGACTTCCACAAGCGCATAATACGGATCCGTCTCCGACGTTTTCCATTCGAAGGGAATCGTGTATTTCGTCCACTTGTTGTTGCTCACAATCCGCTCGGCCGAGAGCGCCTGCGCTACAAGGACGGCTTTGTTACGGTCCTTATATTCCGGATCCTGGAAATATCCCTTAGAGGTGAGAAACACCCTGACAGCTCCCGTATCAGCTCCGGAAAACCTCACCCAGAAACGCACGGCATCAGGATGACCGCTGAAACGCATGGCCTGATCGCTGCGTTCTTCGTTGATATAGTTGTAGTTGCCGCTGGCATCCGAGGGAGACAGAGAGCCCATGTTCATGCAGCCGTTGGTGACTGTGCCTTGAGCCACGACGCCCATCACCGAGCGCGATGTCAGGCGGCAGGAGAAACGTCCCTTTGAGCCGGGACGCTTCTCCTTTTCCTTATGTATCTGCGATTTGGAGCTGGTGCCAATTCTCTTATGACCGCCGGTTGCGTCGTAGAACGAGCTCCACGCCACAGGCTCCTCGCACTCCTTGGAAGATGTATAAGTCACTTCCTCCCAATGCTCAAAATCTCCGTTTTTCAACTGAAATTGAGCATGTGCCGTCAATGTCGCAGCAACGCAGACACAAAGACTTATAATCTTTCTCATTTAATGCTAATGACTTAATGAAACGTTCGTTCAGTTCATCACGATCTTGCCGTCCACGATGTAGAAGCGACCGCGCTGCATCTCATTGACTTTGCGGCCGTTGAGGTCGTAGATGACACCTGATGCGGCATTCTTCTTGGAAACCTTGACAGAAGTAACTGCCGTCACATCTCCTTGATTGCCCAATTCTACGTAAACCTGCAAATCTTCGCTCAAAGGAATATCAATGGTCACATAGAGGTGCTCGTCGCTATAGCAACCGGAAAGCTTCAAGGGAATGTCACCCAACATCGGGCCGGCCCAATAAGGTACATTAGGATCATCGCCCTCTTCAATCTGTATTGTCTGCTCGTCAGCGAAGTTCGTGATGCCGTCAGCCTTGGTCACGGGAATTTTGTTCACGTTGATGTTACCCACAGGCATGATGTCGCCGTCCTGCTCGAGCATGAAGTTCTTCAGCTGGAAATTAATGGTGTTGTCATCATTCTCCGTCACATAAACGGTGGCGTCGTAAGGACCCGTTTTGTTTCCGCTTACTGTCACGTAAAGCTGGTCCTTTTCGAAAACCTTGACATTACCGGCAGACTCATACACCATCTCTATGTCGTCAATGTAGAGATAGTCGTTAGCCTTACCCTTGCCGGGATAAGCGTTGGTGGAGGCGTTGATCTGGATGTAAGCGGGCTCAACAGCGTTGTTGGTGTATTCGAAGGGAATGGTCAACTCTACCCACTTGCCGCCGTTATACTCAATCTCCTTCACGGCTGAAGCCACGACAAGTGCTTTGTTCTCAGGCGTGTCGTTCTCGGGCAGGCCATAAGAGATGTAGTCGGCATCGCTGTGGATGATGGCCGAGAACTTGGCCTTGTCATACTCACCGTAGCCAGTGCCGCCCTGGGTATACTTCACCCATACCTTCACAGCCGAAGGTCTGCCGGTGAAGGGCATGGCGCAAGGAACGCCGACTTTACCGTTGGCGCTGGCAGCACCCTCACGATCGGTGTAGTTATAGTTTGCTTTGTTGGCTGCACTGGTAGAACCGGCATGCACGCGTCCGCTGGTCAGATTGCCCTGAGCGGCTACGCCAAACACCGAACGAGCCCAGATGGAGCAGGAATACTGTCCGTTAGAGCCGGGGCGCACGTCAGTGGAGCGCTTCACCTGTCGGTTGCTGCTGCTATAGCCCATACCGGCCCAAGTTCCGGTAGCCGTCTGGAAAGAATTCCAGTTGTCGGGCAGATTTTCGCCGTCGAAGGTCCAAGACTCAAAGTCGCCGTTGGGCACCTGAGGCTGATCGTCAGCCATTACATTGCTGCCGAGCAAGAGGGCAGCGCTCATCAGAAAGAGTACACTTTTTTTCATAATCAATCTCCTTATATTTTACCTTATTATATATACGTGTGTTTGAATTAGTTCAATCAATAGCGATAGGCCAGACCGATGGTGGCGTAGAGGTTGTACATCGGGAACTGGACGGCCTTGAAGTCGGGATACATCGCATTGGTGAGACCCCAGTCCAAAGTGCCGAACACGTTCATGTGCTTCAGCGCCTTCCAGTCGAAGGTTATCTCGAGACCGGCACCCCACTGGCGCATCTTGTTCTCGCCGTCGACGTCGGCAAAGTCGTAGCTGTTGGTGCCGCGACCGATTTCCTGCTTCTGTCCCGTAGGCGTATCCACGCGCAGATAGCTGACACCCTCGTCGTTTTCATAAACTTCACCGTTGAAACCGGTGCTGGTGTAGAACTGGATGTAGGGACCGAAACTCAGATTCCATCGCGCCGACATCGCAAAGGTGGCCACCACGGGAATGGTGAAACCCCAGAAGGTGGCGTTCGTCACGTCGCAACCGGTGTAGTAGCCCTCGATGGCGTCGCCCTCCATCTCCATGCGCATGTAGTAGCCCTTCACTTCGGCTACGGTATGGAAGCCCTCATAGAAGAAATGCAGACCGGAGGCGATACCCCAACGGCGGGTGAACATCTTGTAGCCGTCAACGCCCACATTGAAGCCGCCCTTGGGCGCAAACTCCTTGATCTTGCGGATCTCGGCGGGAGGGGGCAGCGGCGTCGTGCCGCCGATCACGTATCCGGCTCTCACGATGAAGCCAGCCTTGGTGGATTTGCTGGTGGGACCGTACTTTTCCCATTTCGCGGCGTTGTCCTCCGCCTGCATGCCGACAGCCATCAGCGTCAGCACGGCCAATATGATATATTTTGCTGATTTCATTGTGTTTCCTTATTAATTATTGTTGACCACACCGTCTCGCTCATCCTTCTGCATCTCGATGACGATGTTATCGATGTAGAACTTAGAATCCAAGGCGCCGCGGAAGTCTGCACCCTGCCAGCCGGAAGAGAAGCCGATGATCATGCTGTAGCCCATGTTCTTGAGCACCTCGGGATCGGGTTCTTTGGTGTACTCCAGCTCCAGTGTAAAGGTCTTCCACTCGGCGGTGATGCCGTGAATGGGGCTGCCGGTCTCCTGATTGGTGCCGTCGGGGTTGTAGCGGTGCTTGATGCGGGCCTTGCCGATGATGCTGGGATCCGTCAACACGTTGGTGCCGTCGAGCATGCCGCCGGGCACGTCGTTGCGGTAGAAGACGACATAAGCGTCAGGCTCGTCCACAATACCGGGGAGCACATGTTTGTCCTCGTCCCAGTAGTTGGGACCCGGAATATACTTCATATCCACCGTCATAGACAAGGGCTTGCGGTCAATCGGCGTGCCGAACTGGGTGGCCAGACGGGCAGCGGAACGCGACTTCAAAGCCTTGGCCGGATCGAATTCGCCGTTGAACAGACTGCCTGCAGCGATGTAGATTCTGGCCATAGCGCCCAATCCGCCGGTCGAGAGGGTCTGCATCAGGAGACAGTTGGACCCGTCGGGACCTGCACCGAAACCCACCGTCGTGGGATACTGCTCCGGCGTGGCATTCGTGCCGCGGCTCATCGCGAAGCCGGGGTTGCCGTTCTTCCAATAAGGATCGTCGGGATTGTAGAACAGAGAAGATATTGCTCTGGGGTCCTGGGGCTTGAACTTGAAGTAGCCCACACCCATCTTGGTCTTACTGTACTGATAGTATTCAAACTCATCATTGAAATCGAAACTGAATTCCGGGCTGCTCATCGGCTGGTTCACCATGCAGAGCTCATACTGCTTACTCCAGGCCTTGTCCTCCGAGACCACTTCAATCACCGTTTTCTTCTCACCGGCAAAATGTACGACTTCACCGTTGTTGAAGGGGCGCTTCACGCCGACTTCGCTGTAGATGTACACGGTGGCACCGGGAGTTGTCGTCAAATACACGGGATAGCTTCCGGGCTCGGCGCCGTTCTTTAACAACCAAGTGATGTAGCGACCTTCCGGCGAGGTGGAAACTTCTGCCTTCAGGGTGTCGCCCACACGCTCGGGAGTGAACAGGGAGGTCGGCTGGTCAACATGGACCCAGATGCTCTCCACATCGCACTCCATATTGGCAGGCTCTTCGGAGCAGGCGCACACCATCAATGCAAGAGCACCGAAAGAAAAGAGATTCTTAAAATTCATAGACGTTTTTGTGGTGTTTTGGCGGCCGCAGACGAGTTTTATCGCACAAAAATCGGCTCGCTTGATTATTTCGGCTGCAAAGGTACGACAATATTTACATGCACGCGGGAGAAAGTGGTAAAAGAACCTCGTTTGACCATTTTTTACATCATTTTATCCGGTTCCATCGTAAAATAGAAAATTCCGAGAAACTTTATCTTCACAATATACAAATTATTGATTTCATCGGGAAAACATCTTCATCCTTTCACGTTTCACCCATTCGCTCCACCCTGCCCTCACCGCATTCCCATCAATCATTTCGCCGCCCGAGCGGCACAGAAGTCATCAGGGTGCAATCTGTCGTTCATCTATCGGGGATGTATCGGGAATCTATCGGGGATGTATCGAGGATGTATCGGGGATGTATCGGGGATGTATCGGAAAAAGCCGAGCGATAATGGGAATCTGAACGAAGGGGATATGGGACGAGGAAACAACGGTCTCTTTGAGAGATTGAAAAATTTTTGAAAAAAAAGTTTTAAAAAAATCGTTCCATTTCAAATAATTGTTGTACCTTTGGAGCGGAAATCATCTTTTATCTCAATATAAGATTTAACCAATTCGACCAAAGTGTTCATTCCCAGCTACCATACACCGGTAATGCTCCAGCCCTGCCTGTCCGGCTTAAATCTGCAGAAGGACGGAACTTACCTAGACCTCACCTTTGGTGGCGGCGGACACTCACGGGGTATCTTGGCCGAACTGGGGAAAAACGGGCGGCTTTTTGCCTTTGATCAGGACCTCGACGCCATCCGCAACGCAGAGGCCCTGGGTGAGGATAAAAGGCTGAGTTTCATCAGAAGTAACTTCCGGTATTTAAAGAATTGGGTTGAATACTACGGCATCGAGCCGGACGGTATTCTGGCCGATTTGGGCGTATCGAGCCATCATTTGGACGCCGGCGAGCGGGGATTTTCCTTCCGCAGCGACGCTCCTCTGGATATGCGCATGAACCAGAAGAGTCGGCTCACGGCAGCCCGCATCGTGACGGAATACACCGAGGAGCAGCTCGCCTCCCTGCTGCGTCTCTACGGAGAGGTGAAAGAGGCCGGCCGTGTGGCCCGCGCCATCGTGGCTGCCAGAAGCGCCGGCCCGCTGGAGACCACGGGAGCGCTGGCGGAAGCTGTCGGCAAAGCCTTGCCGCGCGACCGGGAGAAGAAGGAGCTGGCCAAAGTGTTTCAGGCCCTGCGCATTGAGGTCAACGGCGAGATGACGGCTCTCGGCGAGATGCTGCAGCAGGCCGCAGAAGTACTCAAGCCGGGCGGACGCCTCGTCATCCTCTCTTACCACTCCCTGGAGGACCGGCTGGTCAAGAACATGATACGCTCGGGCAACATAGAGGGCCGCACGGAGCAGGACCTCTACGGCCGCACCCGCTCTCCGCTGCGCGCCGTGGGCAAAGGCGTGGCAACGCCCGACGACGGTGAAATCAGTGAAAATCCCCGTGCACGTTCTGCCAAACTGCGCGTGGCCGAAAAAGTGAACGAACAGGAATAAATCAGCAGGAGATACAGTCAAACAAGAGAAGCAGCGCAACGGCATGGACGGAGATTTGAAGAAACTGCAGCAACGCATCATGAGCGACGAGGACGACAAACAGCGCATCCTCGACGTGATGAAGTCACTGAGCATCAACGGCCAGTGGTTCAAGCGTCAATTGGGCGTGCTGATCATCATCATGATCGGCATCATCTGGTATGTCACCAACCGCTATCAGGCCCAACAGGAAATCATCGAGGAGGAAAAGCTGCAGAAAGAGCTGGACGACTGGAAGTTCCGCAGCCTCACCCGCAACAGCGAGCTGACGCTGAAGACCCGCCAGAGCAAGGTGGAAGACCTGCTGCACCAGTACGGTGACTCCACGCTGCAGATCGGCATAGAACCCCCATTCGCATTGAGATGAAAGCAGACAAGAAAAACAGCATTCTGAGATTTGCCATCATCATTGCGATGCTGACTCTCGCGGGCGCGTACATTATAATAACGGCACTCAACACGATGATCTACCGCCACGACTACTGGCAGGCTGTGGCTTCGCGTTTCGTTACTGAAAATCTGCCCATTCCGGCCGCACGCGGCAACCTCTACGACAGCGAAGGCCATCTTCTGGCCGGCAGCGTGCCCGAATATCGCCTCTACATGGACTATGTGGTGATTGATCCCAACGAGAAGTCGCGCGTCAAGACACAGGCCTTCCGCGACAGCGTGTTCACCACCAAACTGGACAGCATCTGCATGGGCCTAGCCCGCATCTTCCCCGACAAGACCGAAGAATTCTTCCGCCAGCGCCTGCTCGAAGGCAAGCGGAAAGGCAGTCACGCCTGGCGCATCTACCCCTACAACGCCACTTACATCCAGTACATGGAGTGCAAGGAGCTGCCCCTGTTCCGCGAATCGGTCTTCAAGGGCGGATTCCGCGGCGAAAAGATCATGCAGCGCAAGCACCCCTACGGCTCTCTGGCCAAAGCGCTCTTGGGCGACCTCTACAGAGACACCGACGCCGCCAAGGGCGGACTGGAAATGAGCTACGACAGCATCCTGCGCGGCACCAACGGCGTGAGTCACCGCATGAAGGTGCGCAACCAGCGCATCAGCTTCGTGGATCAGCCCCCCGTGGACGGCAACGACCTCATGACCACTTTGGACATCAACATGCAGGACGCCGCCGAGAAAGCGCTGCGCAAGATGATACGCGAAATCGGCGCCGAGACGGGCGTCTGCATCCTGATGGAAGTCGCCACGGGCGACATCAAGGCGATGGTCAACCTGCACCACATCGGCGGCGGCGACTACGTGGAGGACTACAACCACGCCGTGATGGACCTCTACGAGCCCGGCTCCACCTTCAAGACCGCCAGCATCATGGTGGCGCTGGAAGACGGCGTGATTACCCTCGACGACCACGTGGACTGCACCGGCGGCGTGCAGATGATGCACGGACGCCCCATGCGCGACCACAACTGGCGCCGCGGCGGCTACGGCGTGCTCTCCGTGCCCGAGGTGCTGATGTATTCGTCCAATCTGGGCGTCTCCAAGCTCATCGACAAATACTACCACAACGACCCCGACAAATACGTTCGCGGTCTCAACCGCGAAGGTGTCGGCCTGCCGCTCGACCTGCCGCTGCCGGGCGCCAAGAATCCCCGTGTGCGTCATCCGCGCAAAGACAAGACGGGCAAACATTGGGCCAACTGGTATGAGACGGCCCTCCCCTGGATGAGCATCGGCTACGAAACCCAGCTGCCCTTCATCGCCACCCTGACCTACTACAACGCCATAGCCAACGGCGGACGCATGCTCAAGCCCCGCTTCGTGAAGGCCGAGATGAAGGACGGCAAAATCATCCGCGAATTCCCCACGGAAGTCATGAAGGAGCAGATCTGCTCGCCCGCCACACTGGCCAAGATCCAGGAATGTCTCCACCGCGTGGTGCGCGACGGATTGGGCAAGAAGGCCGGCAACGGCGAGAAATATTTCCAGGTGAGCGGCAAGACGGGCACGGCACAGGTGGCCGGTGCCGGAGGCTATCACAACGGTCCCCAGCGCTACATGGTGAGCTTCTGCGGCTACTATCCCAGCAACGCGCCGAAATACTCCTGCATCGTGAACATCATCAAGACCGGCCCCGCTTCCGGCGGCGGTCATTGCGGCCCCGTTTTCCGAGAACTCTCGCTCTACGTGATGTCGCACGGCGCCTATCGCAATCTCGAAGAACTTAACGACACTACAACCCATCATGAAACTTCAGCAACTCCTTGATCGCTGCACTCCCCGTGAGGTGCATGGCCCGACTGGCATCGAGATCACCGCTCTCGAAATCGACTCCCGACGCATTCAGAAAGGCGCCGGATTCATCGCCATGCGCGGCACCCAGGTGGACGGACACAACTACATCGCCAAAGCCCTTGAGCTCGGCGCTTCGGCCGTCTTCTGCGAGACGCTGCCCGCAGAGCTTCAGGAGGGTGTCACCTACGTGCGCTACGACGACACCGAGGACGTCGCCGGAGCTCTGGCCACCTGCTTCTTCGGTGACCCCACACGCCGCATGAAGCTCGTCGGCGTCACCGGCACCAACGGCAAGACCACCATCGCCACGACGCTCTACAACGCCATGCGACAGATGGGCCACAAGTGCGGTCTGTGCTCCACCGTGTGCAACTACATCGACGGCAAGGCCTATCCCACAGAGTGCACGACGCCCGACGTCATCACCCTCAACCGTCTGCTCGGCACGATGGCCGACGAGGGCTGCGAGTTCGCTTTCATGGAGGTGTCGAGCCACGCAGTAGCACAGAAGCGCATCGGCGGCCTGAACTTTGCCGGCGGCCTGTTCACCAACCTGACACGCGATCATTTGGACTACCATAAGACTTTCGAGAACTACCGCGATGCCAAGAAGGCCTTCTTCGACGGACTTTCCAAAGAGGCCTTTGCCGTGACCAATGCCGACGACAAGAACGGCATGATTATGGTACAGAATACCAAAGCCAGCGTCAAGACCTACTCTGTGAGAAGCGCCGCCGACTTCAAGGCCAAGATTCTGGAGGAAGGCTTCGACGGCATGAATCTGGAGATGGACGGACGCGAGGTATTCGTGCGCTTCGTGGGTCGCTTCAACGTGCAGAATCTGCTGGCCGTTTACGGCGCCCTGCGCCTGCTGAACGTGCCGCAGGAGGAAGCCCTCGTGACTCTGTCGCTGATGAAGCCCGTCAACGGACGTTTTGAGACCATTTCATCGCCCAAGGGCGTCACCGCCATCGTGGACTACGCTCACACGCCCGATGCGCTGGAAAACGTGCTCACCACCATCAACGAGGTGATCAGCCAGCGGAAAGAGGGCGAAGTGTGGACCGTGTGCGGCGCCGGCGGCAACCGCGACAAGGGCAAACGCCCTCTCATGGCCCAGGAAGCCGTCAAGCAGAGCCAGCGCGTCATCATCACCTCCGACAATCCGCGCGACGAAGAGCCTGAGGACATCATCCGCGACATGATGGCCGGCGTCTCCGAGGACGACCGCCAAAAGGTGCTGACCATCACCGATCGCCGCGAAGCCATCCGCACCGCCTGCATGATGGCGCGCAAGGGCGACGTCATCCTCGTTGCAGGCAAGGGCCACGAAGATTATCAGATCATTAAGGGCGTGAAGCACCACTTCGACGACCACGAAGTCATCCGCGAAGCCTTCGGCCTGCCCGCCAATTCCAACGAATAATCCTCATACACACCGAAACGCAACATGTTATACTATCTGTTCAGATATCTTGAAAGTTACGGCATCCCCGGGTCGGGCATGTGGCAATACATCTCGTTCCGCGGTCTGCTGACTCTGGTGCTCTCGTTGCTCATCACCATGGTGTTCGGCGAATACTTTATCCGTTGGATGAAGCGCAAAAACATCAGCGAAGCCCAGCGCGACGCCAGCATCGACCCCTACGGCACACAGAAAAAGGGCGTCCCGACTATGGGCGGCATCATCATCATCGTGGCCACAGTGGTGCCCTGCCTGCTCCTGGGCCGTCTGCGCAACATCTACATGCTCATCATGCTGGGCACCACACTTTGGCTGGGCATGCTCGGATTTCTGGACGACTACATCAAGATGAAGATTACCAAAGACGGCCTGCATCCCAGATGGAAGTTGCTCGGCCAGGCCGTCTTGGGCATCACCATCGGACTGGTTCTGTGGCAGAGCCCCGATGCCGTCATCCGTGAAAATGTCTCCATCGAAAGAAACGGCTCAGAAGTTGTTATACACAAGAGCGAACCGGTGAAATCGACTATTACGACGATTCCCTTCGTCAAGAACAACAACCTCTCCTACTCCGAAATCTTCTCCTTCCTGGGCCGCTACCGCACGGCTGCAGGCTGGATTTTCTTCGTGCTTCTGGTGACATTTGTGGAAATGGCCGTTTCCAACGGCTCCAACCTGAACGACGGCATGGATGGCATGTGCGCGGGCAACTCCGCGATCATGGGCGTCGCGCTCACGATATTGGCTTATGTGTCGTCTCACATCGGCATGGCCTCCTACCTCAACATCATGTTCGTCCCGGGCAGTGAGGAGCTGGTCATCTTCCTCCTGGCCTTTGTGGGCGCTTTGGTCGGTTTCCTTTGGTACAATGCCTATCCGGCCCAAATATTCATGGGCGACACGGGCAGCCTGGCCATCGGCGGCATCATTGCCGTGACGGCTATCATCATCCATAAAGAGCTGCTCATCCCCCTCATTTGCTTCGTGTTCCTGCTGGAGAGCCTTTCGGTGATGCTGCAGACCGGCATCGCCCGAATGGGCAACAAGCGCGGCGAGAAGTGGCGCATTGTCAAGCGTGCTCCCCTCCACGACACCTTCCGCGTGCAGCCCGGACAGCTGCCTGCAGACTTCAAGGTGCTGCTCAACTGGCCGAAGGGCTGCTGGCTTGAGTCAAAAATCACCGTCCGTTTCTGGATTACAACCATTATCATGGCCGCATTGGCCATCGTGACACTCAAGATACGATGAAGAAATTAGCAATTTTGGGCGCTGCGGAAAGCGGCGTGGGCACGGCCATCCTGGCACAGAAGCAGGGATGGGATGTCTTCGTGAGCGACTTTGGCAGCATTAAGGAAGAGTATAAGGATACCCTTAACAGGCACAATCTCCGCTGGGAAGAAGGGCACCACACCGAGGAAGAGATTCTCTCGGCCGACGCCGTGGTCAAGAGCCCCGGCATTCCCGACACGGCGCCCATCGTGCAGCGCCTCATAGAGAAGGGCACGCCCATTCTGGCAGAGTTGGAATTTGCCCGTCAGTATTCCCGCGGCAAGACTATCTGCATCACGGGCAGCAACGGTAAGACAACCACCACACGCCTCATCTATTATATCATGCAGCGCTGGGGCGTGGATGTGGGCCTGGCCGGCAACATCGGCCGCTCCTATGCCCTGCAGGTGGCCGAAGGCGATCACGACTGGTACGTGCTTGAGATTTCATCGTTCCAGTTGGACAACATGTTCGACTTCCGCGCCGACGTCGCCGTGCTGATGAACATCACGCCCGACCATCTCGACCGCTATGACTTCCGGATGCAGAACTATGTGAACTCCAAGATGCGCATCATCCAGAACCAGCGCCCCGAGGACCTCTTCGTATATTGGCAGCAGGACGAGCACATCGGCGAAGAATTGGAGAAGCGCCTGGAAGGCTATGCCCCGACCCCGACGCCGTCGTCGCGTCCGGCACGCGAGGGCAACCCCGCCCTGTGTCCGTTCCAGGACAGTGATTTTGAGACGCTCCGCCTGTCGTTCTCCCAGATGGGGCAGCACAACAAGCGCAACGCCTTGGCCGCCTATATGGCCACCAAGAGCGTCGGCGTGCCCGATGACATCATCCGCACCTGCCTGAATGAATTCCCCGGCGTGGAGCATCGTTTGGAGCGCGTGTGCGAGAAGGACGGCGTCCTGTGGATTAACGACTCCAAGGCCACCAACGTGGATGCCTGCCGCGTGGCTCTGGAGGCTATGGACCGCCCGACCATTCTCATCGTGGGCGGCCGCGACAAGGGCAACGACTACTCGATGATCAGCGCGCTGGTCAAGGAGAAGTGCGCGGGCCTGTGCTATTTGGGCGCCGACAACAAAAAGTTGCACGAGAGCTTCGACGCTCTGGGACTGCCCGTACGCGACACACACTCCATGAAGGATTGTGTGCAAGCCTGCCGTGAAATGGCCAAAAAAGGCGATGTTGTGCTGCTTTCGCCGTGCTGCGCATCATTCGACCTCTTTAAGAATATGGAAGACCGCGGCGAGCAGTTCCGCTCCGCCGCCAAAAGATAAAGAAAAGAAGACAGAGAGATGAGCTTGAGTTCGTTCAGGGAAAAGGGTCTGCTGCAAGGCGACATGGTGTTGTGGATGATTTTCATCTGCCTGTGCATGATTTCCGTGGTGGAGGTCTATAGCGCATCGAGCAGTATGACCTACAAATCGGGCTCCTACTGGGTGCCCGTGATGGAGCACGCCGGCTATGTCATCGCCGGCATGATCCTGGCCTGGATGATGCACCTCCTGCCCTGTAAGATATACAAAATCAGTTCCGTCTTCATCCTTTTCTTCTCTTGGATCCTGTTGGTGGTAGCCCTGTGCTCCGGCAGCGTGAACGGCGCCTCACGTTGGATCAGCATCTTCGGCAAGACCATTCAGCCCTCCGAGCTTTCCAAGCTGGGTCTGGTGATGACTGCTGCCGCCGTGCTCTCTATTTTCCGCGATGAAAACGGCACTTCCAAGATGGGCACCAAGCTCCTGATTTTCTTCACGGGTGTCACTTTGCTGCCCATTGCCACGGAGAATCTCTCCACTGCGGCCCTCATCTCCGCGGTGATGTTCCTCATCGCTTTCTTCGCCCAAGTGCAGACCAAGCTGCTGGCCTGGGTTGCCGGCGCCGTCACGGGTCTGGCCATTCTCGGCCTGACGTTCTGCTTCAGTGTGTCGGAATCCACCCTTGACAACTGGGCACAATCCGACGGCCCCATGCACCGTGTGCCCACCTGGGTGCACCGCATCACCAACCAGCAGTCGCTCCCCGACGATCCCAACGACTACGACATCACCGAGAACATACAGGTGACCCACGCCAACATTGCCATCGGCACCTGCGGTGTGATCGGCCGCGGCCCCGGCAACAGCATCGAGCGCGACTTCCTGCCCCAGGCCTATTCCGACTTCATCTACGCCATCATCATCGAGGAGGGCGGCATTGCGATGGGCATGCTGGTGATGTTCCTCTACCTGTTGCTCCTATGGCGCGCCATGCGTATCGCGACGAAATGTAAGGGTCTGTTCCCAGCCTATCTCATCATGGGCCTCTCCATCATGATTGTCCTCCAGGCGATGATGAACATGGCCGTGGCCGTGGGCGCCATGCCGGTGACGGGACAGCCGCTTCCGCTCATCTCGCGCGGCGGCACCTCCACCTTTGTCAACTGCGCCTATCTGGGCATGATGCTCGCCGTCTCGCGCAACGCCAAGATGGTGGACGGGGATGAACCCGTGGCCGAAGAACCCGAAATTATTGACGAAAATCTAATAATAGAAGATAACAATGAAGATAATCATTAGCGGTGGCGGCACGGGAGGCCACATCTTTCCCGCCGTTTCCATTGCCAACGCCGTAAAGGCCCTCGACCCCGAAGCCGAAATCCTCTTCGTGGGCGCTTTGGGCAGAATGGAGATGCAGCGTGTGCCTGCAGCCGGCTACGACATTGTCGGCCTGCCCGTGAGAGGACTGATCCGTCCGCTCTGGTCGCCGAGAAACATCGGCGTCCTATGGGATTTCCTGCGCAGCAAATATAAGGTGAAATCCGTCCTTCGCAACTTCCGCCCCGATGTGGCTGTGGGCGTGGGCGGATACGCCAGCGCCGCCACGCTGAATGCAGCCTACGAGATGCACATTCCCTGCCTCATCCAGGAGCAAAACTCCTTCGCCGGATTGACCAACAAAACCTTGGGCAACAAGGCCGACAAAATTTGTGTGGCCTACTCGGGCATGGACCGTTTCTTCCCCGCCGAGAAGATCATGATGACGGGCAATCCCGTGCGTCAGAACCTGCTCAACCCGTCGCTCTCGCGCGCCGAATGCTGCAGCGCCTTCGGCCTGGATCCCTCCCGCCCCGTGGTGCTCATCGTGGGCGGCAGCTTGGGCGCCCGCACCATCAACGAGAGCGTGCTCTCTTCACTGGAAAAGATACGCAAGAGCCCCGTTCAGTTCATCTGGCAGACGGGCGGATACTATAAGGAACAAATTGCCGCAGAGCTGGCCAAGACGGAGAAGCCGTCCAACCTCTACGTGACGGACTTCATCTCCGCCATGGACGAGGCTTACAAGGCCGCCGACCTGGTCATCTCCAGAGCCGGCGCCAGCAGCATCTCCGAACTCTGTCTGCTGGGCAAAGCCAGCATCCTGGTGCCTTCGCCCAACGTGGCCGAGGACCATCAGACGCACAACGCCATGGCGCTTGTGAAGCGCGAAGCCGCCCTGCTGGTCAAGGACAGCGACGCTCCTTCCCGCCTCATCCGTCAGGCCATCGAGACCGTGACCAATCCTGCCGCTCTGACCATGCTCGGACAAAACGCACGCGCCATGGCCTTCAAGGACAGCGCCGAAGTCATCGCCAAAGAAGTCATCAAACTGGCCAACGCCAAACAAAAGAAATAAGAATATGAAAGCAGTATATTTTGTCGGCATCGGCGGCATCGGCATGAGCGCCATCGCACGCTATTTTCTCAACCAGGGCCTCACGGTGGGCGGCTATGACAAGACGCCTTCCGTCTTGACACGTCAGCTCGAAAAAGAGGGCGCCCTCATCCACTACGAAGACAACGTGAGCCTCATCCCCGAGGCCTGCACCGACGCCAAGGAGTGTCTCGTGGTCTACACGCCCGCCATTCCGGCCGAGCACACGGAGCTGCAATGGTTCCGCAACGGAGGCTTCGACGTGCAGAAGCGCGCTCAGGTCCTGGGCACGCTGACACGCGGCAAGAAGGGCCTTTGTGTGGCCGGCACCCACGGCAAGACCACCACGTCGTCGATGGCCGCACACATGCTGCATCAGAGCCCCGCAGGCTGCAACGCTTTCTTGGGTGGCATCCTCAAGAACTACGGCACCAACTACATCCTCTCCAAAGAATCGCCTTACGTGGTGATTGAGGCCGACGAGTTCGACCGCAGCTTTCACTGGCTCTCGCCCTTTGCCACCGTCATCACCGCCACCGACGCCGACCACCTCGACATCTACGGCACGGAGGAAGCTTATCTCGAAAGCTTCACCAAATACACATCGCTGATTCTCCCCGGCGGCTACCTTATCATGCACACGGGCCTCAAGATGAAGCCCGCCACGCAGGATGGCGTCACCACCTGGACCTACAGCCAGGATGCCGGCGATTTCCATGCTGAGAACGTACGCATCGGCGACGGCGCCATCGTCTTCGATCTCGTCTCGCCTCTGGGTAACATCAAAGACATCAGCCTCGGTGTGCCCGTCATGGTCAACATCGAAAACGGCATCGCAGCCATCGCTTTGGCCCAGATAGCCGGCGTGCCCGCAGAGTGCATCCGCGAGGGCATGGCCTCTTTCGCCGGAGTGGACCGCCGCTTTGACTTCCACGTGCGTCGCGACGACATGGTCTATCTCTCCGACTACGGCCACCATCCCGAAGAGGTGCGCAAGAGCCTCACCTCCATCCGTATGCTCTACGAAGGACGTCATATCAAGGTGATCTTCCAGCCGCACCTTTACACGCGCACCCGCGATTTTTATAAGGAATTTGCCGACGCCCTCTCCCTGGTGGACGACGTGGTGCTGGTGGACATCTATCCCGCCCGCGAGAAGCCCATCGAAGGCGTCACCTCCGCCCTGATTGCCAAACACCTGCGCCCCGGCGTGAAGTGCGAACTCTGCCGCAAGGAAGAAGTCCTCGACATCGTGCGCCGCAAGGACTTCGACGTCCTGGTGACCCTCGGCGCCGGCGACCTGGACAACTATGCCGACGACATCACCGAAATACTCAATCAATAAGCATTCACCGCAGTCAACGCTCACGACCTCCATGCGCATCATCCTGAAAGTCATCGTCCTCATCAGTCTGACGGCCTATCTTATCTTCGCCATCGTCCATCTGGCGCATCCCCAGGAGGATGAGTCCTGCTGTGCCGTGAACTACATCATCAGCTACGAGGGCGAAGAGCCTCCGCGCTCCATCGTGGACCAGGCTTTTGTGGCCAATCTGCTCAAGGAGCACCGCGTCCGCCCCGTGGGCAAGACGCTCGGCGCGGTGAATCTGCGCAGCATCCGCAACATGCTCAACGAGAACCCCTATATCGACTCCACCCACTGCTACTACACGGCCGCCGGCACCCTGTGTGTCGTCGTGATTCCCAAGCGCCCGGTCATGCAGGTGGTGACGTCCACCAAGAAGTATTTCCTCACCGACAAGGGCAGCGCCATGCCCATGAAGCAGTACGACCTGAAACTGCCTCAGGTGAGCGGCGAGGTCAGCGTCAAAGATGCGCGCAAGCTGCGCCCCCTGTTGGACTACGTCGCCCACAGCCGCTGGCACAGCAGGGTGGAGGGCTACCGCATAGACCCCAAACACGGCCTGGTCATGATCATGAGGGACGAGCCCTTCGACGTCATCCTGGGCTCGGAGGAGGACTACGAGCGCAAGCTCGCCAATCTCGACCTCTTCATGCAGTCGGCTCTTCCCAAGGCCGGCAAAGAGCGCTATTCGAGCATCAACCTGAGCTTCGAGGGTCAGGTGGTCGCAGTCAGGAACAAACGTAAAAAATCATAATTAAACCACATAAAAGCATCAAAACAACATGAAAAACGGAAACGATGTCATCGTTGCGGTGGAATTGGGCTCCTCTTCCATCCGTGCCATCGCCGGCAGACGCCTGCCGAACGGCAACATTGAGGTAATCGGCCTTGCCGATGAACCGGCACAGAATTGCATCCACAAAGGCGCAGTGGAGAACATCGAGAAGACCACCCAGGCCATTGCTTCTGTCATCGCCCGACTGGATCTGGTGGCCGGCGGACACATCAAGAGCGTCTATGTCGGCTTGGGCGGACAGTCGCTCCACAGCCGCAAGAACTGCGTCAAGCGCCAGTTCCCCGAGGTGACGCAGATCACGTCGCACATGGTGGACATGATGCTCGACAGCAACTACAACGAGAACTACGCCGGCTACAACATCCACGAGGTGGTGCAGCAGGAGAGCTTGGTGGGCAACCGTCTGGTGGAAGATCCCGTAGGCATGCAGGCAGAAAGCATCGAGGCCCGCTTCCTCAACGTTGTGGCCCGTGCCGCTCTGGAAGACAACATCCGCAAGTGTGTGAAGGCCGCCGGCCTGAGTGTGGCCGACATCCTGGTGTCTCCTCTGATGCTGGCCGATGCCGTGCTGCGCCCCGACGAGAAGCGTTCGGGTTGCGCCGTGGTCGACATAGGTGCCGAGACCACCACGATTACCGTCTACACCAAGAACATACTCCGTCACCTCATCGTGCTGCCAATCGGTGGTGCCAATGTCACTCAGGACATTGCAGCCCAGAAGATTGAGTGGGATGAGGCTGAGATGCTGAAGCTCAAGCACGGCACGGCCTACCGCAACGACACCGTCTCCGATGAAGAAACCATCGAACTCAACTACGGCCAGAAAATCACAACCGACAAGCTGCTCAACATCATCGAGGCTCGCTACGAGGAAATCGCGGCCAACGCATGGCATCAGATTAAGCCCTTCTCCGACATGCTGCTCTCGGGACAGGTGGTGCTCACGGGCGGCGTTTCCCGCGCCAAGAACCTGGTGCCCTGCTTCCAGTTCTTTGCCCAGTGCAACAAACAGGTGAAGATTTTCAAGGGCCTGCCCGACGGCATTGTCACGTCGCCCAACGTCATCATCCCCGAGGACGGACGCTATCTCACGCTGATGGGCCTGCTCCTCCACGGCGACCAGAACTGCCTGGCTTCCAAAGAGCCCGAGAAGCCCAAGGAGGAGCCCGCTCCCGTCCAGCCTCAGGAGCCCCCTGTCGCCGAGATGCCGACCGAGCCCGACGCCGGAAGCTCTCAGACGCCTGCCGGGAAGGAAGCCCCCAAAAAGGACTCTTGGCTGAAAAGTTTGTGGAAGAAAGTGCAGGACGGTCTGTCCGAACCCGAATAAAGATGATGTTGAACGCAGAAAAAACCTACAATCATGGATACGAATAACGATTTTGGCATGGGCATTCAGTTCGAAATGCCTAAAAACAACCCCAGCATCATCAAGGTAATCGGCGTGGGCGGCGGCGGCGGCAACGCTGTCAACCACATGTTCAGGGAGGGCATCCACGATGTCAGTTACGTTGTGTGCAACACCGACCAGAAGGCTTTGGAGGAATCGCCCGTCCCCACCCGCGTGCAGCTGGGTGACGGCCTGGGTGCAGGCAACAAGCCCGAAGTAGGCCGCGAGAAGGCCATCGAGAGCATCGAGCAGATCAAGCAGATGTTCACCGACGGCACCCGCATGGTCTTCGTCACTGCCGGCATGGGCGGCGGCACAGGCACAGGCGCAGCACCCATCATCGCCCAGTGCGCCAAGGATATGGACATTCTCACCGTGGGCATTGTCACCATCCCCTTCCTTTTCGAGGGCAAGATGAAGATTTTCCAGGCCCTGGAGGGCGTGCAGGAAATCAGCAAGCATGTGGACGCTCTGCTGGTGATTAACAACGAGCGCTTGCGCGAAATCTATCAGGACCTGACGGTCATCAACGCCTTTAAGAAGGCCGACGACACGCTCTCTGTGGCCGCCAAGAGCATCGCGGAGATCATCACCATGCGCGGCATCATCAATATGGACTTCCAGGATGTCACCACCGTGCTCAAGAACGGCGGCGTGGCCATCATGTCCACCGGCTTCGGCGAGGGCAGCGGCCGTGTCACCAAAGCCATTGAGGAGGCGCTCCACTCTCCGCTGCTCAACAACAACGATATCTACAACTCCAAGAAGGTGCTCCTCAACATCAACTTCTCCAGCGACGACGGCAAGGACAGCCTGATGATGGAGGAGATCAACGAGGTGAACGACTTCATGGCCAAGTTCAAGGAGGATGTCGAGGTGAAGTGGGGTCTGGCCACCGACCCGACTTTGGGCAACAAGGTGAAGATCACGCTGCTTGCCAGCGGCTTCGGCCTGCAGGGCATCACCGGCATCACGGTCCACGACAAGGAAAAGGCTGCCGCCGAAGCCCATCGCGAGACGGAGCGCCTGGAGCAGCTCAACGACATCATGGTGGAGTACTACAACGGATCGGGTGCTGCCACCAAACGTCGCCCCAACATTTACATCTACGACCTCGAGACCTTCGACAACGAAGACGTCATTGCCCGTGTGGACGGCCGTCCCACCGGCACGCGCACCGGCGACGAGCTGCGCAACATCAAGGAGTTAGTGAAGGACGTCTCTGAGGACGGCGAGACTCTTTAATTCCGGGAACTCCGGCACATTGATTCTGAAATAGTCCATCAGCTCCGCGAGCGTCATGCTCCGGAGCTGTGGTGCTCCATAACCCAGATATTCCGCCACACCGCGCACGATGTCCAGGTGCATGGCCGTGTAGCCGCTCCCGGCCTCATCGAGCTCGCAGAGGGCCTTTTCGAGATAGTCCAGCAGGGGTGCGTTTTCGCTCTCGTGCTTAAGGGCGTGGGTCAGAAATTCTCCCAAAAAGAGGGCCATCGTCTGCTTCACGGGCTCATAAAGCAGGCTGACATACTGGGTCCGCAGGTGCACCTCGCCCAGCGTCTGTAATTCGCGCGTCGGACGGAAGTCGTAGTCAATGTCCACGCTGTAGAGCGGCCTGAGCAACACACCGCGCACGGCGGCACCCCGAGCCCGCGACACCCTCACGAGGAAGGGCACCGTGCCTCTGGTCCCGGTGAAGATACGCACGATGACTTTGTCGCCCGTCAGGCGCACGCTTCCCAACACTATACCGCGTGTTTTTTCCATCTCAGCGACTGCAAAGATAAGTTTTTTCGGAAGAAAAAGGGCACTTTTTACAACAAAATCCGCTTTTTCTTGAAATTATTGCAGGCCAACGCGGGGTATTTCAGCTTTTTTCCGTACCTTTGCACACGCTTTATGACCTAAAGCACCGGGTTGGTCCCTTCGTCTATCGGTTAGGACGAGAGATTTTCATTCTCTAAAGAGGAGTTCGACTCTCCTAGGGACTACATAAAAAGAAGAAAAAACGAAAACGTAAACTTAGACAATGGCAAACCACAAGTCATCTCTTAAGAGAATCCGTCAGGAGCAGAAGCGCAAGCTCCACAACAGATACTACGCAAAGACTATGCGTAACGCTGTTCGCAAACTGCGCGCTACCACAGACAAGGCTGCTGCCACCGCTATGTACCCCGCTGTACAGAAGGCGCTCGACAAGCTGGCCAAGGTAAACATCATCCACAAAAACAAGGCAGCCAACATCAAATCGAAGCTGGCTCACTACATTGCTAAGCTGGCATAACGCCAGCTTTTTTTGTTTATGGACGAAATCGAAAAGAACAGAGCGACCTACAGCGCCTCCAACATTCAGGTGCTGGAAGGCCTTGAGGCTGTGCGCAAGCGCCCGGCCATGTACATCGGCGACATCTCCGAGAAGGGTCTTCACCACCTTGTTTACGAGACGGTGGACAACTCCATCGACGAGGCTTTGGCCGGTTATTGCACCCACATCGAAGTCACCATCAACGAAGACGGCAGCATCACCGTGCAAGACAACGGCCGCGGCATCCCCGTGGACATGCACGAGAAGGAGCACAAGAGCGCTCTGGAGGTGGTCATGACCGTGCTCCATGCCGGCGGCAAATTCGACAAGGGCAGCTACAAGGTGAGCGGCGGTCTCCACGGTGTGGGCGTCAGCTGTGTCAACGCCCTGTCCACGAAGATGCTCTCTCAGGTCTTCCGCGACGGCAAGATCTACCAGCAGGAGTATCATCGCGGCAAGCCTCTGGCCCCTGTGGCTGTGGTGGGCGAGACCACCCTGCGCGGCACGCGTCAGCAGTTCTGGCCCGATGACACCATCTTCCAGACCACTTTCTACAAGTACGACATCCTGGCCAACCGCATGCGCGAGTTGGCTTACCTGAATGCCGGCATCCACATCACGCTGACCGACATGCGTCTCGACGTGAACGAGCAGAGCGGCATTGAGGGCGTACGCACCGAAGTGTTCTACAGCGAAGGCGGCCTGAAAGACTTCGTCCGCTACATTGACTCCACCCGCACGCACCTCATCAACGATGTCATCTATCTGAACACCGAGAAGCAGCAGGTGCCCATCGAAGTGGCCATCATGTACAACACGGGCTACTCCGAAAACCTCCACTCCTACGTCAACAACATTAACACCATAGAGGGCGGCACCCACCTTCAGGGCTTCCGCACGGCTTTGACGCGCACGCTCAAGAGCTACGCCGAGCAGCAGTGCCAGAAGGACCTGGAGAAGCTGGCCAAAAACAAGGTGGAGATCAGCGGCGAAGACTTCCGCGAAGGCCTCACCGCCGTCATCTCCGTGAAGGTGGCCGAACCCCAGTTTGAAGGCCAGACGAAAACCAAGCTCGGCAACTCCGAGGTGGCCGGCGCTGTGCAGCAGGCTGTAGGTGAAGCGCTCGCCAACTATCTGGAGGAGCACCCGAAGGAGGCCAAGCTCATCGTCGACAAGGTGATCCTTGCCGCTACAGCCCGTGTGGCTGCCCGTAAGGCCCGCGAGAGCGTGCAGCGCAAGTCGCCCATGGCCGGTGGCGGTCTGCCCGGCAAACTGGCCGACTGCGCCGACAAGGACGCCGCCAACTGCGAGCTCTTCATCGTCGAGGGTGACTCTGCCGGCGGCAGCGCCAAGCAGGGCCGCAGCCGTCAGTATCAGGCCATCCTGCCCATCCGAGGCAAGATCTTCAACGTGGAGCGCGTGATGTGGCACAAGGCCTTCGAGCATGAGGAGGTGAACAACATCATCCAGGCTTTGGGTGTACGCTTCGGCTTGGGCGAAGACTCCAAGGAGGCCAACTACGACAAACTGCGCTACTACAAGACGATCATCATGACCGATGCCGATGTCGACGGTTCACACATCGACACGCTGCTCATGACGCTCTTCTACCGCTATATGCCCGAGCTGATTCAGAAGGGTCATCTCTATATCGCCACTCCCCCGCTTTATCGCTGCTCTATCGGCAAGGTGGAGGAATATTGCTACACCGAGCAGGACCGTCTGGACTTCATCAAGAAGTACAACAACGGCCGCGAGGAGGGCATCCACACGCAGCGTTACAAAGGTCTGGGTGAGATGAATCCCGAGCAGCTGTGGGAGACCACCATGAATCCCGAGACGCGCCTGCTCAAGCAGGTGACGATTGAGGATGCTGCCGGTGCAGACTACGTCTTCTCCATGCTGATGGGTGAGGATGTAGGTCCCCGTCGCGAATTCATCGAGCAGAACGCGGTCTACGCTAAGATTGACGCCTGATCAATAACCTTTATCCAATAACAAAGGCTCCGGAACTCCGGGGCCTTTGTTTGTTACTGTTCCGTTCAGAGTGTCTTCAGAGGCGCTGCATCACTGCTCCATCACTGCTGCATCACCCCTGTTTTGTCGGGCTCAACGGACGTCCGAGGTATGCCAAAAATGCATTTTACAAATACACTAATTAACGTTTGTCCGTTGTGTCCGTTAACGGACATATCGGACATAACGGACATAACGGACAAGCGTAAAATGTGTCCGTTCGCAGATTAGCGCACGAAGAACTTCTTGCCGCCCTGGATGTAGAATCCCTTCTCAGGCCACTGTCAATTGACAAGGATTTCCCTGGCCCGACGTTCCTGTTCGGCCGTAGGCAGAGGAACATCTTTGAGCGTGTAGGGAATGCCCAGCTTGTCCCATTTCTGGACGCCAAGCGTATGATAGGGCAACACCTCCACTTTTTTAACATTTCGGAGCGTATCAATGAAGCGGCGCATGGAGCGCAGATGAGCCTCGTCGTCGGTGATGCCCGGCACGAGCACATGACGGATCCACACGGGAACGCCCATCTCGGAGAGCCAGCGCGCACAGTCGAGGATATTCTCGTTGGTGTGGCCCGTGAGCCACTTGTGGCGCTCGGGATCCATGTGTTTGAGATCGAGCAGGACGAGGTCGGTGCTCTGCATCAGGCGTTGGAATCGGGAGAAAAACGGCTCCTCACGCGTGAAAGGTTGTGCCGCCGTATCCAGACAGGTGTTGATGCCGCGACGATGTGCCTCCTCGAAGAGCGCCGTGAGGAAGTCCATCTGCAGGAGCGCTTCGCCGCCGGAGACGGTGATGCCTCCTTCCCTCCCCCAATAGTCGCGATAGCGCTCTGCACGGTCGAGCAACTGCTCCACCGTCTGAAGGTGCTCTGAATCATCTGAGCGGTCGGAGTCATCTGAGTGCTCTAATAACTTCCAGGTGTCCGGATTGTGGCAATAGCGGCAACGCATCCTGCAGCCCTGCAGGAAGATTAAAAACCGAATCCCCGGCCCGTCAACTGAGCCGAAGGATTCGGTGGAATGGATGAAACCTGTGCAGGTCATATCAGAGACGCTCGTGAGCCTGACGGGCGATGACGTCCTCCTGCTGCTCACGCGTCAGGTCGATGAACTTCACAGCGTAGCCGCTGACGCGGATGGTGAAGTTGGCATATTCGGGCTTCTCAGGATGCTCCATAGCGTCGAGCAGCTTGTCCACGCCGAAGACGTTGACATTCAGATGGTGAGCGCCCTTCGTGAAGTAGCCGTCCATCACGCGCACCAGAGTCTGAGCGCGCTCCTCGTCGTCGTGACCGAGGGCCGAAGGCGCAATGGTCTGCGTGTTGGAGATGCCGTCAAGAGCATATTCGTAAGGAATCTTGGCCACAGAGTTGAGCGAAGCCAGAAGACCGTTCTTCTCAGCGCCGTAGCTGGGGTTGGCACCGGGAGAAAGCGGCGTGCCGGCGCGACGGCCGTCAGGAAGATTGCCGGTGTATTTGCCGTAAACCACATTCGAGGTGATGGTCAGAATGGAAGTTGTAGGCTCGGAGTTGCGATAAGTGTGGTGACGCTTAATCTTGGCCAGGAAGGTCTTCAGCACCCAGAGAGCCACCTCGTCGGCGCGATCGTCGTCGTTGCCGTAGCGGGGAAAATCGCCCTCGATGGCATAGTCGTAGTTGAAGCCGTTCTCATCGCGGATGATTTTCACCTTGGCGTACTTCACGGCACAGATGCTGTCCACCACGTGGCTGAAGCCGGCGATGCCGGTAGCGAAGGTGCGGCGCACGTCGGTGTCGATGAGCGCCATCTCAGCAGCCTCGTAGAAGTACTTATCATGCATGTAGTGGATAAGGTTCAGCGTGTTGACATAGATGTCGGCCAACCAGTCGAGCGTGTCGCGGAAGCGGGGCTCGAGCTCCTCCCAAGTGAGGTATTCGCTGGTAATGGGGCGGAACTTGGGGCCGCACTGCTCGCGCGTCTTGGCATCGACGCCGCCGTTGATGGCATAGAGGAGCGTCTTGGCCATGTTGGCGCGGGCGCCGAAGAACTGCATCTCCTTGCCCGTCTGCGTGGCGCTCACACAGCAGCAGATCGAGTAGTCGTCACCCCAAATGGGACGCATCACGTCGTCGTTCTCATACTGGATGGAGCTGGTCTTCACGCTGATCGTTGCGGCGTAGTGCTTGAAGTTCTCAGGCAGACGGGGCGAATAGAGCACCGTGAGGTTGGGCTCGGGAGACGGGCCCATGTTCTCCAGAGTGTGGAGGAAGCGGTAGCAGTTCTTCGTCACCTGATGACGGCCGTCCTGGCCGAGACCGCCCACCTCGAGCGTAGCCCATACGGGGTCGCCGGAGAAGATTTCGTTGTAGGAAGGAATACGAGCGAACTTCACCATGCGGAACTTCATAACCATGTGGTCGATGAGCTCCTGGGCCTCGCTCTCGGTGAGAGTACCCTCCTGAAGGTCGCGGGTGATATAGATGTCGAGGAAGGTGGAGATGCGGCCTACGGACATAGCGGCACCGTTTTGCGTCTTGATGGCGGCCAGATAGCCGAAATAGAGCCATTGGACGGCCTCACGGGCGTTTTTGGCGGGCTGGGAAATGTCGAAGCCGTAGATCTCGGCCATCTGCTTCATGCCCTTGAGGGCCTTGATCTGCATGGAGATCTCCTCACGCAGACGGATGATGTCCTCGCTCATCTGGCGCTTACCGCAGTTGTATTTGTCAATCTCCTTCTGCTCGATAAGGAAGTCGATACCGTAAAGGGCCACACGGCGATAGTCGCCCACGATGCGGCCGCGACCGTAGGTGTCGGGCAGACCGGTGAGGATGTGGTTGTGGCGCACGCGCAGCATCTCGTCGGTGTAAGCGTCGAACACGCCGTCGTTGTGCGTCTTGCAGTATTTCGTGAAGATTTCATGGAGCTTCTCCGAAGGCTTATAGCCGTAGGTCGTGCAGGCCTGCTCTGCCATCTTGATGCCACCGTAGGGCATGAAGGCGCGCTTGAGGGGTTTGTCGGTTTGGAGGCCGACAACCTTCTCGAGATTCTTGGTCTCAGGATCAATGTAGCCGGGGCCGTAGGCCGTCATCGAGCTGACAATCTCAGTCTCCATGTCGAGCACGCCGCCCTTGAGGCGCTCTTCCCTCTGCAACTTCTGCAGCTTGCCCCAGAGGACATTGGTTGCCTCCGTGGGGCCCTCGAGGAAACTCTCGTCGCCGTCGTAGGGAGTGTAGTTGTTCTGAATAAAATCACGCACATTGACCTCATCAAGCCATTTCACGCCCTTGAAGCCTCTCCATTCATTTCTCATACTGTGTACTTATAAATAATTCAACGGGGACAAAGGTAATAAAAAATTTTGAGTCGTAAGGCATCTTCGGCCATCCGTCGTCGGCAATATTCGCGTTTTGTCAGAAACACCCTCCAAAACACATGCCGGGGGTCACGAAACAAACAACCCGGGGCACAATGATGTGCTCCGGGCTGTCCTATATATATTAAGGTTCGCGAAACTTAGTCCTCGGAAGAGGGCTCAGCGTCGTGAGACTCACCACGCTCGGGACGGGGACGACGCTCGCCGCGCTCAGGGCGGGGACGACGCTCACCACGCTCGGGACGGGGACGACGCTCGCGCTCTACGTAGCCTTCGGGCTTCTCCAGAAGCACGCGGCGGGAGAGCTTGAACTTGCCGGTCTTGGGATCGACCTCGAGGAGCTTCACCTTGATGGTGTCGCCTTCCTTGATGCCGGCCTCTTCGACCGTCTCCAGGCGCTTCCACTCGATCTCACTGATGTGCAGCAGACCGTCGCGACCGGGCATAAACTCAACGAAAGCGCCATAAGGCATGATGCTGCGCACGGTGCCCTCGTAGATCTCACCCACTTCGGGGATGGCCACAATAGCGCGAATCTTGGCCAAAGCTGCGTCGATGCAAGCCTTGTCGCTGCCGCTCACCTGCACCTTACCTACGCCGTCTTCTTCATCAATCGTGATGATGGCGCCAGTCTCTTCCTGCATGCCCTGAATGATCTTGCCGCCCGGGCCAATGACAGCACCGATGAACTCCTTGGGAATAGTAATCTGCTCGATGCGGGGCACGTGGGGCTTGAGCTCAGGACGGGGAGCGGGCAACACCTTGAGCATCTCGCCCAGGATGTGCTCACGACCGGCCTTGGCCTGCATAAGGGCCTTCTCGAGAATCTCGTAAGAGAGACCGTCGCACTTGATATCCATCTGAGTAGCGGTCAGACCGTTGGGCGTGCCAGTGGTCTTGAAGTCCATATCGCCCAGGTGATCCTCATCGCCGAGAATGTCACTGAGGACGGCATACTTGTCTTCGCCGGGGTTCTTAATCAGACCCATAGCGATGCCGCTCACGGGGTTCTTCAGAGGCACACCGGCATCCATCAGAGAGAGACAGCCGGCACAAACGGTAGCCATAGAGCTGGAGCCGTTGGACTCGAGGATGTCGCTCACCACGCGAATGGTGTAAGGATAGTCGGCAGGAATCTGACCCTTCAGACCGCGCCATGCGAGATGGCCGTGACCGATCTCACGACGGCCTACGCCGCGCTGAGCCTTGGCCTCACCGGTAGAGAAGGGAGGGAAGTTGTAGTGAAGGAGGAAGCGCATGTAGCTCTTGTCGAGTACGTCGTCCACCATCTTCTCGTCGAGCTTGGTGCCCAGCGTGGTGGTGGCCAGCGATTGCGTCTCGCCACGGGTGAAGATGGCCGATCCGTGAGGCATGGGCAGAGGACTCACCTCGCACCAGATGGGGCGGATATCAGTGGTCTTGCGGCCGTCGAGACGGATGCCCTCGTCGAGGATGCAGCGGCGCATGGCGTCGCGCTCCACGTCGTGATAATAACGGTCCACAAGGCCGTTCTTCTCCTCCAGCTCATCGTCGGAAAGCTCGGGATGGGCGGCGGCGTACGCCAGTTTGAAGTCCTCGCGAATCTTCTCGAAAGCCTCGGCGCGCTGGTGCTTCTCAAGCGCCTGCTTGGTGACGTCGTAGGCGGGCTGATAGCACTTGGCCTTGACCTCCTCGCGGAGCTCTTCGTCGTTGACCTCATGGCAATACTCGCGCTTGACGTCGGTGCCGAGTTCCTTGGCCAACTCCTTTTGGAGACGGCACATGGGCTTGATGGCCTCGTGGGCAGCCTTGAGGGCACCCAGAAGATCCTGCTCGCTGACTTCCTTCATCTCGCCCTCCACCATCATGATGTTCTCTTCGGTGGCGCCGACCATGAGATCCATGTCGGCCTGCTTCAACTGCTCGAAGGTCGGGTTGATGACATACTCACCGTTGATGCGTGCAACACGCACCTCACTGATGGGGCCGTCCCAGGGGATATCGCTGCAACTCAATGCTGCACTGGCGGCGAAACCTGCCAAAGCATCGGGCATGTCCACGCCGTCGGCGGAGAAAAGGATCACATTCACATACACCTCAGCGTGGTAGTTGCTGGGGAAGAGGGGACGCAGAGCGCGATCCACCAGACGGCAGGTAAGGATCTCATCGTCGTTGGCTTTACCCTCGCGCTTGGTGAAACCGCCGGGGAAACGGCCGGCTGCGCTGTACTTCTCACGATACTCTACCTGAAGAGGCATGAAATCTGTGCCGGGAACTGCGTCCTTGGCACCACAAACAGTGGCCAGGAGCACGGTGTTGTTCATACGCAACACAACGGCACCATCGGCTTGTTTGGCCAATTTACCGTTTTCGATGGTGATGGTGCGTCCATCAGGCAGCGAAACGGTCTTTGTAATTACGTTCATCTTGTTGATAATAGTTGGAATAAATACGTCAAAAATCGTGCAAATATACGAAATATTTAGTATATAAGAAGAAAAAGGAAGGAAAAACTGATGCAGGGAGGCTATTTTTTCGGCAAAGCTTCCGCCTTTCACATTTTTGTCGTACCTTTGCATCTAAATTCGCACGAAAAACATAACTTTCTAAACATATCTATGGCTTACATGTCACAACAAGGCTACGACAAGCTCGTGGCTGAACTTCAGCATTTGGAGAGCGTGGAGCGTCCCGCCGCCAGCGCAGCCATTGCAGAGGCCCGAGACAAGGGCGATTTGAGCGAGAACGCGGAGTACGATGCCGCCAAAGAATGGCAGAGCAAACTGGAGACCAAAATCGCCATGCTCAAGCAGACCATCCACGATGCCAAGATCATCGACACCAAGAACCTCAAGAGCGACGAGGTGGGCATCCTCTGCACCGTGGAGATTAAGAACCTGGCCAACGGCATGACGGCAAAATACCGCATCGTATCCGGCACGGAGGCCAACAACCGCGAAGGCAAAATCAGCGTAGAATCTCCCATCGCCAAGGGCCTGCTGGGCCACAAGGTGGGCGAGAAGGTACCCGTGCAGGTGCCCGCCGGCGTATTGACTTTTGAAATCCTTTCAATCAGCTTCGAAGAATGACCATTTTCTCCAAAATCATCAAGGGCGACATCCCCTGCTACAAGGTGGCCGAAGACGATGAGTTCTTCGCCTTCCTCGACATTGCTCCGCTGCAGAAGGGCCACACACTGGTGGTGCCCAAGCGCGAAGTGGACTACTTCTTTGACCTGAGCGACGAAGAAATCGGCCGTATGCAGATCTTCGCCAAGCACGTGGCCGCAGCCATCAGGAAGGCCATCCCCTGCGTGAAGGTGGGTCAGGCCGTGCTGGGCCTGGAGGTGCCCCACGCTCATGTGCACCTGGTGCCCATGCAGAGTGAGAAGGACCTCAACTTTGCCAACAAGAAACTGGAGCTCTCCTCCGAGGAAATGACGGCCATCGCCGCCTCCATTGCAGCACAATTCTGATGGAAACCACACGACAGAACAAAGTAGCCCGCCTCATCCAGAAGGAGCTCTCAGACATGTTCCAGAAAGAGACGCAGGCCATGAAAGGCACGCTGGTGAGCGTGTCAGCCTGCCGCATATCGCCGGACATGAGCGTCTGCCGTGCCTATCTCTCCGTTTTTCCCAGCGAAAAGAGCGAAGAAATTGTGGCCAACGTCAATCAGAACATGAAGACCATCCGCTACGAACTGGGACGTCGTGTGCGCATGCAGTTGCGCATCATCCCCGAGCTGAAGTTCTTCGTGGACGACTCCCTGGACTATGTCGAAAACATCGACCGCCTTCTTCATAGCTAAGAGATATCTCTTCTCCAAGAAGAAGCACCACGCCATCAACATCATCTCCGTCATCTCCATGCTGGCCGTGGTGGTGGGCAGCATGGCGCTGGTGTGCGTCATGAGCGTATTCAACGGCTTCCAGGAGCTCGTCGCCAGCCTTTTCACCGAATTCGACCCCGAGCTGCGCATCACCATGGCCGACCGCCGGCCTTTCAGCGCCAACGACCCTCACATCAAAGCCCTGAAGGCCTCGCCCGATGTGGCAGTGCTGACGCCGGTGGTGGAAGACAAGGCGCTCATCGTGAGAGGCGGCAAGCAGATGGTGGTCACGCTCAAGGGTGTGGACGACAATTTCACCGAGCAGACCGACATCCACAAGATACTCTATGGAGAAGGCGCCCCAATGCTGCACGTCGACGTGCTCGAATACGGCATCCTGGGCATCGGCCTGTGCGGACAACTCGGCCTGGGCGCCAGTTTCGACGAGCCGCTCACCATCTACGCCCCCAAAAAGGGCGAGCAGGTCAACATGGCCAACCCCATGAGCAGCTTTAACAAAGACGAGCTCTACTCCCCCGGCCTGGTATTCATGGTGCATCAGAGTCAATACGACAACCACTACATCCTGTGCTCGCTGGGCTTCGCGCAACGTCTCTTCGACCGCCGAGGGCAATACACCGCCCTGGAAGTGCGCCTGAACGAAGGCGGCAGCCGAAGCAGCATCGAGAAAATCCTCAAAGGCAGTGAATTCATCGTGGAAGATCTCTACGAGCAGCAGAGCGACGTGTTTCACATCATGAAAGTGGAGAAGCTCATCGCCTACCTCTTTCTCTGCTTCATCCTCCTGGTGGCTTCGCTCAACATCATCGGCAGTCTCTCCATGCTGATTATCGACAAGAAAGAAGACCTGGAGACGTTGCGCAGCTTGGGCTGCCCCCTCTCCATGAGACGGCGCATCTTCCTCTACGAGGGTTGGATGATTGTACTCTCGGGTTGCGCTATAGGCTTGGGGCTCGGCGCCCTGCTCTGCGGACTGCAGGAGCACTTCGGGCTGATTAAAATGGGTGGAGAAGACGGCACTTATCTGGTGGAGTCCTACCCCGTGAGCATGCACGCGGGTGACTTCCTGACCATTTTCCTGACGGTGGCCGTGATGGGAGGGTTGGCTGTTTACAGCGTGATACGCTTCACGTCCACACCGGCGCTTTCGCCCAGGAAGAGTGAAGCCAAAGAAGAGAACTGATCGGGCTGCTCGGTGGTCTCCATGCTGAGCGATGAACCACGCGACAGGCGCGACTGCATCTCGGGATGGCGCTGCAGATAATCCTGAAGGCTGTTGGCCACATAGTCGCCCTGCGACATCAGCGTAACGCCTTCCGGGCAGCAAGCCCGGATCTTATCCAAAAGAAGAGGATAATGGGTGCAGCCGAGAATAATCGTGTCAATTTCCGGGTCGAGACCGAGCAGTTCATCCACGTATTTCCTCACAAAATAGTCGGCGCCTGGAGAGGCAAACTCCTCGTTCTCCACCAACGGCACCCACATGGGGCAGGCAACACCCGTGACCTTGATATCGGGAAAGAGCTTGTGAATCTCTATCTCATAGGTGAGCGAGCGGACGGTGCCCGGTGTGGCAAAAAGCCCCACATGGCGCGTCTTCGTGACATCACCCACGCTCTCCACCGTGGGGCGGATGACGCCCAGCACACGGCGCGTGGGGTCGTCCATCAGGGGAAGGTCGCGCTGCTGGATGCTGCGCAGGGCCTTGGCGGAGGCTGTGTTACAGGCCAGGATGACCAGCGGACAACCCGCATCGAAGAGGTGGTGTACGGCCTGCAAAGTGAATTCGTACACCACCTCATAAGAGCGGGGGCCATACGGCGCACGGGCGTTGTCACCCAAATAGAGATAGTCGTACTCGGGCATCAGGCGGCGAATCTGCTTCAAGATGGTCAGACCGCCGTATCCGCTGTCGAAAACTCCTATCGGCGCCGTCATGGCAGAAAAAAGTTTTGCTGATTAGGGAGCGGCAACAATGCCCACCTCTTTCTTCACCTCTGCGGTGATGTCGGTAGACAGGGCGGTGTTGACAAAAGGAATCACACCGGAGGACACGTCCACAACATAGACATAACCGCCGGCTTCACCGACCTTCTTTACGGCAGCCAGCACCTTCTCCTGGATGGCGCCGAGCTTCTCCTGCTGAGCCTTGGCCAGAGCCTGCTGGTTGTCCTGATAGCTCTGCTGCAGACGCTGGTAGAGGTCCTGCAACTCCTGCTCGCGACGCTGACGCACGTTTTCAAGCAGATTTGCCTGCTCCTTCTGATACTCGTCACTCTTCTTCTGCAGTTCGTCCTGCATCAGCTTGAGGTCCTGTTCATACTGCTTACCCATAGTCTCCAACTCCTGCTGTGCGGTGGTGTACTCCTTCATGTTGGGAATCACATCGGCACTGTTGAAGTGGGCAAACTTCTGTGCACCGGCCGTCATGGCCATCATGGCAAATGCCATTACGAGAAACTTCTTCATAATCTTTCTAAGTTTTATTTGATTTTATGATTCGTTGTCCGTTAATTGTAGCCCAAACGGGTCAGCACCTCGCTGGAGATGTCCACCTTGGGGGAGGCAAAGATGATGCCGGCAGACTCGGAGGCACGATCCAGCACCAGGCTGTATCCCTTCTGGTCGGCAATATCTTTCACCGCGTTGTAAATTTCGTCTTCGATGGGCGCCATCAGGCTCTCACGCTTTTTGTAGTATTCGCCCTCGGGGCCGAAATACTTGCGCTTGAGCTCGGCGGCCTCCTTCTCCTTGGCCACCACAGCCTCCTCGCGCTTGGTCTTCTGTTCGTTGCTCAGGAAGACTGCTTCCGACTGATAGTTCTTGTAGAGCGTCTCGGCCTCCTGCTGAAGGGCGTCCACCTCAGCCTGCCACTTGCGTGACACCTGGTTGAGCTGTTCTCCCGCGCGCTCGTAGGCGGGCACGTTCTTAAGAATGTACTCCATGTCGACCAAAGCAAACTTCTGAGCCGAAGCCGTCATGGCGCAGACGGCAAAAAGCGTAAGGGATAAAAGAATCTTTTTCATAGTTGTCTTTCTTTACGGTATTTCTTGTATCTGATATTAGAATTCCTGTCCGAGAATGAAATGGAAGTGACTGCCCGCTGTGGTCTTGCTGCCGTATACCTCGTCGAAGCCATAGGCCCAGTCGATACCCAGCAGACCCACCATAGGCAGGAAGATGCGTGCACCCACACCGGCCGACTTCTTCATGTCGAAGGGGTTAAACTTCTTGATGTCGGTCCAAGCGTTGCCGCCCTCTACGAAGACCAAACCGTAAATGTTGGTGGAGGCGCCCAGCATGAAGGGATAGCGCAGCTCCACGGTGAAACGGTCGTAGGCATAGCCCAAGAGCGAGCGGTTGGGCGTGAGCGAACCATTGTCGTAACCTCTCAGACCGATGGTCTCGGTGGCATAGGTGGAAGAGTAGCCCGAGGTGCCGTCACCGCCCACATAGAAGGTCTCGAAGGGCGACTTGTTGTTGCTGTTGTAAGAACCCAGGATACCGATGTCCGCCCTCGTCATCAGCACAAAGCACTTGTTGGAGGAGTTGAGGGCCGTATAGGTGCGGCTCTTGAACTTCCACTTGTGATACTCAATCCAGCGATACTTCTCCTGGAGCTGATCCTGATAGGTGGCGCTGTTGGGATTGTTGCCCAGCTTGGAGTAGTCCTTGTTGTTGAACAAGCTGTAGGGCGGCGTGAAGGAGACGTCGAGAGAGAACGTCGAGCCGCGGCGCGGATAAATCTGGTTGTCGGTGGAGTTGCGCGACAGGGAGAGGGTGACGTTGAGGTTGTTGCACGAGCCGTTGGAGATGAGGAAGTAGTTCCAGTCCTTCAGCATATAGCGCGTGTAGCCCAGGACGGCCTGGAAATAGAAGTAGTCGTCGGGCCAGCGCAGGCGCTTGCCCCAGCCCAGCGTGGCGCCGAACATCTGCACATACTTGTCCGGGTCGTAGTAGTTCTCGTAGTAACTGTAGCCGCTCGTGCCCATACCGGAGAGGTAGGAGGAATAGTAGTTGTTGTAGTAAGCCGAGTTGTAGTAAGAATTCGACACGTCGGTCTGACGGCTGTAGAAGGCCGAAAACGAGAGGGTGTTGGGGCGCTTGCCGCCAAACCAGGGATTCATGTAGGAAATGGAGTACGACTGATAGTACGTACCGTTGGTCTGGCCGGAGATGGAGAAGGTCTCGCCGTTACCGTTGGGCATCACACCGCGACGCAGGCCGCCCTTCTTGAACAGGTTGGCCATACAGAAGTTGCCGAACTTCAAACCAATCTTACCGATGACACCGGTCTGTCCGTAACCCAGAGAGAACTCCACCTGGTCATTGCTCTTGGGCGTCACACCCCAGCTCATATCCACCGTGCCGTTGGCCATGTCGGGCTCCACCTTATAGTCGATATGCTCGGCGTCGAAATGGCCCATAGAGGCGATTTCACGGTAGCTGCGCTCCAAGGCCTCCTTGGAGAAAAGGTCGCCCGGCTTCGTACGCAGTTCGCGACGGATGACATTTTCATATACGCGCTCGTTGCCCGAGATCCTCACCTTGGAGAGGTGGGCCTGCTGGCCCTCCACGATGCGCATCTCCAAATCGACGCTGTCGCCTACGATGTTCACCTCGACGGGGGTCAGGCGGTAGAAGACGTAGCCGTTGTTATAATAAAGGTTGCCGATGGCGTCCTCGTCGGTCAGGGTGCGCTTTTCGATGTGCGACTGGTTGTAGACGTCGCCCTTGTTCATATTGAGAATTCGCTGCAAGAGGTCAGTGGGATACACGGTGTTGCCCACCCACTCGATGTTGCGCACATAGTATTTCTGGCCTTCTTCCAAATGGATATAGACGTCCACCATGTTGTCCTTGCCGGGCGCCGGCACCACACTGTCTGCGGCAATCACGGCGTCGCGGAAGCCCAACTCTGCATATTTCTTCTCCAGATTTTCCTTGGCCTCTTTGTAGCGACTCTCCACAAACTTATGGTTGCGGAACCAGTTGCGCCAGCCCTTGGTCTCGCGTATCTTGCGCAGCACACCCTTCTTGAGCAGACTGCCCTTGATGGCGCGCTCCGAGAGATTGTTGTTGCCGAAGAGATAAATCTTGTTAATCTTCACCTTCTGCTTTTTGTCCACATAGACGTCCAGGGCTATCTTGTCGGGGTGCGCCGGGTCGTCGTGCTGCTTGATGATGAGCTCTGCGTTTTTGTAGCCCTTCTCGTCGAAATAGCGATGGGCGAGAATCTGTGCACGGTCCAGCATATTGGGCGTCAGCTGGTTTTCCTTCACCAGGCCGAGTTTTTCTTCCAAATCTTCGCGCTCGCCTTTCTTCACGCCGTGGTAGGTGATGGACGAGATGCGCGGGCGCTGGGTCAGGAAGATGTGCAGATAGGCGGAGTCCGGAGCGCTGTGGTCCGCACTGCGCACAATGCTGTCCACCTTCACGGAGACATTGGCAAACAGGCCGTTGCGCCAGAAACGGCGGATGGCCTTCGTGACCTCCTCGCCGGGGAGCTTCACCGTCTGTCCGACGCTCAAGCCGGAGAGGCCCACCAGAAGTTGCTGATTGAAGTTTTTCACTCCATCCACCTGAATACCGCCAATGACGCATTCGCGGGGCGTACGGGCATAGTCAACCGTCACAGCCGTGTCCCGCTCCGCAAACTGGGCCCGGACGAAAAGGGGCATGAGGCACAGGGCCAACAATATGACGGATTTACTGCTCATTGGTTATCTGGTCTCCGGTTTTGCCGTAACGGCGTTGTCTCTTCTGATATTCCTCCACGGCACGATGCAGCGAGTCGGCGGTGAAATCGGGCCAATACTCATCGGTGAAATAGAATTCCGTGTAGGCACACTGCCAAAGCAGGTAATTGCTGATGCGCAATTCGCCGCCGGTGCGAATCAGCAGGTCGGGATCCGGCATGAACGACGTGGTCAGGTGGCGCGAGACGGTCTCCTCGGTGATTTGCTCCGGGCGAATCCCTTCCTTCACGATGTCCTGCACCGCACGTGTCAGCTCCCAGCGGCTGCTGTAAGACAGGGCGATGGTCAGCGTCATACGCGTGTTCCCTGCGGTGTGTTCCATGCAATCGCCGAGGCTGCGGCGCACATTTTCCGGCAAACGGTCCCACTCGCCGATGACACGGAGACGGATATTGTTCTTCGTAAAAAGTTCTTCCTCCAGCCCCGTGATGACGAGGTCCATCAAGGCCTCCACCTCAGTCTGAGGACGGTTCCAGTTTTCCGTGCTGAAGGTGTAGAGCGTCAGATATTTAACCCCCATCCTGGCGGCCTCCTCGGTGATACGCTTCACCGTGGTCACGCCCTCCACATGGCCCGCAGTGCGGGGCAAGCCTTTGGCCTTGGCCCAACGGCCGTTGCCGTCCATGATGATGGCAATATGTTCCGGTATATGGTTCAATTGTTGCATTTTCTGTATTTAGGACAAATATCGTAAGTGATGAAAAACATGAGGAAGCTATATGAATCCTTGTTCTTCATAAATCCGCTCTTAATGCCGTAGGGATCGGAGAGCTGACGCTGTTCCCGGGTGATGTCCAGGCCGTCGGTGGTGGAGAAATGCATCGCCCACTCCAGGCCCAGATTCAGACGGGGCTTCACCTTGTATTTCACGCCCAAACCCACGGGGAAATTGATGCCGCCTTTGGCAGGGGCGCCGCCGCCCATGCCGACGGTCAGACCGAAGCCGATCAGGGCGTAGGGCGTGATACGCGAGAGTTTCTTGTAGCCGGCACCCATGCCGTAAGCCAGGAAGTTAATCTCAAACTGCGCCCCGATATCCATCACGCCGCGGGAGAAGCTGAAGTCCTGAAGCCGTGTGCCGCCTTCCCTGCCCGGCGTGCCGGCATCCGCGGGAATGTAAATCCCCTCGGTATTGCCCGTCACGCCGCCGGCTTCTATGCCCATCCTGACGGCCATGTGGGGATTGAAAATATAGCGGCAGGTGACAGCACCCATCGCACTGGTGCCCGTGTTGGCGTCGCCCCAATAGTGGCTAAGCCCCACGCCGCCGCCGATGTCCATCTTGTATTCCAACTCCTCCGCCTGAAGCAGCAGGGGAAGAGAGAAAGAAATTATGGTCAGGATGCGCTTCACTGTTGTCGTCCGTTCTCTTTACTGCGCAAAGACGAGGCTGTTTTGCAAACCCCTCATCACATAGGTTTCTTCGTTAGCCTCAGCGTCTGTCACACGGGCCACCACCCACACAAAGCCGTCGGCATCGCTGGCCGCGTTGATCCACGAGCAGTTTTTGCCCCACAGCTCGTCGGGCAGATAGAGGAGGTCGCCGGTGTGCCACGTCAGGCCGCAGTCCACAGAAACGTAAATGAGATTGAGGGGTATGAGATCATCGTCATCCTCACTGTTGTCACCGCCAAAGGCCACCAGATTGTTGTTGGTCAGCACCACGGCCTGATTCCACTGGGTGGGCAATTCATAGCGGTTTTGCCAGGCCGGTGTGTAATAAGTCCAGGCCCGGGTCAGCTCATCGCCGTCGGAGGTCCACATCTTGCCCCACTCCGGAGCCATCGGATGCTCCGATGCCGGATGCTTCAGGGTGCCCACAATCAGCATGCGCTTGAGATTGTTTTCGCGATGGAAGAAAAGACAGCGAACACTGTCAAGGTCGGAGAAGTCCGACATCAGGGAAGGCCGATCGTCCAGCACCTCCTCTGCCCACTCCGTATCGCCGCTCAAAGCCGCGGAATAAAACATGCCGTTGCGAACGGCGTAAAGCCTGTTGTCCGAAACACCGACAAGACGCTTGGCATCCGACAATCCGTGCTCCGTCCATCGGGCGCCGTCGCTGCTGGTCCACACCTTGCCGCCGGCGTCGCTGACATACAAATCTTTGCCGGCCACGATGTTTGCGATATTCGCATCGGAAGGCAGTCCGGAAATGGTGAGCTTCTGCCATTCGCCCCCGCTTTGGGTTTTCCAGAGTTCCCAATTCCGGCCGTCGGGCGTACCGTAGAGCAACACGGTGTTGCCCAGCGTCACAAGGCGCGCATTGTTCCAGTCGTCCATGTCAAGATTTCCGGTCTCATCGCCCCACTTCCAGTCACCGGCCTCCTGCTTGTGGATATTGAGTTTCACGGTGTAGTTGCGGCTGATGTTGCCGTTGCCCTCCACGCGGAAAATCAGACCGCACTCGGGAATCGTCACGCTGTCGCTGGAAACAAAGACCGTCCAGGGCTCATCGTCCGGGGCGTCCGCACTCCTGTAGTAAAGCGTCTTACCTCTGTAAGTGATATCCAAAAGCGTGCGCCGGGCACAGCCCGTCGGCAGAGAATCACGGTTGAAGATATTGTTGTTGATCTGATCCACGGCAAACTTCCACCCCGTCGTATAGATGGTGTTGACACTTTTGATGACCGTGCCGTGACCGGTGCGCTTCACCACGGTGCGCTTGAGCGTGCCTATGGAGAAGCTGGTGATGTTGCAATAGTCCTGCGTGTTTTCCGTTTCCTCCTCCTTGCATCCGAAAAGAGACAGCAACAGCAGCGAAAACAATACAACGGCTATATGTGAGTGTCTGAACATCATTTTTTCATTTATCGAAAACCGGGCGCAAAGATACGACTTTTTTGGCAGCTGCGCGGTTAAAAGGTAGTTAAAGGGAGTTAAATGACAACAAAATTTCCTCAAAAGTGGAGATTTTTCCTTAATTTTGCAGGCAAAAGCAATGAACAGACTCACAGAACTCTACGGACGGCGTGAAGCCGGTGCCATTCTGCGCCTGGTGGCCGAAAGCCGCTTCGGGCTGTCGCAGACCGATGTGCTGTTGGGGCGGATGGAGCATCTGCCCGAAGAACAAAAGAAAGAATGGCAAGAGATTCTCAAACAGTTGCATGAAGGGCGACCCGTGCAATATGTGTTGGGGCAGGCCGAATTTCTGGGACGCCCGTTTCGTGTCACGCCGGAGGTACTCATTCCGCGCCCCGAGACGGAAGAGTTGGTGCGCCTCATCCTCTCTTTTTTCCCGGAAAACAGCCGTGCGTCTGCCCTCGACCTCTGCACGGGCAGCGGGTGCATCGCCGTCACGCTGGCTCTCTGTGGCATGGACGTGACGGCGACGGACATCAGCCGGGAAGCTCTCGACGTGGCCCGCGGAAATGCAAAAGCATTGGGAGCGAACGTCACGTTTCGCGAGGAAGATTTGCTCTCCTCCCCCACTTACGAAAGCGGAATGTTCGACCTCGTGGTCAGCAATCCGCCTTACGTCCGCGAGAGCGAGAAGCGGGAGATGGCGCCCCACGTGCTGAACCACGAGCCCCCGCTCGCCCTCTTTGTGCCTGACGACGACCCTCTGCGTTTCTACCACGCCGTCGCCCGAGTGGCCAGGACGAGTCTCAAGCCCTGCGGAATGCTCGCCGTGGAGATCAACCGCGCCTTCTCCGGAGACGTCGCAGAATTGCTCAAAAAATACGGTTTCACCGACATATTCACACATGAAGACCAATTCCATAACCCCCGATTCGTGCTTGCAAAGGCTTGAAGCGCTCTGTGCCCGGGGCGAACACTGCGAGCATGAGCTGCGCGAGAAGATGCGCCGCTGGCAGCTGCCGGAAAGCGCCGCCGACAGCATCATCGAAAAGCTGCGCCGCGAGGACTATATCAACGACGGACGCTTTGCCCGGGCGTATGCTCTGGATAAGCTGCGCTACAACCAGTGGGGACGCGGAAAACTGCGCTACATGATGTGCGCCCTGCAGTTGCCGGAAGAGGTTATCCGAGTGGCACTCGAGGAGATTGATGACGAAGAACATGAGGCTGTCCGGCATGCGCTCATCGAAAAGAAAAACCGTGAAATCAAAGACAAGGACCCCTATACACGAAAAGCCAAACTGCAACGCTTTCTCTACTCCAGGGGCTTTTCGCCGGACATTTAGACCCATGAGCACGAAAGAAGACAACATCTATATGCAGCGCGCCCTGCAACTGGCGCTTTGCGGAGAGGCCGCCGCTGCACCCAACCCTATGGTCGGCGCCGTCATCGTGGCCGACGGGCGCATCATCGGAGAAGGATGGCACCGCAAGTGCGGCGGCCCCCACGCCGAGGTGAACGCCGTCCGCAGCGTGAAGCCGGAGGACCTCCCCCTGCTCAGCCAGAGCACCATCTACGTCACCCTTGAGCCCTGCGCCCACTGGGGCAAGACGCCGCCCTGCGCCGACATGATTGTCGAGCGCGGGATTCCCCGCATCGTGATTGGCTGCAGGGACCCCTTCGCCAAGGTCGACGGGCTGGGCATCCAAAAGTTGAAGGACGCCGGACGGGAAGTCGTCATCGGGGTGATGGAGGAAGAGTGTCTGGCGCTCAACCGCGTTTTCATGACGTTTCACCGCCTCCACCGCCCCTACGTGACGCTGAAATGGGCCCAACATCCCGACGGCAGCATGGAGGGACAGATCTCAACACCCTTCACCCGCATGCTCGTTCACAGATTGAGAGCGCGGTGCGGAGCAATACTCGTGGGGACGAACACGATGCTCACAGACCATCCGTCGCTCACGGTGCGCGATTGGCGGATTGAGGGCGAACAGCCCTTGCGCCTTACCATTGACCGGCACCATCGTTTGCCGAAGAACTTGACGGAAGGTTTTCTGGTGTATCATGAGGAATCGCTGGAAGACATCCTGCATGACCTCCACCGTCGGGGCGTGCAACATCTGCTTGTCGAAGGCGGACGCACGCTGCATCAGTCCTTCATCGACGCCGGGCTCTACGACGAAATCCGTGTGGAGACCTCCGGCTGCCGCGACATTGACGCCATCGACGGTCACAGCATCGTCTACAGCTACCGCTAAAGCTCAGCCCCTTTGGCGCTTGCGGTAAGCCTGGGGCGAGAGCCCCATCGTCTTGGAAAACAGGCGCGAGAAATAATAGGGATCCTCTATGCCCACCTTGTGACAGATCTGGTTGAGACACAGGTCAGTCTCATCGAGCCAGCGGCGCGCCGCCTGCACCTTGAGCAGATTGAAGTAGGCCAAGGGGCTGCAGCCTGTGCGCTGACGGAACAGCTTGGAAAAACGGCTCGAAGAATAGCCCACGTAGTGCAGCACGTCGTTCAGCGTGATGCGCTGCTCCACATGCTCCTGCATATAGTGAATGGCGGCGCCGACGGGGTCGATATACTGGCCCTGAGCCGAGGCGGAATCCTTCTGCGTTGCCGCACGGAACATGTCCAGATAGCGCATCGAAGCCAGATAGTGATGCAGCAGGGCGGAGGCGTAGCGCAAATGCTCCAATCCGCAACCGTGTGAAAGTGTCGTCAGGATCTCCTCAAAAATGTTGTTGCGGTCGATGATGCGCGAATTGATGGCGGTGTTGATGCGCTGCGGCTCCTGGGCGCCGTCGACGTAAATATGGCTGTGGGTGCCGCCGAAATGCACCCAATAGATTGTCCATGCTTCGCCCTCCGCCGAGCCGTAAGCGTGAGGCCGTCCCGCAGGCAGGATGAAGAACTCGCCGGCACGCACCTCCATCACGTTGTTACTCAGACGATACCAGCCGCATCCCTCCACGCAATAGATCAGCACGTGCTCTGAGAGCCCTTCCCGACGCTCGCGGCAATGATGGGCCGCATGGGGATAATAGCCGATATCGGTCACAAAGAGGCTGGAAGTCAGGGCGTCCTCGCGCTCCATATCCACCACCATCGGAGGCAACACCACCGAACGTTCGCCGGAAAATCCGTCTCTACGCGTGATCATCGTCTGTTCGCAGTCGCTGTTTGTTGGCTTTTTCCAGGACAAAGATAAGAAGAAAAGTAAGATTGTCCATCCTGTTTGACGGATTTTTTCTCTCTGCTGCCGATTTTTGCCATACCTTTGCAGTCGAAAACACATTATCCGCGCGATTTCATGTACACTAACCGCTTTACTCTCTTCATTTGTTCGGTCTCTGCTATGGGCGGCCTGCTCTTCGGCTACGACTGGGTGGTCATCGGAGGAGCCAAACCCTTCTACGAACTCTATTTCGGCATCGCCGACTCGCCTGTGCTTCAGGGCGTAGCGATGACAACGGCGCTCGTGGGCTGTCTGCTCGGCGCGATGGTCGCAGGCGCTCTGGCCGACCGCTTCGGACGGAAACCGCTGCTGATGACTTCGGCTGTTTTGTTCACCGTATCGGCCGTCGGCACCGGACTGTTTAACGACTTAACGCTCTTCAACATTGCCCGCCTGGTGGGTGGTGTGGGCATCGGCGTAGCCTCGGCTCTGGCGCCGATGTATATCGCCGAAGTGTCTCCGGCCAACATTCGCGGCAGGATGGTGAGCCTCAACCAGATGACCATCGTCTTGGGCATCCTGGCGGCACAGGTGGTGAATCTGCTCCTGGCCCGAGATGTCACGACGGAAGAGAACCTGAGATGGAACATCGAGTGGGGATGGCGCTGGATGTTCTGGGCCGAGACGGCGCCGGCGGCGCTATTCCTCTTCATGAGCTTCTTCATCCCCGAGAGCCCGGTGTTCGTGCGCCTGAAATCTGCGCCCAAAGCCATCGGAAACGAGCGGAAGAACGCCCTGTCCGCACTGCTGCAGCCGAAATACCGCCGCGTGTTGTTTTTGGGCCTTTTCATCGCCGTGTTCCAGCAATGGTGCGGCACGAACGTCATCTTCAACTACGCGCAGGAGATCTTCATCGGGGCGGGCTTCAATGTGGACGGCATGTTCATCAACATCGTCATCACCGGCATCGCCAATGTGCTCTTCACCTTCATCGCTCTCTACACCATCGAGAAGTGGGGCCGCCGCACGCTGATGCTCATCGGCGCCGGAGGCTTGGGGACCATCTATGCCATCCTGGGCTACGGATACTGCCAGCACCTGACCGGCACGCTGATGGTCGTGCTGGTTGTTGCCGCCATCTCCGTGTACGCCATGACCTTAGGCCCCGTCACGTGGACGCTTTTGGCCGAAATCTTCCCCAACCGGGTGCGCGGCGTAGGTATGGCGGCCTGCACGTTCGCCCTGTGGACGGGCTGCTGCACGCTGACGTTCTCCTTCCCCTCGATGAACGCCTCGCTCGGGAGCGACGGCACCTTCTGGATCTACTCGATCATCTGCCTCTCGGCCTTCCTCCTGCTCTGGCGCAATTGTCCGGAAACCAAGGGCAAATCCCTGGAAGAGCTGGAGCGGGAACTGACCGACTGAGCATACCTTTATATATATATAGCACGAACAAATAAAACCATACGGAAATGACCAAAGCCTGGAGAGAGACCGTCACCATCCCGACCTACGAAGCCGGACACGAAGAGAAGAACCCCATATTCCTCGAGAAGAGAGTCTATCAGGGCTCTTCCGGAGTCGTATATCCCTACCCCGTCGTCGAGAGCATCGCCGACGAGAAGACCGACCACGACTACAACGCCGTCTATCTGGAGAACGAGTATCTGAAAATCATGATACTGCCCGAACTGGGCGGACGCGTGCAGATGGCCTACGACAAGATACGCCAGCGCCATTTCGTTTACTACAATCACGTCGTCAAGCCGGCGCTTGTCGGTCTGACAGGCCCCTGGATAAGCGGCGGCATCGAGTTCAACTGGCCGCAGCACCATCGCCCTTCGACCTATCTGCCGGTGGACTGCACCATCGAAGAGGGAGAGGACGGCAGCGTCACCGTCTGGTGCAACGAGCAGGAGCGCATGTTCCGCCAGAAGGGTCTCGTCGGCTTCACGCTGCGTCCGGGCTGCGCTTATCTTGAGATTCGTGGACGACTCTCCAACCGCACGCCGCTGCCTCAGACCTTCCTCTGGTGGGCCAATCCGGCTGTGGAGGTCAACGACGCCTATCAGAGCGTATTCCCGCCCGACGTCAACGCCGTGTTCGATCACGGCAAGCGCGCCGTAAGCAGCTTCCCCATCGCCACCGGCACCTACTACAAGATGGACTATTCGGCCGGCGTGGACATCAGCAACTACAAGAATATCAAGGTGCCCACCTCCTACATGGCCGTCAACTCCAAATACGACTTCGAGGGCGGCTACGAGAACGACACGCAGGCCGGCATGCTGCATGTGGCTTCGCACCACTTCTCGCCCGGAAAGAAGCAATGGACCTGGGGCAACGGCGACTTCGGACGCGCCTGGGACCGCAACCTGACGGACGACATCGACCGCGAAGAAGCCGCCAAGTGGGGCATCTCACGCACGGGATTCCGCCCGTATATCGAACTGATGGCCGGCGTCTACACCGAAAACCAGCCCGACTTCACCTGGCTCATGCCCTATGAGGAGAAGCAGTTCACGCAATACTTCATGCCCTATCGCGAACTCGGCATCGTCAAGCAGGCCACGAAGGACTTCATCATGAACATCCACGAAGACGGCCGCCTGCAGATTCTGGCCACTTCGCGCCGCGAGGTTGTCATCACGCTGACGGGCCGGGACGGGAAGGAGCTTCTCCGCTGCGAGGCAACGCTTTCGCCGGAGGAAGTCTTCAGCCGTCAGGTGGACTTCGCCGGTTCGTCTTTCAGCAGCCTGCATCTGAGCATCGCGCCCGCCGGTGGCGGCGTGGACCTGCTCTCATGGGCGCCCGAACCCGACGACGTGCGCCCCATTCCCGACGCCGCCGAAGCCGCTCTGACGCCTGTGGAGTGCAAGAGCATCGACCAGCTCTATCTCACGGGACTGCATCTGGAGCAATACCGTCACGCCACCTGGTCGGCACTCGACTACTACGAAGAGGCCCTTCGCCGCGATCCTATGGACGTGCGTTGCAACACGCAGACGGGCCTGTGGTATCTGCGTCGCGGACGCTTCGCTCGGGCCGAAGAGCATCTGCGCCGGGCGGTGCGCGTATGGCAGAAGCGCAACCCCAACCCTTACGACGGAGAAGCCCTGTTTTATCTGGCCCTCACGCTGAAGTTCCAGGGACGTTTGCATGAAGCCTACGAGCTGTTTTGGAAGGCCTCGTGGAACAAAGGCTGGGCCGACGCCGCCTATTTTGAAGCCGCCTCAATCAGCGCCGGCGACCGCCGCTGGGAGGACGCTCTGGAGGAAGTGGAGCGCGCCCTCATCAGCAACAGCCACAACCACAAAGCACGGGCGTTGAAGGCCTGCATCCTGCGACAGACGGGGCGCTGCGACGAAGCCCTCGCGTGGATCGAGAGCTCGCTCGCAATCGATCCCTTCAACTACGGATGCCTCTACGAGAAGGCCCTCATCAGCGGTGAAAGCGCCGACCTGGAGCGCATCGACACCCTCATGCACGGCAACATCGAGAACCACCACGAGCTGGCCCTCGACTATGCGGCTGCCGGACAGTGGGAGGAGGCCCGCCGCATCCTCACGCACGCTTTGGAGACGGTGGAGGGCGCCAATCCGATGACCTGCTATTATCTCGGATGGGCCTGTCTGCATTTGGGCGACGAGCAAGAGGCCCGACGCTATTGTCTGGAAGAAGTCCGCAAGCGCAGCACCGACTGCTGCTTCCCAAACCGCCTGGAGGACATCCTCGCGCTGGAATCGGCCAAAACGCTGACCTGCAGGGAAGAAGGCTCACATCCCGAGACGGCCCTCGCGCCGTATCTTTTGGGCTGCCTCTACTACGACAAGCGCCAATACGACGTTGCCGTTGACAACTGGGAACTCTCCGTGCGCCTCAATCCGCAGTTCCCCACCGTGTGGCGCAATCTCGCTTTGGCCCGCTTCAACAAGCAAGGGCTCAAGGAGGAGGCCGTAGAACTTATGGAACGCGCCTTCCGTCTGGACAAGCGCGACGCTCGCGTGCTGATGGAGCTGGACCAGCTCTACAAAGTCATGCAGAGGCCGCATCGCGAGCGTTTGGCCTTCCTGCAAAAATATCCCGAATCCATCGCGCAACGCGACGATCTCGTGCTGGAGGAAATCACACTGCTCAATCAGGTGGGACGCTGGCGCGAGGCTTTGGAGAAGCTCGACGCGCACAAGTTCCATCCCTGGGAAGGCGGCGAAGGCAAGGTGCCGGCGCAGTATCAGATCTGCCGTGTGGAGCTGGCCAAAGAACTCCTTCAGCGCCCCGACGACTGCGAAGAGGCCGTCCGTCTGCTCACGGAGTGTCTCTCCTATCCCGCCCATCTGGGTGAAGGCAAGCTCTACGGCGCGCAGGACAACGACTTCCACTATCTCCTCGCTCTGGCCTACGAGCGACTGGGGCAGAAGGAGCTGGCGCACGAGCATCTGCTGCTGGCCACAGAGGGCCCGACGGAACCGGCGGCCGCGATGTACTACAACGACGCCAAGCCCGACAAGATCTTCTACGCCGCTCTGGCTTACAGGAAGTTAGGCGACGAGGCCCGTGCCAACAGCCTCTGCTACAAGCTCGTCAACTACGGCCGGCAGCACCTCTTCGATCGCGTCACGATGGACTACTTCGCCGTATCGTTGCCCGACCTGCTCATCTGGGACGGCGACCTGCAGCAGAAGAACACCGTCCACTGCAACCTGATGATGGCTTTGGGCCATTTCGGTCTGGGACAGACGGAGAAGGCTCGCGGCTTCCTCGCCGAGGTAGAAAAGCTCGACCGCAACCATCCCGTCCCGCCTGCATTGCACACATTGCTGCCTTTGCTGAACCCCTGAGTCGACTCAAACGATCGATCGGGCTGGCTCAAACGATCGGTTGAGGTGACTCATACGATTTTGGGGGGTTCTAACTAGGGCGTAAAAATTCTCTAACTAGGGCGTAAGTTTTTGCCGTCTTCCTCTACCCCCCGCCCAGAGTCGCCGCATCACTGCTGCAGAGCCGCTGCATCACTGCTGATTTATCGGACTCAATGAATATTCGGGTTATGCAAAAAATGCATTCAACGGACATTTTTACGGATGTCCCTAATGTCCGCAATGTCCGTTGAACGGACATAACGGACATAACGGACAAGCGTTATTTGTGTCCGTTCATTGATAAAAATCCCGCCGCAGACAATTCGCTGCGACGGGAAAACATAGTTGATTAGTTATAAGATATATGACTGTGTGTATGACTCTACTTCACGAAGTACTTCTTCCCGCCCTGGATATAATACCCACTCGCAGGCTTCTCTGTGAGACGACGGCCCATGAGGTCGTAGATGGGGGCATTCTCATCAGGCACAGCGGCCTTGTCGGTCTTCACCTCCTTCACATCCAACGGATCAATAGGCAGAATCTGACCGAATTCGCTCCAAGGAGATGTTACTTTGTAAGCATTGATCACATCCGAATATACGTAGAGCGTAGCGTCGCTTAAGAGCACGCCCTCAAATGTATTTCGGGCGGTCTCGGGCACAGGTACGGTGGTGTATTTCATATACTCGATATACGCCTCGTAATCTGCATAATTCTGCGGATATTGCTCCCACTCGCCAGAGTATACACTCAACAATACAACCTCATCTTCATTGCGCTTAATGTAGGGGTTATGCGACAGACTGGTCCATTTTGTGTTGGTTTTCGACGTTGCCGTTCTGTTATTGTACACTTTCTTGTAGTAGTCCAACCACTTGGCCTTACACTCATCTGCGGGATAAACATTGTCTATAGTGACATCCGTTGTCTCATCCACATTGCCTAAGGTTGGATCATCGGGATGAGCAGGATTGAAGGGATAGAAATACTCTGTAATGGATGACGGTTCAACACCGGGCAGAGGCTTCACGGGCTCTGGCACCACAGGAAGATCTTCCGTGCGTCTGTCGCTTTCCTTCACAAGGCAGGTCACCTTTTTGAGGTTTGTGCAGTCTTGGAAGGCATCTTTGTCTATGCGTCTCATGCTTGCCGGCAGGGTGACGGAAGCGAGAGCGGAGCAACCGGAGAACGCATTGGCTTCTATAGACCACACACCCTCGGGAACGTCGAGCGCCGTGAGGCCGGAACACAGAGCGAAGGCTCCTGTTTCGATGGTTTCCACACTCTCGGGAATGTAGATGGTGGTCATCTCTGTGCAACCGTTGAAGGCGCTGGAGCCGATGAAGCGCGTGCCGCTCTTGATGCTGTAGCCACTCTGATTCCTATCCAAAACGTCCACCAGGTAGGTGTCGGCATATCGGATGCCGTTCGTCACGGGTAGGTTATCGCAACCGCCGAAAGCATTGACGCCGATATAGGTCACGCTCTCAGGAATGTTGACGGACTTGAGGGAGCAACAACCCTGGAAGGCGTTCTCTCCAATCCACCACACCTTTTCGCCCAACGTAACAGAATTGAGCTCCGCACAACCGCTGAATGCCTTGCTGTTAATCCACTCCACACCATTGCCGACAACGACCGTAGTCAAATCCGTGCAACCGTTAAATGCAGACCCTCCTACTTGGAACACATTGCCGTCCAAGGTGTATTTCTTCACCTGGCTGCCGAAAGTACTTGCAAAGTTTCCAACATAGGGACTATTGACGGTCACCTCCATGAGATTATCACATCCAGAGAACGCATTGCTACCCATGCTCGTCACGCTCTCGGGAATCGTCACAGACGTGAGGCCGGAGCAACCGGAGAAGGCAGAACCACCAATGCTTGTCACGCTGTTGGGGATGTTAACAGACGTGAGGCCAGAGCAATTACGGAAAGCGTAAGAGCCTATGGTCATCACGCTCTCGGGAATTGTAAGGGAAGTAAGGTTGTCGCAATAATCAAAGGCATTGTCCCCGATAAACCTCGTCCCCTCCTTGATGTTATAAGCGCTTTGATTATCCACCGCCATCACCAGATAAGTATCTGCATAGCGCACGTTGTCTGTCACAGGAAGACTGACGCAGTCATAGAACACATTAACGCCAACACTATTCACTGTTTCCGGAATATTGATTGACTCAAGGGCGGAACAGCCGTAGAAGGCCTGAGAGCCTATGCTTGTCACACCTTCGGGAATATCAACCTTTGTGAGTGCAGAGCAACCGTAGAAAGCCCGAGAGCCGATGTCTGTCAGAATGCCGTTCGCAGCAACAAGGGCTATGGAAGCAGCACTCTTCAGGGACTCTCGGGCAGAGCTTGTCACGCCGCCGGAAATCTTGACAGAAGTGAGTCCTGTGCAGCCATAGAATGCATCATTACCAATACTCGTCACACTATTGGGCAGGACAACAGACGTCAGACCTGTGCAGAGTGCGAAAGCACCCTCGCCGATACTCTTCACGCCCTCAGGGATAACGCTATTATTGCATCCTGTCAACAATTTGCCGGAAGCGGTCTCAATAATGGCGTTGCAGTTGTTGCGGCTGTCATACACCGTGTTACCGTCTTCCACCGTGATGGTCTCGAAAAACCATCCGTTAAATGCCCAGGCTCCGATGCTTGTCACGCTCTTAGGAATAGTGACAGACGTGAGGCCGGAACAGTTTCTAAAGGCATTATCGCCGATGGTCGTCACACTGTTGGGGATGGTAATGGACGTGAGGCCGGAGCAACCTTCAAAAGCATACCTGCCGATAGTCATCACGCCATTGCCAAATGCGACAGACGAAAGGCCGGTACAATAGGCAAAGGCTCCCTCGCCGATGCTCGTCACACTGTTGGGAATAGTAACTGACTTGAGGCCGGAGCAACCATTGAAGGCATACTGACCAATGCTCGTCACACCTTCCTCTATTTCAATAGTTTCTATGGTGTTGCGATAATTGTACCAAGGTGTAAAAGACTCGTCGTACATGGCTCCCGTGCCCGAGATTACCAAGCGCATGTCTGCGTGCAACTCATAGTTGACATTCTCGCCACACTTGCCGGAAATGATGACGTCTGTCACTGTCACCTCACAAGAGGCAGAGAGATTCGTGCCGTCGGTCGTTGTTGCCGTAACCTTTGTGGTGCCTACGGATTGAGCCGTCACGAGGCCGTTTTCGTCCACCGTAGCAACGGTCGGATTGGAGGAGGTCCAGGTAACCGTCTGAACTGCCGTCCTTGGCAATATGGTGGCATTCAGTTGATATTGGCCCGCCTGATTTATGCTTTTTTCTGTCTCGTTAAGAGTTATAGATGTTGCTGGTATGTCGATTCCTAAAATTGTACCAAACTTGCTCCAATGCTCTGAGGATTTATAGTTGCTTACTACAGAACGCGGTACGTAAAGCGTTACGTCGCTCAAAGAAACCCGTTTAAAGGCGTCTCCCGCAATATCCACTTCTTCAGCCAAGCAGGTAAGGGATGTCAACCCAGAACAGTCACAGAACGCATAGTCCCCAATTTTCGTCACGCTCTCAGGTAGAATGATAGATGTCAGACCTATACAACCATTGAAGGCATATACACCAATGCTCGTCACATCCTCGGGAACTTCCGTGTTTTTACATCCTGCAATCAATTTTGCTGAACTTTTCTCAATGATTGCATTACAGCCATTTCTACTGTCATACACAGGATTCCCTTCTTCAACAATAATTGATGTCAGTCCCGGACAACCAATAAGAATTCCGCTGCCAATTTCAGTTACACTACGGGGCAGGCAGAACGATGTCAGACCAGTACATTGAGAGAAAGTATCATAACCTATGCTTTTAACACTGTTCGGGATGGTGATGGATGGAAGACTTGTACACCACGCGAAAACAAAATTGCCTATCTGCGTCACGCTCTCTGGGATAGTAACAGAAGTCAAACTTGAGCAACGTCTAAAAGTATAGTCTTCAATGGTTGTCACACCGTCAGGTATGGTAAACGAAGTCAAACCCGTGCAACTCTCAAAAGCAAATCCCCCTATACGCGTCACACTATTAGAGATTGTCACAGATGTCAACCCTGCGCAACCATTAAAAGCACTGTTACCGATGCTCGTCACGCCGTCTTCTACAACCACGGATTTGATTATATCTTTATAGCTATCCCAAGGTGCTACGGAGACGTATGAGTAATCCGTCATATCTCCTGTACCGGAAATTGTCAGTGTGAAATCTGATGTCAATACGTAATTTAGATTCTCACCGCAATTTCCGGTTGCTATTACTCCTGCATCACCCACAGGCAGAATCGTGCCGAAGTTCTTCCAATATTTTGCTGCCTTGTATGCACCAAAGGCAGAAGCAGGAACATATAGTGTGGCTGAGCTTTGGGGTACATTAAAAAAGACGCTACTGCCCATTGTCGGAACATTCTTTGCCCAACAAGTGACAGATGTGAGACCGGAACAACCTTCAAAAGCAAAGCTGCCGATAGTTGTCACGCCATTGCCAATAGTAACAGACGTGAGGTTGGTACAATTATAGAAAGCATAATCGCCAATGCTCGTCACATTGTTGCCGATAATAAACTCATCAACCTGAGAGCCAAAAATTGTTTTAAGATTGCTCTTACTTGAAGTCAATGAAGCTAGAGTATTAGAGTTCAATGTAACTGAGGTAAGTCTATTACAGGCGAGGAATGGCGAGTTACCAACTCTTGTCACAGTGCTGGCGATAGAGACAGATTTGAGGTTGGTGCAATTATAGAAAGCATAAGTGCCAATACCAGTCACACCCTCGTCTATTATATATTTTTTTACTTGATTACCAAAAATTTCTCCTATATATGCATCTTCGGAACCGGAGTAATCCTTGGAAACGATGTGATTAGATTTTAGAATAACCTCGTTAAGATTCGTGCAATTGTAAAAAGCGTCTTGTCCTATACTCGTCACGCTATTTGGAATAGTGACAGACGTGAGGCCGGAGCAATTCCTGAAAGTATATTGGCCGATGCTAACCACACTCTCTGGAATAACAAGATCCGTCACCTCTTGTCCGTTAATATTTAAATGCTTTGCATAGTAAAGAGGATTGCTGGTATTATCAACGAACTTTATCCCACACAAACTTTCTATGCTCGCGAACTCGGCTTTGGTAAGGTCGCTACAACGGTAGAAGGCCTCAGAATCAACAACTGTAACACTGTTTGGGATAGTGACAGACTTTAGGCTTGAGACTTGAAAAACAGGACCATTACTATAATATATGTAAAAACCCAAATGTCCATAAATGCCTGTCACGCCATCAACATATTCAAGATTCTCTACTTGTGAGCCAAAATACTCACCTATGGGGCAGCAACGTGCCACAGAGTCTGATTTTATTGTCAAAGACTTGAGATTAGAACAGCCGCGAAATGCCATCTTGCCAATGCTTTTTATACTGTCACCAATAATAACAGAAGTTACCTCCGTACAGTTCCTGCAAGAATATCTATCAATGGCAGAGACTACGTACTTCACGCCATTATGTTCTACTTCGGATGGAATATCTATTTCTCCTGCATAATCAGGATTGGTCAATTCCCTAAAAGTCATTGAAACCGTCTTTCTATTTTCGTTTATTTTATAATATATCCCATTTGCAATAAAATCAAAATTATCCATACCTATGCCTACAACAGCACCAAATCCCCATTGTCTCTCATATTCCCATTTTGATTTTTCTGGCACATACAGCGTAATCCACTCCAAAGGAACTCCATAACCAAAATTCGAAGGCTCCATATGTGTACCGCTTACTGAAGTTATCTTTGGTACAGACTCTGCTTTACATGTTATAGTGCTTAGACGTGACATCGCACCAAACGATTGATCTCCTAAAATCGTCACGCTACTCCCTATTGTAAGTTCTTTTACATTAGAGCAACCATAAAAAGCTCTATCTCCTATTACTGTTACCTTATCAGGGATTATTATAGTTGTCAATCCATCGCAACCATAGAAAGCATGCCTGCCGATGCTCGTCACACTATTGGGAATTGTAATTGATGTAAGACTCGCATTGCCCACGGGTGGAGTATCGGAAGAGGCACTCATAAGTTCGTTAGATGACCTCACGGGAAAGGCAGATGCAAACGCATAAGAACCTATTGCTGTTACATTATATCTTTTTCCTCCATTATATACATGCGAGGGAATCGTCACACTGCCGGAATAAACTCCACTATCTCCCCAATCCCTATATGTAACAGTAACACTCGTACTATCACCGTTTATGCCGTAATAAATGCCATCTACTTCAAAATCATACGCCCACGACAGCGTGGAGACCGCCAAGAGCAGCAACGAAGCGAAGAATCGCCGAAGGAATAATTTGTGTTTCATACTGGTATATTTTAATAGGTTTATGTATTTTGTTTCAACTTATCTTTTATCTCTCAACATCAAGACATGCTGAAACAGCCAGAAGCCTATCACACAAAAAAAGCGTGAGAGCCAGTCCTTACTCATCGTCATTCAGGTATCGCCAAACACCATAGGAGAAACAAGTAAAGATAGCAACCCCACGCCGTGTATGTAATTGCTACTACGGCGTTGAGTTGCCGTATGCAGAATCATACATACGAAGCGGGCGTTACATACTCTCTATCCTTCTCCTACTGAAATTGGCGATTTCGAATAACAGGATAAAGCGTGGAACGCCTTGATTTTACCCGGATTTTGCCCCGGGATTTTTGCCTGCCTGCGCAGGCTTCGCCCTCCGCTGAGGGTGAGATTTGTCACGAATGACACCGCAAAAATACAAATTTTTCTTTTACTTACAACTTTTTGGAGCAGATTTTGTTGAAATCATCTCCTGTTTTTTCAAAAAACGAAAATGCGAAAATGCGAACATCACGAATAAGCGAGGGCTGAGTGGAGCTTGTTCCGACTCAGCCGAGCGGGAGTGATGTCTATGGAGCGAAGCTTCACGAACATCTCGAGTAAATGAGCGCAGTAACAAGCTCACTTGATTATTGCCGAGCCGAACAGGATGCCTATGGAGCATAGCTTCATGAACATCACGAGTAAGTGAGAGCAAACAGAAGCTCGCTTCATGTTTGCCGAGCGTGAGTGATTACTATGGAGCGTAGCTTCATGAAAATGCAAAAATGTTGTCAACAAATCCAGTACGACATTTTTGAATGTGTCAACTCTTTCAGGAAAAGCTCTGCGCACTAACGCACGGAATCCGTTTCATTAACGACTTTTATCGTACTCATTAATGAATTCGATCGTTTTCACTAATGAATTGCATCGATTTCATTAATGAACGGTTTTTGGGGAGGCTTTATTTCACCTTGTCAGTAAAACCGGCAATCATCTTGTCTACCGCCTGCTTCAACTGAGGAATATCCTCCTGCACGGTGCGGAAGACAACATCTGTGTCAATCTCAAAATAATGATGAGCAATCTTGTCACGCATGCGCATCACACCACTCCAATAAATTTCGGGATACTGCGCCAACAAAGTTCCGCCGGTTAATTTGTCCAAACCCTTGACTGCTTCACCCAAGACAATCAGGTTCATGCAAATGGCATCCAAAAGGAGCATTCCGCCCGGAGAGCACAACAAGTCATTGGGATTCTCGACATGAGAGGCACGCTCCAGAATCTGGTCTATCGTCCCGCGAATCTTTTTAAGAGTGCCTAAAGCTATCTCCTCGTCAAACATACAGAGCCTCCTTTTGAATACGTGAACGCAAAAGTTGATTCATGCCATCGCGCATCCTGACCATATCCACACGACAGCCCAAGAGCTGTTCGAGATCTGACTGCATGTGGTCAAGAATCAATAAGGACGGCACCTGGCCTTCGTAGCATACATCCACATCGCTACCCTCCTTCTGCTCACCGCGGGCCACAGAGCCGAAGACCCCGATTTTTGTCAGGCCGTAACGCTTGCGAGCCACAGGTTTGAATTGGCTGAGCAGCTTCAAAATCTCGGACTTAGTCTTCATTTGTGCGAATATCAGAATGTTTTCAAGTGCAAAAATACACTTTTTCTTTGAAACTACAAATAATCGGGGCAGATTTTCTTGAAAACCGCTCCGATTTTTTCAAAAAAATGATGCTGCGAAATCTGCAAGATCTGCAATCAAATTGTCGTTGCCACCAGCCAGAGTGTACGTAAAACTTTACATCCAAACCCGCTTTCACGGTCTCTGCTGCAGCTCAACGGCGGCTCTGCACGGTCTCTGACTGAGGGCTTGTCGAATAAACTGGTATTGATTATCAGGCGCTTAGACGTCCCGGAATCAGCGCGTTTCTACGTGTTTCAAAATCCGATTTTTTGACAAAAGCCGTCCTCACATTCCAAACATAATGAAGAAACTCGGCAGAAAATTTGCCGGTTCGGAATAATTGTCGTACATTTGCGCCCGAATAATATCGAAATACCATGAAGAGAACCCTCATCACCCTGGCAGCAGGTATCGCCTGCATGGCCGCTTTCGCACAAAGCGTCAACGTCAAATGGCCTCTGAGCGACAAGGACAACATCGCCGCCTGCGAAATCACCGGCGAAGAGAGCCTCAAAGGCTTCATCACGGGCAACGGCGCCAAGGGCCGAAAGATCGCCGAACTCGGCACCATGACAGGCTCCAACGCCGACGAAGGCTACACGCCCGTCAGCTACGAACCCGCCTTCACCACCTTCACGCCTGCGACCCGCGTGACGGAAAAAACGACGGGACACTATGTGCGCCTCTACGTGACGCCCGCCAGCGGACATACGTTCTATCCCAAACGCATCTCCTTCGACGCCGCCAAAGTCGGCACCGACGGCGGCAACTTCGATGTGTACTACAAAGTGGGCAATGCCGGCGACGACCAAACTCTGGCCGTCGGCCTTTCGCCTCTGCGCAACAAAATCGCCGCAGGCAACCCCACCGGCTACAGCCACTACGAGTACGATCTCAGCGGCCTCATGCCCTCCGACCAGATCTTCAACCTCTACCTTTATATTTATAACCTCAACGGCAAGGACCAGGACACCGAGGAGCAGACCCTCTCCAAGTCGATGGCCTTCCGCAACGTGGTCGTCGAAGGCACCGTGGACGAAAAGATCTACCTGGTGAAGGACTTCGTCAGCAGCATGAGCTGCTCGACGCTCGTCAACGCCGGAGAGCCCGACGAGACCCGCCTCGACTACGACCTGAGCGAGGCCGTGATGAACCTGAAGAACGGTGAAACCGCAGAATATGCCACCCGACTCTACGCCCATCCCGACCGCTTCACCGTCAACACCCTCGAGGGCTACACCTACAACGTGAGCTACAACGACCAGACGGCCACCGTCATCATCTACGAGGGCGACGCAGAGAGGCTGAGCTTCAAAGTGGGCTTCAACGTGAAGGAAGGGCCCTACAGCCCCAAGGGCAGACCCCTCAACAGAGGCCTGATGGCCCTGAGCCTCACCGGCGCCGGCATGGGCACGGGCAATCTGGTGTCCTGGCGCCACCGCGAGAGCGACGGCTACGGCGTGAAATACAAACTCTATCGCGGCACCGAAGCCGCACAGACCACCGTGCTCAACAGCGGCAAATACATCATCAACCGCACCAATTTCCGCGACACGGGCGGCGGCGCCTCCTCGTTCTACAAACTGGAAGTGTACAACGCCTACGGCCAGCTGCTTGAGACCGAAATCAGCCGCAAGACCTGGGACAACCAGACGATGGTCATCAAGACCAACCGGCCCGGCAACTCCATCCACGGCGCCACCTATACGCCCAACGACGCCGCCTTCTGCGACATGGACGGCGACGGCGAATACGAAATCATCCTGAAGTGGTCGCCCTCCGACGAGAAGGACGCCGCCTCCAGCGGCACCACCTCGGAGGCCATCTTCGACTGCTACAAGCTCGACGGCACGCAGCTCTGGCGCATCCGCACCGGCGACAACTTCTTCACCAGCGCCCACACCATCCAGTTCATCGCCTGGGACTTCAACGGCGACGGCTACGGCGAGTTCATGATGAAGACCGGCCCCGGCACCATCGACGGCGAGGGCAAATACGTCGTCATGGGCAGCGACGATCCTCATGCCAACTGGCTCAACAGCAGGGGCAAACAAGTCTCCGGACCGGAATACATCACCGTGTTCAACGGCACGACGGGCGCCGAGATCTGCACCATCCCCTACCACACGAAATACGGCGACGTGAGCACCAGCATCTGGGGCGACAGCAACCAGAACCGCTCCGAACGCTATCTGGCGGCCATCGCCTGGCTCGACGGCCCCGAAGGCAATCCCTCGCCCATCTTCGCCCGAGGCTACTACAGCGGCGCCTTTGTGGCCGCCTACGACTTCGACGGCACGACGCTCAAGGAGCGCTGGGTGAGTCGCAACACCACCAGTGGCAAGGGCCTCTGGGGTGAAGGCTGTCACTGGATCTCCGTAGGCGACTGCGACGGTGACGGCCGTCAGGAAATCATCTACGGATCGGGCGCTCTGGACGACGACGGCTCGCTGCTCTACCGCACGGGACTCGGTCACGGCGACGCGCTCCACTTGGGCGATTTCATCCCCGAAAGAGAGGGCATGGAGGTCTTCATGGTGCACGAAAAGAGCCCCTACGGCTTTGACCTGCGCGATGCCAAAACCGGCGGTTTCATCCATCATGTGACGGCCGGAGGCGACACCGGCAGAGGTCTGGCGGCCCACTTCGACTCCTCTTCGCCCCACGCGCAGTTTATCTACAGCGCTTCGGGGGCGATCTTCGACTGCCAGACCGCGCAGGAAATCGCCTCCTCATGGGCCATCGGCCAATCGGGCGCCGGCATCAACTGCCGCGTCTACTGGGACGGCGATCTCTACGACGAGTTCTTCGACAAGAGCATCATCGCCCATTGGAATCCGACGGGAAAATATTTTGACCGCTACAAGTTCAACAACGGCAACTACCTTTGGGGCAAACTCAACAACGGTTCCAAAAACAACCCCTGCATCCTGGGCGACATCCTGGGCGACTGGCGTGAAGAAATCGTGACATGGAACGAGGCCGACTGCTCGCTCAACATCTGCGCCACGAGCTACGAATCCTCCTACCGCATCCCCCACCTGATGGACGACCTCAACTATCGTGCCCAGGTCATCACGCAGAACGTCTGCTACAACCAGCCGCCTCATCTGTCGTTCGACCCCGCCGTGAAATACAAAGGCAATCCCAATGTGGCCCAGCAGGAAGACCTGCCGGATCCGACGGGTGTGGACGAGGTGAAAGCTGTCGCCCCCGCAGGCGAAGACGTTATCTACGACCTCGCAGGACGCCGACTGACGGGCAAACCCTCAAAAGGCTTCTACATCCTCGGCGGCAAGACATATCTGGCACAATAGCCACAAAAAAGCGCGTATTTTTTGGCCATTCCGAAAAAAAAGCGTATCTTTGCGCCCTGGAACGCATAATACGCACGCGCAATGAACAAGAAATTTTCGATTTTACTGCTCTGTCTCTTCCTTTGCAGCGCCTTCATCAGCGCCCAGGAGAAGAGCAGTCTGCACCAACGCGCAGAGGCCGAACAGGCCAAGGGCAACCCCGGCGGAGCCCGTTCGCTCTATATCAAAGCCTTTGACGACTACGCCGCCAAGAAGCAGCTTGAGCCGGCCGTAGAGTGCGGTGTGAAAGCCACTGCCATCTACCAGAAAGAAAACGCCTACAAGGAGGCCTTCGAATTCCTGCACACAGTGGATCAGGCCATCGGTGCCGAGAAGGACAAAGCCACACGCGCCGCTCTTCGCTACGAAGCCGCCAAGGGCCGCATGCAGCTCTACATGGGCCTGAGGAAGAAAGACCGCGTGGAGGACCAGCTCGAAAACATGGAGAAGCAGGCCGCCCAGTCGGGACGTGACGAGCTCGTGAACGACGCCCTCTACAACCGAGCCATCTTCCACTACAGTTTCGGGCAGAGCGCTCAGGGCGACGCCGTCTTCAAGGAGCTGGCCGCCAAGCTGACCGCCCAAAAGGAATACGACAAGGTGGACAACGTCTACCAGACCCTCATCGCCAACGGACGCCGCAGCGGCAACGCCCAGCTGGTGGCTCAGGCCTACACGAGCTACATTGCCTGGAAGGACTCCGTCGGCGCCATCAAGAGAGCCGACGAAATCGGCGCCCTCAAGAAGCAAATCGCCGACCACGAAGCCTCCATCGCGGAGAAAGACAGCGCCCTGTCCACCCGCTGGATCATCATCATCGGCCTGTGCATCCTGGCGGCTGCGCTGGCTGCGGTGCTGATTCTCGGCGCCGTCATCCTGCTGCGTTTCGTCGTGGTCACGCAGAAGCAGAAGAAGACCATCCGTCTGGCCAACGAGACGAATGCCCTCAAGGCCAAGTTCATCAGCAACATCTCCAGCCAGTTGGAGCCCACGCTGCGCAAGCTGGACGCCAAGCTGCCGGAAGTGCAGGCCATGCTGAGCTTCTCCGACCACATCCAGACGCTCTCCGACCTGGAGAACTCCGAAGACGAAGTGCTTCTGGAAGACACCCAGATACTGCCCTTCTGCGAAGCTTTGGCCGATGAAGCTCGCGGGCTCGTGAAGCCCGGCGTCACCCTGACGCTCAACGTGCCCAAGATGAACGCCAACATCAACCGCGAATACGTCACCCACATCCTCAAGCATCTCCTGGCCAACGCTGCGGAGCACACGCCCGCCGACGGCAAGATCTGGCTCGACTTCAAGAAGCGCAGCCCGCACAAATACCAGTTCCTGGTGTCGAACACGGGCGAAGCCATCCCCGAGGAGAAGCGCGAAGACGTCTTCAAGCCCTTCCTCGAGGTGCGCGACCTCACCAAGGGCGACGGCCTCGGACTGCCCATCTGCCGCCAGATGGCCCTCAGGATGAAGGGCGACCTCTACATCGACCCCGAGTTCGTCAAGGGCACCCGATTTGCATTAGACCTGTTTGCTTAACCTCAAAAAACAATCACGAATATGAAAAATCTCGAAAAGATATTTGCAACCAAGTTGCTCAAAGTGAAAGCCATCAAGCTGCAGCCCGCCAACCCCTTCACCTGGGCCAGCGGCTGGAAATCACCCTTCTATTGCGACAACCGCAAGACGCTCTCCTACCCCGAGCTGAGAAGCTTCGTCAAGCTGGAGATTGCCCGCATCATCGCGGAGCAGTTCCCCGAAGTTGAAGCCATCGCCGGCGTCGCCACCGGCGCCATTCCCCAAGGGGCTCTGGTGGCCGACGTGCTCAACCTGCCCTTTGCCTACGTGCGCTCCAAACCCAAAGATCACGGCCTGGAGAACCTCATCGAAGGCGAGCTGAAGCCCGGCATGAAGGTGGTCGTTGTGGAGGATTTGATCTCCACCGGCGGCAGCAGCCTCAAGGCTGTGGAGTCCATCCGCAACAACGCCTGCGACGTCATCGGCATGGTGGCCAGCTACACCTACGGCTTCAAGGTGGCGGAAGACGCCTTCAAGAAGGCTCAGGTGAAACTGGTGACGCTGACCAACTACGAGGCAGTGGTGGAGCAGGCGCTCCAGAGCGGCTACATCAAGCAGGGCGACGTGGCTCTGCTCAACGAGTGGCGCAAAGATCCCGCCCACTGGAACGGCTGATGCCGACAAAAGAACAGGAGACAGGCTATGGAAAAATACGTAAGCAGCGTGCACACCGCCTATGCCCCGATAGAAAGGGTATATGAAAAGCTGAGCGACCTCACCCACCTGCAAAGCATGCAGGAACGGGTGGACGACCCCAACTTCGTCGAAGAGCTGAAAGCACGGGTGCCGGCAGACAAGATGCCCGACGAAGAGAAGCTGGAGCAGATACGCAATGCCGTGCGCCAGATGACGTTCACGACGGACAGCGTCACCATGCCGGCAGGCCCTCTGGGCACCGTGACGCTTCAGGTGGTGGAGCGCGAGGAGCAGAAACTCGTCAAGCTGGCCGTCAACGGTGCGCCCGTCGAGACCTGCATCTGGATTCAGATGCTGCCTTCGGCCGCGACGACGGCGCTCCGCGTGACCGTGGGCGCCGAGCTCAACTTCTTCATCCGCAAGATGGTGGAGTCGAAGCTGAAGCCCGCTCCCGATGCCATCGCGCAGATGCTGTGCGCCATCCCTTACTGATTCGAAAGACAAATAAAAACAATGGCAAAACTCTGGGAAAAGAATTTCGAGGTCAACGCTGAGATTGACCGATATACCGTGGGACGCGACCGCGAACTGGATCTCTATCTGGCACAGGACGACGTGCTCGGCAGCATGGCCCACATCACCATGCTGGAGAGCATCGGTCTGCTCACAAAAGAAGAGCTCAAGGTGCTGCTTGCGGAACTGAAAAAGATTTACCGCACCGCACTCGACAAGACTTTCACCATCGAGGACGGCGTGGAAGACGTCCACTCGCAGGTGGAGTTGCTGCTGACGCAGCGCCTGGGCGATGTGGGCAAAAAGATTCACAGCGGACGCAGCCGCAATGATCAGGTGCTGGTGGACCTGAAACTCTTCACACGTCGCCAGCTGCGCCACATCGTGGAGGACGTGCACGCCCTATTCACCGCCCTGCAGGAACAGAGCGAGCGCTACAAGGGCGTGCTCATGCCGGGCTACACCCATCTGCAGGTGGCTATGCCCTCCAGCTTCGGCCTGTGGTTCGGCGCCTACGCCGAGAGCTTGGTGGACGACCTCGTCATGGTGGAAGCCGCCTACCGTCAGACCAACCGCAACCCGTTGGGCTCCGCCGCCGGCTATGGCAGCAGCTTCCCGCTCAACCGCACGATGACCACGCGTCTGCTCGGCTTCGACTCGATGGACTACAACGTGGTTTACGCCCAGATGGGACGCGGCAAGACGGAGCGCAATGTGGCCTTCGCTCTGGCCTCCGTCGCCGGCACGGTGAGCAAGTTGGCCTTTGACGCCTGCCTGTTCAACTCACAGAACTTCGCCTTCGTGCGACTGCCGAAAGAGTGCACCACGGGGTCGAGCATCATGCCCCACAAGAAGAATCCCGACGTCTTCGAGCTGACGCGCGCCAAGTGCAACAAACTTCAGGCCCTGCCGCAGCAAATCATGATGATCATGAACAATCTGCCCTCCGGATATTTCCGCGACCTGCAGATCATCAAGGAAGTCTTCCTGCCCGCCTTCGACGAACTGCGCGACGTGCTGGAAATGACCACCTATATCATCCGGAAGATGGAGGTCAACGAACACATCCTGGAAGACCCCCGCTACGACCTCATGTTCAGCGTGGAAGAGGTGAACCGTCTGGCCGCAGAAGGCATGCCCTTCCGAGACGCCTACAAGAAGGTCGGACTGGACATCGAAGCCGGCAAGTTCACCCCCTGCAAGGAGGTGCACCACACCCACGAAGGCAGCATCGGCAATTTGTGTAATCAGGAAATCAAAGCCCTCATGGACCAAACGCTGGAGAAATTCCATTTCGAACGCGTGGACGCCGCCGTCGAGGCACTGCTCTCATGAAAAAACTGATTGTCATCTTACTCGCCGCCGTCCTGGCCGCCTGCAGCGGCGACGAAGACGTGCAGACCAAATACTCCGGCTACACGGCCCGATTCAACTATTCCCCCGTGTCCTCATGCCCCTCGTTGCAGCGGGCCTGCACCGGCATGGGCGAATTTTGCATCATTGACCGCCCGATAGATCCGCAACAACGCTTCCGCGTGCGGGACAACCACGACGACGATCCCGATTGGATCAACCCGACCGCCATACAAAACTACACCAGCGTTGTGCTGGGCATCGGAGGGGCCCTCATCATCGGGCTTCCGAATCTGGCGGAAATGGGCACAAACACGCCCGTGGTCATCTGCTTCGACGGCATTTGCCCCAACTGCTACACCAACAGCCACATCACCAAGCAGGTCAGTCTCAAAGACGGACAGGCCACCTGTGCCGCCTGCCAACGGATTTACGACCTCAACAGTCAGGGTATCGTGACCTCCGAACAGGGCGGCCACACGCTCTACCGATATGCCGTAGGCTTCAACGGCACCGGCGTTTATGTCAGCAATAATTAAACCAACATGATCATACAAGAACAACTCAAAAATGCCGCCAAGGCTGCCGTACAGGCTCTCTACAACATGGAGGCCTCGGAGAAAATGGTTCAACTTCAGGAGACGCGTCCTGAATTTGAAGGGCAGCTGACTCTGGTGGTTTTCCCCTTCGTCAAGGCCGCACACAAAGCACCCGGGCAAGTGGGTGAGGAAATCGGCTCCTGGCTTAAAGAAAACTGCGCCGCACTGGTGAGCGGCTACAACGTGGTTAAGGGATTCCTCAACCTCTCCGTGGCTCCCGCCGCATGGATTGCATTTCTGGAAGACATCAGCAAGGACAGCCGCTACGGCTTCAAGCCAGTCACGGACGACGCACCCCTGGTGATGATCGAATACTCCTCGCCCAACACCAACAAGCCCCTGCATCTGGGTCACGTGCGCAACAACCTTCTGGGTTGGGCGCTGGCACAGGTGATGACGGCTGCCGGACGCCGCGTGGTCAAGACCAACATCGTCAACGACCGAGGCATTCACATCTGCAAATCGATGCTCGCCTGGCTCAAATGGGGCAACGGCGAAACGCCCGAAAGCTCCGGTAAGAAGGGCGATCATCTCATCGGAGACTACTATGTGGCCTTCGACAAGCACTACCGCGAAGAGGTGAAGCAGCTCATGAGTCAGGGCATGGACGAAGACACCGCCAAGCAGGAGGCACCCCTCATCAAGGAGGCTCACGAAATGCTGGTGAAGTGGGAGCAGAACGACCCTGAGGTGCGGGCCCTCTGGAAAAAGATGAACGAATGGGTCTATGCCGGCTTCGACGAAACCTACAAAGCCCTGGGCGTGTCCTTCGACAAAATTTACTACGAAAGCCAGACCTACCTCGAAGGCAAAGAGAAGGTGGAAGAAGGACTGGCCAAAGGACTCTTCTACCGCAGGGATGACGGCTCCGTATGGGCCGACCTCACGAAAGAGGGCCTGGACGAGAAGCTGCTGCTCCGCGCCGACGGCACATCCGTGTATATGACGCAGGACATCGGCACCGCCAAACTGCGTTTTCAGGACTACCCCATCGACCAGATGATTTATGTGGTGGGCAACGAGCAGAACTACCACTTCCAGGTGCTCAGCATCCTGCTGGACAAACTCGGCTTCAAGTGGGGCAAGAGCCTGGTGCACTTCTCCTACGGCATGGTCGAACTGCCCAACGGTAAGATGAAATCGCGCGAAGGCACCGTGGTGGACGCCGACGACCTGATTGAAGCCATGATAAAGGGCGCAAGAGAAATGTCGGCCGACAAGGTGAACCGCCTGGAGGGCCTCACCGAAGAGGAAGCACAGGAAATCGCCCGCATCGTCGGTCTCGGCGCGCTGAAATATTTCATCCTGAAGGTGGACGCACGCAAGAACATGCTCTTCAATCCCGAAGAAAGCATCGACTTCAATGGCAACACGGGCCCGTTCATACAATACACCTACGCACGCATCCGCTCCATCATGCGCAAGGCCGAAGCCGTGGACACGGCCCTTCTTGCGCAAGCCACGCTCTCGACCAAGGAAACCGACCTGATTCAGCATCTGGGCAACCTGCCCGCCGTGATAGAGCAGGCCGCAGGCGACTACAATCCCTCGTGCATTGCCACCTACTGCTACGAGCTGGCCAAAGAGTTCAACCAGTTCTACCACGACTACAGCATCCTGCATGAAGAGAACGCCGCCAACAGAGCCCTGCGCATAGAGCTATCCAAGGCCGTAGCACAAAACCTCAAAAACGGCATGTCGTTGCTCGGCATCGAAATGCCCGAAAGAATGTAACCCGATAAAAAGAGTAACGAGATGAGTCCGTCGGACATCAAGGAAGCCCTCTGCGTGGACGCTGCCTGCAGCGGCAATCCCGGAAAAATGGAATACCGGGGTGTGCACCTGCCCTCAGGGCGCATCGTGTTCCATTTCGGACCCATCAAAGGCACCAACAACATCGGCGAATTTCTGGCCATCGTGCACGCCCTGGCCCTGCTACAGCAAAAAGGACTGAAGATGCCAGTTTATTCCGACTCCGTGAGCGGTATGGCCTGGGTGCGCAACCGCAAGGCGAAAACCACGTTGGAGCGCACGGATGAAACGGCACAGGCTCTGGACATGGTAGCCCGGGCCGAGGCTTGGCTGAGAGGGCATCCTCAAACCAATCAGGTGCTAAAATGGCCTACGGAAGAATGGGGTGAAATCCCCGCAGACTTTGGCAGAAAATGAAACGGACAAGCTATCTTATCACGCTCTTCTGCTACCTGATGATGACGGCCGCCATCGGACGTCTGGCGTTCCTGTATTACAACAGGAGCCTGGCCTTCTTCACCGTCAAGGACGTCATCAAGACTGAACTGCTCGGGCTGCCGATGGATGCGGTGATTGCCTCCGCCGTCATTTTAGTGCCCGTTGTGCTGACCCTTCTTTCCTGTCTGTGGCCACGACTGGCCCTGCGCCGCATCTTGGGTCCGTATCTTTGGCTCGTCATTTTCCTGGCTCTGTGCATCACCTGCGCCGATTTCATCATGTATGAGCACTGGAAGTTCAAATTGGACGCCTCCATCTTCGCCTACATGAGCGAACCCGGAGAGATGTCGTCCAGCGAACCGATGAGTTATCTGGTGTCCCGCATCGGTCTGGCCGTATTGGCCGCCTGTCTGGCCGGAGTTATTGCCGTATTCCTGACGCCGAAGTCCTTCTCTCCAGGAAAGGCGTCCGGTGGAAAGAGAAGCGTCCAGAAAAAGGAGAACAAGTGGCTTCTCGCTGTTGTCTCCATCCTGTGCGTTCTTCCCCTGATTTTCGGTCTGACCGGCATTATCGGCGAAGGACTGGCGTTCCGCAAGGTGCAGATTGCCAATAAAAACTTCTCGGTGCACCACAACACCTTCCTTTCGCATGCTGCCGTGAGCCCCGTGCTCCACATGGCGCACTCCATGTTGCTCTACAGGAAGCCTGTAGCCGAACAGTTCCGTCTGATGGAGAAGAAGGAAGCCGGAAGCGTTTGCTCTTCACTTTTCCCCATTGAGACCGAAGATCTCACCGATACACTTTTCACCACCACCCGCCCCAACATCCTCACGCTTCAGATAGAAAGTATGGGCGCCGTCTTTGTGGAGGCGCTCGGTGGCGAGCAGGCTCGGGCCACAGGAAAGATGTCGGGAGAGCCGGAAACCGTCACCCCAGAAGTCTGTCGGTGGATGACCCGGAGCCTGAATTTCACACAAGCTTACGCCACCTCCTTCCGCACCGACCGGGGCACGGTGAGCGTCATATCCGGACAACTCTCGTTCCCCACTGTGAGTCTGATGATGGAGGACTCCGTGCTCACCCTCATGGAGCAGGGAAAGGGGCTTCCGGCGCTGCCCACCACACTGACAAAAGCCGGCTACACCACTAGCTACCTCTACGGGGGTAATCCCGACTTCATGAACAAGGGCCGCTATCTCTCCGCTGCCGGCTACCAGAAAATTCTCGGCATAGAAGACATTGATGTCAAGGAAGAGGAGCGCGATGGCTGGGGAGCCAACGACAGCATCGCCTTCGAACGTCTTTTTACCTACGTTACGGAGAAAAAGGCCAAAGAACAGCATCCCTGGTATGTCGGCTTCCAGACGATGTCGTCCCACGAGCCCTGGGATGTGCCTTATTCACGCCTGTGGGAGCAGATTCCCAACGCCTTTGCCTACACCGACCACTGTCTGGGTCAGTTCCTGGACCGCCTGAGCCGAACAGAAGCATGGGACAACCTGATTGTCGTCATTTTCGCCGACCACGGATATCCCTACCACCAGTTCTACGACAATCCTGAGTTCTTCCATATCCCCCTGTTCATTGTAGGCGGCGCCCTGAAAAAGACCGGCGAAATCAACACGCTCATCTCACAGAGCGACATCGCCGCCACACTGCTCGCTCAGATGAACATCTCCCACCGCCATTTCCCCTGGTCCCGGAATGTATTTTCCGAGAACTACGCCAAACAGTTTATCTACGCCAGTTATCCTTCCGGCGTAGTGTTAAAAGATAACCGCGGCTTCTCCATGTATGACCTTCAAAGCGACACGTTCACATCCAAGCCCGATGCCAAGAGGGAAAAACAGCTGAAAGCCATCCTACAAGACAGTTACGAAAACCTATGAATGAAAAAGTAGCAGCAACACTTAAATCTTCAGAAACAGAAGACTGGCTCGATTACCATTTTGTCCGTCCTCTGAGTTACTATTGGGCTGTATTCTTCGCCCGTTTGGATGTTCATCCCAACACCGTGACCATCATGTCGTATTTCATCGGCGTAAGCAGCGCATGGTTCTTTGCCAGCGGCAGCTTCTACTACAGCGGCTGGCACGGCCTGATGATGAACATCGTGGCTCTTCTGCTGTTGTTCTGGGCAGACATCTTCGACTGCACCGACGGACAACTGGCCCGAATGACGGGCAAAAAGAGCCAACTGGGGCGCATCCTCGACGGAGCCGCCGGCTTTGTCTGGTTCATCCCCATCTACCTGGCTTTGGTCTATCGCTTCTACTACAACCATAGTCTGGAATTCGGATGGTTGGGCATTGATGACACGGAGAGAAACATCTGGATTGCCACAGCTGTGGCCTTCGTGCTTTCCCTCATTTCCGGATTCGACGGCATTGGCGCACAGCAGCGCATGGCCGACTACTACATCCAGATTCACCTCCACTTCCTCAAGGGAAAGAAGGGCAGCGAGCTGGACAACTCCGCTCAACAGCAGAAAATCTATGATGAAACGCCCTGGGAAGGCAATTTCCTGTGGAAGACCTTCCTCCGCAGCTACGTGGACTATACGAAGAAACAGGAGGCCCGCACGCCTCAGTTCCAACGCCTGATGAAGGTCATTGCCGAACGCTACGGCGATGACATCCCCGAACAGGTTCGCAGCGAGGTGCACCGCCGCTCTTTGGAGATTATTCCCCTCAACGGTATGCTGACGTTCAACTTCCGCACGGCGATGTTTGCCATCTTCTGTCTCTTGGACATCCCTGTGCTCTACTTCATCTTCGAAGGATTCGGCATGCGCCTTTTCACCAGCTATATCGTTTATCGTCACGAGCGTTTCTGCCGCGAGATTGCCGACAAGGTTGCCAACCACGAACTCTAAACTTATGACCTGGACCAAACAACGTCTCAATAACCTGTTCTTCCTCCTCGGCCTGGCCGCTGTGGTGGTGATGCTCTTCACTTTCGACGTCAGCTTCGTCGAACTCTGGCACCACCTCTGCCGTGCCGGTTACTGGCTCATCCCCATCATCGGCATTTGGGTGGTGGTCTACGGCATTAACGCGCTCTCCTGGCAAGCCATCATTCACGGCAACGCCGACCCCGACGAGCGCCCCTCCTTTTGGCGCATCTACCGCCTGACCGTCACGGGCTACGCGCTCAACTACGCCACACCCGTCGGAGGGCTCGGAGGCGAGCCCTACCGCATCATGGAGCTCTCGCGCGACATGAGCAAGCAGCACGCCACCTCTTCAGTGATTCTGTATGCCATGATGCACATCTTCGCCCATTTCTGGTTTTGGTTCACCTCGGTATTTCTTTACCTGGGTCTCGTGCTTGTAGGCGATCTGCCGCTTACGCCGGCTATGGGCATTGCCCTGGGCGTGATTATTGTCTTTTGCCTCGTGGCGTTTTATCTGTTCTCCCGGGGCTACCGCAACGGGCTGGTCGTGAAAATGATTCGCTGGGTGGGCAAGATTCCCGGACTGAAGGACTGGAGCAACCGCTTCACCGAAGCCCACCGCGAAGCCCTCGAAAACGTGGACCGGCAAATCGGAGCGCTCCACCGTCAGGACAAACGTGCTTTCTACTCCGCGCTGCTGCTGGAATTCCTCTCCCGTATCGTGCAGTCCATGGAGGTGCTCTTCATGCTCCTGCTCTTCGGCGTGGACTGCGGCGGCGGTTTTGAGGGCATCCTGCTCACCGCGCTCCACTCCATACTCATTGTGGCGCTGACCACCCTGTTGGCCAACCTGATCGGCTTCCTGCCCATGCAGCTCGGCGTGCAGGAAGGCGGCTTCGTCATCTCCATCGCAGCACTCGGACTCTCCGCCGCCTTAGGCATCTTCGTCAGCCTCATCTGCCGCGTGAGGGAAATCATCTGGATATTTATCGGCATCGCTCTGATGAAGTTGCCGGAAAAACAAGAATAAACAACACTACAAAATAACAACACTATGAACTATCTTGACCGAAACGAGTTCAACTTTGAGCCCAGTCAGAAAGTGCTGGACGCAGTGAAAAACTTCGACCCGAAAGACCTTTGCTTCTACACCCGCATCTACGATCAGGGCAAGAAGAGTGTCATCAGCGTGCGCGTGAGCGAAATCTACGGTGTGCCCGAAGAGCAGGTCCTGCTGGCCTACGGCGGCGAAGAGATTCTGAAGAATGCCATCCACTACTTCCTCATGAAGGGAGACAACAAGAAGATACTCATCCCCGAGTTTTCGTGGTGGTACTACAACCGCGTGGCCTCCGAGTGCGGCGGCACCTTCGAGATGTATCCCCTCTACGAGAAGGAAGACACCTTCGCCTACAACGTGGACGAGGTGATTGAATACACCAACCGCATCCACCCCCGCATGCTGCTCCTGGCTTCTCCCAACAACCCCACGGGCAACAGCCTCACTTCTGAGGAGATCGGCCGCATCATGGAGAACATTCCTTCGGACACGATGGTGCTCGTGGATGAGGCTTATGCCAGCTTCATCACCTCGGACGTGGACTACATCGCTCCTCTGGTCAACAAGTATGCCAACCTCATCATTTCACGCACACTGTCCAAGTTCTACGGCCTGCCCGGCCTGCGTTGCGGCTTCGGCTTCATCGGTAAGGGTCACGACCAGTTCCTGAGCTACTCCAACAAATATCTCGGCTTCAACCGCTTCGCCGAAGCTGTAGCTTTGGCCGCTCTCGACAGCGACGAGCACTACCGTAAGGTGGCCGACGAAATGGAGTGGGACCGTCAGCTCTTCAAGAAGGAATTGGGCGACAAGCCCGGCTTCAAGGTGTATAAGAGCGTGGCCAACTTCATCCTCATCAAATACCCCACAACCATCAAGGAGCGCCTGCAGAAGGCTCTTGCCGATCAGGACTACAAGATTAAGTTCATGGGCGACAAGGGGCTGGAGGATTGCCTGCGCATCACCCTCGGCCGCCGCGAACAGATTCAGGTGGTTGTGGACACCATCAAGTCGTGCCTCGCTTAATCTCTGACACACATGTCCGCTAAAGCCATCATCCTCGCCGCCGGCACCGCATCGCGTCTGCGCCCCCTCACCTCCGACCGGCCCAAATGCCTGCTGAAGATAGGGGAACGCACGCTCCTGGAGCGCAGCATGGACGCCCTCATTGCCGCCGGCATATCAGAGTTTTGTATCGTCACCGGCTACCTCCACGGCATGATTGAAGACTTCGTCTCCAAGCGCTATCCCGGCCTCAAGGTGACCTTCATCCACAATGAAGTGTACGACTCCACCAACAACATCTACTCGCTTTATCTGGCCCGCCCCGTGGCCGAAGGAAGCGAAGTGTTGCTGCTCGACAGCGATCTCGTTTACGACCCCGAGATAGCACGCCGCGTGGTCTCCGCTCCCGATGACAACGTGCTCACCCTCATCCGCCACGACCTGGGCGAAGAGGAGATGAAGGTGGTGACCGATGCCCGGGGACAAATCACGGAAATCAGCAAGACCTGCTCCCCCGCCCTGGCCGCCGGCGAAAGCCTCGGCATAGAGAAAATGGGCCCCGCGTACACACGTGCATTATATAAGGAGTTGGACGTCATGATGAACGGGGAGCATCTCGAGAACAAGTTCTACGAACTGGCCTTCGAGCGACTGATTCCCCAAGGCCACTCCTTCCGCATCCTGGATGTCACGGAGCTCTTCTCCTGCGAACTCGACACGGTGGAGGACTTTGAGAACGCCAAGAGCCTCATCCCCGAGTCGCTCTATTGAACTTCACCCTCCGGTTTCATACACAAAAAACAGGGGCGCCTCATTACGGGGCGCCCCTGCTTTTCTTTTCGTTTGTCCGGTTACACCAGGAAGGTGGCTACAAGTGCCAAAATGGCGTAGAACTCAGGCAGAGCAGCGTAAATCATCGTCTGCGTCTGCACGTCGTAGCCCTGAGCCATGCCCTGAATGCCGGAAGCGCAAATCTTGCCCTGGCGGATGCCGGAGAGCAGACAGGCCAAACCCACGCCGATGCCGATGCCGAAGAGCAGCAGACCGTCCTTAGCCACATCGCGACCCGACATCATCATGAAGGCGATGAAGCCGTAGAGACCCTGCGTGGCGGGCAAGGCGCAGAGCACCATATAGCCGGAAGCCTTGGAGGGGTCCTTCTTGAGTGCACCTTCAGCAGCCTGACCGGCGATGGTGGTTCCGTAACTGCTGCCAATACCGGCCAAGCCCAACATGAGGCCGAGACCGAGATAACCGAGTAACTGTTCCATAGTTTTTGTTTTTTGATATTGTTAATTGTTTTTGATTTTATAATTATGCATTCAGAATTACGCACTACTTCAGCGGTTCATAGCCTGTGCCGCGTCCTTCGTAGCCGGAGTTCTTGAAATACTCCACAAAGTTTAGACGCAACGGATGCACGAAGGCCGAGATGGCCGAGAGCAGCAGGTTGAGCAGATGGCCGATGAAGTAAACTATGACTGCCCCGCCAATCCACGCACTTCCGTTGGCGGCAATCATGTCGCCGATGGTGTTGAAGGCGCTGCCCAGAGCGCCGCCGGCCAGACAGAGGGCGTACAGACGCACGTAGGAGAGCACGTCGCCCAGGAGGCCGGAGGCCATGTTGTAGGTGTCGTAAAGTCCGGCCAGGGGATTGACAATCAGGCCCTGGATGAAGGACGACTTCAGACGCGCCACATTGTTGAGCAGGTAGATGCCCACGGCACTCACGGCGCCAATGACGATGATGACATTGCGCGTGGTCTCAAACGAGAGCGAACCCACCATATAGAGCACGCCCACGATGATGCCGCCGATGAGCAGCAGGTTCCAGGCCCAGGTGCTGAGCGTGGCAGACAACCCTTCCTTCTTGGTATAGAGGATGGCTTTCACCATCATGGCGATGCACAGATGCACCACGCCGATGATGATGGCCGACGCCATCTGGAAGGAATAGGTCGTGCCGGGGAAGTCGCCGCCCACCACCTCATAGTAATGATGCAGGGGCGTGCCCGCAGGCACATAGTCTATCAGCGACAGGCCGAAGAACGTGCCCAGGGCCAGGCCGACCAGTGTGGTGGCCACACCGAGGGCAAAGACCATATCGCCGCAGCCGTGGAGCATTTCTCCCACGATGGGTGTCTTGCGCGCCTTGCCGGCCATTTCCAGCAGGCCGTATAGGGCGATGATGATGCCGTAGCCGGCATCGCCCATACAGATGGCGAAGAAGAGCGTGAAGAAGGGCGCCACAATCGGGGTGGGGTCCCACTCGTTGTAGCACGGGAAACCGTACATCCTGGTCAGACGCTCGAACATACGGTTGAAGCGGTTGTTGCGCAGCTTGATGGGCACATCGTCCGTGGCCAGCGGTTCGCGCATCTCATAGTAAGCCTGCTCCTTAGAGAGAAAACCGGAGATGGCCTTCTCTTCCCGCACGGGGAACCACCCCTCCATCACCACCACAAAATCGCCGGCGGCGCTCTGTGTCTTCAGCGTGGCTTCTTCACGGGCAATCGCACTATCGATTTCCTGCTGCAGCGCGATGATGTCGCCGATGTTGTCCTCGGCCGTCTTCTGCAGCTCAAACTCCAGATTCTCCTTCTGTGCCTTGAGTTCTGTGATTTCGCGCTCCACGTCTTCCAACGGTCTTTCGGGCAGCTTGAGCGACTGTGCGGGAATCGTCTCCTTCTCCTGTCCTTCGATGTCGAAAGTGAGGAAATAGACAAATTTCCTGTCGCGGTTCACCTCCAGCCCGGCGTAGTCGGGAAATTTCTCCGCAAAGCGCTGCACGGAGGCGATGCGGTAGCGCTCCTGCACCCCGGCCTCGTGGAGCTTGTCGAGCAGCGCACGGTCGATGACGCCCCACGGGCGCAACACCTTGGCGTCGTTCTCCAGCGAGAGAATGCGCGGCGAGAGCGCCGCCAGCGTCGTCTGTATCTCCTGAACCCGCCGCACCAGTTTCATGGCCTGCGAGGCTTCGATGCTCTCGCTCACTCCGGCACTGCCCGCCGCCACCTCGTCCAGGAACACTCCCGAGAGGGCCTGCAGACGGCTCAGCACCTCCGTCACATCAGCCTTCTGCCGGCGCAGGGTGCGCAAGGCTTCCGGCTCGGCCAGCGTCTGGTCGCCGGACTTCTGGATGTGCATCACGCCCAGAGCCTGAAGGTCGCGAAGGAAGCGGTCATATTCCTTATGATACACAAGGAACGTGAGTTTTCTCATTTTCTCAATCATACGGCTTCCTCCATTTCTTTTGCCGCAGCACGTTTCTGCTGCAGCGACTTCAATATCTTCTGCGACGACTTGGAGAGATTCTCCTCATCTTCCATGAATCGCTTGATTTTGCGCACGGCCTCCTGGAATCCGGGTATCTGCACCTTCTCAAAGAGGTTCACCTTCTGTGTGGTCTTCTTTCGGGCATGGTCGAGCAGCGTCAGCTTGGCCAGCACGAATTCCCGCTCGACGGCGGTTTTGGCCAAACCTTCGAGCAGTTTGATGCCGTCAAAATACCATTTGGGTGCAGAAAACAGGCCAAAAGGCTTCACCTCCAGCCGTATGGCCGAGAGGACGGGCACGCGCACGCCTGCTATCTTCTTGACGTCTAGCTCCACATCTTTGAGCGAAACCAATGAGGCATCGAATTCGCCCCACAGGGCATACATCGATTTGTAGCCGGCAATCTGCTCCTGGAGTTTGCGCTCCAGGGCATCGGCTTCCTCCTTGCATTTCTTCACCTCGAGGCGCAGCGCCGTCTCCTTGCTTTTGATGATGGGCAGGGTGCGCTGTCGCATCTTGAGGTTTTTCTCAAGCTGTTGGAGCGACGTCTTGTTATACTGAAACTTTATCGCCATGGATTACTTCCAATACATATCCGTGAATTCTTTCTTGATGTTGACTTCCTCCAGCTTGAAATATTTGCGGAAGAGTCCCCAGGTCACGTCGAGCATCTCCTCGGTGTTGAGGTTGACGTCGATGGCCAGCAGCTTGTCGGCATACTCCTTGGCGAAGTCCAGACAGCGGTTGTCGTAGTCCGTCAGGTCGAAGCCGTTCTCCAGCTTGGTCTTGGCGTTGGCGGCGTCGGCATACAGTCGGATGGCGGCGTTCATCACCTGCGAGTGATCCTTGCGGGTCTTCTTTCCGGCCACCAGCTGCTTCAGACGCGAAAGCGAGCGGAAGGGGTCCACGATGACCTTGCCGATGTCGGAGTCGCGACGCAGATAGAGCTGTCCCTCCGTGATGTAGCCCGTGTTGTCGGGCACGGCGTGGGTGATGTCGCCGCCGGAGAGGGTGGTCACGGCGATGATGGTGATGGAGCCGCCGCCCACGCTTTCGGGGAACTGCACGGCCTTCTCGTAGATCTTGGCCAGGTCGGAATAGAGCGAGCCGGGCATGGAGTCTTTCGAAGGAATCTGGTCCATACGGTTGCTCACGATGGAGAGCGAGTCGGCATAGGAGGTCATATCCGTCAACAGCACAAGCACCGTCTCATGCTTCTCCACGGCGAAGTATTCTGCCGCCGTCAGCGCCATGTCGGGCACGAGGAGTCGCTCCACGGCGGGGTCTTCCGTCGTGTTGATGAAGGAGATGATGCGGTCCAGCGCACCGGCTCCGGCGAAGGTGTTGCGGAAGAAATAGTAGTCGTCGTTGGTCATGCCCATGCCGCCCAGGATAATCTTGTCGGCCTTGGCACGCATGGCCACCAGCGCCATCACCTCGTTGAAGGGCTGGTCGGGGTCGGCGAAGAAGGGAATCTTCTGTCCGGACACCAGCGTGTTGTTGAGGTCGATGCCGGCGATGCCGGTGGCAATCAGTTCGGAGGGCTGCTTGCGGCGCACGGGGTTCACCGAGGGGCCGCCGATGGGCACTTCCTTGCCCTCGATTTCCGGCCCGCCGTCGATGGGCTGTCCGTAGGCGTTGAAGAAGCGTCCGGCCAGCTGGTCGCTCACCTTCAGCGAAGGCGACTTGCCCAGGAAGGTCACTTCGGCGTTGGTGGGGATGCCGCCGGTGCCTTCAAACACCTGCAGCGTGACCTCGTCGCCCATGATTTTCACCACCTGAGCCAGACGGCCGTTGATGGTGGCCAACTCATCGTAGCCCACGCCCCTGGCTTTCAGCGAGCAGGTGGCCTTGGTGATTTGATTTATCTTCGTATATACTTTTTGGAATGCTTGTGCCATAGTCTTATGCATTAATCAATTCCTCGATTTGCTTGATGTAGCTGTAGTATTGCTCGCTCTTGTATTCTGAGTAGTTCATCTGCTTGCACAGGTTAATCATCTTCTTGAAGTAGTCCACCACGTCGAGGAAGGTGTCGAACCTGTAGTCGTCCTTGTCGCAGATGCGGGTCACCAGGTTGAGGATTTCCTCCTGGCGCTCCAACGGCGTCACGGCGTCCACCTCGTCGAAGGCGTCCTGCTGCAGGATGACGAAGTCGATGATTTCCGACTTCCAGAACGTCACGTGATACTCCACGGGCACGCCGTCGTCGCCCAGGATGTTGATTTGCTCGGCGATTTCCTTGCCGCGCTGCATACGCGTCTTGAGCTTCTGCACCTTCGGAATCCACTCATCGTTGATGTGCTCCTTGATGTAATCGGCAAACTCGGGGTATTCCAGGTATTTGGAGTAAGAATCGATGGGATTCACGGCCGGATAGCGCTTCTTGTCGGCACGGTCCTGCTCCAGGGCATAGAAGCAGCGGGCCACCTTCTTGGTGTTTTCCGTCACGGGCTCCTTCAGGTTGCCGCCGGCGGGCGACACGGTGCCCAGGAAGGTGACGCTGCCCACCGCTCCGTTGTTAAGGTAAACGTAGCCGGCGCGTCCGTAGAAGTTGGCCACGAGAGCGCCGAGGTCCATGGGGAAGGCGTCGGGGCCGGGCAGTTCCTCCATGCGGTTCGACATCTCACGCAGAGCCTGTGCCCAACGCGAGGTGGAGTCGGCCATCAGCAGCACGCGCAAGCCCATCGAGCGGTAGTATTCGGCCATCGTCATGGCGGTATATACGGAAGCCTCACGGGCAGCCACGGGCATGTTGGAGGTGTTGGCGATGATGATGGTGCGCTCCATCAGCTTGCGACCCGTGTGGGGGTCCACCAGCTCGGGAAACTCGGAGAAGATTTCCACCACCTCGTTGGCACGTTCGCCGCAGGCGGCGATGATCACGATGTCGGCCTCGGCCTGCTTCGAGATGGCATGCTGGAGCACCGTCTTGCCCGTGCCGAAGGGGCCGGGGATGAATCCCGTGCCGCCCTCCACGATGGGGTTGAAGGTGTCGATGGTGCGCACGCCCGTCTCCAGCAGCTTAAAGGGGCGGGGCTTCTGTTTGTAGTTGGTCATGGCAAACTTCACCGGCCAGTGCTGCACCATGTCCACATTGATGTCCTCTCCCTTCTCGGTGGTGAGCACGGCGACGGTGTCGTGTATCCTGTATTTTCCGGCAGGCTTGACGCTCTTCACGGTGGCCGTGCCTTCCAACTGGAAGGGCACCATAATCTTCAGGGGCTGGTGGTTTTCCTCCACCTTGCCCAGCCAATCGCTCTGGATGACGCGGTCGCCGGCCTTCACCAGCGGCTCGAAGTCCCACTCACGGTCGGCGTCGAGGGGCTCGGTATATTGACCGCGCTTGAGGAAGACGCCTTCCATCTTGTCCAGGTCGTTCTGCAGACCGTCGTAGTTCTTGCTCAGCATGCCGGGGCCCAGCTGGATTTCCAGGGGATGCCCGGTAAACTCGGCCTCGGCGCCCACCTTCAGGCCTCTCGTGCTTTCGAAGACCTGAACATAGACATCGCTGCCCACAATCTTGATGACCTCGGCCATGAGGCGATCACCGCCGGTGGTGATATAGCATATCTCACCCTGCAGCACAGGGCCGTCCACGTTCAGTGTGACCATGTTGCTCACCACGCCGCTTACTGTTCCTTTTGTCATATCTCTGTCGTTGTTTTTTTATCTTTCGTTTTTGTTATACACGCCTTCGCTCCTGGCGTCGAAACCGTCGCCCTTGGGCATGTAGGCGGTGAACTCCTGAGGCACGGTGGCCTCACGGCGCAGACTCTCTATCAGCTCCCTGAAGCGTGCCTTGCCCTGCTCCGGATCGAGCATGGCCCAGCGCTCCAGCATGCCGGCCTTCAGCAGATAGGCGAAGAGGGCGTTCACGCCGAAGGTGTCGAAGAAGGTCTCGTCCTCCAGCCACACCCACTTCAGGGCGTCGATGCGGCGCTCCTTGGCGACGGGGTCGCTGTCGGCGGCAATGTCCCTGAGCTGGGCGAGCAGCACGGGATCTGTCTCCGACTCGTCGTAGCCGTAGGTGTATTGCTCCGCCGGCCATCCCTGCTTCTCGCAGATGAGGGCCGTCAGCGCGTTGGCGATGTCGAGATTGAGCGCAGCCCAGCGCTTCACCATCCCGGTGCCCTGCTTCTCCAGATACTTCCAGTAGCGCAGCATCAGGCGGTCTTCGGGGAAGTAGCCCGGCATCTCCTTCTGCTCATAATATTCCCTGACGAAATCGGCCATGAAGGGCGGGAAGCGCGGGTCGTCTTCAAACTCGTCTTCCAACGCGTCGGCGATCATCTCCTGCAGCTCCGTCTTGCTCCAGTTGCCGCCATAGGGCAGCTCCGCCAGATTGTCCTCCAGCAGCACCAGCAGGTTTTTGCAGTCGCCCGTCAGGAAGAAGAGTTCCAGCAGGGCCTTGTCGCGCCCGCTCATGTCGTCCTGCTCCGCTATCATGTCGCGAAGCTCGCGGGTGGTCACGCTCTCCTTCGTGTCCTCCAGCTTGAGGTCGGGCAGTCCGGACAAGAGATAATAATACTCTGCCATATCGCTCTTTCGCTTGCTTAGAACAGCATATCCACGAGCTCCGGACGGAGGAAGTTCTTGAAGTAGGCTTCAAACTGCGCCTCGCCGAAATCGACGCGATAGCTGCCGTCCTTGGGACTCACGCTGATCATGGTGTCCTTGCCGTTCACCTTCTCGATGGTCACGCCCTTGTCCAGCAGGGCTTTGGCCTTCTTGGCGAAATAGGCTTTCAGGGCCTCGGCCTCGGCGGCGGAAATCACCACCGGCTCGTCGCTCACCCACTTCTCGGCCAGCGCCACGGCAAACTGCCCCAGGAAGTCCCTGTCGGCAGCCAGAGAGGAAGCGGCTTCCTTCGTGATTTTGTCGGTCAGGATGTTGGTGATTTCGCTCTTGAGGGCGTTCAGGGCCTGCGCCGTGTAGAGCTTCAACTCGTTGCGCGTGTTCTTGTCCAGCTCCTCGGCGGCCTTCCGTCCGGCAGCCTCTGTCTCGGCGGCCTTTTTCTCAGCTTCGGCCACAATTCTTGCGGCTTCGGCTTTGGCCTCCTCCACGAGCCTGGCGGCTTCTGCCTGCCCCTTCTCCACACCTTCGCGATAAATCTTCTCGGTGAGTTCTTGCAATTTTTCCATAGGGATGATATGTTTTTTATGTGATATTAGTCTAACTCGCGGACAAATATATAAAAAATACGGCAGTTCTCGCGCCGGCGCTCCGGATATTCTTTGTCAAATGATATTTTTTTTCTATTTTTGCATCGGAATGAAGTCCAAAAACATCGCCATACTCCTGGCCGGAGGCAGCGGCACCCGCTTCGGAGCCGACCGCCCCAAGCAGTTTCTCGCGCTCAGCGACGGCCGCACGGTGCTGGAGCACAGCGTCGCCGCCTTCAGCGCCTCGCCGCTCATCGACCGCATTGTGGTGGTGACGCGTGAGGACTATGTGGAGGAAGTGCGCCGCATGCTGCACTCCTGCCCCAAGGTGACCGACGTCGTTGCCGGCGGTCGCGAACGCTACGAGAGCAGCACCCGTGCCCTCGCCGTCTGCACCGCGCCCGACGATCTCCTGCTCTTCCACGACGCCGTGCGCCCCTTCGTCAGCGCCGACCTCATCCGCCGCCTTGTGGAGGCAGCGGGGGACGGACGCTGCGTGGCGGCAGCCATGCCGGCAACGGATACCATTGTGCGCGCCGACGGCGAGGGCCGCCTCCTGGAGACGCTGCGCCGCAGCGAGCTCTGGTGCATGCAGACGCCCCAGTGCTTCCCCCGCCGCATCATCGTAGAGGCCTACCGGCTCGGCCTTGCCGATCCCGCCTTCGCGCCCACCGACGACTGCGGCGTGGTGCGCCGCTATCTGCCCGAAGTGCCCATACTCCTTGTTCCGGGCGAGGCCGCCAACATCAAGATTACCTACCCCGAAGACCTCCGATGAACGTCCTGATGCTCTTCTTCAACCGCCCCGACCATTTCTCCCGCGTGTGGGCCGAGGTGCGCCGCGCGCGCCCCGAGCGCCTCTTCCTCTATCAGGACGGACCGCGTGAGGGCCGTGACGACATGCCGGGCATCCTGGCCTGCCGCGCGCTCGTCAGCGACGATCAAATCGACTGGCCCTGCCGTGTGGAGCGCCTCTATCAGGAGCGCAACTGGGGCTGCGACCCCTCCGGCTTCATGTCGCAGCGCTGGGCCTTCTCGCAGGTGGACCGTTGCATCGTGCTCGAAGACGACGTCGTGCCCTCGCAGTCGTTCTTCCGCTTCGCCGACGAGATGCTGGAGCGCTACAAGGACGATGAGCGCATCACCCTCATCTCCGGCTTCAACACCGATGAGGACACACGCCCCTGGCGTCCCGGCTGCCGCGACTCCTATTTCTTCACGCGCGCTTTCTCCATCTGGGGCTGGGCTTCGTGGTCCCGCGTGGTGAACCAATGGGACGCCGACTACGGTTTCGTGCACGACCCCCGGCAGTTTGCACTGCTTCGGGAGAAGGTGCGACTCTACCGCCAGCGCTCCGACATGCCGCGCATGTGCCGCGACCACGCCGCTTCGGGCAAAGCCTATTTCGAGAGCATCTTTTGGGCCTATATGCTGCTCCACGACGGCCTGGCCGTCATGCCCTCGGTCAACATGATCAACAACGTGGGCCTGACCGACGGCGCGCACTACAGCGCGCAGCTCGACCTGCTGCCCCGCCGTCTGCGCCGTCAGTTCACGATGCAGCGGCACGAAATCGACTTCCCACTTATTCACCCTCTGAAGGTGGAGGAATATCCCGACTACCAGCGCCGCTGGTATCTGCGCAACGCCTGGGACGCCCCCTGGCGCAAGTTGCAATATTCCCTTGAGGAGCTCGTCCTCAACCTGCGTCACGGCCAGTGGCGCCGCATCTCCTCCGCCCTCGTCAACCGCATCAGGAAAATATGTCATCTATCCTCTTACAGCTGAACCGCCTGCGTCTGGCGCTGCTCAAGCGCACGGGCCTGGCCCAGAAGAGCGGACGCACCTATGCCGCATGGCAGGCCAAGGGCCACATAGAGCATCCGCTCGTCTCCTTCGTCATCCAGAGCCACAACAAGAGCCTGGAGGTCTGCCACATCCTCTCGCGCCTGCGCCAAACGCCCGAGGCCGAGATCATCGTGATTGACGACGGCAGCAGCCTCTCCCACACGCAGCGTCTGGCCCGCGCCCTCACCGGCGCCAACGAGTATCTCCTGCGCGCCAACGACCTCTACGAGAACATCACCTACGACCGCTGCCTCCACATGGCGCGCGGCCGCTATGTCTGCCTCCTGCAGGACGACGACGACATGCCCGACCCCTCTTGGGTGCTGCGTGCCCTCGAACTCTTCCGGGAGCATCCCGATATGGCCATTTTGGGCGGCTGTGAGGGGCGCGACATCAGCTTCACCGTGAAGGACGGGCGCAAAGCCTACGAGGCGCGCAACGCCATGCAGGGCGACTTCTGCTTCGCCATGTCGGTCAACAGGGCGCCCATGTGGGTCGACCGCACGCTGTTCCTGGAGCGCCTCCACCACATCGACTACCGCTTCGCCCCCTTCCAGAGCGACGACTACGAGCTTTGCCTGCGCGCCTGGTCGGAGGGTCTTCAGGTGGGCTGGTACGATGCCGGCTTCACCAGCCTCTCCGCCGGCGGCATGCGCCTCTACAACAACGCCTTCACGCGTGAGATGACGGAGCGCAACGCCCCCCTGCTCTACGACCTCTACGCCGCCACTGCCGACGACATCCGCCGCAAAGTCTCAGAGCTCAACCTTAATCGCTCAAACTAAAACGCCCGTTCACTCCTCGTTGTAGTCACCGACATTTTCTATTTTCATTGTTCGGTAATTGTTCACGCTGTAGGACAGCATACTGCTCACACTAAGTTGAACGACATTCATAGCGGGTTTGATATATGTCTTCTTCATCATTTTATCAATGTTGTGCCCAGCTTAATATTAATGGTGTATTGGGTGGATTTCTTCCAATCGACGGTCAACGGAATGATGGCAGTATTTCCCGTCTGACCTGAGAAAGTATAACTAATCTCCAAATAGGTGCCGTCCGTGCCGTTGGCAGTCCTCTCCTGCGGAATCATAAAGAGGTGATTACTGGAGAGTGCCTGAGGAGTGGTCGTAATGACCATGCTGCTACTGTTGAGTGTGTAGTTGGCAGAGCCCTCGACATCACTCCACGTTGATCCATCAAACGTCGTGCCGAAATTGTAATTGCCATTATTGCGGACATTTTTCAGCACGATGCTGTTCACCGTAAGTGTCCCTCCCAGTTGACCACTCAGCGTGTTCGACATAAAGATGTTGAAGGCGAGGGCTGCGCAGGCATGGTCGAAGATGAGGGGCACTGTGCCGTTATGATCCTTGTAGGCTACGCTGTTGGTCGCCACCAGCAAATCGTGCTGGGTCGAAGCATTCTCGTCGACGGTAAAGTCAATGAATGGCGTGCCGCTGTTTGGAACGAATGTGCCTTTAGTGTAAGTGTAGGCATAGAACTGTACTTTTGTATTATTGTCCACCGACGGCCACGAATCCGGAGTATCCGGAGTTACTGTCCATTTACCCGCGGATTTCTTTACGACGGAATATTTCTGCGTTGATTCGCCGTAAACTCCCTGCATTGTAAAGTCGCCGAGCGTCAATGTGGTCGTAATGGCTGCACGTGTCGTCAGACTGCGGCCTTCTGCCGTCCCTTCTTCGGCCATTGGGCGCTCGCTCACTTCTACGCTGATGTGTCGCGTCAGGTCGGCGGGTGCCTGACCGCCGTCCGCAGCAGATTGCGTCTGCGGCTCGGCGGGTATCCGTTCGTCGTCTGTGCCACAGGCCGTCAGCAGGCCTGCCGCCATGACGAGTGTGTAAAAGATTTGTTTCCTCTTCATCTCTTCATTTTCATTTTATAAGTCAAATTTTATGGCCTCTACTCCGGCACTGAGTGTCAGCGGTGTCCGGAGGGTGTAGATGCCACCCTTGCTCTTGCTGTAGTAGCGCACCTGCGCCTGTTCGCCCTCCTGCTGGTGGAACACGTTGAATGCTATGCCGGGCCGCCCGACACCGCGACATTCGTCACCCACGAAGACGCCCACGCGGTCGTTTGCGATATCCACGGCGGTGCCGTCCGTCGGATTGGGCGTTACGGTGACCACCGTCTGACGGGCATACTTGGTCGTACCCTCCATCAGGTCAATAACAAAGTCACTCTCCGTGCCTATGTTCAACTCATTGAGGAATCCATTCTCTCCTCTGCGCCAAAACTCCTGCCGTAATCCGCCGCTGTAGTAGCAGAGGGCAAACTCCTCAGGGTCTCCGCTGATGTTTCCGTAGATGTTCAGCACGAAGTAGATGACCTCGCCCTCACCGGAGCGACTGGACAGCGCACGGCATTCGCCGCCCACAAAGACGGCCATCTGATCGTCGTCGGTGGAGAAGGGCACCAATTCCTCCTGCAGGCGCAGCATCACTATCATCTTGTTCTCGTAGCGGGCAGGCTCTGGCGGCTGGAACTGCGGTTTGTCCTGGTCGCTGTGCATCTCCACCGCCCACGCAGGGGCTTCAGAGACATTGAAGTGGGAGATGTCGGACGTCACTTCGCCCCCTGGCTCTTCCGCCACCTCATTGTTGCTCTCCGGCTTTTCCACCTCATCGTTGTCCGAGGAGCAGCCCCACGCGAGTGTGAGGGCTGCTGCGAACAACAGGCTGTTTAGTATCGCTTTCATTTCACAAATTGCTTTTTACCGTTATGGATATATATTCCTTTCCTCAGAGGCTTGCCGTTGAGCTTGTAGCCCTGCAGGGAGTACCAGCTGCCGTTGTCATCGCTGTTGCCGTTGTCTTCCGCCTTGACGAAGCGGACTTCGGTGGGCTCTGTCGGCGTACCGCTCACGGCATTGTTCTCGTAGTTCATCACCTCGGACGACGTCGCGATAATCTGTCCGTCGCGTTCGATGGCGAACGTCAGAGACGTCTTTGTGTCTCCTGCGATGTTGAGGAAGAAGAGCGGCTCTGCATCTTCTGCAGTGCTGTCGCTGAACATGACGCTCTCGCCGCGCAGTTGGTTCTTGCTGAAGACCTGCAGGCGGTCGCCCTCCTGCACGTCGATGCCCTTGACGGTGGCCACCATCGTCATGTTGTGTCCGTAGTGCTCGCTCAGCGCAACACGTGCCTGTGTCTGTGCGGTGCGCTCGAAGAAGTTGCTGCCCGGTTCGTAGTACGGATAGCGGAAATCAGCCTCTCCCTCGCCGCCTCGGTAGAGCATATAGCCCTCGCCCGGTTTCAGGTATTGCAGTGAGCCGGACCAATAGCCGCCGCCCACCGATGTTTCGGTGAAGATGGCAAACTCCTCGCGACTCTTCACCACGTCGCCGTCGCGAGCAGCGCGGGTGTAGTCGGCCAGAGCGGTCTGCACGGGCAGATTGACCATCGGTGTGTAGCCGATGTTGTTCCATCCGTGCTGCACCTTCAGTGTGCGCTGGCTTTCGTCGCGCAGCGGGTAGCCTTTTACCTCCACGTTGACACGGTTCTTCACATAGACCCGGTAGCTGCGCTTGGGTGTTATGCTGTAGCCTGCTTTCTGGCTGTTGTTGGCCACCCAGCCGTTCAGGCTGCTCTTATAGACCAGTGTGAAGTCCTCGGTGTCGTCGGTCACGATGTCGCCGTCCTGCCAGTCGAAATGACTCAGCATGCCTATCACATCGCGATACACCCTGCTGTCCAGGTTCAGCGAAATCCAGTTCCATCCCGGGTTCAGGTTCAGCTCCTGATAATACACCGAGCCGCCCTTCATCACCACAGGATCGTTCACCGATCCTGCCACGGTGCTGTGACTGAAGCAGACCTCGCGGTCGGGCTCCAGCACCATCACCTGTCCGGTCTGGTGGTGCCACAGTTTGAAGGTCAGCCCCACGGTGCCGGTGGTGGCTTCGTCGTTGAAGAGCGTCATGAAGAGCTGGCTCTTGGCCGTGGCGGCGTTGTAGCTCACGTTGGCCACGCCCAGGCAGCGGTTCATGCCGTCGAAGGCTGCCACCACGTCTTTTGTATCGGTCACGACGGCATTGCCTATCTTCACCTGTCCCACGAGGTTCATCGAGAAGTGTTTCAGGTCGTCGGCCACATACCAGTCGGGCTTCACACCTTCCTTGCGAATGGTCAGCGACAGCGGTTCGGAAAGGCCGTTCTCGTCCGTTAGGTATATCACCTCGTCGTAGGTGCCCACGTTCAGATCCTTGCTGATGGTGAAGATGAGCATCTGGTCAGCCTTCGGTCCGATGATGTCGGTCGGTTGGTTCACCGTCATCCACCTTGGCATATTGTCAATGGTGTAGGTGTGGCTGGCACCGCTGGTGTTGCTGATGCTCATGGTGAAGATGTCGTCCTCGTCGGTGTAACTGTTGTGGGTGTATTCGTGGCTAAGCCGCTTCATCTGCCAGCGCAGCGGGTTGCGGTCCACGTAGAATGCCATTGTTGACGGCGATGCCATATAGTTACCGTTCATGTCGGGCACGTCGGTCACAGTGACGTAGAGGTTACGCTTGTTGATGCGTGCGTCGTTCTCGTCGATATTGACCAGCAGCTGGTTGTCGCGACCCACGAAACTGAAGTTCAGGTTGCGCAGCTCCTGGCTGAACTGTATGGGTGCACCCACCTGCGGGTCGATGTGGGCCAGGATGTTGGCCACGGGCTCCACAAACACGCTGTCGTGCTCCTCGGTGGGATTGCCGTCCATATCCAGCTTGATGAGTTGGTTCAGGGCGTAGGGGCGCAGCTCTATATTGTTGTTCGGCTGCCGTTCGTGCCGTGCGAAGCCCATGCGCACCAGCAGTCCCTTCTCGCGTCCGGTGGGGCACTTGCTGCTGTAGTGTTTCAGCAGCGCGGGCGGCAGGGCCTGCGAGAAGAGACACAGTTCATCGATGTGTCCCGCGAGTGCGTTTTCCTGATGCAGCGTCTGCACGTTGGCTCCTGCTTCGTGCCACACCATGTTGCCCACATAGAAGTCGTTGCCCATCATGCCGCCCAGCGTGTCGGTGCTGACGGACTGGGTCAGCACACGGTCCACATACAGGTTGGCTACCTGGTGCGAGCGGTTGACGGTGATGGCAAAGTGGTGCCACCGGTCGTCGGCCAAGCCCTTGCCGAGCGGCAGTGTGCGTCCGTTGGTGCGGTAGATGAGTTGGTCGTACTCGAAGCCCAGGAAGAATTTGTTGCGGGCATCGTCGTCGGTGGTGCTGCCCTTGCCGTTGCTTATGAGGGCGCCCTGACCTGCATTGGTGGTCTTGAACCACAGCATCAGAGTGTAGTCCTGCTCGGCGCTGCGCTGCATCTTCCTGCTGTCCAACTGCAGGCCCTTCACGGCCTTCTCCTCCGCCCAGTCGAGTTTGAGCGACATGCCTCGCGGCAGCGCCCAGGTGGCTCCATGCAGTTCGGCGTTGGCGCCCTGAGCCTTGTCCACGGCATAGTTGCTCTCACCATCGTCCATCGGGTAGTAGTTGATGAGTCCCATCTCGTAGCCCGTCAGCCTGCGTTTGCCGTAGCTGTTCAGCAGGGCGTCGGTCATGGTGCGGTTCCACACCCGTGCCTCCTGCATGCGTCCGCTGTAGTGTTTGCGGTCGCTGACGACCACCTCGTTGGTTGCGCCGAAGATGAGGGGGCCGTAGCCGCTGTAGGTCACGTCGTTGAGTGTGCCGATGATGGAGTCGTTCCAGAGCAGGGCCTGCTTGTGGTCGTTGTCTATGACGAGGGCCACCTGCCGCAGGGCATCCGTCCCCACGGGGACGCTGCTCTCAAACTGCACGTTGTCGATGACGGCACGCAGCTTCCAGTCCTTCGTGAGCCACAGCTGCAGCGAGTTGCCGTCCTGTCCGTGCGAGAAGAGCGGCATGTCCTCATTCGTCTGCGCCGGCCGCACCATCAGGTCGATGGTCATGTTCTTGTCGGCGAAATTGCGGCGTGCGTCGGTCTGCACATAGCCGTTGCCCTCGAAGAGGAGGGAGGTCTCCTCCGTCAGTGCCGTCTCATTTGTCTCGCCCACCACCTCGAAGTTTGTGGCCTTCTGCAGGTAGTTGTGCTCGATGGCCTCCGAGAAGTGGAACACGATGTTGTCTCCGGCGCCGATGATGCCGTCCTTCGGGTCGGGCTGTCCGAACACCTGTGGGCGACGCGTGTCCTTGATGCCGGAGAGCACCTTCGAGTCGCTCGTGATGAACGAGTTGCCGTTGCGCCGGTAGAGCCGTGCCCGCAGGTCGTAGGCTTTCTCCATCACGGTGCCTTCTCCGTAGAATTTCGTGATGATGTTGCCGTTTTCGGGTATCATCTCCTTCGTGCCGCTGGCAGCGCGATAGAATGTCGAGTCGGCATAGTAGCCGCACAGGTTGGTCCAGTAGTCGTCGCCGCGCGTCGATTCCTTGTATTGGAACTCGATGTGGTCGAAGTTCTTCTGGTTCTTGTCGAATCCGCTGATGATGACGGGCATATACCAGGCTTGCTTCGAGTCGGCAGGTGCGTCGCAGTTCATGATCCACTTGTCGCCCGGTGATGATATCTCAATGTTACCGGCCGTGGGCAGGTAGTGCACGGAGAAGTCCACCACGTCGTAGCACTGCACGTCGCCCTGCGAGATGACGCCTATCTCCAGGTTCTCGTAGTCGAAGTCCTCACCGGCCCACACCTCCAGCGTCTTCTCAGTCACCTCTCCGGGCACGAGTTTCACTGTCGTTCCGTCGGCCGAGAGCGGGATGCCGTCCACGGTCATCTTGGCGCCCTTGGGGTTGCTCTTGCTCTCTAAGTAGAGCGTGTAGTAGAGCAGCGGTCCGGCGATGGCATCGGGCTGTTCGCTTTCGTTGGTCATGTAGAGCTTGAAGCGTGCGGGGTCGCCGTGCGGCACTCCGCTCATGCTCTGGCGGTCCATCTTGATGACGGGTTTTTCTATCTTCTTGGTGCGCTCGTCGAGGATGGTGCCCGTGCGCTCAAAGAGCGTCTTGCGCTCCGGCTCCCATGGGCGCACGGTGGCGCCGCCACGGGTGCGGTAGATGAAGCCGCGCGGCTTGATCATCTGGTCCACAATCTCGCGCGAACCCACGTCGCGCTCCAGGAAGTATTTCACGTAATCCACGTTGTTCAGGAAGTTCTCCTCCATGAAGATGTCGGTCTTGCCGTCCACCTTGGTCTTCTTCTTCGAGTCTATCATCGTGGCATAATAGACATCGAAGTTCAGGTGCGACTTGCCGCCCATCTTCACCGTGAAGCTCTCCTTGCGGTTGTATTTCGTGGCCTCCGTGTTCTTGGGGGTCACGCCGTAGGCGGCCACAGGCGTCAGGCTGAAGGTCCAGCTCATGCCCACGAATTTGATCTCATACATGGCGAGGGGAGAGGGGTCTTTTGTGACGGATGACACCGACGTGCCTCCCGCCTTCATCTTGCCGGAGGTGTTCAGAAGCCCTGCCAGATACTTGCCCACGGTGTTGCCCAGCAGCGGGCCTATCGTGGCAAAGGCGGCTTGAGCGCGCTCATTGTCGCCGTAGGCATCGGAGTTGGCCGGGTCGGGGTTGGCGAAGTAGTTGTGCGTGAAGTCGGTGGCCAACCAGTTGTAAGAAGAGGTGTTGGAGTATTCGGTGGCGAAGTCCTCGCTGTAGCTCAGGGTGGCTCCGCCGTCTATGTCGAAGTTCTTCATCCTGTCTCCGTCGCTCACGCCGAGCTTCTCTTTCTCGTTGCGGGCTATCATGTTGACCCATTCGCCTATGGTGTTGCAGATGGCGTGGATGGTGTCCGTCTGCGTGGTGCCGTTGTCGCCGTCGGGCAGCACGATGACGTAGTTCATCTTTGACAAGTCGGCATCGTCGGCCTTGTATGTGCCCGTGGTGTGATACACATAGCCCTTCGCGTTGGTGTTCACCACGCCGAAGCGCTCCTCATCGGTCTCTGGCACGAGCGAGAGGTAGATGCGCTGGTTCCGGCGGTTGGCCTCAGCCTTGGCGTTCTCCAGCGTGCCGGTGTACATCTGGCTGCGGCACTCCTCCACCAGTCCGGGGATGAGCTGGTTCACGATGTAGTTCTGGGAATGCACGAAGGCCGACTTCACGGCCTGCCCCGGAAGCAGCACCTCAGAGCGCACCAGATGGAAGAGTTTGTCGTTCTCGTCGCGTCCGCTGGCAATCTCCACCATGCGCCCTGCGGCCAATGCGCCGGCGCTGGCGGCGAATGCCGAGTCGTTGATGGCCTGTATGGCCACTGCCGGGCGCACGAAGACGTTGGTCTCCAAGCCCATGTAGAGGTCGGCAATGGCGCCCACCATTGTGGAGCCTGCGTCGGTCGAGATGTCCTCGTTGGCGGTCATGGTGTAGGAGAAGGCACGCTGTCCCGTGCCGGAGAACACGACATCGACGCTCGTGTTGAACACGCCCGAGGCGTGACCTATCTGTCCGTAGTTGCCACCGCCGCCGACACCTAACCAGAGGCCGGTGTAGAAGTCCTGACCCGAGCCGGCATTGATGCCGAGGGAGATGCCGCCCTTCCATGCCATATCCATCTGGTAGGCCAGCTTCAGCGTCGAGCCCTTGCTCAGCTTGGCCGACGAGCCGCCGCCTGGCGGGTCGCGCAGGATGTCCACGAGGATGGGCTGGTTGATGCTGACGAGGTCTTGTGCGCCGGTCGCCGTCTGTGCGCAGAACACATATCCGCGGAGCGGCTCGCCCTCGAAGGTCGTGCCGTCGCGCTCCATCGTGAAGGTGACGGTGCAGAGGGCATCGTTGCCGCTCAACAGGTAGGGCGTGCGGTTGGCGCGCAGCGTGTAGTTGCCCTCGCCCAGACTGTCGAGCGAGAGTGTGTCGAGCTGCGTGCCGCCCATCAGTCCGTTGCGTATGCTGACGAAGCCGCCGTTGAGCTTCACCACGTCGATGGTGTCGCTCTTTGGATTATTATTATAGTAGTAGCGCTCTATGGCCGAGAGGGTCAGGCCGTAGCCGCGGTCGGTGCAGAACACCGGGTGGCCGAAGGTGTAGCGTGCCTCCATCGAGTCCTTCCGGCCCACGGGCCAGCCCTCCTTCCTCACGGCGTAGGCCACGGGTATCTTCTCCTTCACGCCCTTGATGGGCTGGTAGTTGAAGTTTTTCTCGCCGAAGTAGCTGAAGTTGTCGAAGCCCTGCTGCTTGTATTCCAGGAGCACGGGCGAGTGGTAGATGCGGCTGTACTTGGCGTGGTATTCCACCACCACACTGTCGAGATGGACACCTCCGCGGCTTGTCCAGTTGCCCTTGAGGGTGTCGGAGTGGAGGGTGAGCGAGTCGGTCAGATCGATGACGTCGCTGGTCTCTCCGTCTTGGAAGAGCGTGGCGTAGCCCTCGGCGGTGATCTGCTGTATCTTCCACTTCACCGGCGGCAACTTCACCTCATACTCGCCCGTCAGCTTGTCGGGATAGACCACCATGCGGTGCCTCTCGGTGTGGACACGCGTTGAGTAGGTGTTCTTGTCCATCTGGCCGTGCTTCTTGTGGGTATAGGAGGCCTCGCGCGTGGTGAGCGAGCGATTGGTGTTGTCGAAGACGAGCCACGAGCGGTTGTCGCCCTCCAGCGTGAGCACTATCTTCAGGCTGTCGCCCAGGTTGTTGGTGGAGAGCGAGTTGCCCAAGGGAAGTTCGCCCTGCACGTGTCCGCCTGCCACGCGGCCGATGAGCGTCACCTGCGTGGAGTCGTAGAAATAGGTGTTGGCCACGTCGGTCTGGAAGTCCAGCTTCGTCTTGCCGCTCTCCGTGTAGTAGCCCCCGCCCGTGAATTTGTGGCCCTGCATGACGGCCTGCACGGTGTGCTCGCCCGGGAGCATGCGGAAGTCAAAATGACCGTCGAAGTCGCTCTCCACGGGTCCGGCAGCAGTGTGCACCTCGCGTCCGTCCACCGTGAAGCGGGCCCCCTTGACGGGGATGCTGGTGCCCAGATACATCACCTGACCCGTGAACCGGACACCGCTGATGACCGTGAAGTTATTGCCGTTGAAGTAGTTGGACTCGGCGTTGAAGGTGACGGGCAAGCCGTACTTGCAGTCCTCCGACAGCATATCGCTGGCGATGCCTGACAACGTGATGGTGTAAGCGCCCTGCTGGTATCCCCAATACTCCAGTTTCTCCACGCTGTAGAAGCCCGATTCGTCGGTCACGCAGCTGCCGCCCTTCTTCGGGTCGGCATCCATGCCGGTCTGCGACACGCTGACGCGCACGCCCGGGATGCCCGAGCCGTCGGCGAAGCGCACATAGCCCTCCACCTTGCCGGTCTTCACGCAGTGGCCCGCCACGACGTCGGTGGTCGTGATGTGCAGACCCTCGCAGTCGTTCACCGAGCTGACGCGATACTCATAGTCGAACACGGGCGACACGGTCTTGTCCTCATATTGCAGCTCCGTCACCTGCGGGGCAATGACCTTCCATTCTTCGTCGGTGGTGACGTTGCGGCGCTCCACCCTGTAGTAGTCCACCGTGTCGTCGGTCTTCTCCCACGTCAGCACCACAGAGCTCTGCTGCGTCTCGGTCTTCAGCGAGTTCGTGATGATTTGGCCCAAACTCTCGTAGTAGAACAGGCCTGAAGTGATCTTCCTGGTATCACCTATTACAGGCTCAACACTGTTGGTCTTTGGCACGGGCTGGCCGTTGGCATTCTTGGTCCAGCCGTTGCCCAAGATGGACACAATCTCATCACTCGTCTTGTCGTTGCCCAAGATGGACAGAGTCTCATCACTCGTCTTGCCGCTATATGTCGAACGGTGCAAAATGGGCACAACTTTGCCGTCGTCCACCGTCCATTCCTTTTCACCCAACACCAATGCAATATATGCTTGGCCCGGCACCGAAGCATCTGCCGGAAAACTCCCATCGCCCCAATTATGATAACTTAAGATATTGGACTTCCTGTCAGGGTCAGAATCGCATCGGACATTGTGATCCATCATTGCTGGAGTACAGTCGTCACTGTATGTGCCATTCTCCACGAACTTATCGATTTTTGCATTATTTATGCCATCTGTGGCACCAGCACAAATAGCATATGCTTTATCACTGTCAATACTGCCGTCAAAGCAGCAGTTCATTATCCTTACTTTATCCGAAGGATTTATGTGGGCTATAAAGCCGGATGCGTCACCACTGCTTTGTATGGCAGCCGATACCCTGCAGTTACCGATGTAGTTGTTATATTCTTCAAAATAATAGGACTCTCCCACCACGCCGCCAACAGCGCCTCCGCTGCTGACGATTTTTCCCGTCAGCCGAAGGTTTTCGATGATGTAGCCCTTGGCATAAGCGAACAGGCCGATGTTGCTTTTATCAGAGTTGATATCCATGTTGATGGTGTAACCATTACCATCAAAAGTGCCACGATAATTATATCCACTACCTCCAACGGCCTGTGTGACGGTGATGTCAGCCATAAGCACGGCATTCACATCATAGCTGCCTTTAGCCTCTCTCACCAAGTTGCAGAAGATGTCCCAGTCTGCAGAACTCTCGATGAAAACTTTGCCTAAAGGACGGTATTCCTTGGTGCAGTAGCTGTTGTTAAGGGTCAGCGTGCCTGAATTCGAGCCTACCCATGTGTGACATTCTTCGTATTTTGTATTGATGGAAGTAGGTGCAAACAGGCAGTTGTTAATCGTCACCCTGCTCTGATCACCCACGGCATCCCCCACGAAGCCGCCGTTACCCCAGGTATCAACTCCCGTAAAGCTGCCGGCAAAGCGGCAATTGTTGAATGTGAGCCGGCCGCTATCAATTTTGCCCACGAAGCCACCCATGTAGGCTAGGTCCTTGTAGCTGCTTGTCAGGTTGACCGTTGAGTTGCAGTTTTCTATGGTAACGTTACTGCCTGTTTTTGCATAGGTTATCAAGCTGGCCGTGTACGCGAGGGAACCACTGACGGTGCCCGTCAGGTTCAGGTTGCGGAAAGTGGAGGAGCCCACATAGAAGAAGAGTGTCGCTGTTTGGCCATATCCTGATATTATATTGAGGTTTATCGTGTGGCCGTTGCCCTCAAATGTGCCACGGTAGGGGGAACTGTTAGTGCCTACCCGCTTGTTGATGTCGACGCTGATGTCGGTCATCAGGTAGGCATTCACGTCGTATTTTCCCTCGGCCTCTTTCACCTTCTGAATGAAAGTGTCCCAGTCGGCATCCGAACGAATGGGGACATTGACAGCCACCCTTGTAAAGGTAAACTGGTCGGGGTTCTCATAGCGGGTTATGGTTTTGCCCATCCCCACACCGAAGTCGATCACGTAAAAGACGCACGAGCGGTTGAGCTGCACCACCTTCTTGCGCGCCGTGATCTCCTCGTCGGTGAGCTCGATGGTGGTGGTATCGACGGGCTCGGCATCTCGGTTGAAGGTCGTGAGGCGCATCGTCATCTGTGCGCGGCTGTCCCAGACGGCATTGCCCTCGGTGCCGTAGTTCCACTCAACCCTGATGGTGCGCTCCGACTCGTTTTCCCACTTGGCCTTGTAGCCGGTGTTCACCTTCAGCAGGTGCAGGTTAGAGAGCTCTACATTGGTTGAAGCCATTGCCGGGTTTTTAACCTCGTTGTCGTTCTTGATGTAAGAGAATCCCCACAGTTGATAGGCCGCGGCGCGCACGATGCGGTAGTAAACCTTGACGCTGCCGCCGTTTATCTGCTCTTCGGTGAGCGAGCTGACGAGGGTGGAGTCCTTGTAGCTGTAGCTGGTGGTATCCTCGTCGAAGGCCACCGTGCCGATGACTTGGTAGTCATCGTCCTTATCGGTCAGCGAGCGGAGCACCATAAACTCGTCGCCGCTGAGGATGTCGTTATACTTAGGGTTGCTCACGCTCCACGTCACTTCCACGGCGCCGGCGTCGGTAAGCACCTTGTGGGTGTCGAACTTCAGCACCGATGCCTCGGGGCTTTCGGGCTTGTGGAGTATGGCGTCGTCGGTGTCCTTGCGTTTTACGGTGACGGTGCCCACCTTAAGCTTGGCCTTGATTTCCAGACCCTTATGCTGCACAGTGGCAGGCACGGAGATGTATCCGGCGTAGGTGTCCTTGTCGTATGTGATGGTGGGGAGATTCTTCGTCTGTCCGTTCTCGTCGGTGTAGCTCACATCGATGTACTTCACAGGCTGGTCGCACGAGAACGGGATTTTCAGCATGCCCTTCTCGCTGTCCTCCGTGCCGGGCACCATGTCGTAGGTCTCAAAGTTCACGTCGCCAGCCGCCGGCCAAGTTTCCATGACGGGCGCAGCTTCGCCACCGACGAGGTGCCATGAGCCTGACTTCTCGTCATTCATCAAATTGACCACCTCGGTTTGGCCGGTCTTGTCGTAATAATGTACATTTTCCCAATGCCAACGGGTAACAAGGGAAGAGCTTCTGGCGTTGGAATCCCAACGTTCACCATGATTAACGCTAAACCATCTATATCCGATGCTCTTCTCATCCCATGTACTGTAATCATAGACGCGATGAAAATACCATAGGCCGCCAGAGTTACACCATCCAACAATGGCTCCTCCATACGAACCAGAAGAACCGTTTCCTTTAAGTGTACCATCATAACGGCAGTCATTCATATGGACACTGGCCACGTCGGCATGTCCAATGAATCCGCCGAGACGATCAGAAGACGATGTCACATTGACAGATACCCACACCCTTTCGATATGCACAGTGGAGGAGCCCCTTGTTATACCGATAAGACCTGCTGCATGGAGCCCTCCCTGGACGCTGCCCTTCACACGCAAATCTCTAAAGGTGGCATTCTTAACCTCCGTGAAAGGACCTCGGTAAGTACTCGAAGACCAAACGTTTACGTTCAGCGTATGGCCGTTGCCATTAAAGGTGCCAGTATATGGTGATTCAGCGGTGCCGCAAGTGTTTCGCGTAGAGATATCGGCATCCATGATGGCGTTCACCTCCGATTCGCCATGGGCATCAATCACCAGTTGTCGGAACTTGTCCCAGTCGGCAGCGGAACGCAGCACGTAGTAGTTCTTGTCGCCGATGAATGCGGTCTCAAGCTTGTCGTCAGCCCACGCTACTTGCGGCACGAAGCATACAGAGAGCAGCAGTAGCAGCATCCACTGCAAATATGCCCTCCCCAACATCGTTCTTCTTGATGTTCTCATACAAAGTGTTATTTATGATGTTATTATGATTTCCCGAAAAAAACTGGCCTGCGGCAAAGGTATGACAAATATTCCGTTCCGCACACAACTTTTGCCAGAAAATATTCACATTTTTTAATTTTTTTCTTCCTTCCGGTCTTTTTACGCCATTTAAACTTTCTGCGCAATCTTTCTGCGCAGAGGGGAAAAAGATGCGAATAAACTGAAAAAACCGGAAAAACTGAAAAAACTGAAAAAACTGAACTAAAGACCCCAGTCGCCCAGTCGGGCGATGATCAGCGCAAGCTGTCGGCGGTTCAGGGGGCGCTCCTCTCTCCAGCCCATGCGTTTGAGCAGGGATTTGAGTGGTTTGAACCGTCCGTTGCCGAAGCGCAGGTCATTGAGAAACAGACGCTCCTTCTGCCGTTGGCAGACAGGATGCCCCCGGCTGCCTTCCGAATAATAGGCTCTTGCATGTTTCTTCTGCCATAGCATTGAGGGCGACACAATCCGCACGGCTGATATGCCGCTTGCCGCTGTCGTACGACCAGGGGCTGAGTATCAGCAATCGCCCTGCGGCGCAGGCGTCAAAGAGGATGTCGGTCGGTTTGTAATAGTCGCGAAAGCCGTTGTCTGTAAGCAGAATGAACGGAGACTTTTCTTTCAAAAGCACCTGCATCACTTCTTTCTCATCGGGTGAGATGAAGGGCGACACCATCACCGTCCCTTGGCGTGCTTTCAACACGCAGGCATTCTTATAGTCGCGCAGCTCCTTGTCGTCGCCGCCGTTGGCTTTTTCCACCATCGCACGGCGCACATGCACAGGGCAATAGGACTCCTGCATCAGCAGCCCCACATTGCCCACGCCGTCATAGCTCCGATTGCCGACAGAGATATCTTTCTGCACGAGGAAGAAGCCCCGCTTCAGACGCTTTGTCGCCAGACGTTGCGGATTCATCTGCACATATCGAATCATCGTATGCAACTGGCCGCGTCGCGACAAGGGGCGAATGAATGGACGCTCGGTGAAAACAGGGAAAGGATAGGCCCCTTCGTTCGTTGGTTCCGAATTTAATTCTGAAGCAACTGACAAAGTATATGCCCTGCCGTGTTTCTTCACTCCCTGCCAATATCCTCGGATGACGGCGCGAATGCTCGTATCCATCACTTGCCTCACATGGATAATGGCATGCAGATGATCGGGCATCAGACAGAATTGGAGAATACGGATTGCCGGATAATGCCTGCACATCACATACAATTCATCCACAACGGCATTGCCCAAGGCCGTCCGCTCTATATGTGCTTTCGACGGATCGTCATCTGAAATCACCAACGTTCCGAGTAGCGGCTCACGCGATGGCACCGTCAGCGTGATATGATACACCCCGACGCCCCTCCAGGCGCTGCCAGGCTCCTGCCATTGCCACATCTCCCGTTCCGTCATTCTTTCGTCAGTTTCTGATACAGTTTGAATAGCTCTGCGACGCAGGTGCTTTCGGTCATTGTCTTCACGTCGAAGCCATAGGCGGCCATCACAGCGCGGTCGTATCCCCTGCCTTTCCACCGCTCTGCAAATTGCGCTGCAGCGGCTGCTATTTGCTTTTCCGTCTTTGCGTTGTTCATGATATTACTCTATTTCGCCCCAAAGATACGAAAAACATTCGACTTTGTGGCCTCGCTTAATCGTGATTTTCGCATTTTCGCAAAAAAAGAAAGAGAGAAAGGGCAAAAGAGAAGAAAGAAAAGAATAAGAATAAAAAAAGAAGTTTATAGTTAACTACTCACTACTAACGTAGTTCATAGTTTCCTATAAACTGAGAAAAAGCCCGTGAGATTTTTTTTGAGAACTTTTGACTGGGCCTGGGCGTAGCGCGATGCGCTCCGCAATTTATTTTTTGAGGCCCTGTTTGCCAGGCTTTGATTCATGAGGCAAAGTTGAATGTCAAATTTTGCGCATCGCATACAGCTACAACACACGTAGGCAGGTTATTATATAACGCATATACGAAAATGCGAAAATACAAAAATGCCAAAACCGCGAATCCAATTTCTTCGATTGTTATATTTTGCTGATTTACATATGGGTTACAAGCAAATCGGCCGATTTCGATTTTTGTTGTCGTACCTTTGCACCGTCAAACCGAAACAACGGCGAAAAAATTGCGGCCCCACGGGGGAAAATTTACGGCCCCACGGGAAACCCAAAATTTGCCTTCGAGGTGAGACACTAAAGAGCCCCCTCCTGCTCGCCTTACACGTGAGCGCTCTAAAATCCCAGTCGCGAATGGGAATCTGTGAGGGAAAAGTAAAAAAATTATCAACATTAAAACCTCGCGATGTATTAGGTAATCGCTTCTCAAAATTATGGCACTTAAGATTAAGGCAAAGGAACAGTATCAGAACATCGGCAAGTACATGGGCACCTATCGCTACGTGATGGCCCCCGAGCTCTACATCGCGCTTTCTCAGAGCAAGGTCATTCAGGAGGCAGCCCTCTGTCTTGCCCTGAAAAACGTTGAATCAGATTCATGAAGCTTTGCTCCATAGACATCCTGCTCGCCTCAGCAAAGTCGGAACAAGCTCCACTTTGCATTCGGCTCGGGCGGATGTTCTCATTTTCTCATCATCATTTTTTGAGTTTTTCAAAATGCGGCTTCAGCCCGCGCTGCGTCGACTACGACAAGGCGACCTCCGTGGTCGCCTCGTGCTACGGTAGCCGCCTCTGCCGCGAGTTTTATCTGTGAGCGCTCGGATTTGAGAGTTCCTTGATGATTTTTGCCGGCACACCGCCCACGATGCAGCGGGGCGGCACGTCTTTCGTCACCACAGCACCCGAGGCGACCACAGCCCCCTCGCCCACGGTGACACCGGGCAGGATGACGGCACGGGCTCCCACCCAGGCATTGCGCTTCAGCACGATGGGCTTGAACTGCAGCACGCGGATGTTGTCGAAGTCATGATTGGCCGTGATGAGGGCCGCCTCCGGACCAATCATCACACCCTCTTCGATAGTGATGTCGCCGTTTGACATGCACACCAGCCCGTGGTTGATGAACACGTTCTCGCCGATATGCATGGCTTTGGGCTGATCGATGTGCACCGGAGGCAGGATGGTGGCCGACTGCGGCAGGCGACCGTCAAAGAGGTCCTCCAGCATTTTGCGCGTCTCCGGGGCCGACGGCAGCGAGTTGTTGATACGCCAGCATTGGTCGTTGGCTTTGAACAGGTTCACGGCAGCAATCTCCCGATAGTCCTTATCGTTCTGCAGGTCAATCCATTCGCCTGCTTTCATTCGCTGATAGATGTCCATATTCTTTTTAGCGTTATGTTATGCCATCTGCGGCATGGCGGTCCACTCAAAGTGCTGCTCGCGCTCGCTGATCCACCAACGTCCGTCTATCTTCACATATTGGTCATAGTAGCGCACGGCATGTACGGTCAGCACGTCCTTGCCATCCTGCTCCGTTACCAGTGTAGCCAGTGCGTAGCAGGTGCCGGTGGCGTGCGTCTCGTCAACGAAGTCCACGCTCTGCTGCCCGTTCATGTGAAACGAAACCTTGGCGGCACCGAATGCCTTGTATTGGCGAATCATCTCCTGAACGTCGGTGATGTGCATGCCCAGCTTGCCGCCGAAATACACGTTCAGCTTCACGTCGGGGCGGAAAATCTCCACGTAGCAGTCCTGATTGTTTTTGTCACTCTCAGTTGCGTAGAAATCTACTAAAGCCTTCAATTCTGCGCGATCTTGCATCCTGAAATCCATTGTAGTAATATGTGTTATAAGTTTTATTATTAATGCGTTTTCTTTAAATACTGTAAATCTCCATACCAATAAGAGGCCGTGCAGCCACCGTCAATCAGAAAGTCGGCACCGCTGATGAAACGTCCACGGCTCGACATCAGAAACTCTGCCATATCGCCCACTTCATCAGGCGTTCCGGCACGATGGGCGGGCATACCCTTAATCATTTTCAGATAGCCGTCCTTGCGGGGGCCGTGCAGTTCGTCATTGGCCAGTGGTGTGATAATGATGCCGGGAGAAATAGAGTTAACGGTAGCACCGCGACGGCCCCAGCGGGTGGCTTCATACATCACGCGGAGCACATTACAACGCTTGGAATACTGGTAGGCTTTCAGTGTGTCATCGATTTCCTCCAGAAAAGGGAGTTCCAACAGTTCATCCACGGGGGTTGTTGCCAATGCCTCGTTTTGCTCCTGGGGTAGGGCTGGCAGACGATGACCGCTTTGTGACGAGATTATCACACCGGAACCTCCCTCGGCTATCACCTTACCGAATTCTTCCAAGAGTACACTCGTGCCGTAGAGGTCAACGCGCAGAATCTCTGACACAGGGGCTTGCGACGGCGATACACCGGCGGCATTCACCAAGTTAGTCACGTCACCCTTGCTCGTTGCAAACTCCACCAGTTTCAGGATATCCTCCTTGGAACCGAGGTCACATTGAATGATTGAGCATTCGAAGCCAGCATTTTCCAACGTCTTCGCAGCCTGCTCTGCATGCTCCAAACTATAGTCTGCCAACACGATGTGCTTGCCGGCCGAAATTCGGCGAACAATGGCCTGCCCGATGCTGCCGGCACCTATTAAAACTGATACCTGTTTCATCGTTTTACCCGTTATAGTAGGCCTGCGCCGTGTCGATGAGCCGATAACCTGTGCTCAAAGCCTCCGTCACACAACGTTCACATTCTTCGGAGCTCTCGAGAAACACGCCATAACCCAAGGTCGGCATCTCCACTCCGTTATACAGTTTGATATACTCCATCATGATAAAGGTTTTGGTTTCACGCTGCAAAAGTATGAAATATTTCCGGGTGTCGTGTTTCACAAAAGGCGCCACAATTTTCACTTTTTCCACAATTCCTTTGTTTATGTCCCGAATAAAGTGTAATTTTGCGCCAAAGACAACGCCCATGCACACGGATTTTTATTATTCCACCGACTTCTGCGGCATAAACTCCAGACAGCTGAGCCACACCTGCATGCACCTGCTGTGCACGGCGGGCGAAGGGAGCCTGGTGTTCAACGGCCACTGCTACCATATCGTGAGGAACGACCTGGTGGTGATTCCCTCGCCCGACCGCATCCGCAACCTTGCGGCCTGCGACGACATGCGGGTGGAGTGGTTTGCCGCCGACTACAGGTTCCTGCAAAACCTCCTGCCCTCCAACAACTACAGCATCGGGGGCAGCATCTCGCTCCACCGGGACCCGGTCATACGGCTCACCGACCGTCAGGCCGGGGACATCCTGGCAGACTTCCACCGGCTGCGCGACCGGATGAACGACAGCGGCATGACCTTCCATCGCGAACTGATGGGCAGCCTCTGCCTCACGCTGATTTATGACATCTTCGAGGCTCACGCCCGACGCGAATCCACCGGTAGCCACACCGACCGCACGGCCTGGATTGTGAAGCGACTGCTGGAGTTGCTGGCTACGGGCATCTGCTGCACCGAACGCGACGTGCGCTACTATGCCGGGCGCCTCAACGTGTCGCCGAAATATCTCTCCGCCACCGTCAAGCGGGTCACGGGTCACAGCGTCACCTCCTTCATCGACCGCCACACCATACCTATATTGAAAAGGTATCTGGACGACGAGCGTCTGTCGCTCACCCAAATCTCCGACCGCATGAATTTCGCCTCGCTCTCCTACTTCAGCCGCTACTGCAGCAAGCATTTAGGCCTGTCGCCGAGCGACTATCGCCGCAGTCTCCAACCCAAGGAAGAAGGGTAAAACGTGGCGCTGTAGGTGCTACGTGTATCCAATGTTTTACGAAACCAGGCCCTTCAAGTCAATGTCATAAATGACATCACCGATAGTTTCCCTTTTAAGATAGGCAACCATGTATATAGGAAGGTACACTATATTGCCAGCGGCACTCACATTGTCATTGCAAAACACAAGGGCTTGAGGAATTGCATAGTCGGTGTTGCTCATCACATTCGTCAAAGCATTGTGGCGTTGATAGTCCTTGCCGGACTTGACCTCTATCGGCAATGTGCGGCCACCCTTCTCAATGATGAAGTCCAATTCACCCTGTTTCTTGCTGTTGAAATAATACAGTTCAAAGCCGTGAGCATGAAGTTCCTGAGCCACAGCATTCTCAAAAACGGAGCCGAAATTGATGCCCTTCTCGTCGTTGATGATGCGCAGTTGTATGCCCTCTGCATACTGGCAGGCCAACAGCCCGATATCGCTTTGGAACAGTTTGAAAAGATTACGGCTGCGCGACAGTTTCAGCGGCACAACCGGTTCTTCCACGTTATAGGTAGGGAGCGCCACACCGGCATCCTTCAGCCACAAAAAGCTGTTCTCATAGCGTGAGAATTTCATGTTCTCATTGAGGTTTTTCAGAATAAACCGCTTGTTCTTGGCATTCAATTCCGACGGCATCATGTCGAATATCTCATCTATATACAACTTATGTTTTTTATCGTATTTGGCAATATCACGCTTGTAGAGCCTGATAATCGCCTGCTGTTCGCCCACCACATCCTGCAGATTACGTGTGTCGATGTATTTCTGCACAGCGGCAGGCATGCCCCCGACAATAAGATAAAGCCGGAACAACTCCATCATCTTTTTATGAACATATTCATCCACGGGCTGCTGCTGTTCAAAAGCCCTTTGCAGACTGTCCATCACCTGATTGGATATGCCCATCGCCTGAAAAAACTCTTCCATATCGAGCGGATACATATCCTTCACATCCATATAACCCACCGGTTCCGAACGCAGGTCTTTCAGTTCCACGCCGAGCAAAGAACCGCTGAGAATATAGCGATAACTCCCCTCATCAACCAGGAACTTGACAGCTGTCACTATTTCGGGACACTCCTGCACTTCATCAAAGAAGACGAGCGTCTTTCCTGCCACTAACGGAGTGTTGGTCAGCAGCGAGAGCCTTACAATAATGTCCTGACTGTTCCTGGCCCCCTTCAACACCTCTGCCGCGTCGGGTTGGTCGATGAAGTTTATCTCAACAAAATTCTCAAAATGGGTTTTGCCGAATTGGCGAATAGAGAACGACTTGCCTGTTTGGCGGGCACCCGTCACCAAAAGTGCTTTGTTTGTTCTTTCGTAAAATTGCTCTAAATAGCTGTCAATTTTTCGTTTAAGCATACATTTGTCCGTTTTTCCAACGCAAATATATAACTTTTTGTCCGTTTTTCCAACACAAAACGCCGAATTTTTTCCGATATTCCGACTAATGACACCAAATAAAGACTACTTACCCCGCACATACGCCGCGCTGGAGACGGGGAAGAAGAGGGCGCGCAGGAGGCTGTAGAGCGTGTTGGGCTCCACGGCATGAAGCAGGGCGCGATGGTGGCGCAGGCAGAAAAGCGTTCGCTGCACATAGGAGCCCTCCAGCTGCAGGCGCACATATTCGCGGGCTGCCGTCAGTTCGCCGGACGGACGCACGGACGCCCCACCCCGCTCCGCCACGAAATCCAGAAGGTCGCGCATGAGCAGCATGCGGCGGCGCCAGGCCGGGCGCGTGCGGCGGTAGAGGCGCAGGTCGTCTGCAACGGTGCGCACAATGTTGAGGGGCGACTTGCTGCGCGAGACGGGCGCCGTGTAGGTGGCCGAATCCAGATGGCGGCGCTGCAGCACCAGCACCTCGGGGACAAAAGCCATGCGACCCGCCGCACGCGCGGCAATCTGCAGGGCGGCGTCGTACATGATGTCGTCCCTGCGCGAGGGGTTCACCAAAGAAAGGAGTTCGGGCCTCAGCGCCATCGTGTGCCCCGCCACCTGACTGGTGTGGAGCAGGCGCAGGAGGTGGAGGTTGGGCACACGGGCATCGTCGGACACCGCGGCCCCGGGGTCGTCGCCGCTGGTGAAGGGGCGGTTCATGCTCGCCACGAGCAGGTTGTCGCCGATGGAACCGGCCAAACGCTCAATCTTCCGGGGCAGCCAGATGTCGTCCTGATCGCCGATGACGAGCAGGTCGCCCGTGGCCCGGCGCATGGCGGAGTAGAAGTTGGCGTTGACGCCGTGGGGACCCTCGTTGCGCAAGAGGCGCATCTCGGGATGAAGGGCGGCATAGCGGCTGAGGATGTCCCAGGTGGCGTCGGAGGAACCGTCGTCCTGCACCAGCACCTCGTCGGCCCTCCGCGTCTGGGCGAAGATGCTGTCGAGCTGCTCGGGGAGATAGCGCGCACCGTTGTAGGTGCAGAGAACCACGGAGACCTTCATCGGCGGAGGAATCGGAGCATTTCGAGGAATATGTCATCGCGTCGCGCCCACATCAGCGCCCCGTAGAGCACGGCGGCCAAGACGATGCGCACGGGCAGCAGCACCCAGAAGGGCGACGGCTCCAGCGGCTCGGTGAGGCCCCAGGTGAGCCCCGTGGTCAGCAGCGAAGAGAGGAGGTAGGGCATGACGTCGCCCGCGACCGTCGTCCAGCGCAGCGCACTGATGCGACCCGCAGCCCATTGCCAGGGCATGAGCCAAAGCACCTGCACGGCGCTGTAGGCCGCCACCATCGTCATGACGCCGCGGGGCGCCAACACGAGGGCCGCCGTCAGCAGCAGCGCCACCTGCCCCACGTTGAGCCAAAGGTAGGTGCGGCCGCGACCGTGGGAGATGAGCAGGTTCTGATAGAGGGCATAGAGCGGCATGAAGGCTCCGCCCAAAGCCAAGACGCGCAGGAGCGGCGCCGAAGGTCCCCATTGGGGCCCGAGGATGGCCGTCACCTCACGGGCCACAAGCGCCAGACCCAGCATGGCCGGCATCGAGAGGAAGGCCGTGAAGCGCAGCATCTTGCGCCACACGCGCTCCTCGCGCTCGCGGTCGTCGCCGACCTCCACAAAGACGGCCTGCGCCAGTTGGTTGACGGTGTTGGTGACGAGTTGGTGGCCCATGTTGTTCCACATGTTGGCCCGCGTGTAGAATCCCGTGACGGCCTTCGAGAAGATGCGGCCGAAGATCACGGTGAAGAGGTTCTGCGAGAGGGTGTTGACGACGTTGGTCAGGAAGATGTTCACACCGAAGCGCATCATGCCCCTGACGGGGGCGAATTCCCACGAGAGGCTCGGACGCCAGGGGCTGCAGACGAAGCGCCCCACGGTGGTGATGCCGATGTAGGAGAGCTGCTGCACAACGAGCGCCCAATGACGGCCTCCGGCAAAGGCGACAGCGATACCGGCGAGGCCCGAAAGCGTCAGCGCCGTGATGCCGATGAGCGCCATCTCACGGTTGCAGAGGTTCTTCTTGAGCCACGCGCCGGAGGGGATGCTCAGAGCGGCGATGAAGAAGCCCAGAAAGAGGACGCGCGAGAGCGGCACCAGCTCTTCGGCCCGATAGAAGGCCGCTATAAGAGGTGCAGCAGCAAAGAGCAGCAGATAGAGACAGAGACTCGTGGCGGCGGAAAACCAGAAGACGCTGTTGTAGTCGCGCGCCTCGGGCCGCTTGAGGTTGATGAGACTCTGGGTGAAGCCCACGTCCTGCAGATTGCCCGCCAGCGCCGAGAAGATGGCCAGCACACCCACGATGCCGTAGTCGCCCGGAGAGAGCAGACGCGCCAGGAAGACGCCGATGACGAGGTTGAGCAGCTGCGTCATGCCGCTGTTGACGCCGCTCCAGGCCAGTCCGCGCGTGGTGCGCTCTTTAAGGTCTCGGGGCTCGCTCATGCAAAAGAGAGTTGGTCGGGGCGGTGGTTTTGCTGCTCCTCCTTGGGGATGACGCGCCTCAGGTTGCGGTAGTGGCGCCTGAGGTAGGTCTCCAGATCGCTGGGGGCCCACACCGTGAGCGGGCCGAAGGGCCGCTGCTCGGGATGCTCTATGGCGGCGACGGCGATGTGGTCTTTGGGCATGAGCACCATGTTGTAGAAGGTGGCCCCTTTAAGCCCGTTGAACATCGACTGCGACCAGCGCAGGAGACGGTAGACGGCGCGCTTGGAGAGCGGCGTCTGCACGAGGCGCTGCACGAGGCAGGGCCAGAAGCCCCGGTCGGTGGGACGGTCGATTTCGCAACGGCCGCAGTGCTTCCACTGCCACACCTCCTTGCCCATGAAGCAGCAGTTGAAGAAGTTGGCGAGTGTACGCTGCACCTTCTGCAGACGCGGTGAATCCGGCACTTTGTCGAAGGGGAAGATGTCGATGTAGATGCCCTGATGGATGGGCAGATGGCGGTAGTTGTGCTCGAGAAAGACTGTGCCGTTGCGCCTCATCTTGGCAAAGTAGAAGGGCGTGTGGGGATCCGTGCCGAGCCACTGGAGGAAGTAGCGCTCGCGGTCCATCACGGCGGGGGCTTCGCGCAGGAAGCGCTCGTAGTTGGCCCGCGTCATGCCGATGTCGATGTCGTCGTCCCAGGGCAGGATGGCCTGCTCGAAGAAGGCGCCGATGGCGGTGCCGCCCTGGATGAAGTACGGGATGCGGAGCACGTCGCACACGCGGATGATTTCCGCAAGAATCTCATAGAGCGTCTCGTGGAGGCGGTGGAGCTCGTCGTCGGTGTATTCGCCTATCATGTCGGGGTCAGGATTTGGGTTCGCCGGAAGGTTTGCTCTTGAAGCGTCCGCTGAGCCAGGGCACGCGCTCCACGAAGGGCACGATCCAGAAGCAGAAGACGAACGAGAGCAGCGTGAGGATGATCATGTCGTCCCAGTGACCGCGCAGACTGCGTACGAAGCTGCTGCGCAGCATCTGGTAGAAAGTGAGCAGCGGATAGTGGGCCACGAAGAACACCATAGAGTGCTCGCCGATGTAGCCCAGAAGGGGGATGCGGGGCACGTTGAGCAGGAGGAACACGCCCGAGAAGCCGCACAGGGCGCAGAGCGTCTTGAGCAGCGTGGCGGGATAGTAGCCCGTCCAGAGGTTGGCGCTCATGGTGTACTCGCCGCCGTCGGCGATGTTGAGCGCGATGAACACCAGCACCATCACCGCCGAGAGGGTCATCATCTGGGGCTTGCTGTACTGCTCCAGACATTCGCGCCAGAGGCGGCCCAGCAGGAAGAGGAAGATGCCCCAGAAGACGTTGTTCAGATTGAACCACAGGGGATTGCCCGCCTCGCAGAGCTTGTAGCTGATGAGGGGGAAGAGGAGCACGATCCACGAGAGGCGGAGATACCGCGTGCGCCCCTCCAGCCAGAGGTCGGCCTTGCCGATGAGGTGCATCGCCACGTAGGCCATGAAGAAGCTCATGAGGAACCACACGGGGCCGTTGCCAAAGAAGCTGCTCGTCTGCCAGAGGTGCTCCCAGGTGACGTTTTTCACCATCGTGTTGTTAGAGGGCAGCACCAGCCAGGCAAAACCCAGATAGACCACCGCCCCGAGCACGCCCCACACGGTGTAGGGCACGATGAGCTGTTTAGTCTTCTTGACGAGGAAGGCGCGCGTGTCGCCCCCGACGGTCTTGTTGAAATAACCGGCTTTGAAGAAGAAGAACGACATGAAGAAGTAGGTCCAGTGCATGACCGCCATCCACCAGTCCTGCTGCTGCATCTGGCAGAACGACATCACGTGGAGCATCATCATGCGCACGATGCAGATGCCGCAGAGGAAGTCGAAGGCGTGGTTGCGTTGTTTCATGAGGCTTCTTTAGGCTGTTTCACCCCGAAGAGGTGCTCCTGGAAGAGGGGGCTGATGCGCAGCAGACTGCTGGTGATGAGGCAGAAGGCAATGACGAGCATGGCCACGGCCACACAGAGCGCGGTGCCGGTGACGAAGTCGGGCCTGTTCTCGTTGAGCCACACCCCCACGGCTGGGATTCGGGGCAGGAAGATGTAGTGGAGCAGATAAATGTCGAGCGTGCGGGTGCCGATGTACTGCAGCGTGCGCCCCAGACGCGTCTCCTTCGTGAACGAGGCCTGATAGCGGCGGAAGAAGAGCATGCACAGGAGCATCGTCATGTACATGGCCAGCGTGCGGGGCAGATTGGCCCAGGTCAGGCGCAGCGTGTGCCAGCGCAGATAGTCCGAGGCACAGAAGAAGGCCACGACGACCACCAGGGGCACGAACCACTTCGAGTCGAAGATGCGCTCGGCCGTCTTCCAATAGCGGCGCACGATGTTGCCCATGAGGAAGAACTGGAAGAAATAAACCAGCTGTATGAGGCTGCTCACGCGCCAGAAGGGATCTTGGGGATAGGAGAAGACCTTGGGCATATAGGCCGTCTCATACCACACCACGCTGCCGATCCACAGCAGCGTGATCGGCACCCAGTGCCACGAGCGCTCCCGCCAGCGGAAATGCTGCTCGACGAAGGCGAAGAGGTTGTAGAGGATGAACATGTAGAGCAGCACCAGCGTGAACCAGTAGCCCCCCTTGGTCGGACTCTGGAGCATGCGCTCCATGGCCGGCAGGAACGACTTGCAGCGGATCACGGCGAAGGCGCACATGAAGAGCGCCGTGGGCAGCAGCTGCACGCGGAACTTCTTCCAGAGTTGCTGCAAAGTGCTCGCCGCCGTCCAGATGAACTTCGGGCGAAAGGCCAGATAGCCGCTCACGAAGAAGAATAGGGGCATGCGGAAGAGCACCAGCAGCGACATCGAGGCCGACTGCCGGGCACTCTCGCCGAAGGTGATGAGCCCCACATGGTAGGCCACCACCATCACCATCGTGAAGCCGCGCATGGCGTCGAGCCACTCTATCCTGTTTTTGCTTTTTTCCATCACGTTCCGTGCGCAAAAGTATAAAAAAATGTTGATAATACGCGCTTATGCACACGCGAAAATGGCCTATTTGTGTTTTTTTTCTTACTTTTGCGGCATGAAAGTGCTGCTCCTCTCCACAGCCGAATGCACCGGCGGCGGCGCCATTGCCGCCAAACGCCTGCTCGGAGCCCTCCGCGCCGAAGGGGTCGACGTGCGCATGCTGGTGCGCGACCGTCAGACCACAGATCCCCTCGTCACGACCGTTGGAAGCACGTGGCCGAAGGTCATGGAACGCCTGCGCCTCATGTGGCGGCTGCATCTGCCCCTCTCGCGCACCTGGCCCTACGACCTCATGAGCGACGGCGTGGACATCCTCTCCACCAAAGAATACCGCGAGGCCGACGTCGTGCACCTGCACTGGGTCAATCAGGGCCTGCTCTCGCTGGGCCAGCTCCGGGAGATGGTCGCATCGGGCAAAAAAATCCTGTGGACGCTCCACGACGAGTGGCCTTATCTGGGTTTGGAGCACTACCGCGACGACGTGCCCTCGGGGGCGACACCCTTTCTCGACCGCATGGGCATTCCGTCCAAAAAAATCCATTTCATCGGCTGCAGCGAGTGGATCACGGAGCGCGCCCGCAAGGCGATGCCCGAGGCCCGCGTGACCCACATCAACAACTGCATCCCCCAGGAGCTCTTCCGACCCATGCCCCGCGAGGAAGCACGGCAAGCCTTGGGATTGAACGATAACGAAAAACGAAAGACGAATAACGAAAAACGAATAACGAAAGACGAAAAAATTGTGCTCTTCTGCGCACAGAACGTCCGCGACGGGCGCAAGGGCTTCCGTTATCTGGAGGAGGCTCTGAAGCTTCTGCCCCATGTCCGTCCCGTCGTCATCGGGCGCGGAGGCCTCTCGCTGCCGCCCGACAAGATGCCGCTGGCCTACGCCGCGGCCGACGTCTTCGTCACGCCCTCTCTGGGCGACAACCTGCCCAACACCGTGGCCGAAGCCCTCTCCTGCGGCACCCCCTGCGCGGCCTTCGCCGTGGGCGGCATTCCCGAGATGATTGAGCACGGCAAGACGGGTTATCTGGCCCGCCCCCGCAGCAGCGAAGATCTGGCCGAGGGGATACGCAACGTGCTCTCCCATCCCGAATATGGCGAAGCCGCTGCGCTCTCGGCACGGCGTCTCTTCTCACCCGAAAAGGTGGCGAAAGCCCATCTGGAGCTCTACCGCATGTAGAGCGCCCTCAGGCAAAACCAAAGATGCATCGCGGCCGTCACGCCCCATCCGTAGTGGCGGCACATCACGCGCCAGCGCTCCAGGAGTGAGGCGCGGTGGTTGCGCGTGGTCATGCCCTCCTCGAGATAGTCCGTGAGGACAGCGCGGGTGTTGACCACGGGCAGCCGCCTCCGTCCCGCATATTTCAGCAGACGCACACACCAGTCGAAGTCGGCCGAGTAGCGGTAGCGCAGGTCGAAGGGCGTGGCCAGCGCCAGGTCGCGGCGCACGTAGAAACTCTGATGGCACACCCTCATGCCCTCGCGGAAGCTGCGCCAGGTGAGGCGCTCCGGCGTCTTGAGGCGGCGGTGGCGGACGAAGCGGCCTTCGGCGTCCACGATGTCGGTCTCGCCGTAGGCGATGGCGGTGCTGCTGAAGACGCCCCGCCCCCACTCCAGCGAGACAGCCACGCGGCTCAGCGTGTCGGGCGCATGGAAGGCGTCGCCGGCGTTGAGAAACACGATGTAGTCGCCCGTGGCCTGGCGGATGCCTTTGTTCATGGCATCGTAAAGACCCCCGTCGGGCTCTCTCACCACACGGATGCTGTAGGGCATTCCGCGCTCCACATAGCGTTGGATTCGGGCAAAAGTGCCGTCCGTGCTGCAGCCGTCCACCAGCAGGTGCTCCACGCGGGGATAGGTCTGTCGGGCCACACTGCGGAGCGTGCGCTCCAGCGTGCCGGCAGCGTTGTAGGTGCAGGTGATGACGCTTATGAGCGGCGACGTTTCCACAGGCTTCTGACTGAGATGGAGACCACAATGAGGAGCAGCACCGAGAGCGCGCCGTAGGCCACGGCCTCCGTCAGCTTCACCGTCTTGGGGTCGAAGGTGAGCACGACGTCATGGCGTCCCTCGGGCACGCGTATGGCGCGCAGTATATAGTTCACGCGAAAGACCTCCGTCTCCTCCCCGTCCACGGTGGCCGTCCAGCCGGGATACCAGATCTCGGAGAAGACCACGGTGCCGCCCTTCGGACTCTCCGTTTCGTAGGTGAGGCGGTTGGCTTCGTAAGATGTCAGGCGGCAGCGGCCTTCGCCCCCGCCGGTGAGGTCGCTCTGCGTCACGGCCGTCTCGCGCAGGTTGACGCGCGAGAGGGCGGCGAGCTCTTCGTCGGCATCGGCCACTTTGCGCACTTCACGCACAAACCAGGCGTTGCCCATGGCCCAGGGGTTCTCCACGGCGACCTTCTGCCCCTCTCCGGCCGACATGAGCACATACTTCGCATTGAGCATGTCGAGCACGGGCCAGAGCGAGTCGCCCCGGACCTCGTCGAGCCGGCCTCCGGTCGCAGTGGCGGCGTCGCCCAGCCGCTTCATCTCACCGTGGAGATGGGCCTCGATGACCTCCTGATAGCGGCGCAGCTTGGCGGCGTGATAGCCGCCGACGGACTTGTGCCAGTAGCTCGCGTCGTTGCTGTTGAAGGTGGAGCAGGTCAGGTCGAGCGTGCGGTAGTAGAGGTCGGGGTCAGAGAGGATGTATTCGTCGGCCTCGGTCTTGGGGAAGAGGCGTTCGGCGGTGTATTTGCGCTGGAACATGCCGTCGTTAAGGTAGCGCTTGTCCACGCCCCACATGTCCACCAGACAGAGCAGGGCGATCAGCACGACACCCCACTGCTCCTTGAGGCGCCCCTTCATCGTGGCCCAGAGCAGGGCGGTGCCGGCGATGATGAAGCCCAGCGAACGCAGGCAGTCGGCGCGGAACACGGCGCGGCGCATGTCGCTGAGGTTCTGCAGGATGTCCTCCACGGGCCATCCGTACTGCGCCAGCGAGAGGATGCCCGCGCGCTCCTGCTCCGAGACGTAGTTGCCGAAGAACACGTCGGGCAGCAGCCAGAAGAGGCCGCAGAGGCCGGCCGTCAGGCCGAAGGCCGTCCAGAGCGCCTTCTCGGGCCTGACGTCAAACATCTCCCTCCTGCCCCTGTTCTCCAGGAGCGCCCTCAGACCCAGCAGCCCAAGGAAGGGGATGGTGAACTCGGCGATGACCAGTATGGAGGCTACCGTACGGAACTTGTCGTACATGGGGAAGTGGTCGAGGAAGAAGTCGGTGAAACCCATCATGTTGCGGCCCCAGGAGAGGGCGATGGAGAGCATCGTCACCACGAGCAGACACCAGGGCAGCGGCCCCTTCACCAGCAACAGCCCCAGCACGAAGAGCATGCAGACGAAGGCGCCCACATAGACGGGGCCCGAGGTGCCGGGCTGCTCGCCCCAATACTGCCCCAGTTGCTGATAGAGGGGCATGTAGTCGTTCTTGGCCAGCGACATGGCCTTCTCGCTGCGCGTCAGGGGCACGGAGGCGCCGCCCTTGGTGTTGGGCACCAGGAGCGTCCAGGTCTCCCCGATGCCGTAGCTCCACATGGTGATGTAGCTGCGCTCCAGGCCGCTGGAGGTCTGGTCGGCGGTGTCTTTGCTCACGTGCGTCAGCTCCGACTTGCTGCGCATGCTCTCGCGGGAGTATTCCCAGGTGTGGTAGAGGTTGCTGATGTTCATCATGACGCCCAGGATGCAGCCCGCAGCGAACGCGAGCGTCCCCCGGAGCCAGCGCCCGAGGGCGGCCCGTCTTTCGGAGGCTTCCCCGAGGAGCGCCTCCAAGAACCAGGCCAGCGCCAACGCAGCGATGACGAAGCCGAAGTAGTAGCTCATCTGCACGTGGTTGCTCAGGATCTGCAGGCCCATGAAGAGCGCCGTGACGACCGTGCCCCAGGCGTAGCGTCCGCGGTAGCAGAGCGCCATGCCGCCGATGGTGGGCGGGATGAAGGCCAGCGTGAGCACCTTCCAAATGTGGCCCGCGCCGATGATGATGAAGTAGTAGCTGGAGAAGGCCCACAAGACGGCGCCCAGCGAAGCCATCCACCAGCGGAAGTCGAAGCAGCGCATCATGATGTAGAAGCCCAAGAGCAGGATGAAGACCCAGGCGGCCACGTCGGGCAGACCGAGCATATAGACCTTCTTTACGGCGGCCAGCGTGTCGGTCGAGTCGTAGGAGGGCGCCATCTGGTAGGTGGGCATGCCCGAGAAGAGGGTGTTGGTCCAGCGGGTGCGGGCCCCGTGGTGCGCCTTGCGGTAGAGCTCCATCTCCTGTCCGGCCCCAACGCCGCCCGTGTGGTCGTGTCCACCCAAGACGAGGCCGTCCCTGAGGGGCACCATGAAGTAGAGCACGCTGATCATCACAAAGACCGCCACGGCGGCGGCATCGCCCAGATATTTTTTCATCGTTCGTCGCTTTTTGGGTGCAAAATTAGCAAAAAAACGCACAAATCATGAAAAAAAGCCCCAACTTTAAACTCTAAACTCCCAACTCTCAACTATTTTTCGTACCTTTGCACCCGCATTTGTGAGTACAGTGCCGTGAAGCGTGCGGAGGAGCTGCTCAACAAACAAGTTTACTTTAAACCATTACAACAATGTATTTGGATTCAGCTAAGAAAGAAGAGATCTTTGGCAAATTCGGCCAAGGCGTGAAGGACACCGGCAGTGCAGAGAGTCAGATTGCTCTCTTCAGCTACCGCATCAGTCACCTCACCGAGCACATGAAGCAGAACCGCAAGGACCACAGCACCGAGCGTGCCCTCACCGGTCTTGTCGGCAAGCGCCGCGCCCTCCTGAACTACCTCAAGAGCCGCGACATCAACCGCTACCGTGCCATCGTCAAGGCTCTCGGTCTGAGAAAGTAAAGCAAACAAAGCCCCGAAGCCTCCGCCTCTCAGTCGGAGGCTTCTTTTTTTCAATCTCAAGCTCATGGATATCAGAAATATCGCCATCATCGCGCACGTGGACCACGGCAAGACCACTCTGGTGGACAAGATGCTGCTGGCCGGCAACCTCTTCCGCGACAACCAGCAGACGGGCGAGCTCATGCTCGACAACAACGAGCTGGAGCGCGAGCGCGGCATCACCATCCTCTCCAAGAACGTGTCCATCCAGTACAAGGGCACCAAGATCAACATCATCGACACCCCGGGCCACAGCGACTTCGGCGGCGAGGTGGAGCGCGTGCTCAACATGGCCGACGGCTGCCTGCTGCTGGTCGACGCCTTCGAGGGCCCCATGCCCCAGACGCGCTTCGTGCTGCAGAAGGCACTGGAAATCGGCCTCAAGCCCGTCGTGGTGGTCAACAAGGTGGACAAGCCCAACTGCCGCCCCGAGGAGGTCTATGAGATGGTCTTCGACCTCATGTGCGACCTCGACGCCACCGAGGAGCAGCTCGACTTCCCCGTCATCTACGGCAGCGCCAAGAACGGCTGGATGGGCCCCGACTGGGCCGCGCCCACGGAAGACATCACCTATCTTCTCGACGCCATCATCGAGCACATCCCCGCCCCCACCGTGCTGGAGGGCACGCCCCAGATGCTCATCACCTCGCTCGACTACAGCAACTACACGGGACGCATCGCCGTGGGCCGCGTGCACCGCGGCACGCTGCGCGAGGGCATGAACATCACCGTGGCCCATCGCGACGGCTCCATGGAGAAGACTAAGATCAAGGAGCTCCACACCTTCACCGGCATGGGGCGCCAAAAGACCGCAGAGGTCTCCTCGGGCGACATCTGCGCCATCGTCGGCCTGGAGCACTTCGAGATCGGCGACACGCTCTGCGACTACGACTATCCCGAGGCCCTGCCTCCCATCTCCATCGACGAGCCCACCATGTCGATGCTCTTCACCATCAACGACTCGCCCTTCTTCGGCAAGGAAGGCAAGTTCTGCACCTCGCGCCACATCAGCGAGCGTCTGGACAAGGAGCTGGAGAAGAACCTCGCCCTGCGCGTTTCTCTGGTGGACGGCTACACCGACCGCTGGCTGGTGGCCGGCCGCGGCGTGCTCCATCTCTCGGTGCTCATCGAGACGATGCGCCGCGAGGGCTACGAGCTGCAGGTGGGCCAGCCTCAGGTCATCTACAAGGAGATCGACGGCGAGCGCTGCGAGCCGATCGAGGAGCTCACCATCAACGTCCCCGAGGAGTTCTCCTCCAAGATGATCGACATGGTCACGCGCCGCAAGGGCGAGATGACGTCGATGGAGAGCCAGGGCGACCGCATCAACATAGAGTTCCTGATCCCCTCGCGCGGCATCATCGGCCTGCGCACCAACCTGCTCACCGCCTCCCAGGGCGAGGCCATCATGGCGCACCGCTTCAAGGAGTACCAGCCCTACAAGGGCGACATCCAGCGCCGCACCAACGGCTCCATGATTTCCATGGAGACGGGCACGGCTTTCGCCTATTCCATCAACAACCTGCAGGACCGCGGCCGCTTCTTCATCGAACCGCAGGAGCAGGTCTATGCCGGACAGGTGGTGGGCGAGCACGTCCACGACAACGACCTGGTGGTCAACGTCACCAAGGCCAAGCAGCTCACCAACATGCGCGCCTCGGGCTCCGACGAGAAGGCGCGCATCATCCCCGCCACCATCTTCTCCCTGGAGGAGGCTTTGGAATACATCAAGGAGGATGAATACGTGGAGGTGACGCCCAAATCGATGCGCATGCGCAAGATCATCCTCGACCACCTGGAGCGCAAACGCTCCGGCCGCTCCAAGGAAGAATAGTCCTCCGCCCCCATGCTGGTCAAAACCTACTCCGCCAGTGTCCAGGGTCTGAATGCCCAAAGGGTCACCATTGAGGTCAATCTGGCCCGGGGCATCCGTTTCTGCATGGTCGGACTGCCCGACAATGCCGTCAAGGAGAGTCACGAGCGCATCGTGGCTGCCGTAGAAAACAGCGGCTACAAATTTCCTGCCAAGCAGATTACAATTAACCTCGCTCCCGCTGACATCCGCAAGGAAGGCAGCGGCTACGACCTGCCCATCGCCATCGGCATCATGGCGGCAGAGCAGGAAGTGGAGACCGCGCTGCTGGAACGCACCATGCTGGTGGGGGAGCTCTCCCTAGACGGCAGTCTGCAACCAGTCAAGGGTGTACTGCCCATTGCCATCAAGGCCCGTGAGTTGGGATACGAAAATCTCATCGTACCCAATCAGAACGTCCGCGAAGCCGCTGTTGTGAACCGCGTCAAGGTATATGGCCTCAACCACATCTCTGAGGTGGTGAATTTCCTCAACGGCAAAGACGCACCCATACCTTATGATATGGACACGCGCAAGGAGTTTTTCGAACAGCAGTGTGACAGCGCCTACGATATGGCCGACGTCAAGGGGCAAGAATCAGTGAAGCGGGCGCTCGAAGTGGCTGCGGCCGGCGGTCACAATCTGATTATGGTAGGCCCCCCTGGCAGTGGCAAGAGTATGATGGCCAAGCGCCTGCCCTCCATCCTGCCACCTCTCTCTCTGTCCGAAAGCTTGGAGACCACGCAGATTCACTCCGTCGCCGGCAAACTGGGCAAAGACTCTGCACTCATTGCCACACGACCCTTCCGCTCGCCTCACCACACAATCTCTCAAGTGGCGCTTGTAGGCGGCGGCGCCAATGCCGCTCCGGGAGAGATTTCTCTGGCCCACAACGGAGTGCTCTTTTGCGATGAATTGCCGGAATTTCAGCGCCAGACACTTGAAGTGCTGCGTCAGCCTTTGGAGGACCGCACTATCAATGTCTCACGCGCCAAATATACGGTGGACTACCCTTGCAGCTTCATGTTCGTGGCTTCGATGAATCCGTGCCCATGCGGCTATTTCGGCGATCCACACCATCGATGCGTATGCACTCCGGGACAAATCGGCCGCTATCTCTCCAAAATCAGCGGTCCTCTGCTCGACCGCATCGACATCCATTGCGAGATACAAGCTGTGCCTTTTGCCCAACTCTCTCAGATGAAGCCCGGCGAACCGTCGTCCGCAATCCGCGAACGCGTGGTGAAGGCGCGAGCCATTCAAGAGGAACGTTTTAAGAACGACAAAAACATCCACTGTAACGCTCAAATGACAGAAAAGATGCTCCACCGCTATGCCGAGCCCGACACTCAGGGCCTTGAGATGCTGCGTTTGGCGATGGAACGGTTGAAACTATCGGCCCGCGCCTACAGCCGCATCCTCAAAGTGGCACGCACCATTGCCGATTTGGCCGGTAGCGAAAAAGTGGAAACGGCCCACATAGCAGAAGCCATCGGCTACCGCAACCTTGATCGCGGCGACTGGGCCGAGCGAGGACTTTGATTATTCTACCATGAAAAAGGTACTCTGCATCACCGGCGGTATTGTCTTCGCATTGTTTGTCCTTCTCGCTACCGCCAGCACCTACATGCTCCATTTCGCCCTGGCTTCTGACCCCAACAGGGCCGACAACGACTCCTGCTACCGGCAGCTCTTCGCCGCCTATCCCGAGACACGCGAATGGGTGGACAGCCTCCGCGCCGCCGGCGCCCTCAGAGACAGCTTCGTCACCATGCCCACGGGGGAACGCCACCATGCCCTCTATATCGACCGGGGCGCAGGGAAGACCGCCGTCCTCATCCACGGATGGCGCGACTGCGCCGTGAAGTTCCTCTGGCTGGGACGACTCTACGAGAGGGAGCTGGGCTACAACGTGGTGATGCCCGAGCTGCACGCCTGCGGCGAGAGCGAGGGGCGATGGATCCGGATGGGCTGGCGGGACCGCCTCGACGTGAAGCACTGGATGACCCTCTTCAAGACGGACACGATGGCCGTGCACGGCGTGTCGATGGGCGCCGCCACCGCGATGATGCTCTCGGGCGAGAAGATGCCCGAAGGCCTGCGGAGCCTGCACTTCGTGGCGGACTGCGGCTACACAAGCGTGTGGGACGAGTTCGAAGGGGAGATGAAGGCGCAGTTCGGACTGCCGCCCTTCCCCCTGATGTACACGTCGAGCCTGCTCTGCAAGGCGCTCTGCGGCTGGAGCTTCGGAGAGGCCTCGGCGCTGAACGGGGTGGCGCGCTGCCCCTACCCCATGCTCTTCATCCACGGCGGGAGCGACACCTTCGTGCCCACACGGATGGTCAGGGAGCTCTACGGGGCGAAGCCGGAGCCCAAGGCGCTCTGGGTGGCGCCGGGCTCGGGCCATGCCGCCTCCTATCGCGACCATAAGGAGGAATATGCGCGCCGCGTGCGCGAGTTCCTCGCCCGCTGACGTCACGCCCCTCAGAAGCCGATGCGCCTCTGGGGTCGCGGCAGCTCCAGAGGGGGGATGTCGTCCTCGATGATGACCAGGAGCATCTCGGGCTCGTCAAACTCGTCCGGCAAGCAGCGCTTGGCGTGGCGCACGTAGATGCGCTCCAGCATGTTGGCCACGGCGCGTGCATTGCCCCAGCTGCGGGGGTCGCGCCGGCGCCAGGCCTCGGCGAGCTGACGGCGGTATTTCTCCCAGGCCGCCTCGGTGAAGGCGTAGCCGTATTCGTCGACGCGGCTGAGGGTGATCTGCTCCAGCTGCTCGGGCGTGAAGTCGGGGAAGTCGAAGCGGTTGGGGAAGCGGGAGTCGAGGCCGGGGTTCGTCTCCAGCAGCTTGAGCATCGGCTCGCGGTAGCCGCAGAGCACCACGGCGATGTCGCGGCGGGACTCGTCGGCCAGCAGCGTCATCAGCTGCGGCAGCACCGAGCGGGCGGGGTCGCGGTCGTCCGTGCCGTGGAGCAGATAGGCCTCGTCGATCATCAGCACGCCGCCGCGGGCCTGCTCCACGATGCCCTCCACGGCACGCTCGGTGTCGCCCCAGAGGGTGCCGATGAAGCTGCCGCGGTCGCACACGACGACGTGGCCCAGGGAGAGGGCGCCGGCCTCGCGCAAGAGCGCGCCGAAGATCTTGCAGACGGTCGTCTTGCCCGTGCCGGGATTGCCCAGGAAGACGCTGTGGAGGGAGACGGCGTGGGGCTTGGCGCCGGGCATGAGACGCATGAGCTTGCGGTTGAAGGCCGTGAGGGCGACGAGCTCGTCGATGCGCGCCTTGATGTCGGCGCAGCCCTCCAGACGCTCGAGCGCCCGGCGCGGATGCGGCTCGGGGTGCAGGATGCGCAGCTGGATCTTCGCGTGGTCGTTGAGCTCCACCTCGCCGTCGGGGTAATCGTCCCACTCCCAGTCATCCTCGTCTTCGTCTTTCGTATTTCGTTCTTCGTCTTTCGTCTCTCCATCGACAAACTCGTTTAAGAGTTCGTCAAAGGGCTTCTCGTCTTTTTGGAGTATCTTCTTCATAGTCGTATCGTTTTTAGGAAATCACTTATTGTCAAAACACATCTCATGAAACAACTCTCATGCGTCTCCATTCCGAAGAAAAGAGGATGAAGACACACACGTCAAGCCGCAGGGGTGCGGCGCCCTCAGGCAAAAGGGCACAGCAATCCCCTGACGGGAAATAGCATTGAAAGGAAAAAGAGGGAGTCTGAAGCCTGTCAACTCCGCCACATCACTTCGTACAATTGTAGCAACAAGTCAAAGAGCGCTGCTCTGCCGGGAAGATACACTGACCCCTGCAACACGGACTGATCGCCTGCGGTCGGTCCGCTCTGTCGGTTGCGTTCGGGAGGGGTTCAAGTGTTCATACCTGCTTTGCGCTGTGCTAAAATTGTGAAATAGATGATGTGAACGGAATCTTGTGATTTCCGGCCGCAAAAGTACGACATTTTTTGATAGCCTCCAAATGTTTTAATGATTTTAACATTTGAGAATATGCTGTAAAACATGTTTTACGCGGTTTTTTGAAAAATTTGAACAAAGTTTAGAAAAATATCGCGGGGGAAATTTGGCTATTCGGGAAAAAGGCCGTACTTTTGCGGTAAAGATATCAAAGCGTGATATCCGAAGCATAGAGACACGGCAGAAAACAGTAAAAGAAAAATTAGGAAAGAAATGAGGTTCTTCGTCAATTTAGTTGAAAAAGAATATGCTCCATCACCATTTTGTTTTTCAGCAGTTCTATTCCGGCTCTTCCGTACATCAGTCGCTTCGCAGCTTTGAGTTTGTTGACATATCCTTCGGTG